>ERZ826242.833-NODE-833-length-39279-cov-5.250076_pt1 | contig 39279 bp, 33 predicted proteins | sample MGYA00519871_ERZ826242 | MGnify/ENA primary metagenome ERZ826242 (study PRJEB31778, sample SAMEA3449226) | human gut metagenome | biome: human gut; feature: human-associated habitat; material: faeces | place: United Kingdom | collected 2010/2012 ...
GGCCGGGGTTAGACTCCCGTGGAGCTGTGCCAGCAGCCGTCCGTTTTGCCTCTTTTATTGTTTATCAACTTGCAAACAATGAAAGGGGTCAATCTATGCAAGAAGATAGAACCTTTGAAAACAAATTCGCCCCGCCAGTACGGAGCGAAAAGAAAATTGGAAATACAACCTTCACCGTCAATTCGTTCTTCCTGGAACAAACAAAAGACGGTGTAGTTTCTAAAATAGAGCGGCTTATCAAGGATGATATCCGAAAAAAAGCTGCTGTAATTTGACCTCCATAGGCAGACAAACCCAACAAAGCGCGGTAGAATGAAGATAGAACTTCATACCGTGTTTGACTGCCAGATTGGAGGTTATTATGTTTCATCAGTCAAACACCGCTGCCGCGCTTCAATTCCCTTACAACGCTATGAGCGTCGAAGCTGTTACCGCTTTGTACTGCCGTTTATCGCGTGACGATGAATTGCAGGGCGACAGCAACAGTATCATCAACCAAAAGAAAATTTTACAGAAGTACGCTCTTGAACACGGGTACACCAACTTCCGCTTTTACATTGATGACGGCATTTCGGGAACAACCTTCAATCGGCCTGGTTTCCAGGAAATGATTGCCGATGTGGAGGCAGGGATCGTCAAACGGGTCATCATCAAAGATATGTCCCGTTTTGGTCGTGATTATCTGCAGGTGGGTATGTATACCGAGATCATGTTCCCGGAGCATGATGTTCACTTTATTGCCGTAAACGATGGGGTGGACAGCACCCAGGGCGACAATGAGTTTACTCCCTTCCGCAATATCATCAATGAGTGGTATGCGAAAGACACCAGCAAGAAAATCCGTGCTGTGATGAAGGTCAAAGGGAACGCCGGAGAACATTTGACGACTAATGCGCCCTACGGATACATGAAAGGCCCGGATGACAGCAAACATTGGATACCCGATCGTGAGGCTGCCGATGTGGTATATGAGATTGGGTTGTATGTTATGGATGGGTTTGGACCGTCCCAGATAGCACGAAAGCTGCGGGAACGAAAAATTCTTACGCCCTCAGCTTACTATGAAAGTAAGGGTATCACCTGTAATGTTAAAAATCAGGGCGACCTTTATAATTGGGACAATACCACGATAGCAGGAATTATGGATCGCTGGCGTGAATACCTGGGGCATACGGTGAATTTCAAGACCACAAAGAAGTCCTACAAGAGCAAAAAGAGAATCCAAAATCCCGAAAGTGAATGGGTCATCTTTGAGAATACCCATGAACCGATTTGGACAGAAGCCATTGCCGAGGCTGTAAAGCAGGCGCGGCAATCACGGCGCCGTCCGACAAAGATGGGCGAAATGGGAATGTTCTCCGGCATGATGTACTGTGCCGATTGCGGCTCGATCCTGTACCAGTGCAGAGCGACCGGATTCCGAAAAGATCAGGAATACTACATTTGCTCTGGCTACCGCAAGGGAAAGCAAGTATGCAGCACGCCACATTCCATCCGAACGGTCATCCTGGAGGAACTGATCCTTCAAAATCTACGGGAGATCGTGTCCTTCGCAAGAATCCATGAAAACCGCTTTGTTCAAATGGTCATGGATATGGATGTAAAGGAACGCAATAAAGGTCTTGCCAAAAAGCGCAAGCTGCTGTCTGAAAGTGAGAAGCGTATCACAGAACTGGATATGATCTTCAAACGGCTATATGAGGACAACATCAGCGGCAAGCTGACAGACGAGCGTTTCCACAAGCTGTCCACTGACTATGAAGCGGAACAGGCTGGTTTGCAGGCACAGGCTGCAATACTCCGTGAGGAAATCGAAGAAGCAGAAGGCAAAAGTGCCAATGTTGACAGGTTCCTGTCCGTTGTCCGCCAGTACACCGATATCCCGGAGCTGACGCCTCGTATCCTGCATGAGTTCGTTGAGAAGATCGTCATTCACGCAGCGACCGATCCTCATAGCAAAATCAACCGCAGACAAGAGGTAGATATCTACTACAAAGGTATAGGGATTTTGGAAATGTCCAAAGTATTTGATAGCAGGCAAAAATGAAAGAAACGGCATAGCCGAAGCTATACCGTTTCTCTCTCGCCTTAGAATGTTTTCTTAACTGGACACACCGGAGGACGGTTCTTTTTTGCTGTTTTGATGAAAAGATCACCTTATTTGATCCCCATGGCCAGCTCGGCAATCTGGACAGTGTTGGTGGCGGCGCCCTTGCGGACCTGGTCACCGCAGCACCAGAGGTTCAGGCCGTTGTCGCTGGTAAGGTCGTCGCGGATGCGGCCCACGAACACGATGTCCTGGTCGGAGGTATCCAGCGGCATGGGGTACTGCTTATTGGCCAGATCGTCCACCAGACGGCAGCCCGCCGCCTTGGCGATGGCGGCCTTGGCGTCGGCCACACTGATCTTCTCCCTGGTGCGCACCACGATGGACACGCTGTGGCTGCGGACCACAGGGACGCGGACGCAGGTGCAGCTCACCTTCAGATCCGGCAGGTGCAGGATCTTGCGGCCTTCGTTCTGCATCTTCATCTCCTCGGAGGTATAGCCCTCGAAAGCCTCGCCGCCGATCTGGGGGATGACGTTATAGGCGATCTGATACTGGAACACCTTGGGCTGATAGCTCTCGCCCTTGCTGAGGGCATCCACCTCAGCCATCAGCTCGATGGGGCCGCCGGCGCCCGCGCCGCTGACCGCCTGATAGCTGGAGGCCACGATGCTCTCGATGGGACTGAGCTGCTTCAGGGCGTTGATGGCCACCAGGGACACGATGGTGGTGCAGTTGGGGTTGGAGATGATGCCCTTGTGCCACTTCACATCCTCCGGGTTGATCTCGGGGATCACCAGGGGCACGTCCTTATCCAGGCGGAAGGCGCTGGAGTTGTCCACGAACACGGCGCCGGCCTTGACGATGGAGAGCGCGTACTGCTTGGCGATATCGTTCTCCGCCGCGCCCAGCACCAGATCCAGGCCCTCAAAGGCGCTGTCGGCGGCGGCCACGACCTCCACCTCGCCGCCGTTGAAGGGCAGCTTGGTGCCCGCGCTGCGGGCGCTGGCGATGGGACGCAGCTCCGCCACGGGGAACTTGCGCTCCTCCAGAATCTTCATCATCTCGCGGCCCACCGCGCCGGTGGCGCCCAGAATACCTACCTTGAACTGTTTCATTTCGCAACTTCCTCCTTTACAAAGCTGTCGTACAGGACACGAATGGCCTGCTCAAAATCTTTTTCCTCTACGCCCACGATGATGTTCAGCTCCTCGGGGCCCTGGGTGATCATACGGATGTTGACGCCGTGCTCGCCCAGCTTGCTGAAGATCTTACCGGACACGCCCAGGCGATAGGCCATCTTCCGGCCCACCGCCGCCACCACGGCGATGTGCTCCGTCACCTTGATGGCGTCGGGCTGCACCTCCTGCTGGATCTCGCCCAGCATGCTGTACAGGCACGGGGCCGCCTTGGCGGCCTCCACCACCAGGGACACGGTGTCGATGCCGGAGGGGGCGTACTCCACGTTCACCTGGTGCTTGGCCAGGATGGACAGCAGCTTCAGCAGGGAACCGGGCTCGGAGGACATGCCGCTTTTGGCGATGGTGATGATGGAAAAGCCCTTCTTTCCGGCGATACCGGTAATAAAGCTGTCGTCCTGCTCCTCGTCGTCGATGCTGCTGAGGATCATGGTGCCGTCGTGGGCGGGATCGTTGGTGTTGCGGATGTTCAGGGGGATGTTCTTCTCCCGGACGGGGAACACGGTGCCCTCATGCAGTACCTGCGCGCCCAGATAGCTGAGCTCACGCAGCTCGCTGTACGTCACGCGGCGGATGGGTGCGGGGTTTTCCACGATGCGGGGATCGGCCATCAGGATGCCGGACACGTCCGTCCAGTTCTCGTACACATCCGCGTCCAGGGCCGCCGCCGCCAGCGCGCCGGTGATGTCGCTGCCGCCCCGGGTCAGGGTCACCACCCGGCCATCGGGCATGGCACCGTAGAAGCCGGGGATCACCACCCGCTGGCCGTCCGCTGCCTTCCGCAGCGCCTCATAGCTGGCATCCTGATCCACAGTGCCGTCAAACTTGAACCGCAGCCACAGCGCCGCGTCCAGGAAGGTATAGCCCAGATACTCCGCCATCAGCCGGGCGGCGAAATACTCGCCCCGGGAGGCCAGATACTCCTCGTCCGCTTCGCCGGAGGACATCCGCTGCCACAGGGCGTCGAACTCCCCGTTCAGGTCAAGGTGCAGGCCGCAGTCGTCGGCGATCTCCTGATACCGCTGCCGGATCAGGGCGAAGATCTTCTCGCAGCTGACGCCGTATTTCAGGTGGGCGCTGCACAGATAAAGAAGGTCGGTGACCTTGTGATCGTCCTTGTACCGTTTGCCGGGGGCGGACACCACGATAACGCGGCGGGCATCGTCACTCTCCACAATGGCCTTGACCTTGGCAAACTGCACGGCGTCGGCCATGGAGGAGCCGCCGAATTTTGCTACTTTTAACATAACAACAGTCCTTTCGTCGGGAGCAAAGTATTTTCCCCTGTGGACAAAAAGACAATTTCTAGCAATTTGTCCTCGAATAAAAAACACTTGACTTTTCATGGAAAACAATATATCATAACCATCATGAAATTGCAAGGCGAAATTTTTGCTTTTTTCAAAAATTTTTTCAGTGAAAATAACCGGAGGTCTACCCCATGATGGAATACCAAAGTACCCGAAACCCCGACCTGCACGCCACGGCGGCCCAGGCGGTCCTGCAGGGCCTCGCCCCGGACGGCGGACTGTATACCATGCCCTCCCTGTCGGAGATCGAGCTGGACTGGCAGGCGCTTCTGCCGCTGGACACCCTGTCCATGGCGCGGGAGATCCTGGCGGCGCTGCTGCCGTCCTTTACCAAAGAGGAGATGGACGGCCTTGTCCGGGCGGCCTATACCGATAAATTTGAGACGCCCGACCTGACCCCCACCGTCCCCGTGGGCGACGACGCGGTGCTGGAGCTGTTCCGCGGCCCCACCAGCGCCTTCAAGGATGTGGCACTCAGCATGCTGCCCCGGCTGATGACCGCCGCCCGCGAAAAGTGCGGCGTAGAGGACGAGATCCTGATCCTGACCGCCACCAGCGGCGACACGGGAAAGGCCGCCATGGCGGGCTTTCAGGACGTGCAGGGCACGAAGATCATCGTATTCTACCCCTACGGCGGCGTCAGCGCCGTGCAGCAGCGGCAGATGGAGACCCAGCAGGGCCGCAACGTCTGCGTCTGTGCCGTCCGGGGCAATTTTGACGACGCCCAGACCGGCGTGAAGGACATTTTTGCCGCTGTGGAAAAGGAGCATCTGCTGGCGGGCAAGGGCGTGCGCCTGTCCTCCGCCAACTCCATCAACATCGGCCGCCTGGCCCCCCAGGTGGTGTACTACTTCCGCTCCTATGCCGAATTGTGCCGCACGGGCCGCATCCAAGCGGGCGACAAGGTGGATTTCGCCGTGCCCACCGGCAACTTCGGCGACATCCTGGCGGGCTATTTTGCCCGCGAACTGGGCCTTCCTGTGGGACGGCTCATCTGCGCCAGCAATGCCAACGACGTGCTGACCGACTTCCTGCACACCGGCCGCTATGACCGGAACCGCCCCTTCTATAAGACGGTGTCCCCCTCCATGGACATTCTGGTGTCCAGCAATCTGGAGCGGCTGCTATATCTCATGAGCGGCGACGCGGCGCTGGTGGCGGAGCTGATGGCGCAGCTGAAGGAAAAGGGTGTCTATCAGGTGCCCGACGCGCTGCTGGAGAAGATCCAGAGCGTGTTCTGGAGCGGCTGCTGTGACGACGACGCCACCAAGGCGGCCATCGGCAGACTGTGGAAGGAGCACCATTATCTGGCCGACACCCACACGGCGGTGGCATGGCAGGTGGCCCAAGACTACAAGGCCGCCTGCGCCGGCCACAATCCCGTGGTGGTGCTGTCAACCGCCTCCCCCTATAAGTTTCCCGCCGCCGTGCTGGAGGGACTGGGCGAGGGAACCGACGGCGACGAATTTGACGTAATGGCGCAGCTCCATGACCTGACCGGTGTGCCTGTTCCCGCCAATCTGCAGGGCCTGCGGCAGCGGGAGGTGCTGCACCGGGACGTGATCGACCGCGAGGACATGCTGTCCTATGTTCTGAAGAAAGCAGGTGAAGCCGTATGGAGCAAGTGACCATCCGCGTCCCGGCCACCACCGCCAATCTGGCGGCGGGCTTTGACGTACTGGGCTGTGCCCTGGGCCTTTACAATACCTTGACCTTCACCCCGGCAGAGCATCTCGGCTTCTCCGGCTGCGACGAGCAGTATCAGACGGAGGAAAATCTGGCCTATGTGGCCTATGCCAAGGTGTGGCACGAACTGCGGCGCATCGACGTGCCGCCGGTACACATCCACATTCAGGCCGACATCCCCGTGTGCCGGGGTCTCGGCTCCTCGGCGGCGCTGATCGCCGCCGGCGCCATGGCGGCCAACGTGATGGCGGGCAAACCCTTTGACCGGCGGCAGCTCCTGTCCCTGACCACGGAGATCGAGGGCCACCCCGACAATCTGGCTCCGGCGCTGCTGGGCGGGCTGACCGCCTCCATGCTGCTGGGGGGACAGGTGTACACGGTGGAGTATCTGCCCCACCCGGAGCTGCGGTTCGTGGCCCTGTCGCCGGACTTTCCTCTCAGCACCCACGAGGCCCGGCGGGTACTGCCCTCCATGGTGGCCCACAGCGACGCCGTGCGCAACGCGGGCTTCCTGGCGGTGCTGCTGCGGGCGATCGAGCAGGGCGACGAGGCGTTGATCGCCGCGTCGCTGCAGGACCGGCTGCACCAGCCCTACCGCCGCCGCCTGATCCCGGAGTACGACAGGATCGAGGCGCTGGCCCACCAGAACGGCTGCCATGCCGTGTGCATCAGCGGCGCGGGCCCCACCATCCTGTGCATCACCCGCGACCCGGACTTTGCCGCACGGATGGAGCGGGCAGTGGTGCCCCTGGAGCACCACTGGCAGGTGCGGGATCTGCCGGTGGACTATCACGGTACCATCAAAGTATCATAATGAGATAAAAAGGGGGCAGGGCCCCCTTTTTATCTCATTATGACGGTTGAAATTCGCCTTTTGACGTGATATGATGGCGTGGCAATACAAAAACTGTCGAAAGAAGGTATCTTGTTGCAGGCATTGTCGATCGCCTTCCACGCCATTGTGCCGCTGTTTCTCATCATCGCCGTGGGCTATACCGTTAAACGCCTGGGCTGGATCGGCCCGGAGGAGGTGCGGCGGTTTAATAAGGTGACCTTTTACACTTTCATGCCGGTGATGCTGTTCTATAATATCTATACCTCCGATTTTTCCCAGGCGGTGCGGTTGCCCTATGCTCTGTTTGTGGTGGGCGCCGCGCTGGGCATGGTGGCCGTCTCTTTTGCGGTGACGCTGCTGGCGGAAAAGATGCCGGAACGCCGGGGCGTCATGATCCAGGCGGCCTTCCGCAGCAACTTTGTGCTGCTGGGCCTGCCCATCGCCGCAGAGCTGCTGCCGGACAGCAATCTCGGCGTCACCGCCTTGATGGTGGCCATCGTGGTGCCCATCTATAACATGATGTCGGTGGTGGTGCTGGAGTACTTTCGGGGCGGTAAACCCAGAGCGGGCGAGGTGCTGCTGGCGGTGGTGAAAAACCCGCTGATCCTTGGCTCCGTGGCGGGTCTGCTGGTGCAGGCGCTGCACATCACCCTGCCGGAGGTGCTGGTGTCCTTTGCCGGAAAGATGAACAGCGCCGCCACGCCGCTGATCCTGCTGCTGTTGGGCGCGTCCTTCGAGACGCGGGAGATCGCCCGGTACAAAAAAGAGCTGCTGGTGTGTGTGGGACTGCGCCTGGTGGTGTTCCCCGGCGCGCTTCTGACGCTGTCCATGCTGATGGGCCTGCGGGATATCGAGTTCGTCACGGTGCTGGCTATGACTGCCGCGCCCACCGCCGTCAATTCCTTCAATATGGCCCAGCAGCTGGGCGGCGACAGCCAGCTGGCAGGCAGCGCCGTGGTGGTATCCACTGCCGCCTCCTTCTTCACGCTGTTTGTCTGGATCACCCTGTTCAAGCAGCTGGGCATGTTCTGATATCATTTATATAAGGAGAGCTTCCTATGAAAACACCGGAAATTCACGAATCCGTTTTCGTCGCCCCTACCGCCACGGTGGTGGGCAATGTCCGCATCGGCGCCCGCAGCAGCGTATTCTTTGGCGCGGTGATCCGCTCTGAGCTGGATGAGATCGTCATCGGCGAGGGCACCAACATCCAGGACAACTGTGTGCTGCATATCGAGCGGGGCATCCCGGTGCATGTGGGCAGCGGCTGCACCATCGGCCACAGCGCCATCGTCCATAGCTGCACCGTGGGGGACAACACCCTGGTGGGCATGGGTGCCATCATCCTCAACGGCGCCGTGGTGGGCAAAAACTGTATCATCGGCGCCGGGGCGCTGATCCCCCAGAACGCCGTGATCCCCGACGGGTCGCTGGTGGTGGGCATGCCCGGCAAGGTGCGCCGAAGCGTCACCGAGGAGGAGATCGCCACCAACCGGGCCAGCGCGCAAATGTACATGGAGGAAGCGGCGGAATACAAGGCACAGTTCGCCAACACATAAGAAACGCCGCGGGGCTGCTGCCCCGCGGCGTCTTATATTGGCAAAAGCTGGATGCCTATGCCGCTCTGGAGGTCTCTCCGCTCTCCGCCGCGGCGTCGCTGGCCTTGGTGCCTGACCTGTGATAGTTGTGCATCACGATGCCCAGCAGGATCAGCGCCGCGCCGATGACGCCCTGGACGCCCATGCACTCCTGCAGGAAAATGGCGCTCATGACCGCGGCGGCCAGGGGATTGATGGCGCACATCTGGGCGGCCCGGTCAGCGGTGGTGTACCGCTGGGCCACCGGCTGGAAGGTAAAGCCGAAGCAGGAGCACACCAGCGCCAGCGCCAGGATCACGCCCCACTCGGTGGCGTTCTGGGGCAGGTGGGGCGTTCCCGCCAGCGGCGAGGCGATGGCGGCGAACAGGCCCAGAAAGCCGATCTGGAACATGCCCAGCAGGATGGTGTCCCCCTCCTGGGAGAATTTTCCGGTGAGGATGATGCCGCCGGCGTACAGACACGCCTCCAGCAGGCACAGGGCCTCGCCCAGGCCGAACCCGGCAAAGCCGCCCTTCAGCGCCAGGAAGCCTACGCCAGCCAGCGTCACCGCCGCGCACAGCAGCGTCCGGTGATCCGGGGCCTTCCGGTGCAGCGCCGCCTCGAACAGCGGCACGATGACAATGGCCGTGTTCACCAGAAACGACACGTTGGAGGCGGTGGTTTTGGTCAGGGCGAAGGTCTCGCAGGTCATGACGGCGAAAAAGACCGCGCCCAGGATCATGCCGTGCAGCAGGTCGGTTTTCGTCACGGTGCGCAGCTTCTTCCAGAAGATGACGCACAGCACCACGAAGGCCAGGCCGAACCGCACCGCCAGCAGATTCAGCGGCGACAAGCTCTCCAGCCCTACCTTGGCGAACAGCAGCGACGTACTTCTGGCAAAGATCACAGCGGCCAGCAGCCATTCGGCAGCTCTCTTGCTCATTTGGTATCCCTCCCGTTTATCCGTTGCTCTCCCGCCTGAAACGCGCCGCTGGGGCAAGGCGCGGGCCTTGCCCCTGACGGCTGGATGGGGGAGAGAAAATTGGTTACTTGGCGGCGGCCGCGGCCACCTTCAGCTCCGTCCCGTCGGGACGGCCATTGGTCAGACAGTTGACGGCCACCACGAACCCGGCGCCTGCCGCCATGGACAGGACCAGCAGCACCGTGCTGCTTCCCACGCAGCCCAGCCAGGCGAACAGCACCACCAGAGCCAGACACACAAGGGCGACGGTCACGCAGACGTTGTTTCGTACATTCTTTTTCATGGTTTTGTCCTCCTTTTTGAATTTGGGGTTTGTTTTTCGTTACCTTTAGGTTGACTTCATCATAGCACGGCTTTATACTTGTGTAAAGCGATAGTATATCACGCTTTTGTTGACGAAACTGCAACAAAGGAGGGCGGCCATGGATACGGAAAAATGCGCGGCGCTGCTGTGCGCGCTTGAGGAGGGGACGCTGGCCCGTGCGGCGGAAAAGCTGGGCTATACCCCCTCCGGCATCAGCCGCATGGTGGCGGCGCTGGAGGAGGAGCTGGGCTTTCCGCTGCTGCACCGCAGCCGGGGCGGCGTCCTCGCCACCGGCGAATGTGAGGCGCTGCTGCCCGCTCTGCGGCAGATGGCCTATCAGGCGGAGTGCTGCCGCCAGACGGCGGCGGCGCTGCGGGGTCTGGAGCAGGGCAGCATCACCGTGGGCGCCAACTACCACTTCTACTCCCGCCAGATGGCCCACCTGATGGCCCGCTTCCGGGAGCGCCATCCCGGCATCGTCTTTCAGACCATTGAGGGCACCAGCACCACGCTGGCAGCGGCCCTGCGGGAGCACCGGGCCGACCTGTGCGTCATCAGCCGCCGGGACGGCTCTCACCAGTGGCTGCCCCTGCGGCGGGATCCCATGATGGTGATGCTGTCCCCCGCCCATCCGCTGGCGGCGGCGGAGGCCGTGCCCATCCATCTGCTGGAGACGGAGAGCTATATCGAGATCTTCCCGGGCCGGGAGACGGACAACTCCCGTATTCTGGCGGAAAACGACATCCATCCCGGCGACCGCTTTGCCGGGGTGGAGGACAACTTCTCCGCCATGGCTATGGTGGAGGCGGGGCTGGGCATCTCGCTGGTGAACGGTCTGATCGCCGGGACGCTGACCGGCGACGTGGTGTTCCGGCCACTGGACCCGCCCCAGTATGTGGAGATCGGCATCGCCACCCCGCCGACGGAGACCATGTCCCCCGCCGCGAGACGGTTTCTGGCGTTTGTCAGGGAGAATATCAAGGGGTGAAATTCCTATTGGAATACTGCCATTGATTCACAAGGGCTGCTCTTGTCAACTAATGGTACCATATCTTGTGACGATTAAAAAATCTTATACACCAGATATAGACATTTCGCCTTGACAACCCCTATATATGTGGTATACTTAGAGATGCGGCCCCACAATCCGCATCCCATTTTTATTTTTCGCCCCGCCGGGGCGCTGTATACGAGAGAAGGAGGATCATCACATGTACCGGGTGACAAAACGAGACGGAACCATCGCCGAATTTGATATTGCCAAGATCAGCGCTGCCATTACCAAGGCCTTTGACGCCATGGGCAAGCAGTACCACCCCAGCGTCATGGACATGCTGGCCCTGCGTGTCACAGCCGAGTTCGAGCCCAAGATCAAGGACGAGCTGGTGGCCGTGGAGGACATTCAGGACTGCGTGGAAAAGGTGCTGTCCGAGGCGGGCTACGCCGACGTGGCCAAGGCCTATATCCTGTACCGCAAGCAGCGTGAGAAGGTCCGCAACGTGGGCAGCGCCCTGCTGAACTACAAGGATCTGGTGGACAACTATCTGCAGATCAACGACTGGCGCGTGAAGGAGAACTCCACCGTCACCTACTCCGTGGGCGGCCTGATCCTGTCCAACTCCGGCGCCATCACCGCCAACTACTGGCTCAGCGAGATCTATGATCCCGAGGTGGCCGAGGCCCACCGCAACGCCGACCTGCATCTCCACGACCTGAGCATGCTGACCGGCTACTGCGCCGGCTGGAGCCTGAAGCAGCTGATCCAGGAGGGCCTGGGCGGCGTGGTGGGCAAGATCACGTCCTCTCCCGCCAGCCATCTCAGCACCCTGTGCAACCAGATGGTGAACTTCCTGGGCATCATGCAGAACGAGTGGGCCGGCGCCCAGGCGTTCTCCTCCTTCGATACCTATCTGGCCCCCTTCGTCAAGGTGGACGATCTGACCCAGAAGGAGGTCAAGCAGTGCATCCAGTCCTTCGTCTACGGCGTCAATACCCCCTCCCGCTGGGGCACCCAGGCGCCCTTCAGCAACATCACCCTGGACTGGACGGTGCCCCGCGATCTGGTGGATCAGCCCGCCATCGTGGGCGGCCGTGAGCGTGACTTCACCTATGGCGACTGCCAGAAGGAAATGGACATGGTCAACAAGGCCTTCATCGAGATCATGATCGAGGGCGACGCCAATGGCCGCGGCTTCCAGTATCCCATCCCCACCTATTCCATCACCCGCGACTTCGACTGGAGCGAGAGCGAGAACAACAAGCTCCTGTTTGAGATGACCGCCAAGTACGGCACCCCCTATTTCTCCAACTACATCAACTCCGATATGGAGCCCAACGACGTGCGCTCCATGTGCTGCCGCCTGCGCCTTGACCTGCGCGAGCTGCGGAAGAAGTCCGGCGGCTTCTTCGGCTCCGGCGAGTCCACCGGCTCCGTGGGCGTGGTCACCATCAACCTGCCCCGCATCGCCTATCTGGCGGAGAACGAGGCCGACTTCTATGCCCGGCTGGACAAGCTGATGGACATCGCCGCCCGCTCCCTGAAGACCAAGCGCACCGTCATCACCAAGCTGCTGAACGCGGGATTGTATCCCTATACCAAGCGGTATCTGGGCACCTTTGACAACCACTTCTCCACCATCGGTCTCATCGGCATGAACGAGGTGGGCCTGAACGCCAACTGGCTGCGGAAGGATCTGACCCATCCCGAGACGCAGGCTTTCGCCAAGGATGTGCTGAACCACATGCGTGAGCGCCTCAGCGACTATCAGGAGATGTACGGCGACCTGTACAATCTGGAGGCCACCCCTGCCGAGTCCACCACCTACCGCTTCGCCAAGCACGACAAGAAGCACTATCCCGACATCATCACCGCCAACGAGAACGGCACCCCCTACTACACCAACTCCAGCCACCTGCCCGTGGGCTATACCGAGGACATCTTCTCCGCCCTGGACGTGCAGGACGACCTGCAGACCCTGTATACCTCCGGCACCGTGTTCCACGCCTTCCTGGGCGAGAAGCTGCCGGATTGGAAGGCGGCCGCCCAGCTGGTGCGCAAGATCGCCGAGAACTACAAGCTGCCCTACTACACCCTGTCCCCCACCTATTCCGTGTGCAAGAACCACGGCTATCTGTCCGGCGAGGTGTCTGTCTGCCCCGAGTGCGGCGAACGTACCGAGATCTACAGCCGCATCACCGGCTACTATCGCCCGGTGCAGAACTGGAACGACGGCAAGGCCCAGGAGTTCAAGGATCGCAAGGTCTACGACATCGGCCACTCCCACCTGACCCACCAGGGCGTGCTGCATCCCGACGTGAAGCCGGAGCAGACCGCCGCTTCCGCTGAAGAGCCTGCGGCCAACGCCTGCGGCACGGTGAAGCTGTTCGCCACCCGCACCTGCCCCAACTGCAAGCAGGCGGAAAAGCTGCTGGCCGAGGCCGGTATCCCCTTCACCCGTCTGCTGGCGGAGGAGAACGGCGACGAGGCCGCCCGTCTCGGTATCCGTCAGGCTCCCACGCTGGTGGTGGGCGACGGCGAGGACAAGTATGTGGGCCTCGGCGCGGTGCGGAAGTTCATCGCGGAGTACAACGCCTGAATAAGGGCGTTTATTGCACCGATAAAGCCCGTTAATGTACCTCAAAACCGGGGTTAATGTACCAATAAAATATCAGAAAAGCCCCCTTTCCAGGGGGCTTTTTATCCCAATAAAAGGAGGCAATCTCTATGTATGATATCATCGTGGTGGGCGGCGGGCCCGCCGGTCTGACGGCGGCGCTGTATGCCGCCCGTGCTGGCAAGACCGTGGCCGTGGCCGAGCGGGAGAATACCGGCGGCCAGATCGTCTATTCCCCGCTGGTGGAGAACTATCCCGCCGTGCCCGCTATGTCCGGCGCGGATTTCGCCCAGAAGCTCACCGAGCAGGTGGAGGCCCTGGGCGTGGAGATCCTCTATGACGAGGTCACGGGCCTTTCCCGTGATGACAGCGGCTTTACCGTTTGCTGTGACGGCGGCGAACACCGCTGCCGCGCGGTGGTGCTGGCCACCGGCGCGGCCCACCGCCATCTGGGCCTTCCCGGCGAGGAGGAGCTGGTGGGCTGCGGCGTATCCTACTGCGCTGTGTGCGACGGGGCGTTCTATACCGACCGGGACGTAGCGGTGGTGGGCGGCGGCGACACCGCCCTGCAGGACGCGCTGTTCCTGGCCAATAGCTGCCGCAGCGTGACGCTGCTCCACCGCCGGGATCAGTTCCGGGGCGAGGATCGTCTGGTGCGGCAGGTGGAGAGCCGGGAGAACATCCACATCCTGTACGGCCACACCGTGGAGGCGCTGCATGCCTCCGATGGTGAGCTGACCGGCGTCACGGTGAAGGACGTCAAGACCGGCGAGACAAAGGAGTTGGCGGTGGAGGGCTTGTTCGCCGCCGTGGGGCAGATGCCCCAGAGCGGGCCCTTTGCATCGCTGGTGAACACCGCCGGCGGTTATTACGCGGCGGGGGAGGATACCCTGACCGGCTGTGCCGGTGTGTTTGCCGCCGGTGATGGCCGGGTGAAGTCTGTGCGGCAGTTGACCACCGCCGTGGGCGACGGCGCGGTGGCGGGCCTGGCGGCGTGCCGGTATGTGGATGCGATGTAAGCGCGGAGTGTTTCGTCCCTGCGGGGACGAGGTACTTTTGGCCGCTGTCCCAAAAGTACCCAAAAGGACAGCTTAAACCTGCGGTTTAAGAATCCGCGCACGCTATGCCGTGTACACATTTGCTGCCTTTTACCACGCGTTCGCAGAACACGGCTATTATCGCTGCGTATAACGCATTGACTTCCGTCTTGCGCCGCTGCCGCTGATGCTCTCAACGGTAGAACCAAAAGCGCTGCTCGGCGGCGCGATGTGGGCATCGCGCCCTACGGCGAGGTGCGATAGACATCCGTAGGGGCCGACGACTCTGTCGGCCCGACGGGAAACCGGCTGTACTTTCGTGAGGTGGATACCCCAAGGGCACTCGTTCCGCTGCGCTTCACAGCGCTCGTCGTCCGCCTCTACAAATGACCTTGTTACACATTCGCAGGGCATGGTACCCTCACCCCTCTGCACAGTAGATGCAGTAGACTTCTTTGCGCACCAGTCAGCGGCAGCGGCGCAGGGGTAGAGATAATCCTTTTGACCATACGAAAAAGGAAATCCTGCGTGAACGTGTGGTATGCAATCACAAGTCCGCACAGAACATAGCACGCCCGGAAGTGAAGGAACCGGAGGTTCCTTCCGGTGTTTTTGCCTACTTTTGTCACTGTTGACAAAAGTAGGTCGCGCTTACGGCGCGAAATACCTTCTTTCAAGCATAGTAACATCCAAATTCAAAAAACTTCCCCCATGACGCGGCATTGGGTATTGCTTATGACGCTGCGTCATGTGCTATCATGGCTCCATAAGGAGGTGAAACGCTATGTCCAAATATACCACAGGTGAGCTGGCCAAGCTGTGCGGCGTCACCGTGCGGACGGTGCAGTACTACGACAGCCGGGGCATCCTGATCCCCACAGAGCTGTCCGAGGGCGGGCGGCGGCTGTATACGGACGACGACCTGCGGCGGCTGCGGATCATCTGCTTCCTGCGGGACATGGGCCTGCCCATCGACGCCATTGCCCAGCTTCTGGCGGAGGAGGAGCCGGGGCGGGTGGTGGAGCTGCTGCTGGAGCAGCAGGAGCAGGCGGTGCGGCAGGAGCTGGCCCGCAGCCAGTCCCGGCTGGAGAAGCTGGAGGCGCTGCGCCGCCAGGTGAAGCAGCAGCCGGACTTCTCTGTGGAATCCATCGGCGACATAGCGTATCTGATGGAGCGACGCACACAACTGAAACGGGTGCATACCGCCATGCTGCTGGCGGGCATCCCCATGTCGCTGCTGGAGGTGACGGGGATCGTCCTGTGGATCGTCACCGGCGTCTGGTGGCCCTTTGCGGTGTACCTGCTGCTGGCGGTGCCCTTCGGCATCCTGATCAGCCGATACTACTTCCGGCGGGTGGCCTATCTCTGCCCCCAGTGCCACACGGTGTTCCGCCCGGTGCTGAAGGAGGCGTTCTTTGCCCGGCATACCCCCTCGGCCCGGAAGCTGACCTGCACCTGCTGCGGCTATCACGGCTTCTGCGTGGAGACGATCGGGGGTGACGGGGTATGAAGCGGTTTCTGACCAGGTACCGCGGTGCCCTGCGCTTTACGCTGGCGCTGCTGCCCCTTGCCGCCGCGGCGGGCTATCTGATGCTCCGGTATCAGATGGCGCTGTACGACGAGGACACGATGGCGGCCATGGTGGCCCAGTTGGGCAGCACCACGGCACTGCTGGCCATCGGCACGGTGCAGACGGTGATCTACGTCGCCGTGGCCAGCTTTTTCGGGTATATTCTGGCGGAAAAGCTGGGGCTGATGCGTCCCCTGCGGCTGGAGAAACGACCCCTGCTGCGGACACTGGCGGTGTCCATCCCCCTGGGCGTGCTGTTCAGCCTGGACTACTGGACGTTCGGCGCGTGGCTGCCCGGCACGGCGGTGCGGGATTCCGCGGCGGCGGGACTGACGGTGTGGGGCTGGTCGTCCGCCGCCCTGTACGGCGGCGTGATGGAGGAGCTGCTCATGCGGCTGTTCCTCATGAGCCTGCTGGCCTTTCTGGGCTGGAAGCTGTTCTTCCGGCGGGAGAAGCAGTCGCCCACCGGTGTGATCATCGCGGCCAATGTGCTGGCGGCGCTGCTGTTCGCAGCGGGGCATCTGCCTGTCACGGTGGGCGTATTCGGCGCGCTGACGCCGCTGATCCTGGTGCGGTGCTTCCTGCTGAACGGCGGGTTTGGTCTGGTGTTCGGGCGGCTGTACCGGAAATACGGCATCCAGTACGCCATGCTCAGCCACGCGCTGCTGCACATCGTCAGCAAGCTGATCTGGACGGTATTTACATAAGAAAAGCGCTGACCGCCGGTCAGCGCTTTTTTCCGCCAAGGGAGTTGCCAAGGGACGCGATATCGGGTATGATGGAGAAAAACGCGAAAGGGGGCACATCGGATGGTTGACATAACACTGTGCGCCGCGCCTATGGAGGGGCTGACCACCTACCTGTGGCGGCAGGCCCACCGGGAGATCTTCGGCGGCGTGGACAAGTATTTTACGCCGTTTCTGTCGCCCAACGCCAATCTGTGCTTCCAGCGGAGGGAGCTGGACGAAATACAGGGAGAGCCGGACACGGTGCCCCAGCTGCTGACCAACCGGAGCGAGCACTTCGTCTGGGCGGCCCGGGAATTGCAGGCGCGGGGGTATGGCGAGGTCAACTTCAACCTGGGGTGCCCCTCCGGAACGGTGACGGCCAAGCGGAAGGGCTCCGGCCTGCTGGCCTATCCAGAGGAACTGGAGCGGTGCCTGGACGGCATCTTCGACGCGCTGCCGGACATGCGGGTGTCCGTCAAGACCCGCATCGGGAAGAACGATCCGGCGGAATGGGAGGCGCTGCTGGCGCTGTACAGCCGCTACCCCATCCATGAGCTGATCGTGCATCCCCGGATCCAGAAGGAGTTCTATAAGGGCACCGTCCACCGGGATGCCTTCACCCGGGCGCTGGCGACGTATCCGGGGCGGCTGGTGTATAACGGCGACCTGTTCACGGCGGCGGACGTGGCAGCGTTTCAGGCGCAGTATCCCCAGGTGGACACGGTGATGACGGGCCGGGGCCTGATGGCTGACCCAGCGCTGGGACGGCAGCTCCACGGCGGCGCGGCGGCCTCCCGGCAGGAGCTGGAGGCGCTGCACGACCGGCTGCTGGAGGGTTATCGCCAGCGCCTCAGCGGTACGCCGCCGGTGCTGCACCGGATGCGTGAGCTGTGGAACTATCTCCAGGAGCGCTTTGAGGAAACAGAGCGGCCGTTGAAGGCCATCCGCAAGGCCAACGATCTGGCCGCCTATGAGACGGCGGCGAAAGAAATTTTGCGGAACTGCCCGATGAAATAAAAAGAGACCGGTTCATCGAACCGGTCTCTTTTATCATTTTGTAGGGGCCGGCGTCCTCGACGGCCCGCACGGTATACATAGGTGCTTCCGGTAAACGCGGGGCGTCGAGGACGCCGCCCCCTACGCACGACTTTGGAAACGCACGCCTCTTTGACAATGAAATCGTCAGATTTCATGCCAGCCTGTTTTATTCGTCATCCAGCCTCCGCAGACCCGCCACATCGGACACGGGCAGGGAGAAGCTGATAGCGCCCGCCGGGGTGGAGGGCCCGGCGTCCTTATTGATGGCATTCATAATGGCGGCTTTCTCTTTGCCGCTGGCCACGATGTAGATCACATCCTTCTCGTTGGCCAGGGTCACACCGAAGAATTTCTCGGTGCCGATGGCGCCGGTGCCCTTGGCGTGCAGCACCGTGCCGCCGCCTGCGCCCGCGCTGCGGGCCGCGTCCATCACCATGTCGGAGTGGCCCTCGTTCAGGATCACCACGATCAGCTCATAATCAAAGTTCATAGTCGGTACACCTCCGGTAGCGGCCTTGCCGCCGTCTGTCAGATAGGCCAGCGTTCGGCCGCTGCTGACGCTTTTCAGGGGCACGGCCAGCATCAAGCCGTTGCCGGGAATGTCGATAAACAGCTTGCGCTTGGCCGTGCGGAAAAGCTGCTTCATGGTGTCGGTTCCCACCACCGCGCCGGTGACGGCCTTCTCCGTTCGGGACAGGCCATACAGCGCCAGCTGCTGGGGCGTGGCGGTGCCCCGGCCCATCATGGTGGTTACCAGGTTCAGCCCGGCGTCCCGGTACAGGGCGGCCATATCCTCCGCCCGGTCACGGTCGGTTATGCTCATTAAGTAGTAAAGCTCCATGTCAGGCCACCTCCCACAGCTCGATGACGCCCTCGTCGCTGAATACGGGCGCGGACTCCTGCGCCTTGTTGCGGCGGGTCTTGATGACGTAGATCGCGCCCATCACCTGTACCACGATCAGGGGCATCATGGCCACCAGCGCCACAAGGCCGAAGGCGTCGGTCATGGTGTTGCCGCCCAGGGCCGTCGTCGCGCCCATGGCAAAGGGCAGCATGAAGGTGGCGGTCAGCGGGCCGGAGGCCACGCCGCCGGAGTCGAAGGCGATGGCGGTGAAGATGCTGGGGACAAAGAAGCTGAGACCCAGGGCGATGATGTAGCCCGGCAGCACGAACCACAGGATGGAGATGCCGGTCAGCACCCGCACCATGGCAAGTCCCATGGCGGCGGCCACGGCGATGGACAGGCTCATGCCCATGACCTTGGAGGAGATGGCGCCGGCGCTCAGCTCCTCTACCTGCTTGTTCAGCACGTGGACGGCAGGCTCGGCGTTGATGATGAACCAGCCCATCAGGGTGGCCAGGGGGATCAGCAGAAGGCCCAGACCCTCGTCCACGATGACGCCGCCCAGCACATAGCCCAGGGAGGAGAAGCCCACATTGACGCCGGTCAGGAACAGCACCAGGCCGACATAGGTATAGCCCACGCCGATGAGGATGCGCAGCAGCGGCAGCTTCCGCAGGTGCAGAGAGAAGATCTGGAACAGCAGGAAGAATACGCAGATGGGCAGCAGGGCGATGGCCACCTCGCCCATCATGACGGGCAGCTCCTCTAAGTAGCTGTAGCCCACGATGAGGGTGGTCTCGAAGCTGTCCACCACCGTCTCGGTGGCGGAGGCGGTGTTTTCCGGATACAGGAAGCCCAGGATCAGCACCGCCAGGATGGGGCCGATGGAGCACAGGGCCACCAGACCGAAGCTGTCGGACTTGGCCTTTTCGTCGCTTCGGATGGAGGCGACGCCGACACCCAGGGCCATGATGAAGGGCACCGTCATGGGGCCGGTGGTGACGCCGCCGGAGTCAAAGGCCACCGACAGGAAGTCCGGGTCGGACAGGGCGGCCAGGATGAACACGATGGCGTAGAACACCAGCAGCAGCGTCCGCAGGGAGATGCCCAGCAGGATGCGCAGCATGCAGATGGTCAGGAAAATGCCCACGCCCACCGACACCGTCAGGATCAGCATAGTCTTGTCGATGCCCGGCACGTTCTGGGCCAGCACCTGCAGGTCAGGCTCGGCAATGGTGATGACCACGCCCAGGACGAAGGCCAGCACCAGAATGAGCCACAGGCGGCGGGACTTGGTCATCTTTGCGCCCACCAGGTTGCCCATCTGGGTCATGGACAGTTCTGCGCCCAGGGTGAACAGGCCCATGCCGATGATCAGCATTACCGCGCCCACCAGGAAGGCCAGCATCAGTCCGCTGCCCACCGGCACGAAGAAGAAACACAGCACCGCCACGATCAGGGTGATGGGCAGCACGGAGTCCACGGCTTCTTTCAGTTTACTGTTGATGATTTTACGACTGGTCAAAGTAACGCTCCTTCTCTCAAGTTTGATCGTGGCGCGCCGTTATCCGGTGCGCCACGGTAAATATGATAGTACCATCAGTATACCGTAAAAGGGCGGCGGTGGCAAGTTAAAACCTTGACAAAGGGAAGAAATTGGGAAAAAGTTTACATTTCAGAAGAAAAGCCGCACGCACCATGCCGCCGCCAGAAAGCCAACGAAGTCCGCCGTCAGGGCGGCGGGGACGGTGTAGCGGATCTTCCGCACGCCTGCCGCGCCGAAGTAGACAGCGATGGTGTAGAAGGTGGTCTCGGTGCAGCCCAGCATCACCGCCGCCGTGCGGCCGACGGTGCTGTCCACGCCGTAGGCGGCCATCAGCTCACTGCCCGCCGCCAGGGCGCCGCTGCCGCTGAGGGGACGGATCAGCAGCAGCGGTGCGGTCTCCGGCGGGATGCCGATGGCCGTCAGGACAGGGGCCAGGAGGGATGTGAAGAAGTCCAGTGCCCCGGAGGCCCGGAGCATGTACACCGCCGACAGCAGGGCGATGAGGTTGGGGCAGATCCGCAGCACCACCCGCAGTCCCTCCGCCGCACCGTCGGTGAGGGCGGTGTACACGTCCACCTTACGCCGGACACCCCAGGCGGCCACGGCGGCCAGCAGCAGGGGGATCAGCAGAGCGGTCACGTCCATATCAGCGCCTCCACACGGCCTGCAGGCCCCGTGCCGCCAGCAGTCCCGCCGTCACCGACAGGGCGGAGGAGAGCCACACGGCGGGGAGGATATCAAAGGGAGCGGCGCATCCCTGGGCGCTGCGGACGGCGGCCACGGTGGTGGGCAGCAGCTGGATGGAGGCGGTGTTCAGCACCACCAGGCGGCACAGCTCGTCGCTGGCCACACCGCCGCAGCCCTCTGCCATCCGGGTGGCCGCCCGGATACCCAGCGGTGTGGCGGCGTTGCCCAGTCCCAGCAGGTTGGCGGACACGTTGGCGCTGAGGGCGGCCATGGTCTCACTGTCCCGGCTGGCCCGGGGCAGGATGTGCCGCAGCACCGGCCGCAGCAGCCGGGCAAGCTTCTGGCTGAGGCCGCAGCGATCCATCAGCGTCATAACGCCGCTCCACAGGCAGATGGCGCCCGCCATGGAAATGCACAGCTCCACAGCGGCCCGTGCGCCCTCCATGGCGGCGGCGGACACAGCGCCCCACTGGCCGCTGATTCCGCCAAACACCAGCGCCAACGCAAAAAAGGCGGTCAAAAAATAGGACATGGCCATAAAAGTTTCACCTCAGTATACTATATGCACAGAGCATATGCCAATATTTGTAAAAGAATTGGATAAAATGTCCAACCACAGTTGACAAATTGGTAAAATTATGGAATAATGAATGAGCAGAGGAAATCACGACACGCGTGAGAAGCAAAACAGAGGAGAGGTTTCAGTGAAATCAACCGGTATCGTGCGTAAGGTGGACGAGCTGGGCCGGATCGTCTTACCCATCGAGCTGCGCAGGACGCTGGATATTGCGGAGCGGGATGCTTTGGAGATCTATGTGGATGGCTCCACGGTGGTATTGAAGAAGTACCGTCCCTGTTGTATCTTTTGCGACAGCAGCAGAGATCTGATGGTGTACAAGGACAAGAATATCTGCCCCAAATGTCTGAAAGACCTGAAAAACGGCTGAAAACCGCACAAAAAAACGCTCCCCGCCACATGGCGGGGAGCGTTTTTTGCGTCCCTGACGGGACGCAGATAAGAGATAAAAGTGAAAAGAGAAAAACTTCGGTATGCCGCCACAGGCGGCATAATTGGCATTACATGAGGGGGAACTGGGCAAGGCCTCGCAGAGTTCGCGGCGCGGACGCGAAAAGTTATTCGTCCCTGCGGGGACGAGGTACTTTTGGCCGTTGTCCCAAAAGGGACCAAAAAGACAACCAGAAACCCAGGTTTCTGGACTTCCTGCGCGCTAAAGGAAATGCAAAAACGTAGTTTTTGCCGGTTCTTTTGCCCACTTTTCCAACTGTTGGGAAAAGTGGGTCGCCGAAGGCATCTCTCGCGCCCGCGCAGTGGAGCGAAGCTGAACAAGTGCCCTTAGGGTACAGGCGCGAAACAGCTATTGTCTGATCGCCGCGTCGTACAGGGCGTTGCGGCTCAGGCCCGTGTCGTCGGCCACGGCCCGGACAGCGTCCTTCAGACGCATGCCCTCCTCGCGGCGGCGCAGCACCAGCGCCACGCCCTCCTCCAGCGTCATGGCCGGGGCGTCGGACTTCTCGCGGCCCGCCACCACCAGAACGTATTCGCCCCGGGGCTCGTTGGCGGTGTAGTAATCCGATGCCTCCGCCAGAGTGACGCGCATGGTCTCCTCGTGGAGCTTGGTCAGCTCACGGCACAGGGCGATCCGCCGGTCGCCGCCGAAGGCCTCTGCCATGTCGGACAGCGTGGCCCGGAGCCGGTGGGGCGCTTCGTGGAAGATCATGGTGCGGCGCTCGCCGGTCAGCTCATGGAGTTGCTCCCGCCGCTCCTTCTTGCCGGAGGGCAGGAACCCCTCGAAGGTGAAGCGGCCCGTGGGCAGGCCGGACACCGCCAAAGCGTACACGGCGGCGCAGCAGCCGGGGATGGCCAGCACCTCCACGCCGTTTTCGGCGCACAGGCGCACCAGATCCTCGCCGGGGTCGCTGATGGCGGGCATGCCCGCGTCGGTCACCAGGGCGCAGGTCTCGCCCCCCAGCAGGCGGGCCAGGATGGCCTGTCCGGCGGCGGCGCGGTTGTGCTCGTGATAGCTGACCAGGGGCTTTTTGATGCCGAAGTGGTTCAACAGCTTCACCGACACGCGGGTATCCTCGGCGGCGATGAAGTCGGCGCTTTGCAGCGTTTCCACGGCGCGGGGGGAGAGATCCCCCAGGTTGCCGATGGGGGTGGCGACCAGATATAGTGTTCCGGGCATAGCGGTTACTCCTTGTCTCTGAAATAGGCGCGGCGCACGTCGGGGGACTCGCCGCCGTCCGGCAGATGCAGCAGCAGAGGCGGCTCCACGGAAAGACCGGGCTTTCCGCCCCGGCAGCACTCCAACAGCAGCAGGGACGGCGCGCTCTGGGCGGTGTGCTGCACCAGGCGCAGGCGCTTGGGCTCCAGGCCGTGGGCCGCGGCAGCGGCCATCAGCGCCGCCAGACGCTCTGGCCGGTACACCAGGCAGAAGCGGCCGCCCCATTGCAGAAGGAGCTTCGCCGCGGCGAAGACGTCATCCAGCGAGGCGGTCAGCTCGGCCCGGGCATCGCCCCGGACGCCCTCCGCCACCGCGCCGGTGTGGGGCGCGAAGTAGGGCGGGTTGGACACGGCCAGTTGAAACGCCCCGGCGGGCAGGGCGTCCCGCTGCCGCAGATCGGCGCACAGCGGGGTGAGGGGCAGGCCGTTGGCGGCGGCGTTGCGCGCCAGCATTGCGCAGGCGTGGGCGTCCCGCTCAATGCCGGTCACGCTCAGCGACGGCTCCCGGGCCAGCAGCAGAAGGCCCAGCAAGCCCGCGCCCGCCCCCAGATCGCAGACCCGTTCGCCCCGGCGGGGCGCGGCGAAGCTGCCCAGCAGGAACGAGTCTGTGGAGGGCGGGAAGCACTGTTCGTCGTAGATGTACCGCGGCCCACCGGGCCACAGGCGTTCGGCGCGCTCCATGGGCAGCCCTCCTTTTCTGGGGATAGTATAGCATATACGGGGCCTTCGGGCAAGAGTTTGTCGGGGCTGGCACCCCTGACGGCCCGTCCGCATAAAAAACGACCGGTGCATTGCACCGGCCGTTTTTTATGTACGGATTTTACTCAGCGGGATTGATAGCACCGTTGGGGCAGGTGTCTGCGCAGGAACCGCAGTCCAGGCAAGCGCCAGCGTCGATCACGTACTGAGAATCGCCCTGGGAGATAGCGCCCACGGGGCAAGCGTCTGCGCAAGCGCCACAGCTGACGCAAGCGGAACCGATCTGATAAGCCATTTTGGTACCTCCATTAAGATTTGTCAACGCTATTGTATCATGAAAATAAAAAAATGCAAGACCTTTCTGGAAGGAAAACCGACGAAAATTGTGGAAGCGGGTGAAATTGACACCATGTGGCCGGTGTGGTAAAATCAATACAATATATAATAGGAGGATATCCCATGGAATATACCTATGAATTTTTCGAGAAAAGCGCCCGGTATGTCCGGGAAAAGCTGGACTTTCAGCCGGAGATCGGCATTATCCTGGGCTCGTCCCTGGGCCCCTTTGCCGCCCAGGTGGAAACCCCGGTGGTGATCCCTTATGAGGACATCCCCAATTTCCTGCGCTCCACCGTGGCTACCCACGCCGGGAAGCTGATCTGCGGCACCATCGCCGGCAAGAAGGTGGTGTGCATGTCCGGGAGGTTCCACTCCTACGAGGGGTATGACTTCCCGCAGTTGACGGCGCCCATCCGGCTGTTCAAGCTGCTGGGCTGCAGGGCGGTGATCCTGACCAATGCCGCCGGGGGCGTGAACCTGGGCTACAAGCCCGGCGACATCATGATCATCAACGATCAGATCATGCTGCCGGGCTGCTCCCCCATGCGGGGTCCCAATATCCCGGAGTTCGGTCCCCGGTTCTTCGACGTGCAGAAGATGTACAGTCCCGAGCTGCGTGCCGTCGCCCGCGAGTGCGCCCAGGGCAGCGGCCTGACCTTTCATGAGGGGTGCTATTTCTTCATGCAGGGCCCGCAGTTCGAGACACCGGCGGAGATCCGCGCCATCCGTACCCTGGGCGGCGACGCGGTGGGTATGTCCACCGTGACCGAGGCGCTGACGGCGGCCCACTGCGGCATGCCCTGCCTGGGCTTCTCCGTCATCACCAACATGGCGGCGGGCATCCTGGATCAGCCCCTGACCGACGAGGAAGTCAACGAGGTGGGACATCTGGTGGCCGACAACTTCAGTGCGTACCTGAAAAAGGTGCTGACGAGGATGTGAGAGCATGACCACATTACTGAAAAACGCCTGGGTCTATGCGCCCGGCGGCGTGATCCAGGGCGGCTTCGTGGCCGTTGACGGCCCGGTGATCACCTATGTGGGCGCTGCCCGTCCGGAGGGCGTCTTTGACTGCGAGAAGGACATGTCCGGCAGGCTGCTGCTTCCGGGACTGGTGAACGCCCACACTCACGCCGCCATGACGCTGCTGCGGGGCGTTGGCACCGACCTCCCCCTGCAAAGGTGGCTGTTTGACAGCGTGTTCCCGGTGGAGGGCCGCATGACGGCGGCGGACATCCGGGCCGGTACGGCCCTGGCGCTGCTGGAGATGCTTGCCTGCGGCACCACCAGCTTTTCCGACATGTATTTCTTCCCCTGGGAGGCGGCGGAGCTGGTGGCGGAGTGCGGCATCAAGGCCAACCTCTGTTATCCGGTGCAGGCCTTTGACCCGACGGATACCTATGAAAAGAATGAGAGCGCCCGCAAGCTGGAGCGGTTTTACCATGACTGGCACAATGCCGCCGACGGCCGCATCCGGGTGGAGGGCTGCCTTCACGCCGAGTACACCTGCAATCCCGACGTGGCGGCGGGGACGGCGGCATGGTGCCGCCGGAACGGCGCGCGGATGCACATTCATCTCAGCGAGACGAGGAGCGAGCACGACGGCTGCATGGAGAAGTACGGCAAGACACCGGCAGCGTGGATGAACGATCTGGGGGTGTTTGATGTGCCCTGTGCCGCGGCCCACTGCGTGTGGGTGACAGAAGCGGATCGGGCGCTTCTGCGGCAAAAGGGCGTCAGTGTCGTTCACAATCCCACCAGCAACATGAAGCTGGGCAGCGGCTTTGCCCCGGTTCCCGCGCTGCTGGCGGAGGGCGTCAACGTGGCGCTGGGCACCGACGGCGCGGCCAGCAACAATAACCTGAACATGCTGGAGGAGCTGCATCTGGCGGCCATCCTTCACAACGGCTATCACCACGATGCGGCGATCTTACCGGCCGGTCAGGTGCTGGACATGGCCACGGTCAGCGGCGCGAGACTGCAGGGCCGGGACGACACCGGTGCCATCCAGGCCGGAAAGCGGGCGGACATCATGGCCATCGACTTGAACGCGCCCCATCTCTGTCCCCATCTGGACACTGCGGGCCTTGCGGTATACAGCGCCCAGGCCGCCGATGTGTGCATGACCATGGTGGACGGCAGGGTGCTGTATGAAAACGGAGAATACCTGACGCTGGACAAGGAGCGGGTGTTGTATGAGGCCCGCGCCGCCGCAAAGCGGCTGTACGGCGCGTAAGAGAGGAGAAAATGAAAATGGAAAGAGCGGACAAAGGCCTTGCCTTTATGATGCAGTATGAAAACGTGGCCTGGTACGACAGCGGCCAGGTGCGGATATTGGATCGCCGGGTATATCCCCGGCGGGTGGAGTTCGTCACCTGCCGTACCCACGGCGAGGTGGCCCAGGCGCTGACGGACATGGTGACCCAGTCCACCGGGCCCTTCACCGCCGCCGCCATGGGCATGGCGCTGGCGGCCTGGGAGTGCCGGGACATGACGGCGGAGCGGCAGGTGGCCTATTTGGAGCAGGCCATGGACACCATCTCCCACGCACGGCCTACCACCGTGGGACGGATGCAGCTCATCTGCGGCGGCTGTCTGGAGGCGGCAAAGGCCGCCATCGCCCAGGGTGTCCCCGATGTGGCGCTGGCCATCCGGGACTATACCGTGGCCACCAACAACCGCCGCTATAACCGGGTGGGGCAGATGGCCAAGCATCTGGTGGACAAGTTCCCCGACAACGGCACTGTTATGACCCAGTGCTTTGCCGAGACCATCCTGGCCATGATGCTGAAGGAGTGCCGGGAGCGGGGCAAAAATATCCGGCTGTTCTGCCCGGAGACCCGTCCCTATTTCCAGGGGGCACGGCTGACGGCCACCGTGTGCCATGACATGGGCTTTGACGTGACGGTCATCACCGACAACATGCCCGCCTATGTGATGCAGCACGAGCATGTGGATGTATTCACCTGTGCCGCCGACGCCATCTGCTGCGACGGCTATATCGCCAACAAGGTGGGCACCTTCCAGATCTCCATCGCCGCCAACTATCTGGGCGTTCCGGTGTACATCAGCGGCATCCCCGACAAGGGCCATCCCACCGTGGACACCGTCCACATCGAGATGCGCAACCCCCAGGATACGCTGGAGGCCATGGGGGTTAAAACGGCGGCCGACGGGGTGAAGGGCTATTACCCCGCCTTCGACATCACGCCGCCCCAGTTGATCACCGGCGTGGTGACCGATCTGGGCATCTACTCCCCCTATGACCTGCAGAAGTATCTGGAGGTCAGCGAACTGGGCCCCTATGAGATGGTGATTTAAGATATAAAATAATTGTTTAATAATTATGAGAGGCGATAGAATGGAGTATTCTCACAAGGAACTGCGGCAGGAAATGGTGGACGTGTGCCTGGAATCCCTACATGAGGGGATGTTCACCGGCACCAGCGGCAATCTCAGCGTGGCGCTGGGGGACGGTACCATGCTGATCACCCCCACATCGGTACGCTATACGGTGATGCGGCCCATGGATATCGTCCGGTGCGATTTGGACGGCAACATTATCGAGGGCGAATTGCAGCCCTCCAGCGAGTGGCGGATGCACGCCGCCGTCTATCGGGCCTATCCGGAGCACAAGGCTATTTTCCACACCCATTCCCCCTATGCCACGGCCTTTGCCGTGGTGCATAAGCCCATCCCCTCGGTGCTGATCGAGACCCGGATCTTCCTGGGCGGCGACGTGGCGTGCGCCGAATACGCCACACCCGGCACCTTTGCCGTGGGGGAGAACGCGGTGCCCTGTCTGAAGGATGGCCGGGGCGGTTGCCTGCTGAACAATCACGGCGTGCTGGCGGTGGGCAGGGATCTGAACGAGGCCCGCACCCGCGCACAGTACATTGAGGACAGCGCCCGGATCTATCACTATGCCCTGCAGGTAGGCGAGCCGTTCGTTCTGGAGAAGCTGTAACGGAGGATATCCGTCCCCTCTCAGGACGGGATCGCAATACTGAACAGCCATTTAGAATACCATTCCACCGCCCAAACAGGCGGAAAGGGGGAACAATATGACCCATAAAGCCATTTTCCGCCAGCACTGGAGCGACGCCTTCCGGGCCGCCGCCTTCCAGTCCCGGCTCCATGACCCGGCGATGGCCCAGCGGTGGGCTCAGGCCCGTTTTTTCGAGGAATTTCTGCCGGTGCGGCAGCGCCTTGCCTGCCGCGCGCTGATCGAGGCCGCCGTCGAGGCCATGCCGGACATCCCCGTGCCGGAGGGCGGCTGGTGCAGCTGCGTCCTCAGCGATGCCACCGCCCGCCTGTACCCCCAGCATCGCCGTCCCGCCACGGAGCCGCAGGAGGATTTCGCCCTGTGCGCCCTGCTTGCCATACAGCTTCTGCTGGAGGAGGAGCGCCGCGCGCTGCCCTTCGACTGGCACATTGACTTCGCCTTCTGCGCCGACGAGGAGGCGGCGGGCAGCCCCTTCTATCCGCGGTTTTTGCAGGTATGGCGGCAGGATTTCGTCTATGAGCTGCTGCGCTTGGGCAGTGAGCTGACGCCCTTCAGCACCCTGCAGCACATCGCCATGGTCCACCATGTGGCCATGACGGCGGGCCGCGCCCTGCGCCGCAGCGGCGCGGCGGTGGATCTGGCCCTGACCTCTGCCGCCGCCGCCGGACACGACATCGGCAAATTCGGCTGCATGCCCGGCGAACGGGTGCCCTATCTCCACTACTACTATACCGACGAGTGGCTGACCCGCTCCGGCCTTCCCCAGGTGGGCCAGGTGGCCGGCAATCACTCCACCTGGGATCTGGAGCTGGCCAATTTGTCGGTGGAATCCATGCTGCTGATCTACGCCGACTTCCGCTCCAAGCAGCGGCGGGAGGCGGACGGCCGGGAGACGGCGGCGCTGTACGCCCTGAAGGACGCCTTTGACGTGATCCTCAGCAAGCTGGACAATGTAGACGCCGCCAAAAAGCGCCGCTATGAGTACGTCTACCGCAAGCTGCGGGACTTTGAGGACTACCTCATCGCCCACGGCGTGGACGTGACGCTGCAGGGCCGGAACACCGAGCCCAGTCCCCAGCCGGACATCGCCCTGATGAAGCCGGATGAGTACTACCGGGCCTTCTGCCTGACGGCGGTGGAGCACAACCTGAACATGATGCGCCGCCTCAGCCACGAGGGGCTGTTCTCCGATCTGCTGGAGATGGCCCGCAGCGAAAAGGACTGGACGCGGGTGCGTACCTATCTGTGCGTGCTGGAGGACTACTTCACCTATCTGTCCACCAACCAGAAGATCCAGACGGTGTACTTTCTCTATGAGCTGCTGCTGCACCCGGAGGGTGACATCCGCCGCCAGGCGGCGGCGCTGATGGGCCAGGTGATGGCCAAGTTCAGCCTGCGCTATAAAAAGGAGCTGCCCTCCTCTGCGCCCCGCGCGGCGGTGGAGCAGACCCAGTTCGCCCTGTGGTCCCAGTATCTGAACCTGCTGTTTTACCCCGACCACAAGCTGACGCCCCAGCAGACCAGCCACATCCGCTTCACCGCCAAGCTGGTGGTGTCCGCCACGCTGGAAAACTGCGCGCCCCAGGAGACGGAGCAGTTCCTGTCGGTGCTGCTGTCCCACTACCAGTCCCCCCATGTGGAGGACGAGGGCGCGGCGCTGGCTCTGACGGACACCCTGTGCTATCTGCCCCTGAAGCTGCTGACGGAGGAGCGGGCGGAGCAGGTAGCCGCCTTCGCCCTGGCCCAGTGCCGGGGCCACAGCCCCTCCCTGCAGGCGGCGGCGCTGCAATTCTTCTTCCGGGCCAGTCAGACCCTGCCGGAGAGCCACCCTCTCCGCTCTGCGCTGGAGCGGCTGCGGCAGGAGGAGCTGACCTTCGCCCTGCCCTCTCTGCGCTATCGGTACGCCCGTGTGTGCGGCGTTCCGGCGGAGCAGGCCATGGAGGCCCTTACCAATGAAGAGGTGTCCGATATTCTGCTGGACAACTTGAAAACCGCCACGCCGTGGATGATCAAGGTGGTGAACGTAGAGCTGCTGTCTCGCTACGCCGCCTGCGGCATGGGCAGCGCCATGCAGATCGCCGCCCACTTCGCCAACCTGATCCGGGTCAGCGAGGCGGTGGTGGTGCGCCAGCGGGCGGGCCGCGCACTGCTGGGCATCGCGCCCCGGCTCACCAGCGAGGAGCGCAACGAGATCGCCGTGGAGCTGGCCAAGGCCCTGGAATCCGGCCACTACGAATTCTCCAAATATATCCCCCAGTATCTGGGTACCTTTATGCTGTGGCTGCCTCCGGCGGAGCTGGACGAGGTCATCGACTATCTGGCGGAGCTGCTGAGTCACTCCGCCGACAGCGTGGTGGCCTCGGCCCTGGACACCGTGGGCTTCGCGTTGGAGAGCTACCGCACCTATCCCCAGCGCTTTCCGGAGGAGGAAGCGGTGTGGGATCGCCGCCGCCGGCGTCTGGCGGGTCTGCTGCTGAAGGGCATGGCGTCCTATCGCCAGGCGGTGCAGCAGGAGGCCATGTATGTGCTGGGCGACACCCTGTTCGCCTCGCCCCGGTTCCCCGATGAGCGGCGGGCGTGGCTGTTCACCCTGTGCGCCCACAAGCTGCTGTTCCTGATGCACGAGAATCAGGAGGAGGGCCTTAACGATCTGTACTGCTCGGCGGCGCTGTACCGCATGTACCAGTTCATCGTCCGGTATGAGACCGACAATGGCCCCTTCCGGTTCACCCAGCGGCAGAAGGTGGCCTTCTTCCCCGGCACCTTCGACCCCTTTACCCTGTCCCACAAGGCGCTGGCCTGCACCATCCGGGACATGGGGTACGAGGTGTTTCTGGCGGTGGACGAATTCTCCTGGTCGAAAAAGACCCAGCCCAGCCTGATCCGCCGCCGCATCGCCTCCATGTCGGTGGCCGATGAGTTCCACGTCCACCTGTTCCCCTATAACATCCCCGTCAACATCGCCACCCCCGGCGACCTGCGGCGGCTGAAGGATATGTTCGCCGGACGGGAGCTGTATCTCATCGTGGGTTCCGACGTGATCCACGGCGCGTCCTCCTACAAGGCGGCGCCCAGTCCCGACTCCGTCCACAGCATGAATCACATCGTGTTCCGTCGGGTCTCCGCCCTTCACGGCGAGGAAAAGGACATGGACGCCGATGTGGGCATGATCACCGGCAAGGTGGTGCAGCTCCAGCTTCCCTCCCAGTTGGAGGACATCAGCTCCACCCGCATCCGGGAGAATATCGACATGAACCGGGATATCTCCCACCTGATCGACCCCATGGTGCAGGAGTATATCTATCAGCGGGGCCTCTATCTGCGGGAGCCCCAGTACAAGCCCCTGCTGTCCCCCGGCACACTGCGCTTTGATGAGGCTGCGCCGGAGGCACCGCTGCTGGCGGAGCTGCAGGCCATCGGCATGCCGCCTGCCGCCGCCCAGGGCGTTCAGCGCCGGGGTGAGCGAATCATGACCCTGCGCAGCGGCGACGAGCTGCTGGCCGCCGCATCCTTCGACCAGCGCCGTACCCGTGAGCTGCTGGCCCTGCTGGGCGACCCCGTGCGGGTCAACGACGTGCGCAACGCCGCCTCCGGCAGACTGCTGTGCATCACGGGCATGTACGGCCGGGACGACGAGTCCCTGCAATTACTGCTGACCCAGCTCTTTGCCCAGGCCATGGAGCAGGACTGCCTGTGGGCGCTGTTCGCGGCGCTGGACGCTCCGGCCAGCCCCATGGCCGATGACCTGCTGCGGCAGCAGGGCCTGCGTCCGGTGCGGCCCGGCGATCCCTCGCTGCTGCTGGCGGACATGAGCGCCCCGGTGGTGTTCCTGCAGAATGTGGAGACCGCCATCAAGCCGCCCTTCAGCGGCGACAGTGCGGTGCTGTCCGCCATCCGGCAGGCCCGACGCCGCTTCAAGCTGGGGCTGGTGGCCCTGTATCCCGGACGACTCATTTTCACCATCTCCTCGCAGCTGGTGCTGCACCGGCTGGTGGAGAAGATCACCGCCCTGAACGGCGTGCCCATGACACCCACCCAGCCCCGTGTGCTGGGCCCCTATATGTGCGTCCCCTTCGGCAAGCTGCTGCGGCGGGCCGCCATTCCCAACACCGTCACCAAGACCATCCACACCGACAAGGTGTTCGCCGCCGACCGGCGCACCCAGTGGATCCAGGCCTTCCCCGGCTACGCGCCGCTGGCCGATCAGATGCGGGTAGTGCACTCCTTCCGCCGCCCGGTGATCCTGGTGGACGATCAGCTCCACACCGGACGCCGCATCGGCGTGCTGGATCCCCTGGCGCGGGAGCAGCAGGTGGAGATCAAGGAGGTGCTGGTGGGCATCCTGTCCGGCCAGGGTCGGGATCTGGCCCAGCAACTGGGCCGGGATGTGGACTATGTGTATTTTGTGCCCAATCTGCGGGCATGGTATGTGGAGTCCACCCTGTACCCCTTCATCGGCGGCGACACGGTGGAACACCCCGCCATGGAGCGCTCCGGCCTGCAGCCCTCGGTGAACCTGATATTGCCCTACGTCTATCCGGAGCATCTGCGCCAGTGCGGCGCCGACGCGGCCTATACCTTCTCCCGCACCTGCATCGAGAATACGCTGTATATCATCGAGGCGCTGGAGACCGCTTATCGCCGGGTCTATGCCCGCAGCCTGACGCTGCGGCGGCTCAGTGAGGCGGTGGTGCTGCCCCTGTGCCCGGACAAGGGACGCATGAGCTATAACCCCGACGGCGCGGTGTCCGACTACCTCCGGGATGATCTGGAGACGCTGCGGCGGCTGGAGAACCTGTTCCGGTAAAAGGAGGAACCATCATGTATCAATATGAGGAAAACGGCCAATATTTCGTGTCCTGTCAGCCCCTGCCCCTGACGGCGGCGGAGAGCGCCCAGGGCCAGCCCATCTTTCTGTTCCGCCGCCCGCCGGAGAGTGGCCGGGCCGCCTTCTCCGCCGCGGCGCTCTCCCAGCTGACGGCAGCGAAAGAGGACGTGTCCTGGCTGGACAGCCGCCGCGTGGCCGTCACCCAGGCGCCGCCCATCGAGGCGGCGGAGTGGCTGAGCGGCGGCCTGCGGGCGGTAAACTTCGACCATCCCCGCTGGCGGGAGATGGCGGCATGGCAGCCCAAGCCGGGCAAAAAGCGTGTCCACATCCTGGCCATCGGCGACGTGGGCAGCACCATCGCCATGGGACTGAAGCTGCTGGGCGGCGATACGGTATCCGCCATCGGTATCTGCGACATCAACGAGGCCGCCACCAAGCGCTGGGAGTTCGAGCTGAATCAGGTGACGCTGCCGTGGCAGTACGACGCCATGCCCGCCGTGGAGATCGTGCCCCAGGAAAAGCTCTTCGACTGCGACGCGTTTCTGTTCGTGGCATCCAAGGGCATCCCCGCCGTGGGCAGCGGCGTGAAGGACGTGCGGATGGCCCAGTTCGAGGCCAACCGGGGACTGGTGGAGCTGTACGCCCGCAAGGCGCGGGAGGCACAGTTCCAGGGATTGTTCTGCGTGATCTCCGATCCGGTGGATCCCCTGTCCCGTGCCGCGCTGCTGGCCTCCAACCGGGACGAAAACGGCGTATACGACGGTATGGGCCTGCTGCCCCAGCAGGTGCAGGGCTACGGCCTTGGCGTCATGAACGCCCGCGCCGCCTACTACGCCAAGCGGGATGAACGCTTTGCCTCCTTCCTGACGGAGGGCCGGGCCTTTGGCCCCCACGGCAGCGGGCTGGTGATCGCCAACTCCATCGAGCACTATGATGACGCCCTGTCCCGTGAGCTGACGGAGCTGGCATTGACGGCCAACCTGAAAATGCGGGAGCTGGGCTTCAAGCCCTATGTGGCCCCGGCCCTGTCCTCGGCGGCCGTCAGCGTGCTGCTGACGCTGCGGGGTGAATGGCACTACGGCAGCGTGTGTCTGGGAGATATCTTCATGGGCGTGAAAAACCGCTACACCCCCACGGGACTGGAAACGGAGGACATCCCCCTGCCGGACGAGCTGTTTGCCCGGCTGACGGAGACCCAGGACATCCTGCGGAAGATCATTTGAAAAGGAGGCCGGTATCATGGAGCCTTTGCTGGTGATTTGTCCCCAGGCGGAGGAGAATCCCCGCCTTTCGGCGGTGCTGTCCCATGCCCTGGAGGGCCGCCCCCATGTAAAGGTGCAGCGGCCCGATGAGCTGCATCCGGTGACGGGGCAGCGGGTGCTGTTCGCCGTTTCACTGCTGCACGGCGGCGTGAATCTGGGCTGGTACGCCATGCTGTCCGCCATCCGGCAGGACAGCCGCTTCTTTGACGGCTGCTGCGGTGCGGTGCTGGTGGACGGCGACGGTGAGCTGTACACCAAGTCCGCTGCCCGGGAGATCGTGTTTGCCGCCAATCAGGCGGGCTGTGCCTTTATGGGCGCGCCGCTGGTGGAGGCCACCGGGTCGCTGGAGAATTTCCACATCCGGGCCATGCTGCGGCACACGGACTATCTGGGTGCCTACACCGCCTGCACCCGTGAGCTGGTGGACCGCCTGCTGGCGGATACGCCGCCGGTGCGGCAGCATCCCCATCTGATGGTGCTGCACGCCTCCAACCGCAAGACCTCCAACACCATTGCCCTGTGGGAGCGGATGGCGCCTCGGCTGGAGGGCCGGGTGGACGCCCAGGTGGTGAGCCTGCGGAACGGCACGGTGGCCGACTGCAACGGCTGCGAGTTCCGCACCTGCCTCCACTTCGGCGAGGAGGGACGGTGCTTCTACGGCGGCGTCATCGTGGACCAGGTGTATCCCGCCATCGGCCACGCCGACGGCGTGCTGTGGCTGTGCCCCAACTATAACGACGCCCTGGCCGCCAACCTGACGGCCTGCATCAACCGGCTGACGGCGCTGTTCCGCACCACGCCCTTCTACGACAAGGATCTGTACGCCATCATCGTGTCCGGCTACTCCGGCGGCGACATCGTGGCCCAGCAGCTGATCTCGGCCCTGTGCATGAACAAGGCCTTCCGCCTGCCGCCCCGGTTCTGTATGCTGGAGACGGCCAACGACGCCGGCGCGGCGGTGAAGCTGCCGGGCATCGAAGAGCGGCTGGCGGCCTTTGCCGACAAGATGCTTGTATAAAAAAGAACCGCCCCGTGGGCGGTTCTTTTTTGCCGGTGGAAAGATAAAAAACGAAAGGGAAAAGCTGATGTGTGCCGCCGCGGCGGTACGATTTGGATCAGAATCGCTTGGCAAGGCCGCTGAGCAGCAGCGTGGGCAGCAGCCACAGGGCCAGGAAGGCCAGCATGTACAGGGGAGAGAGGGTGCCGTAGCTGCCCACGGAGGTGAGATAGTAGGTCAGCAGCAGGCCCACCACCGCACCGGCATAGCACAGCCAGGTGCCGGTCCGGACAACGCTGCGCAGGCGGCGGGAGCCGATGGCGGCCTCGGCCAGGGGCATGAGTCCCTCCCGGTAGATGACGGCGTTGGGGGCGTCGCCCTGCTGCTCCATCACGTCGGACAGCGCCAGACGGGCGGAGACATTGGGGTAGAGGGGCTTGCAGTCTATGCCGAATTTCCGCTTGAGAAGGCCGGGGGTCACATTGCCGCTGCGGACGGCCAGCACGGGCCGCAGTCCGGCGCGGCGCATGGCCCGCAGGGCCCAGTCCACGTTGCGGGAGGGCTGGTACTTGATGACGAAGATGGCACCCAGCACACCGTCGATGGCCAGGAATACGCCGGTCTGCAGCTTCAGGTCGTGGGGCAGGGCCACCTTCTGCTTGCGCATGAAGTACGCGCTGCCCATGGCCACCGTCTCGCCCCGGATCATGCCGGTGACGCCGCCCTCCTCGCAGAAGCGCAGGTCGTCCACCCGGGCGGAGAAGCCGCCCTCCGCCGCAAGCTGCTGGCGGAACAGGGGAGAGAGCTGACTGTGGGCCGCCTGGGCCATCCCGGCGGCGTAGGAGAGCATTTTGACCCGCTCCTCGCCATAGACCTTATAGCCGTTGAAGGCCACCGTGCCGGTGGGGAAGAGGTCGTTTTCCGTCACCACCAACTGGCGGGCGCGGCTGAGGGGAGGCGCCCCCGCGTAACCGGCCAGGGCGCTGCCGCCCCGGGTCAGCCGGTGCTGGAGCCGCTGGAAGGGCAGCGCCGCCGTCAGCGGCAGGGACAGGGGCAGCGCCACCGTTAGGTGGGCCGACCAGACCCACAGGAAGCGCTCCATACACTGGTTGGAGAGGCACACCACCGCGGAGAGCACCGTGGCGGCGCTGAGCAGCAGGGGGGTGAGATACCACTGCCAGCGGCGGGCCGGGTCTGGCTTGTCCGTCATATGATAGAAGCCGGACAGGCGGCCCTTCTGCTTGCAGACACCGGCGTCGGTGACGGAGGCCACATAGGGGGGCTCACCGCCTACGTTCACCAGTTGGAACGCCTCACGCCGGGCTTCGGCCCGCAGCAGCAGCGACCACTGCTCCATCCACAGGAGGAGGGCGGCGGTGGCGGCAAAGGGGACGTGACTATCCTGGGTGACGGCGGCGGACACGACGCCGTCAAGGACGACGATAAGGGTCAGCAGCAGCGAGCCCAGGGCGCTGGCCACATGGTGTTCTTTCAGCTCGCCGATGGCGTGCTTCCACACGTCTGCCGCCAGCAGCGCCGTGATCAGCAGGATGCCGCAGGGCACATAGGCGCGCAGCAGGGGGCTTTCCAGCCACGGGGCGGGCATATAGCCCAAACCGTCCGGGATCGCCAGGGCCAGCAGCGCCGCCACCGGGAAGGTGAGAACGGTCAGTGCGCGGCGGGTGTGCTTTACCCGGCGCTTTTCCGCCCGGAACGCCTCATCACTGTCGGGCTCCGGTTCCGGCTCAGGCTCGGGCCTGCGGCGCTCCGGCTCCTCCCAAAGCTGCTCGGTATCGTGGCGGGGGCGTGGCTTTTTCCGGGAACGGCGGCGATTCAGCAGCTCCTGCAGCCGCTCACGCAGGGTGGGTGGCTCCTCCAGGATGCCGTCGTCATTCTCGGCCAGCACGGAATCCACCGTGTCGTACATAAGGTTTTTCAGAGAGACCCGATCCGGCGGCAGCTCCTCCTCCGGCTCCGGCGCAGGCTTGGTTGGGGGAGGGGGCGGCGTGGGCTCCGGCGCGGTGCGGATCACCGGGAATTCCGCGGTGTCCTGCTTCTTCCGGGGCTTTTTCTTCTTGTGCTTTTTCTCCGGCCTGGGCAGCCGCGTGGTGATCTCCTCCTCCGGTTCCGGCTGAGGTGCGGGCTCCGGCGGGGGGACAGGCTCCGGTTCGGGTTCCGGGATAGGCTCCGGCGCGGGCTGGGGAGGGGGGACTTCCTCCGTCTGGGCAGGCTGACGCCCACCCTTGCCGTATTCGGCCAGGATGGACTCCAGGGTGAACGCCTCATCCTCCGGGATGGGCGGGGTATGCAGTTGTGCCTCGTCTTGCCTGCGCATGGATGTCCTTTTCTCAGCTCCGCTGGCGTACCGCCTCGTACAGCAGGATGGCTGCCGCGGCGGAGGCGTTCAGGGAGGAGATGTGTCCCTTCATGGGGATGCTTACCAGAAAATCACAGTTTTCCGCCGCCAGGCGGGTCATGCCGTCGCCCTCGGAGCCGATGACGATGGCGGCGGGGCCCTTCAGGTCGGCGTTATAAAGAGTGGTGTTGCCGTCAGCGGCGGTGCCGAACACCCACACGCCCTGCTTCTTCAGATCCTTCAGCAGGGAGGGGATGTTGGCCACCCGGGCCACCGGCATATAGCTGACGGCACCGGCGGAGGTCTTGGCCACGATGGCGGTCAGTCCCGCGCTGCGGCGCTTGGGGATGATGACGCCGTGGGCACCGGCACACTCGGCGGTGCGGAGGATGGCGCCCAGATTGTGGGGATCGGAGATCTCGTCGCATACCACCAGCAGCGGGGCCTCGCCCTTGTCGGCGGCGGCCTGCAGGATGCTGTCCACCGTCACATATTCCCGGACGGCGGCCAGGGCGATGACGCCCTGGTGGGCGTGGGTGCGGGACATGTTGTCCAGCTTGCGGCGGTCGGCCTCCACCACCACGATGCCCGCGGCGCGGGCCTTGGAGGCGATGTGGCCCAGGGTCTTGTCCGTCTCGCCCTTGGCCAGATAGATCTTGTCGATGGCCGTGCCGGAGCGGAGAGCTTCAATGACCGCATTGCGGCCCTCGATAATGCCGTCGGCCTCCGCCTCGGGCATGGGGCGGCGCTTGGGAGCGGCAGCTTGTTCGTTCATAGATGATCGTTCCTTCCGTCAGTTGATACCAATACAGCATTAATTATACCATACCCCCGCGGCAAGATAAAGCCCGATTCATAGAAATTTTACAGAAAAAGGGACAACGTGCCGCTTGTGAGGCGGCGGCTTTTGTGGTATACTGGCACTTACACTTAGAATGCTTCCACTCTTGCAAGGAGGATTCCATGGCAGATAACAATAAAAACAACAAAAACAACAAAAACAGCAACCGGCTGCGGGGCGTGCTGACGCTGGTGCTGTGGGCGGTGGTGCTGACGGTGGCGATGAACTACATCAGCGCCTATTCCGGCAACACCGCCAACAAGACCTCCAGCCACGAGATCAAGTACAGCCAGATGATCGACATGGTGGAGAAGGATCAGGTGGACGAGATTCTGTTCAAGGACAGCACTATCTACATCACCCCCGTGGAGGGCTATACCTACACGGAGGAGGCCAAGGAGAACAGCACCGAAAAGCCGAAGAGCTATACCCAGTCCAAGGATGCCAAGCTGACGCTGTACACCGCCCAGCTGTCCGATAGCCAGCTCCTGCCCCTGCTGGAGGAGCACAACGTGGCCTATACCGGCTACTATAAGGCGGAGATGAACCCGGTGCTGGTGTTCATGGCCAGCTATGTGCTGCCCATCATCATTATGGTGGGACTGTTCATGCTGGTGATGCGCTTCCTCAGCAAGTCCGGCGGCGGTGGCTTCGGCGGCATCGGCAGCGTGGGCAAGTCCAACGCCAAGGTGTATATGGAGA
>ERZ826242.836-NODE-836-length-39129-cov-7.899678_pt1 | contig 39129 bp, 37 predicted proteins | sample MGYA00519871_ERZ826242 | MGnify/ENA primary metagenome ERZ826242 (study PRJEB31778, sample SAMEA3449226) | human gut metagenome | biome: human gut; feature: human-associated habitat; material: faeces | place: United Kingdom | collected 2010/2012 ...
GAAGATAAAAGTTTTTCCCGTTTGGGCAACGCATGATTCCGTCTTCCCCGATTGGGAAATTTACTGCACGAAATGGATCTTCATGATACTTCTTGTCAGTAGTCTCTTTCTTGAACATGGGAAACTTCATATATTTTTCCATTCCATGTTGCTCACAGAAGATGTAATTATTGTAAGAACCATATCCGGCATCTGCTACTGGGTACTTCGGATAGAAGCCATATGTAGTATAAAACTTGTTCATTAATGGAATAAAACAATCCATATCTGAGCGATACTGATTTACATCAACAACAGCAATATATTCATCTGCAACACCGACCTGTACATTATAAGCTGGAAGCAACTGGTCATTTCCCATGTAGTCTGTCTTGATTCGCATAAAAGTAGCTGAATGATCTGTTTTTGAGTAGCTGTTGCGGTCTTCTCCACAGATTTTGATTTTTTCCACGTATTCTTCCAACTTAGCAGCATACTCTTTGAGTTTCTCATAATGACGTTGTTGTGTAGTTTTGCGATGTCCCCTGCCATGAACAAACATTGCTTCATTAATCTGCCAGACTTCTGCATACTGTTCAGCAGCTTCCTTCAGATACTCTGGTGCGTACTCACTATTGATACAAAGTTTCATACCCGTACATGAAAGTTCCTCATTGATTTCCTCAAAGAGTGTAGTGATCTTACCAAAGAGCCGGTATCTGGATTTTTCGGTTGCTTTTTTCCATACCCAGGAGTATTTATTCGCATTTGCTTCAAACTTGGATCCATCAATGTATAGATGTTGAAGATCCACATGCTCTGTCTCGAAGATTTTTTTGTTTATATCTTGAAATATTTCTTCAATGGAATCAGCAAGTACTTCGTTGATGAAGTAGCCGAAAGTGCGGTAAGAAGGTGCTTGATGATCCATAAGATACATGAAGCGGAGATTGACTTTACACTGATCCTCCAGTTCACGCAATGATATATAGCCATTCGTCATGAATCCAAACAAAACTGTTTTCAGCATGCTGACCGGGTCATATCTGAATCTTCCTGTATAATGTTGCGGAATATTTTTCAGATATTTCTCCAGTTCGATTTCTCCCATAAATCTGTCAAAAGTCAGCACCGGATCACAAATGTCCAGATAATCTTGAATTAGCATTGGCAAAACTGCCTGTTTTGGGTTAGAATAGATTATGTTATTAATTTTTTTCACAAATTAATTATAACAGAAAGAAAGACCTTGAGTTCATTATAAACTCTTGGTCTTTCTTTTTTTCGGGACTATTCTTTTTTCACAGCCCCTTCTGTATATCATCATAGCAGAATTGTTGGTATATTGGAGATTATGATATTATGCAAATGTTCCAGTGAATTTCCAGGTCATATTTTCTTCTGCAGGAAGATAGGTTACATTCGGTCTCCATGTTCCTACAACTACATCCTCCGAATTCACCCACAGACAATACTCTTCTCTATAAGACGTATTCAAAAGTCCCACCGAAATATACAGTGCATCCTCATCAAATGCATAAGATATAGCATGATATCTTCTGGTAAAGTCATTCGGATACATATCATTGCATTTCCAGTTTTTATATCCGGCAAACAAGACTTTCTTTTCGCCGTCCACAGTCAATACAAGCTTTAATTCATCACCATACTTTGAAATCTGTGCCGACTCTATCTGTCTTGGATTTTCGGTAAATACAATTGTCTTCTCCAGAAGTTTTTCTGTTGCCTTATCCGTTTCTTTTCTATCGCCTTCCGGTTCCGTAAGTGTCAGATGTGCAACTTTTTCTTCCAGTTGTTCCTGCGCCTCATCCAGTTTTTCTTTCGCACATGGAATCTGAATTGCTTCTTTTATATATTTCAGGCAAATATCTGCTGCCAGATATTCCAAAGCTCCTGCAGTGATTCCAATTGCAACCGGATAATCCCGGAAGCAAATAAGATATTGGCCAAATGCACCCTCAGCTGCAAAAATCTCTTTTCCTGCCTTGATATGGTAAGCATAATGTGTAAGTGCTTTTTTCTTATCTTCTGGTATCTCAATACGCATCTTACTCATCTCTTCCACCCACCATTCCGGTATCAGCTGTTCACCATTCCATTTTCCTCTCTGAACCAGAAGCTGCGCCAAAGCTGAGATCTGATTGGCCGTCAGGTACATTCCCCATCCTCCGGTATTATGCCCTTCCGGACTTGTCAATCACAAATAACAAGTTCGACGTTTTACATAAATTTTACCTTTATTTTTTGTGCATAATTACTTCTGAAATTCTGCCAATACATCTTCACAACTACGTTCTATGTGCTGATGCATCTTTCTCCAGGCTTCCATTGTGTCATATTTTTTCATACTTTCGATGATATCTTCATGCTCTTTTAATGATTTTACAGCATATTCTGCTTCTGTCATCTTTACCCCCAGAGACAATCCGCTCCAGAGTTCCGAAAGCATTTTTTTCAGTTTTTCATTACCTGCTGCTATCCAGATCTCCATATGAAGAGACTGATTCAGCTTCGAATAATTCTCATAATCTTCTTTTTCTATCATCTCTTTTGATACAGTCAGCACCTGTTCTATCCGGCTAAGATCAATATGATTCTTACAACACAGGGCACATGCTTCACTTTCTAATGCCGCCCGGATCTGAAAATGCTCCCGGAGCGTTGTCTCATTAATTCCAAGAACAACAGCTCCCTTATTCTGTTTCAAATCTATCAGCCCGTCTCTTTCCAATATCTAGAAAGCTTCTCTGACCGGAGTGATCGATACTCCCAGTTCCTGAGCTGTACTTTCAAGAGTTAAAACTTCTCCCTCTTTGATCTGTCTTGAAATAATCGCCTTTCTAAGTGCCGCCGCTACACGTTCTCTTGCAGGCAGCATTTTTATCGGTTTTAAACCAAGCATTTTTTATTCTCCTTATCAAAGTTTTTCCTCGTACTTACATTTTATATTGTATACATTATAATCAATAATGTAAACCTTTTTCTTTGATAAGTCTTTCATTTCATTCTCGCGAAAACTACATCCATCTCTCCATCACGCTGCTTAATTTATCCATGATATCCTGATACTGAACCAACTGCATTATTTTCTCCTATTGCATAACGGATCTTTTCATAGTTCTTCTGTCCAAGCTCACTTCCATCTACGCAATAAATCTTCTCCTCCTGATATAAATTAATGTCTCTTTCGTACGTTTTACCCTTCATTCTATTATCCTATCCAATCACATCTACAAACCACATACATTCTCGGTGCTTATAGCTTTGTCACATAGCTTTTTTTCGCATTTCCGATGTTTTGACACGCAAAAAATGCACATATTTGTGCAACTCCTAAACTGCTATTATATGGCAATTCAAATAACAATTAATAATTCAAATATCCAGTTTATTTCTTTATATTCTCGCGCGCTCCTTCTTTTTATGTTATACTTTTCTTAAAAACTTAAGGAGGTTTTACTATGAGCCATATTTCCTATGCCTTTAATAATTCTGACATAGAAGCAACCGCTTATGCTCTTACTATTCTGCCGGGTCTTGATCTTGCAGAATCAGAAAGCCAGGCAGAAATCATTTATCAGTGCTGTACTTCTGCAGCAAAAAAATTAATTAATCACGACACCGACATAACACCTGACGAATTCCGTACCATTCTCGCAGCTTTGCAGGCTGCCAAGTCTATTATCCTCGGAGATATTGACACTGATGCGAAAACACGCAGTGAATGTAAGAGCTATTTCTTCACAATTAATAAATTGTTATCTGTTTTCGAGAAACAGTTGTTGCAGGAATAATTAACCATACAGAACCTGCCACTGGCAGTTTTTTTCGAACGCATAGCGTTCCAAAGAAAAGCAGGACAAGGCTTTCATTCTCTTTGTCCTGCTTTTTCTTTTATTCTATAATCCCACTTTTTGTTAGTTACTTGTTAGTTACTTGTTACTTACTGTCAATAATTCACGTGTTTTTCCGTATTCTACATTGTAATGAAAGTAAAGAAAAACCCCGGAAACATTGCATTTCCGGGGCTGCTGTGTATCTTCTGTATATTCGAATAAATTGTATAAATTAACGTTTTGAGAACTGTGGTGCTCTACGAGCTGCTTTGAGACCGTATTTCTTACGTTCTTTCATACGTGGATCACGTGTAAGGAATCCAGCTTTCTTAAGAACTGGTCTGTAATCAGCATCAGCCTCAAGAAGTGCTCTTGCAACACCGTGACGGATTGCTCCAGCCTGTCCTGTGTATCCACCACCCTTAACATTAACGATTACATCAAATTTTCCTTCTGTGTCTGTTGCAGCTAATGGCTGGCGAACAACAACCTTTAATGTCTCAAGTCCGAAATACTCATCGATATCTCTTTTATTGATAGTAATTTTACCTGTTCCTGGTACTAAATATACTCTAGCAACAGATTTTTTTCTTCTACCTGTTCCGTAAAATTTTGCAGTAGCCATTGTAAAATCCTCCTTTTAACCTTTCTTAGAATTTCAGTTCAACTGGTTTCTGAGCCTGCTGAGCGTGCTCTGGTCCAGCGTATACGTGAAGTTTCTTGATCATAGATCTTCCTAAAGGTCCCTTTGGAAGCATTCCCTTAACAGCAAGTTCGATAACCTTCTCTGGTTTCTTAGCCATCATCTCTGCTAATGTAGTTTCTTTCATTCCACCTACATATTCAGAGTGATTGTAATAAATCTTCTGATTCAGTTTCTTACCTGTTACATTAATCTTTTCTGCATTTACAACGATTACATAATCGCCTGTATCAACGTGTGGTGTGAACTCCGGTTTGTTCTTTCCTCTTAAAACCTTAGCAACTTCTGATGCTAAACGTCCTAATGTATATTCCGAAGCGTCAACTACATACCATTTTCTTTCAATCTTATCTGGATTAGCCATATAAGTTTTCATTGTGGTTTACCTCCTGTGAATCATTAACATTTTCATGATAATATATCAGAATCAGCAAGATTCCGGGGCTTTGGCCTCTTACTGTTTCTCCTTTTGTCATACTTGCTTATTATATTATACCCTACCGTATGTGTCAACTGTTTTTTCACATTTTTTTACCGTTCCGCTCTCTTTCTTTCTATATACTTCCATGTTATAATCGTCGACAGGAACATCTTATTTTTTCATTGAGGGGGATTTTACATTATGCAAAAGAAAATTGATCTGGTTAATGGACCGGTTCTGTCTTCTCTTACCAGACTTGCCATCCCGATCATGGCTACATCGCTGATCCAAATGGCATACAATATGACAGATATGATCTGGATCGGTCGTATCGGAAGTTCTGCCGTTGCATCTGTGGGGGCTGCCGGCATGTACATGTGGCTTTCCAATGGACTGGCCGCACTTGCCAAGATGGGTGGACAGGTAAATGTCGGTCATGCCCTCGGATCATCCGACCGGAAATGTGCTGCCGACTATGCTGCGCAATCACTCATACTTACTTTATTTCTTGGACTCATCTATGGAAGCATCTGTATCCTGGCAGCAAAACCCTTGATTCATTTTTTTCATCTGAATCAACTTCAGGTCATTCAGGATGCCATCCATTATCTGCAGATTACCTGCGGACTTGTCCTGTTTTCATTTTTAAACCAGACTTTTACCGGACTTTTTACTGCTATCGGCAACAGCCGTCCTGTATTTCTGGCAACGACCACCGGACTGATTGTCAATATTATCCTGGATCCACTTTTGATATTCGGAATCGGTCCATTTCCTGTTCTGCGCGTTACCGGTGCTGCAATTGCCACAGTGATCGCACAGATGATCGTTACGGGAATGTTCTTTTTGTTTGCCGCAAGAGATCTTGTACTGTTCCGGCATGTCCGTTACCTGCAAAAGCCCGACTTTCCTATCCTGGCTTCTATTATAAAGATCGGACTGCCAACTTCTATACAAAGCATGTTATTTACCGGTATCTCTATGATCATCGCACGTCTGGTTGCCGGATACGGCGATGCCGCTGTTGCCGTACAAAAGGTCGGCTCCCAGATTGAATCCATCTCCTGGATGACGGCTGACGGATTCGCTGCTGCGGTCAATTCTTTCACCTCTCAGAATCATGGTGCCGGAAAAAAAGGACGCATTTACCATGGATATATCAGTGCTCTGAAGGTTGTATTTGTCTGGGGTATCTTTTGTACCGTATTATTAATTTTCTGTCCGGCTCCGATATTCCGGATATTTATTACAGAGGAAAAAGTGCTTCCACTTGGAGTTGACTATCTGCGGATTCTGGGTGTATCCCAGCTTTTCATGAGCCTTGAGATCACAACTGCCGGAGCATTCTCCGGTTATGGTAAAACCGTACCTCCTTCTGTGATCAGCATTATATTTACTGCCCTTCGTATTCCACTTGCAATGTTTCTTGTCCATACTGCACTTGGGTTAAATGGTATCTGGTGGAGTATTACGATCTCCAGTATTTTTAAAGGTATCTTATTATTTTTATGCTTTCTGGTGTTTATGCACCGTGAAAAAATTTTACCATCTTAAAGTTTCGGATGTGGTATAATGAAGTAGTGAGCCGCCTGCTGTGAACGATGATGCAACAGGCGCGGAAAGGAAGGACTTGAAATGTGGACTTATAACAGTATTTTTTATCAGATTTATCCGATTGGATTCTGCGGTGCTCCCGTACACAATGATGGTGTATGTGTTCCGCGTATCCGCAAACTTATGGAATGGTCGGAATATCTTGAAAGTCTGGGGATAGATTCTATTCTTCTGAATCCAATCTTTGAATCTGATAATCATGGATATGATACCAGAGATTTCAAACGCATTGACTGCAGACTTGGTACGAACGAAGATTTCAAAGAAGTCTGTGCGGATCTGCACAGACATAATGTAAAGATCGTTCTCGACGGTGTATTCAATCATGTCGGACGAGGTTTCTGGGCATTCAAGGATGTACAGGAAAAGAAATGGGATTCTCCTTATAAAGACTGGTTCCACATCAGCTTTGACGGTAACAGCTGTTACAATGACGGATTCTGGTATGAAGGCTGGGAAGGTCATTTTGAACTGGTAAAATTAAATCTTCAGAATCCTGCCGTCGTAGATTATCTTCTGGAATGTGTGAAATTCTGGATTGATGAATTCGACATCGACGGTCTGCGTCTGGATGTTGCATACAGTCTGGATCATAACTTCATGAGACGTCTTCGTTCTTACACACAGGAATTAAAGCCTGATTTTGCATTGATCGGTGAAGTACTCTTCGGAGATTACAATATTATTGTCAATGACGACATGCTTCACAGCTGTACCAACTATGAATGCTACAAGGGACTTTATTCCAGCTTCAACTGCATGAATATGTTCGAGATTGCACATTCCCTGCATCGTCAGTTCGGAAGTGACCAGTGGTGTATCTACCGCGGCAAACATCTTATGACATTTGTTGATAACCACGATGTTACAAGACTTGCAAGCATATTAACCAACCAAAAACACATTCCACTCGCTTACGGTCTTCTTCTTGGCATGCCGGGTATCCCATGCCTTTATTATGGAAGTGAATGGGCTGAACCGGGTGAAAAGGCGCCGGACAATGACTATGCGCTACGTCCATGCTTTGAAGAGCCAAAGCCAAATGAACTGACAGAATTCATAAAAAAATTGATTCACATCCGTCAGAACAGTGATGCTCTTTGCAATGGTTCTTATAAAAATGTGGTAATTCAGAACCATCAGCTAGTATTCGAACGTTGTTCAGAAAAAGAACGTGTTATTGTAGCGATCAATGCCGCTGATTATTCTTATACTGCGAATGCCGGTGAATTGAATGGTACAGCAACAGATCTTCTGACAGATGAAACCGTTACTTTAAATGGTCAGCTGGAATTAAAACCTTATAGTGTACAGTATTTGAAATTCTGATCGTTTATATTCACTAAGCCAGATCCCCGAACCGTAATAAAAGGTGGAAAGGAATACCTTTCCACCTTTTATTACGTGTGTATCTAACGCTATAGTGAATTAAGTAGAAATATTACTCGCACTTCTTCAATACTTTCACGATTTCTCCCATATACATCGTATGATAATCCTTATCCGGATACCATTTCTCATCATTTTCCTTAACATCGAAACATTCCGGTTTCATATCCTGTGTATACTGTGTCTTGCATACGAAGATCAGGTCTGCTTCTTCAACTGCTGTTGTTCCGTCTACTGCATATGGATGAAGTCCTGCTTCTTTCCATTTATCTTCTACATCTTTTCCTGATACAGAACCGCATACACTCAGTGCTTTTCTGTAATCTTCCGAAAGGAAAGAAAGTGTGTACATACCTGTCTCATCCATGAATTTCTTCGTATATCTCTGTGGGCGGATATATGCCGTTGCAATATTCTTTCCCCACATGATTCCGACACCGCCCCAGCTTGCCGTCATAGTGTTACTCTTTTTCTCGTCTCCTGCTGTTACCAGCATCCATTCTTTGGAAATCTTTGTAAACGGGTTGAATTCCAGGCTTTCAATTGCTACTTCTTTAAATGCCATTTTCACATTCTCCTTATCGTCTTTCTTTTAGAATTACAGACAGTGAATATTCACTGCCTGCATTTTTACTATATTCTTTTATAATTATACTACTTTACTAACACTTTGCGGAAGTTTTTCTTACCCTTTTTCAGGACTACACCGTCTCCGCTTAATGCTTCTCCTGCAAATGTCTGGAATACATCTGTAACCTTCTCACCATCTACAGATACTCCGCCCTGCTGTACTGCACGGCGTGCTTCTGACTTGGAAGCTGTCAGTCCTGATTTTACTAACATCGTCAGGATATCGATATTGCCATCTGTAAGGTCTTCTTCTGTCAGTTCTGTCTTTGGCATATCTGCTGCTGCACCTGTTGAGAATAATGCTTTTGCTGCCTCCTGTGCTTTCTGAGCTTCTTCTTCACCGTGAACCAGTTTTGTAAGTTCGAATGCAAGGATCTCTTTTGCTGTGTTAAGCTGTGCTCCTTCCCAGCTGTCCATCTTGTCGATCTCTTCTAATGGAAGGAATGTCAGCATACGGATACATTTTAATACATCTGCATCTGCGACATTTCTCCAGTACTGATAGAATTCGAATGGGGATGTCTTGTTCGGATCAAGCCATACAGCACCACTCTGTGTCTTACCCATCTTTTTACCTTCTGAGTTCAGAAGCAGTGTGATCGTCATGGCAGAAGCGTCTTTTCCAAGCTTACGACGGATCAGCTCTGTACCTGCAAGCATGTTGCTCCACTGGTCGTCCCCGCCAAACTCAAGGTTACATCCGTATTTCTGGTATAACTCATAGAAGTCATATGCCTGCATGATCATGTAATTGAACTCAAGGAAGCTGAGTCCTTTTTCCATTCTCTGCTTGTAGCACTCTGCTGTCAGCATACGGTTAACGGAGAAATGTGCTCCGACTTCACGTAATACTTCGATGTAGTTCAATCCCATCAGCCAGTCAGCGTTATTAACCATCAGTGCTTTTCCATCTGAGAAATCGATGAAACGGCTCATCTGTTTCTTAAAGCAGTCACAGTTATGCTGGATTGTCTCCGGTGTCATCATCTGACGCATATCTGTTCTTCCGGATGGATCACCGATCATAGCTGTTCCTCCGCCGATCAGTGCGATTGGTTTGTTTCCTGCTTCCTGCAGACGTTTCATCAGGCACAGTGCCATGAAATGTCCTACGTGAAGGCTGTCTGCTGTCGGGTCAAATCCGATGTAGAATGTAGCCTTTCCATTGTTGACCAAGTCTTTGATCCTGTCTTCGTCTGTTACCTGTGCGATCAGGCCTCTTGCAACGAGTTCTTCATAAATTCCCATTTTAAGATTCTCCTTTTTATTATTATGATTGATCATTTACAGATTTCTCACTTTTCTTAAAAGCCTTTCCTGTTATTCCCCGGTAAATGCAAAAAATCCTTACCCAACATTACATTGGATAAGGACGATATTAACCGTGGTACCACCTTATTTTACTGATTGCTTACGCTTTCAGCCTCATTCAGTCTGCGTGTTCACAGACCTTTGCACGATAACGTGTGCCTGACGTCACAGCCTACTTCCGGAAATACCTGTGAAATTAATATTCCACGTTTTCATCCGTTTCGGTGTGCAGCTCCAAGATGTATTCATTCTTCACTCTTTCATGCGCCTCTCATCAACCGGCAGCTTTCTGTATGGGTGTGTGGATCACTACTTCTTCTTTTCTAAGCCTTTGTGATATCTGTATATTATTTTTTCTGTCTGTGTTAAAGACTAACTGATTTAGAGTATTTTGTCAAGACGATTTTCAATCTTCATCTTTTATTTTTTCAAAACATTGCAGCCATGCTCCTGCAATAATTTCATTTCCACCTTCCGTCAGATGAATACCATCTGTCGTGATATTTTCATATCCGGCTCTTTCTGCTGCCGATATCATAAGATCCTGTAATTCCAAAAATTCCACATGATATCTTTCTGCAATTCTTTTCTCAATTGCTTCTGCCTGTCTGATTCCCGGAATCCAGTTCGCATACTTTCTTGGATAAGGAAAGATAAATGGTGCCATACAGATAATTCTTGCACAGGTTCTCTCCGTAAGTTCTCTTAGAACGGATTCATAGCCTGCTTCAAATTCCTGTTCTTCCAGACTTTTTCCTGTATTCATCATGACTCCGACATCATTACATCCAATCAGCAGGCTCACAATATCCGGCTGTCTTAAAATGCAGTCATGCTCTAACATACGCTTTACACCCTGGATTGTGAAACCGTCATGTCCACAGTTCACAATGTCGTACTTTTTCCCTCCGCCGGTACTGTGATTCAGCTTTTTATCCACCATATCCACATAACCGTTCCCCAGTGGATTTTCAGAAAAGCAGTGCTCTGCGTCTGTAATGCTGTCACCTAAAAATATAATTTTCTTCATTTTTCCTGTCTATTTTCCGTATTCGATTACATACGTTAATGCAAATCCACGAATTCTATTATAGCTCCCGGCCATCCTTAATTACCATTTTAAGATCCAGGTTCTCGTCCAATAATACGATATTCGCTTTTTTTCCAGGTGCAATAGAACCATAAGTATCTTCGATTCCAAGACTCTTGGCCGGATTGATGGTTGCACATGCTACAGCCGTCTCAAGCGGGATCTCCATCTGTTTTACAACGGTACGCATACAGTCGGCAAGGTTCGTTACAGAACCGGCAAGTGCTCCGTCGGATACCAGTGTTGCATGATTTCCGACTACTTTTACATCCAGTCCTCCAAGTGTATACTGTCCGTCCGGCATTCCGGTCGCACGCATACTGTCGCTGATCAGGATCATACGGTCTGCACCCATCATCTTGAACGCTGCCCTCACCATCGATGGATGGATATGTACACCGTCACAGATAATCTCTGCCATTACATGTTCACTGTCGGACACTGCTCCTACAACACCCGGTTCGCGGTGTGTGAATGCCGGCATCGCATTAAAGAGATGTACGGCATGATTTGCACCTGCATCAAATGCTGCTTTTGCATGCGCATAGTCCGCATTGGTATGTGCAAGAGAAATGTTCACTTTATCTTTCATTGCTTCTACAAATGCAACCGCTTCTTCACTTTCTTCTGGTGCAAGTCCGACAAATTTTACCAGTCCCTCGGATGCGTCAAGAAATCTCTGGCAAGTGGCCGTATCACAAGGCATGATGTTTCTTTCATCCTGTGCACCCTTTTTCACCGGGCTGATGAATGGACCTTCCATGTTCACGCCTACAAGATCCGCTCCCTTTGGATTCTGTTCTTTTTTGTATTCTGCCGCAGTCCTTAAGATGTCTTCCAGTTCTTCTACCGGAAGTGTCATAGTTGCCGGTGCGATTGTCGTAACACCCACAGAAGCCTCATATTTTGCAATATTTTCAATAGCCTCTTTGCTGTTATCACAGAAATCATCTCCCATACACCCGTGGAAATGCAGATCGATCAGTCCCGGAATTGCGTATGCCCCCTGTCCGTCAACGACTTCTTCCCCCGGCATATCCGGTACGTTTTCTGTCGTGTAAATGCTTTCGATCTTGTCATCGTGAACAACAATGCCGCCTGCTGTAAATTTTTTGTCTTCTGTATAGACAATTACATTTTTGATTATCATTTTATATATCCTCCATTTTATTTTTTCCCAACATACCTCTTAACATTCTAAAAACTCCTGTGCATCCCTTCTCCTTCTTCCAGTGCACGCAGTGTATTATCATGCAGAACTTCTTTTTCATATTTATCCTGTTCCAAATAGTAAGAATAGATAATATCAAGCATGACCAAAATCGGGAACTGCGGTGAGATTACATTCCCATGATTCAGGTGTCTGAGTGATGGAATCAGAACAACTTCTGTGCAGAACTGCTCGAAGCCACCCCGGTTGTTCGCCGTAAAAAGAATCGTTTTCGCACCTTTCCGATATGCTTCTTTCAGAAGAAACAAGACCTCTTCCTTGGATCCGCTGATACTGATTCCGAATACGAGGCTTCTTCTGTCCTGGAATACCGCCTGCATACGCATCATATCTCTTTCTACCAGCGAATCAATATCCACACCGATCCGCATAAAACGCAGTTCCATCTCTCTCGCTGCCAGACCGGAACTTCCGGTTCCGCACACGAACACACGCTCCGCCTGATTCAGATATCTGCTGATCCTTGCAATCTGCGCCTCATCCACCAGACTGTAAGTCTTATTCAGAAGTTCCTGATACGCATTCAGGATCATTCGCGTATTACCGGTAATGGATTCCTGCTTTTCTACAAATGTCTCTTCATACTGATAGATGAATTCCCTGTATCCGCGATATCCGCATTTCTTCGCAAATCTGGATAACGACGCTTCTGATACGAAGAGTCTTTCGGAAATGGATTTTGATGAAAAATCCACTTTCTTTCTGTTCTGTATAAAAAAATCTGCGATATTCCGTTCCACTGTCGTAAATTTATCGTAATTTGATTCTATGATCGGAACGACTGATTTTACATAATATTCCATATCTTACTATTCCTGTTTCTTTATTTTATAACTCCAGACTATGCATGTCTTCCCTGGAAATGATAGAATGCGCCTAACATACCGGCATTGTTCTGGTTTTTGGCAAATGCGATACTTGTATGCTCCCACATGCTGGACACCAGGTATTTTTCCACTGCTTTTTCAATCTTGTCCTTCAGGAATGCTTCCTGCGCCATGATTCCGCCGCCAAGTACGACAACTTCCGGATTCACTACATAGCAGATATTGGCAATACCTTTCCCAAGTACATCCACCATCTCGTCAATTGCACGGTTACAGATCTCATCACCTTTTTTTGCCTCTTCAAAAATGTGATATCCGTTCCAGTTTTCTGCCGGTTCTTCTTTCCATGCAGCAACCTTCTTCGTCAGAATACTGGCTGCTCCGAGTGTCTGGAAATCACTGTCATCCATATGCATATATCCAACTTCACATGCGCTGTTACTGAATCCATGGAACACCTCACCATTCAGCAAAATACAGCCGCCGATTCCGGTTCCGATCGTCAGCATCACAGCTGCCTTACTTCCTGCCGCCGCTCCTGCTTTGTACTCAGCAAGTCCCGCACAATTCACATCATTTTCCACTTCACATGGAATTCCGAATCGTTCTTCTACCGTCTTTTTGAATGCCGTTCCGATATAATTCGGGATCAGCGGTGCCGAATAGAAGATTTCCCCTTTCTCAATGTCAACCATACCGGCTGTAGAAATACACACACCTGCGTCTGCCTCTTCTTTTAATTCTTCTACGATACCGATGACTTTATCAAGGATCGCCGGTCCGCCTTTCTGCGCTTCTGTCTTCATTTCTTTCTTTAACAATACTTCTGCATCTTCGCTCACAATACCATATTTGATGGCTGTGCCGCCGATATCAATACTGATATATTTTTTCATGTCTGATTTTCCTCTTTCACTTTCCTTCATTATACTCGTTAAGCCAGAAAAGGGCAAACCGTTCTTTTATGGTTTGCCCTCGACTTTTCTGATTAGATCTTTACTTTAAATATTGCCTTTTTGATGGCTTCCGGCTCCTGAACCTGAACCGCTGTTCTGTGTCCGTCACTCGGATAACAGATCAGGAAATCTCCATCTGTCAGGACTACGGAAGAATTCTTTTCCCCATCCATCGGAAGAAAATCATCTTTTTCCACAAAATCTTTTAATTCCATATTCTGAATGAAGTTCAGATCGATCTGTTCATTTCCATGGATCATTACATGAACATCCAGATAGTTCTTATGTGCTTCCCAGAAACGTTCTTCCGGTGTTGTAGTTGTATATTCAACGATATTGACAAACAGTCTGTCACCATCGATCTCATGGCTTCCCTTCTCATAGGATGCCAGGTCATGTGTCTTTGCATATTCAAAACACTCTTTTACCTGCTCTTCCAGAAATGGGAATTCAGATAAATTATTGATATTTCCAAAAATCACGGATTTTTCACTCCTTCTTAGTTTTTGTAAATGGTTGTGTCAGGAGCAGGTACGGAATTGTCTCCTTTTACCTTTCTCCAGATGATACTTGCCGGGATACCGATTACCAGTGATACTGCAATTGAGATGATTGAGTATGACCAGATTGATACATGATCAGCAGGTACGAAGTATTTGATATATACCATTACTGCAGATGATGCAACGAATGCACATACTGCTCCGAATGTATTTGCAACCTTTGTAAATGCTCCAAGGATAAATGTTCCGATCAGGATACCAAGTACCAGTCCCATAAATCCATTGAACCATTCGTATGCAGATTTTACTCCGCCATTAGCCAGTACCATAGCAACTACGATTGCGAAGATACCAACGATCAGAGATACATACTGTCCGATCTTTGTCTGTTTCTCAAAGCTTAATTCTTTCTTAGAAAGTCTTGCCTGGATATCCAGTGTCCAGCTTGATGCTACAGAGTTCAGACCTGTGGAAAGTGTAGACTGTGCCGCTGCATAGATAGCTGCTAACAGAAGTCCTGTTACACCAACCGGAAGTTCAAATGCAATGTAAGATGCAAAGATCTGATCCTGTGCTGCTGCCGGTGGAAGTGTATTCTGCTGATAGAATACATATAATCCTGTACCAATCAGATAGAATACTGTTGCGATAAAGATGGATAATCCTCCGTTTGTAAGCATCATTTTGTTCAGTTTCTTAGTATCTGTTGTAGTTGTAAAACGCTGTACAATATCCTGACTTGATACATAGGATCCCATTGTATTGAATCCGGCACCAACAATCATGATAAATACGCTGTCTTTAAAAATGTTAGGGTTGAAGATCGGCTGATCTACAGCAAGGAATTTATGCTCTGTTGTAAGTGCATGCATGATTGCTCCAAATCCACCGTCTAAGTGTACCAGCAGGAAGATCAGTGCGAAAGTAACACCGATCAGAAGCACAGATCCCTGGATAAAGTCTGTCCAAAGTACAGATTTCAGACCACCTGTGTATGAGTAAATAATAGCAATGATACCCATGATAATGATCAGCACGTTAACGCTGATTCCTGTCAGACTTCCAAGTACCATACATGGAAGGTACATGATGATCGACATACGTCCGATCTGGTATACGATGAACATTACTGCTCCAAGTACACGAAGACCTTTGCTGCCGAATCTTAATTCCAGATAATGATATGCTGTATCAATATCCAGTTTGCTGTAAATTGGCAGGAAGAACTTAATTGTAAGTGGAATGGCTAACAGCATACCAAGCTGTGCGAACCACATGATCCATGTTCCTGCGTATGAGTTTCCTGCTAATGACAGGAATGAAATCGGACTTAACAGTGTTGCGAAAATTGATACGGAAGTTACCCACCACGGTACAGTTCCGTCTCCTTTAAAATACTCTTTTCCTTTCATCTCTTTCTTTGCGAAATGAAGGCCGGCGAACAGTACAGCCGCAAGATAAACTACTAAAATAACTAAATCTACTACGGTAAACCCTTGCATCGTCTCTCTCCTTACAGATATTTTTCTTTCACGTATTTTTTATATAATCTTACAGATATTTAGCTTTTGCGTCGCGAACCATCTTAGCTGCTTCTTCAACGATAGCCATGTCTTCTTCTACTAATGCTGGCAGTGGCTCTCTTACTCCGCCAAGTTCCAGACCTTCGTTGATCTTTAACATAGCTTTGATCACTGCGTACATATTTCCGTGTGCAGAGCACATCTTATAGATAATCTCATCACAAGCATACTGGATTTCTCTTGCTTCTTCCATCTTTCCGGCTCTTACATACTCGTCTAATTTCAGATATAATTCCGGCATAACTCCGTATGTACCACCGATTGCTCCTTCAGCTCCGATGACACGTCCACTCATGAACTGCTCATCTGGTCCGTTGAAGATGATGTAGTCAGGGCCTGCTGCCTGTTTGAACATCTGGATATCCTGTACCGGCATAGAAGAGTTCTTAACACCGATTACGTTAGGATTCTTTCTCATCTCTGCGAAAAGTCCCTGTGTAAGAGCTACTCCTGCAAGCTGTGGAATGTTGTAGATTACGAAGTCTGTGTTTGGTGCTGCTGCACTGATGTCATTCCAGTACTGAGCGATTGCATACTCCGGCAGGTGGAAGTAGATCGGTGGGATTGCTGCGATTGCATCAACTCCAAGGCTTTCTGCATGTCTTGCAAGCTCCTGGCTGTCTTTTGTGTTGTTGCATGCAACGTGTGCGATTACTGTAAGTTTTCCTTCTGCTGCTTTCATAACGTTCTCAAGGATGATCTTACGGTCTTCTACGCTCTGGTAGATACATTCTCCTGATGAACCGTTCACATATACACCTTTCACACCTTTTTCTACAAAGTATTTTGTCAGTGCCTGAACGCCTTCCGGGCTTACATTTCCTTCGTTGTCATAGCATGCATAGAATGCAGGGATTACGCCTTTGTACTTTTCAAGATTTCTCATTGTTTTTTTCTCCTTTTCTTATTGAATTTATTTTTGTTATTATGTGTGATATTTTATAAATCCTTTCGGAATTATCTTTCCATTTCTTCTACAAATGATTTTGTGATCAGCTGTGGTCTTGTGATGATAGAACCAACAACAACGCTGTATGCACCAAGCTCGATCACATGTTTTGCTTTTTCCGGTGTATTGATGTTACCTTCTGCAATCACTCTGTGTTTTGCTTTTGCAACAATCTTTCTTAAGATTTCGAAATCATTTGCCTCGATCTTATCGCCTTTGCTCTGCTCTGTGTAACCAACCATTGTAGTTCCGATGAAGTCAAATCCAAGTTCGTCAGCATGCAGTGCTTCTTCTACTGTAGAGCAGTCTGCCATGAATAACTGATCCGGATATTTTGCTTTTACTTCTTTGAAGAACTCATCCAGTGTCTTTCCACCAGGTCTCTTAGAAATAGTAGCATCCATTGCGATGATCTCCGGCTTAACTTCCATAAGCTCTTCGATTTCTTTCATTGTTGGTGTAATGTAGATATCGCTGTCATCATAATCTCTTTTTACGATTCCGATGATTGGAAGATCAACCTGTGACTGGATTTCCTTGATATCTTCTTTTGTATTTGCACGAATTCCACTTGCACCCCCCTGCTTTGCAGCCAGTGCCATTCTTCCCATAATGAATGAAGAATGTAATGGTTCATCCGGTAATGCCTGACATGATACAATTAATTTACCCTTCAGATTTTCAACTTTCTGATTCATTTTTTTGTTCCCTCCTTCGTTCTGCAATCAGTATAGTATTGTTCGATTTTATTTTCAAGTGGCTTTGCAGTTCTTGAAACTTCTTTCATTCTTTTCAATTCTTCTCTCTGTTTTTGCCTATTTAAAAATCCATTTTTTATGCAATATGCACAATTCCAGGTAGTTTCTTTCCAGTTTTGAAAGTAGTTTCAGTTCATGCTATTTTACTTGAAAATTCATTTATAATGTATATACTGATATTCAGAAACGAAAAAACAAATAATAAGAAAGGTTGATAATTATGGTACTTTATAAAGCAAAAAACTATCAGGATATGAGTAGAAAAGCAGCAAATATTATTTCTGCACAGATTATTATGAAACCAAACTGTGTACTTGGTCTTGCAACTGGTTCTTCACCGGTTGGAACTTATAAACAGCTGATCGAATGGTATAATAAGGGAGATCTTGATTTTTCCCATGTTACGAGTGTGAACCTTGATGAATACAAGGGACTCAGCCCTGAAAATGACCAGAGCTACAGATATTTTATGAATACAAATCTTTTTGACCATGTCAATATCGATAAGACACGTACTTTTGTTCCAAACGGACTGGAAGCAGATTCCGATAAAGCATGTAAAGAATATAATGAGATCATCCGCAAGCAGGGCGGTGTAGACCTCCAGCTTCTCGGTCTTGGACACAACGGACATATCGGATTCAACGAACCAGGTGCCGCTTTTGAAAAAGAGACACACTGCGTAGATCTGACAGAAAGTACAATTGAAGCCAATAAGCGTTTCTTCGAATCTGAAGATGATGTTCCGAGACAGGCTTATACAATGGGAATCAAGAATATCATGCAGGCCAAGAAAATTCTGGTTGTTGTAAGCGGAGAAGATAAGGCGGATATCTTAAAAGAGGTCTTATACGGACCAATTACTCCGGAAGTTCCTGCTTCTATTCTTCAGTTACATAATGATGTTACGATTGTAGCTGATGAAGCAGCACTCAGTAAGATTGATATGTAATATGAATAAAAAATCCCGGTATGTGAATCAGACATTTTTGAACATCCAGCTCATTGTCATTTCACATACCGGGATCTTTTTCTGTATTCGATTATGTTTGCGGCAGCCGGACTATTTTTGTGAAGCTGCTGCTTTTTTTCTTCCCACAATGATCAGTATAGCGGATATCACTACAATCGCGCCTGCCAACAGCTGAGAGACCGGAAGTCCAACTTTTGGCAGCAACAGCTGATCGGTTCTAAGTCCTTCGATCCAGAGTCTGCCAAGACCATACCCCAGGAGATAGATCAGGAAGACTTCCCCATCGAATTTCTTATGCTTGCGGTACAACAACATAATAATCAGCACCATCAGACACCACAGGGATTCGTACAGGTAGGTCGGATGAACCTGAATATACATGACTCCTCTGACTGTCTCGGCATGATTCCACATCTTTGTAGTAATGTCTGAGCTTCTGACTGCATCTACCGGAAGTCTCATCGCAAATAAGCCATTTGTATATTCGCCGAATGCTTCTCGATTAAAAAAATTCCCCCATCTTCCGATCATCTGTCCGGTGATCAGACCGAATCCACCAGTATCAAATAACAAAAACGGTGATAAATGCTTTATTTTTGCAAATACGAATACAACAATGATCGCCGTAATCACTCCGCCATATATAGCAAGTCCGCCTTCTCGGATGTTAATGATACTCTTAATGTCGTCTTTATACATATCCCAGGAGAAGATCACATAATATGCCCTTGCTCCGATAATTGAAAAGATAACTCCGTATACTGCCAGATCATAATAGTCTTCTACGTTCTGATGCGTGCGCTTTGCTTCCATTACCGCCAGCATTAGCCCCGCAAGAATTCCGATTCCTATGACGATTCCATAATATGCGATATCGAATCCAAAGACTGTGATATGATCGCCGACAGATTTTAAATGAATTCCCAGATTAGGGAAATCTATGGTTCTGTGCATTGAAACAGCCCCCCTCTTTTCATCCATCTATTCCAGATTATACATTAAATCTGAACAGCATGATATCTCCGTCTTTTACCACATAGTCTTTACCTTCCAGACGGATCAGACCTTTTTCTTTTGCTGCTGTGTGGCTTCCACACGCGATCAGATCATCGTAAGATACAACTTCTGCACGGATGAATCCACGTTCAAAGTCAGAGTGGATCTTCCCTGCTGCCTGTGGTGCCTTCGTTCCTTCTGTGATCGTCCATGCACGAACTTCCGGCTCACCTGCTGTCAGGTAGCTGATAAGTCCAAGCAGCTTATAACTTGCTTTGATCAGTTTTTCCAGACCTGATTCCTCTAATCCAAGATCCTCCAGGAACATTTTCTTTTCATCATCATCCAGTTCTGAAATCTCTGCCTCAATCTCTGCACATACAACAAATACTTCGCTCTGCTCACCTTTTGCATATTCGCGGACAGCCTGTACGCCTTCATTATTGGCTGCATCATCTGCAAGATCATCTTCAGATACATTTGCCGCATAGATAACCGGTTTGTATGTCAGCAGATTATAGCTTTCCAGCCATGCCTGTTCTTCCTCGTCATCAGCTTCTTCGAATGTCTTTGCAACCTTTCCGTCTTCCAGATGCGCTTTAATCTTGTTCAGAAGTGCAAGTTCTTTTGCTGCAGATTTATCATTTCTTGCAACTTTGGAAACTTTGGAAATTCTTCTTTCCAGGATCTCAAGGTCAGAGAAGATCAGCTCTAAGTTGATTGTCTCGATGTCACGAAGCGGGTTGATGCTTCCGTCTACGTGTACAATATTGCTGTTCTCAAAGCATCTTACTACGTGTACAATAGCATCTACTTCACGGATATTGGCAAGGAACTGGTTTCCAAGACCTTCTCCTTTGGAAGCTCCTTTGACAAGTCCGGCAATATCAACGAATTCAATTGCTGCCGGGATAATCTTCTTGGTATGATACATCTCACCCAGTACATTTAATCTCTCATCCGGTACGGTTACGACTCCTACGTTCGGGTCGATGGTACAGAACGGATAGTTTGCTGATTCTGCTCCTGCCTTTGTAAGTGAGTTGAACAGTGTACTCTTTCCTACATTTGGTAATCCTACGATTCCTAATTTCATTTTTTTATTTCCTCCTATTTTTCAGGGATTTCCAGTAATGGTTATACCATTTTCACGCCATTACATATGGTACAAAAAAACCTGATTAATATTGATTTTCTAAACTATTTTCTTTCTATGCTTTTACATACATAGAAATGATTCTCTGTATCTTATCATCTTTCTTCGAAGATGTGACAAAAAAATCTTAACACAGTATTTGATATTATACCATGTTAAGACTTCTTTGTGAATATTTTGCTCAAAATTCTCTTGTGAAAATTAATGTGTGCCTAAAAACTGCTTTCTGTAAGATATATGCCACAGTTTATGACAGTTTTTATCTGTCTTTCGTCTCCATAAGGATTACAATTCCATTCATAAAGCTGATGGTTACATCATCTTCTAAGAATTTGTTGCTGACACACAGGCTGTCATACGGTGTTAATGTATGATTTGTAAGTGGATATTTGGCTCCTTTTATATTAAAGCCAAAGACCTCTTCTCCCAGTGGGAAAACGGAAAAATAAGGGCCATAAGTTTCTCCCTTTTTCAGGTGCGTCTCACCGCCTCCGATCAGTCGGATCTTATTCTGGCTGTCCATGATGACTGCATCTATTCCTGCTTTAAACGGAATTGCAAGACTCTGTACATTTGCCCAGAGATGATCGATACGGCCTCCGGTCGCACCAAGGATCAGTATCTCTTTTCCTCCGAGTGTCATCGCAAGTCTGATTGCAATCTCTGTATCTGATGCATCTTTTACGGGATTAAATTCCCGGATCGGTACATTTGTCTCATTGCGGTAGTAATCACCAATTTCTTTTTTTACGCTGTCAAAATCTCCCACGATATAATTCGGCAGGATCTGATGCGCATAAAGGAATTCCATCCCTCTGTCTACACCGATCACATACTGTTTTTCTTCTTCTGCCAGAACAGATAATACAAATTCCTCATTCAGTTCCCCACCGCTGATAATTACAATTCTCTTACTCATAATTTTTCAGTATCTCCATGAATTTTGCAGTATTTTCTCCTGCATCACCTTTGAACACCGCAGAACCGGCAACAATCACATTGGCACCTGCGTCCAGTACTTCTCTGACATTGTCTACGTAAATACCACCATCAACCTGAATGTCTGTCTCAAGGCCTTTTTCACTCAGCATGGTACGGATTGTACGGATCTTATCCAGTGATTCCGGAATGAATTTCTGTCCGCCGAATCCAGGATGTACACTCATCACCAGGATCATGTCTACCTCGCCCAGATACGGTGCAAGTTCTTTTACGTCTGTCTCCGGATTGATCGAAAGACCAACTTTCATGCCACATTCACGGATCTTATCCAAAGTAGCTTTCACGTCTTCACAGGCTTCCAGATGTACTGTAACAGAATCTGCTCCTGCTTTCTGAAATGCTTCTACATAGCGGATTGGTTCCTGTACCATCAGATGCGCATCCATGAACTGCTCTGTTGCATCATGAATAGATGCCAGAACAGGCATACCGAATGAAATACTTGGTACAAACATTCCGTCCATTACATCAAAGTGAATGTACTTTGCCCCATTTTCCTCCGTTTTTTTCATTTCCTGACCTAAAACCTTGAAATCTGCCGCCAGTATTGACGGTGCTAATACATAGTTCATCAATCAGTACCTCCTCTTGTTTTTTAATTCCTCGTACATTTCTATATAATTCTGATAACGAATGTTGTGGATTTTTCCTTCTTTCAGCGCCTGTTTCACTGCACAGCCTGGTTCATGTACATGGTCACAGCCATTGAATCTGCACTGTCCTTCGTATTCGGAAAATTCCGGGAACAGATACTTCAGATCTTCTTTTTCATAGTCGTTTACATATAACGAACTAAATCCCGGTGTGTCCATGATGTAAGAATTCTCATCAATTGCAAATAATTCTGAATGCCTTGTTGTATGCTTTCCTCTTTCAATCTTGGTGCTGATCGCACCGGTCTCCATCTCCGCTTCCGGCTGGAGTATATTGATAATAGAAGACTTTCCTACTCCGGACGGTCCTGCAATCGCGGTTGTCTTCCCTTTTAGAAGTTCACGTATCTTTTCAATTCCACGTTCTTCTTTGGCGCTGACAAATACCAGTGGGTAGCCGCATTTTTCATATATATCTTCCAGTTCTTTTACCTGCGGATCTGTTGCAATGTCTTCTTTATTAAAGCACAATACAACCGGAATCGCTTTACTTTCCATCATAACTAAAAACCTGTCCAGCAGATTAAAATGCGGATCCGGCTTTGTGATGGCAAATACCACCAGTGCCTGATCTATATTCGCTACTGCCGGGCGGATTAGTTCATTTTTTCTTGGAAGGATTTTTACGATATTTCCTTTTTTTTCTGTTTCATCCAGAATCTCTATCTCTACATTATCTCCGACCAGAGGTTTGATCTTCTCTTTTCGGAACACGCCTTTTGCTTTACATTCATAAACACCGGATTCTACTACATGAACGTAGTAGAATCCGGCAATACCTTTTATAATTTTTCCCTGCATATCTCTTATTGATTTCCTTCGGTTCCAGTGCTTCCGGTTGTGTCACCGCCTGTTGTTCCACTCTGACTGTTATCTGTAGAACCATCACTGGTATTTCCCGAATTATCTGAACCTGAATTATTCGATGGATTTGAGCCAAGGCTGACTACATAGCTGATCGTACTTCCTTTGGATACGCTTCCTGAAGACGGGCTCATGGAAATAATCGTGCCCGCAGCATACGTATCGCTGTACTGTGAATCAGATTTATTCGTATACAGTCCGTTCTGTGATGCCCAGCTGTTCAATTCTGACTCTGACTGTCCAACGAAGCCTCTGACTTCGATCTTCTCTTCTGGTTTTGGACCGGAACTTACAACAAGCGAAATACTTGTTCCAGCTGCCGCTTTCGTTCCAGCTGCAACTCCCTGACTGATGACCAGTCCCTTAGATACAGAATCACTGTACTGATAAGTAACTGATCCAACATTAAATCCATAATTTTTAATTGTATTCTGTGCCGCAGAATCTTCCATACCTCTTACATTCGGAACGCTCTTCTTATCACTTCCCTTACTTACCAGCATGGTGATCTGTGTGCCTTTCTCAGCTTTGGTTCCAGCTGCAGGAGTTGTGCTGATGACATTACCATTTTCTACATTGTCATCATACTGGAAACTTGATGTTACCTTGAATCCTGCATCTTCCAGCTCTTTCTGTGCATCCGCTTCACTCTTACCGCTGACATCCGGTACGGATTTTGTATTACCGATCAATCCGGAACTTACAACAACTTCGATTCTTGTATGTGCGGATACCTTTGTTCCTGCTTCCGGAGTCTGTTTTGAAACCCTTCCCGCCTTATATTTCTTAGAGTCTTCTCTTGTAACTACATAATATCCAAGCTTCTTATCATTCAGAAGTTTCTTCGCCTTTTCTTCTGTCATACCTCTGACATCCGGCACTGTAATCTTCTTTGATGAACTGTCCGAATCTTCTGTCACTGCGCTTCCAAATGATTTGAATATTCCGGCCGCCTTACCAACCGCATAGATTGCTCCGATTGCAACAATTGCGATCACTACAGCTGTAAGAATCTTCATAAGCTTATGCATACGGGGATTTACCTCTCCGGATTCCCCTCTGCCCATATACTCCGTATCATAGGAAGTTGTATCAAATGATTCTGTATCATCATCGTCATCATCCAGATCTTTGTCTGTCATGATCACCGTATTGGTATCCCCATAGGAATACCGTCCGATCCGAACAAAATCTCCATCCGGATCCACAAGTGAATGCTTCAGATCCTGTATCAGCTCCATCGTGCTGCTGTATCTGCGTTCCGGACTTTTCTGTGTACATTTCATAATGATCTGTTCCAGACTATATGGTACTTCCGGTACCAGCTCTGATGGAGGTGTAATTTCCTGCTGCAGATGCTTCATTGCAACTTCTACAGTTGTCTCTCCGTCAAATGGAACCCTTCCTGTTACCATTTCGAACAGTGTAATACCGATGGAATAGATATCACTTCTCTGATCGCTGAATCCACCCCTTGCCTGTTCCGGTGATGTATAATGCACCGATCCCATTGCATTGGTACTGACTGTATTAGAAGATAATGCTTTGGCAATACCAAAGTCCGTTACTTTTACTTTACCATCTTTGGAAATAATAATATTCTGTGGTTTAATATCACGGTGAATAATCTCCGCTTTGTGCGCCGCACCAATACCGCTGCACATCTGGATTGCGATACTGATTGTTTCTTTGTGCGAGAGTCTTCCCTTTCTCTCGATATATTCTTTTAATGTAATACCCTCTACTAATTCCATGACCATATAATACAGGCCACGGTCTTCTCCAACGTCGTATACATTAACAACATTTGGATGTATCAGCCCGGCTGCTGCCTGAGCCTCGGAACGGAACTTCCGTACAAAATTCGCGTCCTCTTTATACTCTCTTTTGAGCACCTTGATTGCCACATAACGGTTCAGCATCTGATCCCGGCCTTTATAGACGTCCGCCATCCCACCGGCACCAATCTTACTGAGTACGGCATATCGTTTGCCCAGTACGATTCCATCTTTTACCATATACTCACCTCATCAGCAAGTGGCTCTGCCACGATAACCCCTATATTATCTCTTCCACCATTGCTGTTTGCTTTTTCTATTAACATCTGAACAGCTTCTACCACATCTCTGGCGCCCTTTACAATATTGAACATTTCTTCATCTTCTACCATATTGCTGAGTCCGTCTGTACACATCAGTATAATATCTCCCTTTTTCAGACGATACTCGTAAATGTCAGGCTCTACATCTTCCTTTACACCGATTGCTCTTGTGATGATGTTCTTATCCGGATGGTTTCTGGCTTCTTCTGCCTTGATTCCTCCGAGACGTACCATCTCTTCTACCAGTGAATGGTCCTTGGAAAGCTGACGGATCTTATCATTGATCAGGTAGAGTCTGCTGTCTCCCACATTGGCAAAATATAATGTATTGCCAACAACTGTTGCTGCTACCAGAGTTGTTCCCATGCCTTCCAGTCTGATATCTGTCGATGCTGCTTCTATCAGTTTATGATTCGCAATACTGACCACGTTACGCAGAATTTCTTCAGGTTTATCCATAGGTGTCTTTTTCAATTCGTCTTTTAATACATTTACTGTATAACTGGACGCAAAATCTCCTGCCTTATGTCCTCCCATTCCATCGGCGACCGTAAGGAGATTTGGAAATGGTCCAATCGGTCTGTCTGTTACGTATACATAATCCTGATTGACTTCACGTTTTCTTCCTACATCAGTCATCGCATAAATTTTCATCTGTTTCTACCTCGCTTTTGGCTGCGTGTCTACGTCGCAACTGTCCACAGGCCCCGTCAATATCAGAGCCTCTTTCCTTTCTTATAGTAACATTAATTCCGTTTTTTTCAAGTTTATTTTTAAATTCCAGCGCATTTTTGCGGTCTGGCTTTTTAAAATCTCTTTCTTTGATCGGATTTACCGGTATCAGATTCAGATGACAGTTTCTTCTTTTTAAAATTGCTGTCAGCTCCCTGATGTCATCTGGCTGATCGTTGACTCCCGCCACAAGGCTGTATTCAAATGTAATCCTTCTACCCGTCTTATCAAAGTAATAATCACAGGCATCCAATACCTCAGACAATTCGTATTTATTCGCTACCGGCATCAGTTTTTTACGTTTTTCCTGACTGGATCCGTGTAAGGATAATGCCAGTGTGATCTGAAGTCCTTCTTCTGCAAGCCTTCTCATATTTGGAACAATCCCACATGTTGAAGCTGTGATATTTCTCTGGCTGATGTTCAGGCCATGTTCATCACTTAACATATGAATGAATTTCACGAAATTATCATAATTGTCAAGCGGTTCACCGGTTCCCATAACGACTACATTCGAAACTCTTTCGCCAGTAATCTTCTGAATGTGATAGATCTGTCTTAACATCTCAGATGTCTCAAGGCTTCTGACCAGACCACCGATCGTAGAAGCGCAGAACCGGCAGCCCATACGGCAGCCTGCCTGGGATGAGATACATACGGAGTTTCCATAATTGTATTTCATCAGTACACTTTCTACCATATTGCCATCTTCCAGTTCGAACAGGAACTTTTCTGTCGGATCTACTTTTGAAATCTGATGGTCTATCATCTTAACCTTCCGGATCTCATAATTTTCTTTTAATTTTTCCCTGAGATTCTTAGAAAGATTCGTCATCTCATCAAAATCATCGGCCAGCTTTACATGAAGCCATTCATAAATCTGTTTGCTCCGGAATGCTTTTTCACCGATTGCAAGCATTTCTTCTTTTAATTCGTCATAATTATAAGAACATATATCTTTTTTACTCATGATTCACCTTTTTTAACATTGCAATGTAGAATCCATCTCCTGCATCAACTCCCGGAAGCATCTGCTTATCTTTTACTAGTTCAAATTCCGGATATTGCTTCAGGAACCATTCTACATTTTCCTCATTCTCTTCTCTGTGGATGGTGCAGGTACTATAAAGAAGCTTTCCTCCCGGTTTTACATATGTATTCACCACAGATAAAATCTTTCTCTGTAACTGTACCAGATCTTTTTCTGTCTGTTCATTCATCTTATAACGCAGATCCGGCTTTTTGCCAAGCACGCCAAGTCCCGAACACGGAAGATCTGCGATCACGATATCCGCTGTCTCTTTCTTTTCCGGATCTCCGATGGTCGCATCATGGCATACGGCATCTATATTCTTTAGTCCGCTCCGGTTAATATTATCCCGGATCAGGTCTACTTTATATTCCGACAAGTCTCTTGCTTCTACATGACCAGTTCCATTCAGAAGCTCTGCGATATGAATCGCCTTTCCTCCCGGCGCTGCACACACATCGATCACCTGATCGTCTTCCTGTGGCTCCGCCCAGAGTGCTACCTGCATAGAACTTAAATCCTGTACCTGATAAAGACCGTCACAGAAGCTTCCAAGCACTCCCAGATGATCATATCCGGAAAGATATAATGCACACGGAACCTGTGCATCTTCTGTTACAGTTACCCCTTCTTCTTTCAGGATCTTTATCAGTTCTGATTTTGCGATCTTATGCTCATCAAAACGGACCGTCAGCGGATGTTCTTTCAGGAATGCCTCTCCGATTGCTTTTACCGTATCTTCATCATATACATGCAGCCACTGCTTCACCAGCCATTCCGGAAGTGAATACCGTACGGAAATATATGCTGCCGTGTCTTTTTCATCCGGGTAACCGATCTTATCCATGTTACGGCTGATATTACGAAGCACTCCATTGACAAATCCTTTCAGATTGACAAATCCACGTTTTCCTGCCAGTTTTACTGCTTCATTACAGACAGCCGAATCCGGTACGCTGTCCATATATTTCATCTGATATACGGAACTTCTCATAATCGTGCGGATGACCGGTTTCATCTTATTTGCCTTTACTTTTGAGAACTGATTGATGATATAATCGATCTCTATCATATGCTCAAGCGTTCCATTCACCACCCTTGTGATAAACGCCCGTTCTCTTTTATCCAGATACTGATATTTGTCCAGGACATTCTTCAATACGATATGGCTGTATTCCCCATCTCTTGTAATCTGAAGCAGCATGTCCAGAACAAGTTCTCTTTCATTTACTGACGCCTGCATACGTCCTCCTTTTTTACTTTCTTTACTCTCTTTCTCATAAAACAACACATGGGAAACCGCTATAAAAGCAGTTTCCCTTTCTTATCACTTACGCTCTGGAGCGTGTCTGAAAATCATTTTTCAGACCCACTCTGGCAATTAATCATTTCTGCGGTTATTTGTCAGAAGCAGAATTCTCAGAAGCTGCAGGATTGCAGAAGCCGCACCTGCTACATAGGTCAATGCCGCAGCAGTCAGTACCTTTCTGGTATCCTTCACTTCACTTTCATATAACATTCCACTGTTACCAAGAATCTTAAGTGCCCTGTTCGATGCATTGAACTCAACCGGAAGTGTTACGATCTGGAATAATACCGCAAGTGAAAATGCAAGTATTCCAAAATTGATAAACATTGCTGATGATCTGCCATTAAAGAACAGGCCAAGAATGATCAACGGCCATGCGATCGAACTTCCGAAATTCGCAACCGGCACCAGACTTCCTCTGATCTTAAGTGGCACATAGCCTGTCGCATGCTGGACTGCATGTCCGCACTCATGTGCCGCTACTCCAAGTGCAGCTACCGAAGTCGAATTATACGTTGCATCGGATAATCTTACGACTTTCGTTCTCGGATCATAATGATCGGTCAGGTTACCGGAAATGTGCTCGATACGCACATCATACAGTCCTTCCCTGTGAAGAATCTGTTCAGCCGCATCTCTTCCTGTCATTCCGGAATGGTTACGGATTCTGGAATATTTATTAAATGTAGAATTCATCTTCGCTGATACCACCATACAGATCACTACGCCAAGTAATACTAATACATATGTCGGGTCAAAATACATTGGATAATACATAATTATCAGCCTCCTTACTCTCTATGACCTGCATTATATATGAAAATATACCCGAATAGTTCTTTTTCATACATTTTTAACAATTCTTAATCATTTGTGAATAAAGTTCACAACTATTTTTCTGTCTGATAATTCTAAAATGAAGTTCACGGCCAGCTTCTATTTTGTGTCCTGCGAAGAAAGTTCACTCCCAGCTTCTATCTGATAGCCGCGTAAGAATGCATCTGCCTCCATTCTCTTCTTTCCAGGAATTTGAAGTGCCAGAACCTTTAAAAGTCCGTCTCCTGTCTGTACACAAAATCCGTCTTTTTCTACTTTCACAATGGTTCCCGGCTTCTCTTCTGTATTTTCTTCTACCACTTTTGCTTCCCAGATCTTCATGACTTTTCCATTCCAGTCTGTGTACGCACTTGGCCATGGATTTAAGCCACGGATCAGACATTCGATTTCTTTTGCCTGCTTGTTCCAGTCGATATCACCGAGCTTTTTATCCAGCATTCTTGCATATTCGGTCGGACTTTCTCCCTGTTTTTCCCAGGTTGCTGTCTTCTCTTCCAATGCCTTTAAAGTCTCTACACACAGTTTTGCTCCCGCTTCGGCAAGTTTGTCATGAAGACTTCCGCCTGTTTCGTTCTCTGCCAGAGGAACCTCTGTCTTCATAATCATATCACCGGTATCCAGACCTTCGTTCATCTGCATAGTCGTTACACCTGACACTTTATCTCCGTTAATAACTGCCCACTGGATCGGCGCTGCGCCACGGTAGCTTGGAAGTAAGGATGCATGTACATTGATGCATCCATAAGGTGTCATCTCCAGAATCTCTTTTGGAAGAATCTGTCCAAATGCAATGACCACCATAATATCCGCATCATATTTGCGAAGTTCTTCTACTGCAGAAGCTTCTCTTATCTTCACCGGCTGAAATACCGGAATGCCGTGTGCTACTGCTGCTTCTTTTACCGGTGTAAACTGCATTTTGCCGCCACGTCCCTTTGGCTTATCCGGCTGTGTAACTGCAAGTACCACTTCATGTCCGGCTTCGATCAGCGCCTCTAACGTTCCAACGGAAAAATCCGGTGTTCCCATGAATATTACTTTCATGTTATTCTTCCTCCTCATAATTCACATCATGCACTTCACCTTCTACCAGTCTGGTATATAATTTACCATCCAGGTGATCGATTTCATGGCAGAATGCTCTTGCAAGAAGTCCCTCTCCTTCCAGGATCACTTCTTCCATATCTTCATTCAATGCTTTTACTTTTGCGTAGTTTGGTCTTGTTACCATACCAGCTTTTCCAGGAAGACTTAAGCATCCCTCTTCTCCGGTCTGCTCACCGGATGTCTCTAATATCACTGGATTGATCAGTACGATCGGTCCTTCTCCTACATCGATCACTACGATACGTTTTAAGACTCCAACCTGAGGTGCCGCAAGGCCAACACCCATTGCTTCATACATCGTATCTAACATATCGTTGATCAGTACCTGTGTACGAAGTGTCATCTTCGTTACTTCTTTACATTCTTTATTCAGGACTTCGTCCCCAAATTCTCTGATTGTTCTAAGTGCCATATTTCTTTCTCCTCTTGTATAAAGTTTTCTATCATTTTAGTCAAGCAGATATTCGAAATCCGCTTCGCTACTTTCTTGATTTGCTTAAAACGCTGTCATTGGATTGTTCTGTAGCTATGCCGCTCCCACAATCCTTAAAATACACTCATCGGATTAAAATCAAACTGTATCCGCATATTTGCAAAGCCCCGGTTGATTTCTATATACCGCTCCATATGGTTTTTGATCCGTATCAGCATCTGATAATCTTCGCTTTTCAGATACAGGATCTTACGGTATACATCATTGACCTTACCAACATACGGACTTGCAGGTCCGATTACCTGGCAAGTACCTTCATCCATGACGCGGATTGCATATTTTTTCAAATATTCCGCTGCCGTCTGAAGCATCTCCTCGTCTGCTCCTGTCATCAGGACTGCCATCAGCTGTGCTGCCGGTGGATAACCCATCAGGTCACGGTAATTCATCTCTTTTTCATAAAAGCCTTCATAATCCTGCTTTGCTGCCATCTGGATACTATAGTGATCCGGACTGTATGTCTGTATCACAACCTCACCTTTACTTCTGCCACGCCCTGCGCGACCTGCCGCCTGGGTCAGAAGCTGGAATGTACGCTCACCGGATCTGTAATCATCTGAGTACAATGACATATCTGCCGCAAGTACCCCCACCAGCGTCACATTTGGAAAATCATGACCTTTTACGATCATCTGTGTACCGATCATAATATCCGCTTCTTCATCTGCAAACTGTGCAAGGATCTTCTCATGACCACCTTTATTCTTTGTTGTATCCAGATCCATTCGCAACACTCTTGCCTGTGGGAACTGTCGCTTTACCAGTTCTTCGATCTGCTGCGTCCCTGCACGGAATCCTCCGATATAAGGTGAACCACACGACGGACAGTTCTGAACTCCGGCCGTCTCATATCCACAATAATGACAGACCATCTTACCGCCTCTGTGCACCGACAGTGACACATCGCAGTGAGGACATTTTACTACATATCCGCATGCTCTGCAAGAAACAAAACCCGCATACCCTCTCCGGTTTAAGAACAGCATCATCTGCTCTTTCTTTTGTAACCGGTCTTCCATCAGTTCCTTTAACCGGTCACTTAAGATAGAACGGTTACCCTTCTTTAATTCTTCCCTCATATCGGTTACATATACTTCCGGAAGACTCTGCTTCATACTCCGGTTCTTAAGTCTTAACAGTTCGTACTTTCCAGATTCACATGCGTAAAATGCTTCCAGTGACGGTGTTGCTGAGCCAAGTACCACGCATGCATGTTCCATGCGTGCCCTTTCAATCGCTGTCTCTCTTGCATGAAATCTTGGCACCTGCTCGCTCTTATAAGTCGGCTCATGCTCCTCATCGATCACAATCAGCCCCAGATCAGAAAATGGGGTAAATAATGCAGATCTTGGACCAATCATGATATCTACTTCCCCACGTTTGACACGTTCCATCTGGTCATAACGCTCTCCCTGGGACATTCTGGAATTCAAGATCGACACCCGGTCGCCAAACCTTGTATAGAATCTCATAACCGTCTGGTACGTAAGCGCAATCTCTGGTATCAGTACGATTGCCTGCCGGCCTTCTTCCAATACTTTGGCGATCATCTCCATATAGACTTCGGTTTTACCACTTCCTGTGACTCCATACAACAGATACGTCTTTCGAAGCCCCTGATCATAGTCTCTTTTAAATGTCTGTATGGCCTTTTCCTGTTCTTCCGTATATATGATGTCCTTTTGTTCTTTTTCCTTATAGATTACCGGATTCCTGTAGACCTGTTCAGATTCAAGTGCCAGCACCTTCTGCTCTTCCAGGGCCTTTACCACGCTCCGGGTAAGATTTAACTTGTGCATCAGGAAATCATAATCCTGCACCGGCTGATCCAGAAGTGCCGCCAGAAGTCTGGCTCTTGCTTTCTGGTTCTTGTGAAGGTAGACTGCTAATTTTTCTTCTCCTTCTTTCTTTGTAAGTAGAAGTCTGACAGTCTCTTTTTCTCTGGCACGCTCTTTCTTTTTAATAGGAAGAACCGTCTTCAGCGCCTGGATCATCGTTCCGCCATATGTCTCTTTCATCCATGCTGCAAGTGCTACCAGCCTGCTTTCTATCGCAACACTTTCTTCTGCAATTCGTAAGACTTCTTTGATCTTCTCCGGCGCGTACTCTGCACGCTCGGAAAAATCTGTCACATAACCTTTTGTCTCTTTATTGCCCCTTCCAAACGGTACAACAACTTCCATTCCAACCTTAAGCATCCCCTCCAGATGAGAGGGGATGCGGTATTGAAAGACTTTATCTAATTTTTCATGCGTAATATCAACGATAATATCAGCGTACATTTATTTCTTCAATTCCTCTAATACTTCCTTGATCAGAACACGCTCATCCATATCGTATTTCACACCTTTGATCTCCTGATATGTCTCATGTCCTTTTCCTGCCAGGATGATAACGTCTCCCGGCTGACCGTGTTCGATCGCATATTTAATCGCTTCTTTTCTGTCGCAGATAGTGATATATTTACCATCTGTCTTCTTCATGCCGACTACGATATCATCAATAATTGCCTGTGGCTCTTCGAATCTCGGGTTATCCGATGTGATGATCGTAAAGTCAGATAATTTACCGGATACTTCTCCCATCTCGTAACGTCTGGTCTTGGATCTGTTACCCCCGCAGCCAAAGACTGTCACGATTCTCTCAGGATTATAATCTCTCAGAGTATCCAGAAGACTTTCCAGTGCCATTGCATTGTGTGCATAGTCAATCATCAATGTAAAGTCGTCCGACACCTTGATCATCTCGATACGTCCTTTGACTCTCGCAACCTTCAGTGCTTTCTTGATATCCTCTACCGGTACGCCAAAATGTCTGCATACTGCGATTGCTGTCAGTGAGTTATACACACTGAAATCTCCCGGAATATCAATCTCTACATCAAAGTCCATAAGACCAGCCACATGATACTGTACTCCAAGATATCCCGGTCTTGAGATATGTTTTACATCTGTTGCACGGATATCTGCTTTTTCTGAGAATCCAAATGTCTCAACCTTACATGTTGCATCTTTGAAAATGTCTTCGAACCACTTGTCATCCACATTACCGATTCCGATCTTGCACTGTTTGAATAACAGGCTCTTGCAGTACTTATATTCATCAAAGTCTTTATGCTCATTTGGTCCGATATGATCTTCTCCAAGGTTTGTGAAGATTCCGATCTCGAATGGAATTCCTGCAGTACGGTCGAGTTTAAGTCCCTGTGAAGAAACTTCCATAACTACACATTCGCATCCTGCCTCTACCATCTCTGCAAAATATTTCTGGATTGTGTATGATTCCGGTGTCGTATTATTGGCCGGAATACATTTATCTCCAATGATTGCTTCAATTGTACCAATCAGACCAACTTTGATGCCAACTTCTTCCAGAATGGATTTTACCATGTATGTTGTTGTTGTCTTACCTTTTGTTCCTGTGATACCGATGACTTTCAGTTTATCTGCCGGATATCCAAAATATGCTGCTGATGTCATTGCCAGTGCATAACGGGTATCTTTTACTTTAATGACCGTTAATCCTTCCGGTGCTTCTACGTCCTTTTCTACGATAACAGCTGCCGCACCTTTTTCTGCAACCTGCCCTACATAAGTATGTCCATCGGATACTGCTCCGCTGATGCATACGAATACACTGCCTTCTGTGACTTTACGGGAATCATTGATCAGCTCTGTCACTTCGATCTGGTCATCTCCCTGTACTACTTCATATTCTAAACGTTCCAGTAACTGGGTTAATTTCATCTTTTATTGCCTCCTGATTCAAATAATGCCATCTGCAGCATCTTTAAATTTTTCGTTACTGTTCATACTTTTCACTATGATTATCATAATGGAGTTTTATTTTTCAATATTCTATCTGTGAACTGTAACATTTCTCTAATATAATAAGTATAACATCATTTTACAATGCAGCAAAGGAAAAATTGTGTTATAGTAATAGTTAGAATATTTTGAAAAAATAAGAAAAGGGGAATGTAACTCATGAAAGCTTATGAAAGATTACTGAAATATGTTGTTGTCCGCACACCAAGCGACGAAAACAGCGAAACTGTACCATCTTCTGCCTGCCAGTTTGACCTGGCTAAAATTCTGGAAGCCGAGATGAAAGAACTTGGACTTACAGATGTTGTCCTGGATGACCAGTGCTACCTGTACGGAAAACTTCCGGCTACCGAAGGTCTGGAAGACAAACCGGCAATTGGATTCATCGCACACATGGATACTGTATCAGACTTCTGTGACCATGATATCAAACCAATCGTTACTGAAAATTATGACGGCGGCAACTTAAGACTTGGAACAAGTGATACCATTTTAAGTCCTAAGAACTTCCCTCATCTGACAGATCTTAAGGGACGTACACTGATTACTTCTGATGGTACAACCGTTCTTGGAGCTGACGACAAAGCCGGAATTGCAGAGATCATGACGATGATCGAACGCATTCAGGAAGAAAAGATTCCACATGGACCTCTGTGTGTTGCATTTACACCGGATGAAGAGATTGGTACCGGTGCTTCTCACTTCAACGTAGAACAGTTCGGCGCTGACTATGGCTATACACTTGACGGTGATACCGAAGGTGAAATCCAGTATGAGAACTTCAATGCTTGTAAAGCTGATTTTGTGATCAAGGGATTCAATGTACATCCTGGTTCTTCCAAAGATACCATGATCAACGCAAGTCTTGTTGCTATGGAGATCAACAATGCACTTCCATCTATGGAGACCCCTCGCGGAACAGAAGACTACGAAGGATTCTACCATCTGATGAGTATGTCCGGAGAAGTTGCGGAAGCCGAACTTCATTATATCGTAAGAGACCACGACAAAAATCTCTTCGAAGCAAAGAAAAAGACTTTGAAATTAATCGAGAAAAATATGAATGAAAAATGGGGTGAAGGTACTGTCACACTTACCATTTCTGAACAGTACCGCAACATGGCTGAGATTATCGCTACATGCATGCACCTCATTGACAATGCGAAAAAAGCTTGTGAAAATGCGGATGTAATACCTCTGGTACTTCCAATCCGCGGCGGTACAGATGGATGCCAGTTAAGCTTCAAAGGACTGCCTTGCCCGAACCTTGGAACAGGCGGACATGCTTATCACGGACCTTATGAGCACATCACTGTTGAGGGTATGGATAAGAGTGTGGATGTGGTTACAGAACTTGTGAAATTGTATGCAAAATAGATAACCAGAAGAAAAACGACGCTATAAAACCGGACGAGAATCCCTGGAATATAGGATTCTCGTCCGGTTTTATAGCGTCGTTTTTCTGTTCTATTTTTTTATTCAGTTACATAAATTTCACAGATTGACTCCTCTGGTCATGTTAGTTTGTTCCGTATTTTATAATTCAATATCTGGCAATTCTTCTTTGAAACCTTCTCCCACTACTTCATTGGATTCTACGATGATAGTGAATGCTTTCGGGTCAATGGTATGTACCATCTTTTTGATGGTATACATCTGTTTGTTATTGCAGGCGCACATGACAACGTCTTTATCTTTCTTGGAGTAGCTTCCGATTCCTTTTAAGATTGTGGAACCTCTTCCTGAGTATGCGTCAATCTTTTCTGCGATCTCAGCACCTTTTTCGGTTACGATCAAGGTCATTTTACCTTCGTCGATACCATACATGATTCTGTCCATTACCATTGCCATCAGATAGGTAACGATGACACCGTAAATCAGACCATCCACATCCTTGAATACCAGTGCTGTACCAAGGATAATGGTACAAATATCCAGGACAAATGTAATGATTCCAAGTGTGATATGTGGTTTTACTTTCTTGATTGCCACACTGATGAAGTCCTGTCCACCCGTTGAAGAACCTCTCATGAAGATCATAGCATATCCAATTCCGCATAATACACCCATACACAAAGCTGCTAAAAATCTGCTTCCGTCATAGACCGGGAACAATGGTGCTACGTAGTCCATCAGTAATGATGAAATGATCATCGATTTCATGGACTTTAAGAAAAATTCTTTTCCTAAAAATTTATAACAGAAGATTGCTACAGGTACATTTAAGATGATCGTTCCTGCACCGACCGGCAGTCCAAATAAGTGATACAGAATGATCGCAATACCGGAAAATCCGGCTACCGGGAAATCAGCATTCAGCGCAAAGTTGTAGATACCAACTGCGATGATCATACCTGCTACGATATCCACAAGAATATCAATGAATAATTCTTTCCAATTTACATTTCTCATTTCCATTCCTCCTAGATTTATTTTATTCTTTTCTTTTACGATTCTCGCGGGTATCCGTCACAGATTGCCCGCTTTCTTCATTGACAACACAAAGAAAGCAGCCACAAATTATATGTAAATATAATTCGCAACTGCTCTTATGTTCATAACTATAGCAAAATTTCTTACACCTGTCAAGGGATTTTCCTTTACCATCCCTTTTTCACAATGCCATCCCCATATTTTCCTTCCAGCTTCTTAAGCGCCGCTCTCAGATTCTTCTTTTTCTTCCTCGTCTCTTCGGATTCGAACTTCATATCAAACAGACTCAACTGCTCCGGTTCGCTTTCTTCCGATAACTTTGACGTCCGGATTCCAAGAAGTCTGATAGGTTCCCCACTCCACAATTCACGAAACAGGCCGACGGCGGTCTGATAAATGTCATTATCCTGATTCGTCTGTCTCTCCATCTGCATCTGATGGGATACCTGGTTGAAGGTATGATACTTGATCTCCACACTGACCATCCCGGCTTTCTGTCCGGCTTTTCTTAATCGTCTTCCCACACTTACGGCCAGATTTTTCAATACCGGCAACACCTCTTCTTCTGTTGTCAGATCTTTTGGCAGTGTCGTGGAATTGCCAACTCCTTTTGCTTCCGCACGTACGCTCTCTACTTCTGAATCATCCAGTCCATTGGCAAATTCCCAGAGTTTCCGTCCGTGGCTTTTCAAATGCAGTTCCAGAATCGCCGGATCTGTATTAGCCAGATCTCCGATCGTATAGATCTCCAGCTTCTTCATTGTCTCTACACTCGAACGGCCAGCCATGAAAAGTTCGCCGATCGGCAACGGCCACATTTTCACCGGAACTTCTTCCGGGAACAGAGTATGCACTTTATTCGGTTTTTCAAAGTCGGATGCCATCTTTGCCAGGACTTTTCTGGAAGATATTCCCACATTCACCGTGAATCCGAACCTTTTATACACCTCATCCTTGATTTCATTCGCACCTTCCACAGGAGATGTGAACCGGTCCGCAATCTCTGTGAAATCCATGTAGCATTCATCCACACTGACCTGTTCTATATGTGTCGTGTAGCTACGTAAGAATTCCATCAGTTTCCGGCTGTATTCGTGATACATCTGGTGATCCGGCGGATAAGTCTTAAGATTCGGACACTTACGAAAGGCATTCGCAACAGGTTCCCCCGTACGAATGCCATATTTTTTTGCCGAAATGGATTTTGCCAGAACGATACCGTGGCGGGACTTCTGGTCTCCGCCAATGATCGCCGGTATCGTCCGGATATCCACTCCGGCTCCATTTTTCAATTGTTCTACTGCCGTCCAGCTAAGATAAGCTGAATTAACATCTATGTGAAATATTATTCGCACACGCTCTGACTCCTTGCCACAAGCTTACCGTCTTCTACGTCTATGATGATCGTATCCTGTGCGCCTACGTCGCCCTGCAGCATCAGTTTTGCTGCCAGTGTATCGACGTGTTTCTGAAGGAATCTCTTCAGTGGTCTTGCACCATAGTTCGGATCGTATCCTCCGTCTACGACATATTTCTTCGCATCTTCGGTCAGGAAGATCGAAATCTCACGATCAGCCAGACGTTTGTTGACATCAGCTACTAATAAGTCAATAATGTCATAAATGTTGTCTTTCGTCAATGGTTTGAACATGATCGTCTCATCCAGACGGTTCAGAAACTCTGGTCTGAAGTGTGCTCTTAAGTCTTCCATTACTGCATTCTGGCTCTCCGGGCTGATATTGCCATTTTCATCCATACCATCCAGCAGATACTGGGATCCGATATTGGATGTCATGATCAGGATCGTATTCTTAA
>ERZ826242.840-NODE-840-length-39053-cov-7.581286_pt1 | contig 39053 bp, 68 predicted proteins | sample MGYA00519871_ERZ826242 | MGnify/ENA primary metagenome ERZ826242 (study PRJEB31778, sample SAMEA3449226) | human gut metagenome | biome: human gut; feature: human-associated habitat; material: faeces | place: United Kingdom | collected 2010/2012 ...
AAAAGTTAACAGACCGTGTTATATTGGAATTGCTACAGTCCAAAACAACACGACGGGTTTTTGCAGGGGAATTTTTGTCAACTCTCTAACCGCCATTTGATAATATACTAAACCTGAGCAATAATCAACCCCGTTTTGGCAATTTTCTAAACTTCATAAGTTGCGACAAATCGACCATGCATTTTTTGGCTATTTTGTTTACTGTGAAAACGTACAAGAAGAGGTGATGTTATGTTTTATAAAAAGTTTATTGATTTATGCGTTGACAGAGATGTAACGCCAAGCGAAGTGGCTAGGGACGTTGGCATAAACAAATCAGCTATTAGCCAATGGAAGGCAAAAAGAAACAATCCATCCGACATCACAAAACAACGTATCGCTAATTATTTTAATGTTCCTGTTTCCTACTTTGACGAAAAAGAAGAAAAGCTCCCTGTCGATACTGACAAAGAGCTTTCCCCTACTAAGTATTCTGATTGGCAAATTTTAGCCGCCTACGAAAAGGCGGACGACAATGTTAAGGAAGCAATCCTGCTTCTTCTAAAATTAAGATGATAGTCTCTCGCAAAGCAGGATCCTGAATTGCTTTTTCAATTTCAGCTTTTTCTTTCTCCGCAAGTAGATTCTTTTCGTTCTCGCTCATTCTTATCCTCCATTATGATGAATTTGTAGAATTTGAGCAGGAAGTCGATCCTGCGGGCGTAGCGATCCGGTGCGTCAACGGGTGTTTGCATTTTATCACTTCCCTAAATTGTTTTTTCGACAATTTTCTGTTGATTCTATTCGCGTAGAAATTTATTTTGAACATAGCCGCGCAAGACAGGGGGGGTAACGAGATGGAATACATACCGTACTTCCGCTATGGCCGCGCATATAAGATTGTCCCGTCTCCGCCAAATTCGCTGTACGAAGATCGAGAGCTTATAAATTATGCAGAGAAAATCGTATGCGACGGCAAAATGTACGATCTGACAAGCGCGGAATCCATCTATTCAATACCTATCCCGGATTACTCGAAAATGAACAGAGGATCTATCGAAAGTCCCGTTCTATACCTTGAGTATGTTCTCCGTATGCACGCAAGCTATCTTTGGAAAAAGAAGGAATACCGGCTAGCTCTTGTTTGTCTTGGAAAGTCTACACAGATGATGCCGTTTTCGCCAATTGGGCACCTTAAAGAAACCTACTACCGTATTGTCGATTGGGAAGAAGAACTTGGTAAATTTCAAAAGGCGGCAGAATGGGAACAATGGATAGAAGATAATGCGCCAAACATCGAACAAGACGTTTTTACTAACGCAATAAATCGTTGTCGATCAGTAGGATCAGACCTCGTTTATTGCAATTGGTCTGGTGCGCAAAGCGCAGTAACCGCAAAATATCAAGGTAGAGTTTACAGCATTTCAGGAAAAGACAAGCGATTCCCTGCGCTGCCTGATTTTATGAAAAGGCCGCAGAACATTTGCTATTTGTCCGGCCCTTTTACATATTGGGGAGACAAAAGCCTTGATACGATCTATTACAAAGGGAAAGACGTAAACGCCATTTCAGTAAGTTGGCGACCGTTTAAGGACGATAGATCGCCACAAGAAATTGCCGGGTATAAAAACACGATTGAGAAAGTCATGCAGCCCAAAATATCTCGGTACAAGATGCGTGTATACTTCCGAATTAAGTATTATTTTCCTGAAAAGCTACCTAAAACAAAATCGGCGATTTATCGCCTTTCGGAAGAAGAATTTGAAAATCTAATTTCTGCCGCGGAGTGCGCCGGTGTCCAACTTCCGGAAAAACCTGTTTACAAAGAACCGATAGACCCAGAGCCAGATTATAACGGCGGACACCGTAAACCATTTTTCGTTTTCTGATTTAAGATCGCCCCGGCGTTGGCGGCAACCTCTGCCGGGGCTTAGGGGATGTGGTAAACCGACACGTCTGCCACATCTCAAGCGTACCCGCTCTTGCCCATAAAGTCCATGTTGTAAATCACAAATCAGGAGGAAGATTCAAGAACCGTTCCCAAAACTGCCGGGAAATCCAACAACTGAATGGAGATGGAGAAAAAGTGTCCGCGCTCACAGACCTACAGCCTTACTTAGACGAGTATCCAGCCAAACTTCGCAAAGCGAAAAATGCCAGTGGCTTCACCCTGCAAGAGTTGTCCGACCTGTCCGGCGTTCCCTATAACAACATCTGCGACACGAATGCAGGGCGGGTCAAGCACCCGCTCCTTTTTTATGCCGCTGCCACTTGTAAGGTATTGAATCTATCGCTGAATGAGCTTGTCGGTCTGGATGAACAGCCGGGCACACAGCATGTCCATGATCTGGAATTGGAGAACGTGCGGTTATCCGGCGAAGTAAAGCATCTGCAAGAAATGAACGCAGGGCTGAGAAAGCAGGGGGAAACCCACACAAGGACAATTTATATGCTCATAGGCGTATGCAGTATTCTTTTGTGCGCCGTTGTATGGTACATCATATTTGACATCCAGATAGAGACCGCCGGTATTTTCCGCTCGGCTGGGACAAGCATTTTTGCGGGCGTCCTCGCCCTGATACTGAACGCCGCCGTCGCAACCATCATTTACGCCTTCAAAAGCATTCACAAGGGGAAAAAGAAATGAGACTGACACACGGAGCGTACATTCTCGCGCGATTTTCAACAGACAACCAAGAAGTGGACAGCATCGACGTACAGGTGCAGAGGTGCCGCGAGTGGTGCGAACGGGAGCATCTGCCTGTGCTGGACGTGTTCGCGGATGAAGCTACATCCGGCATGAAGAACACCAGACCGGAGTATTCCCGCATGATGCGGCAGCTCGCCGAGGGCGGCGCGGACACGGTTGTTATCTATGACCAATCCAGAATGTTCCGTAAGCTGACGGCGTGGTTTCAATTCCGCGAACAGATGGCGTGCTACGGCGTGCGCGTCGTGGCCGTGACGCAACCGATCATCGGCGGCGATCTGCGCGACCCGATGACGTTTCTATCCGAGGGCAGCATGGCTCTGATGAATCAGATGTGGGTTCTCCAAACGCGGCAGAAGGTCATCGAAAAGATGCGTTACATGGCGGAGCAGGGCAAACACACCGGCGGAAAGCCGCCGCTTGGGTACGACGTAAAGGACGAGCGCCTTGTCATCAACGAGGATGAGGCAGATACAGTGCGGGAGATATTCCGGAAGTACGCCGACGGGAAATCGTATCGGGAAATAATAAAATGGCTGAACGATTCCGGGAAGCGCACAAAGCGCGGCGGATGCTTCGGAACGAACAGCCTGCATGACCTGTTGAAAAATGAGAAGTATATCGGGAATATCGTGTACGGCAGGAGCGAGCGCCGACCGGACGGTACGCGAAATTCGCATTCTTTTTCAATCAGAACAATGCGGATGGAGAACGCCGTCCCGCCAATCATCGACCGTGAAACGTGGGAAAGGGTGCAGAAGAAGATGGAAGATAACCGACGTGTACAGGCTGGCAGGCCACCGAAGGCAAGAGAATACCCGCTCAAGGGGAAAGTGTTCTGCCGAGAATGCAAAAGCGCCATGACGATCGTCAGCTCGAAAAAAACGTATTACTACTACGCGTGTTCCGGGAAAAAGCGAACAGGGCAATGTGATAACCCGCAGATCAGCGCAGGAGAGCTGGAAAACATCGTCGCTGATGCTATACGAGAAATCCTTGGAAATCCGGAAAACATAGAAAACATTGTCAGCATTATCCGGGAAGAGAAAAACGAAATAATCAACGTCGCCACACAGCGGATGCAAATTCTTCTCGCCCGAAGGATGGAAATCAACCGGCAGCTCGAAGCGGGAACAAATGCGATTCTTGCGGGGCTGCACAGCAAGACATTGAAAACGAAGATGCAGGAGCTTGAAGAAGAGCTTACGGAAATTGACCAGCAAATGACAACGTTGAAACACAGCGCCGATGGTACGCAGATACCAGAGGAACGTCTTAGGGCGTTGTTAAACGCCGCAGGAGACGATGTAAACGCGCTTTTGTCGTTGGTAATGCGCGTGGAAGTCGGCAAAGACAGAATCGTTGTATGGACGCTTCTGGACGCAGACCCTAACGGGCATTTTGACTTTTCCGAAGATGGAATAAACATTGACTTACAGCCGGTAGATCGAGGGGACGAAAATTCAGGGTGTCCCCTCACCGGTACCATGAATTTCTATAACTTTTCCATCGCAGGCGGGCTACTAAGATTCAGCATACCGCGAAAGAAACGCTGGGGTTAATCCCCAGCGTTTTCTTGCTTATAGATCGTTTAGTTTGTTCATGACCGCGGCGTAGGTCTTGGGCTGCATCACGCTCAGGCTCTCCATCAGCTCATCCATCACCCGCCATGCGTCTCGCGGCTCTTTGTCCGAGACGGTGCGGAGAAATTCGCTGTTTTCGTAGGCTGCGCCGGAATAGGCCGGGATGGACTGCACTCGCGGCGCGGCGCTCTGCGGCTCGTTCTCCTTGTTCATTTCGGCGCGAATGGTGTAGAGCGTGGCAAGCTTGGCATAATTGGGATAGCTCGACTCTTCATACTCGAGCCTCGCTATCTCTTTGCGAATCTCGAGTGCGTCCAGCATGTCAGCCGAGATCGTCGAGGCAGCGGCGCAGCGCCTCGCGGGTGCGGTCGTCCTGCGCGTCGCGCATCATGTCCTCGATATGCTCGCGCATACCGTCGCGGCTGTACCGTTCGCTGTAACGGTCGCCCTCGCCGTCGCGGCTGTAGTGTCCGCGGACGTAGTGCGTACCGCGGCGGGCGTAGCTGCTGCCGCGTCCGTAGGTGCCGCGCATATCCGCCTCCCACTCACCGGCGCGGGAATAGTCCCCGTCTTCGAGCATTTCGATTTTGTCAATGTTCTTGACAGTGTCAGTGATTTTATGGAGGATATCGAGATCGCCCGCGCCGAGGTCGGGCTTACGGGCCACTTCGTCCAGCTCGCGGCAGAGCTTTTCGCGGATGGACTTCATTGCATATTCACTCATGGTTTTTCTCCTTTCACGCCACGCGCTCAACGATCATGTTGGCGTTGGCAACGTTGATGGCCTGTCCGCTGATGTTCTCCGCCGCGACAGTCAGGCAGCAGCCGCGGGGAACATCGACGTTTGCGGAAACAAAGATGTTTCCGTAATCACCGACGGCTGCGGGGGTGACGACGGCGGTGGCGCTAACAAGCGGCTCGCCATTGACGGCGAGGGCAAGGGAGATCGCTTCTACCGTTCCGCCGGTGGGGATGGCGATGTTTGCGCCGAAGGACACTTTGTACCGAGCGCGGCACTGATTCGTCAGCCCTCGGAGGGTGACGATTCCCGCGCCCTCGCGGTGGACGATACCGCAATTCCCGGCAACTGCTGTTTCGGTGAGGGGGACGTTCTGCCCGGCGGCGACAAGCGCCGTCGTGGCGTTAGTAAATTCAGCCATTGGGTTTCTCCTTTCAAAAAATGCGGCGGGGTATAATGCCCCGCCGCCGTGTGTTAAGTGTCGGTATTATGCCGACCATGCCGCTGGGGCAAGCTCTCGGTATGAAGTTTAGGCGCTACAACCGCAGCCGTAGTTGCAGCAATACGGGTTGGCGACCTGATACGCCGGGATGGGCGACGGACGGAGGGCAGAGACAAGGTAGCTGTTCTGCGCCGCCTGGGAGGCCGCGAGCTTGAGGGACTGGTTCTCGCTTTCGAGATCGCGCATCTTGCTCTGCACGAGGAAGTCGAGGATGGCCTTGCTATTTCCGTTGGCGTTGTCGATGATGTCGCGCGCGGCGTTCTGCACGGTGTTGCGGGTTTCGCAGCCCTGCGTTGCCATGTCATAGCGTACCTGCGCAACGGCGGCGCGATTCTCGCAGCAGCACTCCTGCGACTGCATCTGCATCTGGAAGAGCTGCGCCATGAGGGCGGACTGCTGGTTCGCGCGGGAGAGTTCGGCGGACATGAAGCCGTTGCTCATGTTCTGCTGCACGCCGTTGATGAGCTGCGCCTGCGCGAAGAAACCATCGCAGAGGCCGTTGTTCACGCCGTCGAGCTTGCGCTCGACGTTGGCGAAGTCGGAGGTGAGGATGTAACCATCGGTCACACCGCCACGACTACCGCCGAAGCCGTTGCCGCCCCAGCCGAAGAGGACAATGAAGAAGAGGATGATCCACCATCCGTCGCCGCCGAAGCCGCCCCAGCCGCCGTTATTCACGGTAGGAGTTACGGGCATGGTGGGCTGGATACCACCGTCGGTAAGAGACATTGTTCAATTTTCCTTTCAAAAAATATTTTTTATCCGGCCGGATAAATTCAGCGTAAGAGCGCCTGGAATTGCTGTGCGGCGCTTTGCAGTTGGTTTAGCTGCTGCTGGGAGATTTTGCCGCTTTGCAACAGCTTCTGCACCTCCTGCTGCGGATCGCCGCGAAAGGTGTTTCGGAATTGCTGGAACTGCTGGACAAGCTGGGCGAACTGGTTGTTCTGCCCGCCGCCGAATACCTGAAACAGGGGGTTACTCATTTTCGGTCACCTCCGCTTTCTTTGCGGTTTTCTTCGGCGTGAACTGCGCCGCGAACGCTTCAAATTCCGCACGGGTGACGTATTCCGGTGTCTGCTGCGCCGGTGCGGGTTTGGTGCGCTCGGTGTAGTCGAGGATACGCATGGAGGGGACGCCCGAAGCGTCAACGGACTTGACATAGATGCACATGTTTTCGCTGTCCCACAGCGGGACGGTGTTTCCCGCCGCGACAAGGTAGGACTTGGCGGCGGCTTCGCCCTGCACCCAGATCATCGGGTTCGGGGCGGGTTGCTGCGCGCGGAGCTGCGCGAGCTGATCCATCATCGGCGGGGCGTAGGGCTGATAGCTTGGCTGGTAATACGGCGGATAGTTCATCGTTTTTCCTCCCAAACGTAGATCGGTGTTTCGTTGCCGGAATCCCACGCGTCAAAATACTCCCCGTCCACAACCGCCACGACGTGGCCGCTTAAGGCGAGGATGTAGGAGCCGCGGGGATGCTCGGCGGCAAACTGCCGGACGGTATAACCGTCGTAATCGGGGAGGGCGGAGCGCGCAAATCCACGACGGCGGAGATACGCGCCCCAGACCGCATTGGCTGACGGCATGTCGGACAGCTCGTGCCCAGTCGCCGCCAGATCCATATACACCTTGCCCCAGCTGTCGCCGGTCGCCTTAGCAATCGCGCGGATCACGCAATCGCCCACGGCCTTGCCTGCCGGATTCGGGTTGAAATATTGCATACGGTCGCCTCCCACTACCAAAATTTTCGCATAAAAAAAGAGGGCTAACCCATCGGTTAGCCCTCAAAAACCCATCAAAAACCCGTCATTCGATTGCAGCGGCGATCTTGTCCTTTATCGCCCGTATACGGCGCTCAACTTTCTCTGTGCCGTACAGTTCCGTGTCCGTCTGCATGGCGAAGGAGATTTGCAAAACGCTCATGCCCTTTGCCCGCAGGCGGAAGATTTTTAGTTCCTCATCGGTAAAGCCGCAGTCCCGCTCAAACTGTTCGCGCAGCTCGCGCGGGAATTGCAGCTTATTCTTTGTCCCTGGCGTTGTTAAACTCCGTAGGATGCTCTCTGTCGTCATTGGCTACACTCTCCATGTATGCGTTAAAAAGTGTCTCTGCGAGGCTTTCAGACGCCTCGACGCCATTGATGCGGCAGAATTCTTTGATTGATTCTTTCATCGTGTCGGTTTACAAGGTTTTAACGGGGGTTGCCGCCCCCGTTATTCGTCATTTTTGAGCTGTTTAAACACCTGATTGATGCCGGTCGCAGCGAGGCCGGACACGATGCCGACGGCGACGGCTGTCAGATAGTCCGTGGCCGGGAAGTCCGGCACGATGCGCAGCGCCAGAACGCCGAGAGGCGCGCCGACGATGCCGCAGATAACGGGAATCCATTTGTCATCGATTGCCTCAATGTTCTTGACGGCAATGCCGATGAGGTAAGCAATCACGACGATTGCCACGCAAGTAGTCAAGCCGAAGATGTTTTCCATGTTTATTCCTCCTAAAATTATTTGTGTTCCAGAATGCTGATACGGTTTTCGTGATCGGTAACGCGGTCGTTCAGCTCATCATTTTCTTTTTTGCGGTGGTTGATGCGCTCATGGAGCTGCTTGTGCTCTTCCTCGTTGTCAGCCTCCATTTTGGTGTGCGCGTTTTTTAGCCCTTCCACAGCATCAGTCAGCTTGACGATGTTTGTGTTGAGCTGCACGATCGGCTTGATTATCGCAGCGGCCAGACCTACCAGCGTTACGATCACGACGACCACGCCCCATTCGTTCATTTTGTGACCCCCAAAATTCTGTTTACTTCGCCCTGCACGAGATCGTAAAACCACACGCCGAGCTTCTGCTTTCGCTCCTCGCCGTTGCCCCACTTCCCGTCAAGCACCTCCTGCGCCATCGCCGAGACGCTTACGCATTCCCCGTCCTTTTCGTAGGGGCGGGGCTCTGCTCCGCCCGCCGCGCCATCGTCAAAATACGAAAGCGGGACGTGCATGATATCAAGGTCGAGCGGCTCCCCGCGGTACTGGTGAAAGATGCATTTCTCGGAGAGGTCGGGATAATGCTCCCCGTCGTTCCAGCCCCAAGCCGCGATCCATTTGTCGTACCCCGTGTCCCCGATTCGGTTCTCAAACCAGTCGAGATTTGCGTACACGCCGGTCCTGTTCCCGGCCGCTTCCATGGCTGCGCAGAAGGTCTTGCACATCGCGGTGATCGTCTCGTTAGACGGGAAGCCGTTCGTCTGCTTGTACCCATCCGCGTCCTCCATATCGAACCACACGCCGAGCCGCGGCTTACGGCCATTGAGGAAGCGCAGACACCGCTCCGCCTCCACTTTGGCTGTCTGCACATTCAGCGCATAGCTGTACCAGTAGATGCCCCACGGAATGCCCAGCGCGTCGCATTTGGCAATGTTGCGTTCTGCCCACAGGTCAACGGTTCGTACGCCGTAGCCCCCGCGGATGATGACAAAGCCATCTTTGTACGGGGTGAAATCGAAATCGCCCTGATGCTCGGAAACGTCAATACCGTTCATTTCCATGTCCCTCCTGCTTTGAATTCTGCCAGCGCATTTTTCCAAGTGCCGCCCTTGCGGTACAGCGTCGTTTGCTTCCACACGCCGGAGACCTTGAAATAAATCGTCGAGCCGAGCAGCGCGGGAGCGGCAAAGGTCGCGGTTTGGACAGCGACCGCGGCGTCTACGCCGCCGACCTTGACGGTGATATTTACGCCCTCTCCGGCTTCTCCGATAAAATAGAACGTTGTCGTTCCTTTTGATACGTCGAAGGATGTATCCTCCGCGCCGGTAACGCCGCCGATGTCGCACCGAAGCGTCCACTTGTCCGGTGGGTAATAAGTCCCATAGCTGCCGTTGCCGCTCGTAAGCTCTGCTTTAACCGCGAACTGTCTGCCGTTCAGTCTGGCAATGTACAGCTTTCCTGTAAGGCTCCAATGGTTTGCCCTTCCAGAAACACTCTTTTCCTGCTCCCAAGCGCTGCCGCTCGGGAGCTCCGGCGCTGTCTGTGACCATGCCATACTCTCTTACCTCACTCCGAATACATGAGATAGATATCCCCGTCGCTGCCGAGCTCGGCGCCCGGCTCCGTCGTTCCGGCGTAAACGTGCCGCACCTGATCGGCGGAAAGCCCGAACTTCGTATACGGGATATTGTCAGCAAGCTTTTCGGCAGTGACGGACTTGTTGGCATATTTGGGCGTTGTGATCGTGCCGTCTGCGATCTGCCCGCTTGCCGCCTGCTCGATGGCGGCGCGAAGCTGCGCAAGCAGCTCGGTAAACTGCGCGTTGATGACGCCTGTGTCGATGCTCAACGTGTCGGTTACAAGGCCGCAGACGTCCGGGTTTTGTCGTTCATCAGTAATCATGGAGGCGGTGATGGAGGTCGTACCGGCGGCAACGAGGATCTGTGCGAGGCTTAACTGCCGCTGCGTGGTGTTGTTCGTGAGCGCCGGAGCAGCCGCCGCGCTCGCCGGTGTGCCTTTGAGGATTTTAATTTCCGGTAGGTCGGCATAGTCGGTGGTTTTCCACTCGACGATCACGCGGTCGATGCGGTTGAGCACACCGTCCGCCGCGTCAATTGTGAACTGCATTTTTGCGCCGTTGGTTTTTTCGGCGTCGTTCCACCAGACAACGCCATTTGCGTCGGAATCGGCGATCCAGCCGACACCGTCGGACACAGTGACCGCCATGGCGTTCTGCACGGCGGCAACAGCGGCATTGTTGTCCGCGGCGAACACGCCGGAGGTGCGGCCATGAAGCCAGCGCATCGCATGTTCCGCGCCGACATATTCGTCGCGGTTGTTCGGGAAAGATTTAATATTTGCCATTTAGTTTCTCCTCACTTAGTGCGTCAAGGATTGGGTCGCCGAGGATGATCTGCGTTTTCTCGCCGGTGCGGTCGAGGGTGTATTTTAAACCCGTGATACGAGCGGCGAAGGACACGCCGAAGCGGACGGAAATGCACAATACGACGTCGCCGAGATCATAGCGGATACCCAGCTCGGACGGGTCAATAACAACATCAAAACTTGACCGTTTGATGTATTTCCCCAGTTCCATGTTGCCGAAGGACTTTGCTGATTTGGCCGCGTCGTCTGCTGTGCCGTCAGATTCCTGCGATATCGAGCTGTCGAACCAACGCTCGAAGCGGTCGTCGCCAGAGGCGCTGCCAACGACAGCGACCGGCTCGGTTTCGTCGGTCAGCTTGTATTTCACATAAGCGACATTTTTAAACGTGCTCACGTCTTTACTGATGACAAGGTCGGAACATGTCCCTTGCTCTTCAACAAAGGCGACGCGGTGAATGCCGGTCGTGCGGTCGGTGCCTTTGATGACGCGGAAGGTGTGCGTCAGGGTATTTCCATCCCAGTCCATCCGGTGGCCGAGCTCGGCGGTGTCGAGAACGTCCATGATCTTATCGAGGAGCTGCCCGCCGTAAACGGTGTTGTCCTCGTCGTCCTCTGGCTGGAACTGCTCGGGCAGGCCCGCTGGCGTCGCCGTGTGGATGCGCGTCAGACCGCGGAGGTTGTCGTTGATGAGGCCGTAGACGCCCGTCTCGATGGTCGTGATGGCCGTCTTTGCCGCAACGACGCGCTTGTTTAATATCCAGTTTGACGTGTATCCGTTGACGGTGATGCGGTTCTGCACCGTGTCATGCTTGACGTTGACCAAAACGTAGGTCGTGCCTCTGGTGGTGTTGTACAATACCGACCCCTCGCGGAGGGCGGCGATGTTGTAATCGTCCACGGGGGCGACGATTTGTATTTTCCCAATAGCGTTGTAGTGCTCGGTGATCTGGATGGAGATGGCGTGCGTTAATTGGAACCGAGTGGAGAAATCGGGGGGATAGATTTCAAAACTCATACGCTTATCCCCACGATCTCCTGCGCAAAGTCAACGGCGACCTGCAGGCTGTCAAGGCCGCTGTCAGCGGTCGGCTTTAAAACATTGTCCCCGACGGAAAGCCGGTAGAGACTGGACGTTAACTCAAGCGCGCCGCGGCACTCGCCGTCCACGCTGGAGGTAACATACGTCCGGTCGTGCGTTATTTCGATCACGACACGCTCCCCGGCGGCGAGCGTTTTGTTGACGCGGATGAATTTCCCGGTTGCCGCGTCGAGGATCTGCGGATTGACGACCTCGTTGAGCGCGGTGAACGTCAGGGTATACGGCACGGGCACCTGTCCGCCGTTTTTGACGTTGATGAACTGTGTCCGGACGACCGTGCCGAAGCGGTACGGGCGGGACTGGTTCCACGGGAATTTAAAGCCGTATTCCACGCCGGAGAGCGTGGCGGCGGCGGATGCGTCCTGCTGCCAATAGGGATACGGCGCTGTAAGAGAAAATTGAAACGCGGCGAACACCGGGCGCGCCTCGATGGTCGGGGTAGCCGTCGGGCGTACTTCGAGGTAGTAGTCATCGGCGTAGAGCCGACCGTAGAGGTCAGGGCGAACGACGGAGAGGAGCGCGTCCTTGTTCTCCGCCTGAAATTCTCCGACGAGGATTCCGCTGATCGTCACGGGTCGTGACTGAACGTTGACGCTCTGGACGGTCGTGCCGGTCTGGTCGATGCCCTGCGCCTCGTTGAGCTTGCAGACGACGGTGTCGATGCCCGCGGGCTTGTTGATGAGAAACCCGCTTGCATACTCAAAGACGATCTCTCCGCCGTCTGAATTAACATAGCGAAAGGTTTTGGAAAGATTGCTCACATTGCCCACCTCGCCGTCTCAAAATACGCCGCCGTGGCCGCGGCAAGCTCCACAGGCGTCTGCGGGACGCTCTGGATGTTCTGCACGATTGTGATGCCCGCGGCGTTTTGCGTACCGCGCCGCCAGTCTTCCGCCTCGGCTTTTGTCAGAACAGATTCACCGCGGTGTAAAACCGCCGGATATCCGTCATACGGGACATAGTCAAGGCCACCGGCGGAGAAATGACCTCCGCTGCCGGTGTTCATTCCGTTTCTGGCAGAATTGGCAACTTCCGTACCGGCGGTGTAGGCTTCCCCTTTCTTGTCGCGCAGACCGGCGATAAAGCGGTCGACGGCCCGCTGCCCGGCGGAATAGAAAGTACCGCTGTCAGCAACGCGCGCAGAAATGGCGCTCACGGTGCGGTCGACAAGGTCTTGCCCGGCCTGTTCGCAGGTGACGTCCTTATCCATCCCCTCGGCGAGCTGCGCTGCCGGGTCAGCATCAATTTTCCCCGCGCCGACGGACTGCGCAAACGCCTCGATTGCCGCAGCGCCGCCCTCTTCGTACAGGGCGCGCAGCTCGGCGAGGCCGTCCTCGCTTCCGGCGTTGGCTTCGGCGAGCATGGCGACGACACCGGCGTACATCTCCGGACCGCCAGCGTTGAACATCTCCGCCAGCTCGGCGGGAAGCTCTCCGGCGATGGATGCCATGTTCGCGGAAAAGTCGTTCGTCGCGTCGATGTTGTGGCGCATGTTGTCGAGGGCGTCTTTGTACGACAGCTCGCTCTCCGTGTTGATGCGCGAGAACATGTTCGTCGCTGCGTCTGTATAGGTCTGTAGGCGCTCGGTAGCCTCCTCCATGGTGAGGTTGCTGTTGGCGAGCTCGACGGAAAAGCCGTTGGCGCTGATCGTCATCTTATCGACGGCGTCGGAGGTTGCGTTCGCGGTTTCTGCGGCGGACGCTTCCGCCGCTTCCATTTCTCCGAGCTGTTCCGTGCCGCGGCTGATTTTCCCGGTCAGGTCATCGACCTGATACGATAGGCGCCAGAACGTGTCCGCGTCCGTCGCCTCGCTCACACCCGCAAGCTCTGTTTTCAGGCGGGCAAGCTCGTCGTTCCACGCCTCAAGCTGCGCCCTTGCATCCTCAACGCTTTCTGTAGGGAGGGGGTTTCTAAACTCGTCTGCCGCTTCGGCCCAGCTCTCGGCAACGTCGGCAAAGCCGCTTGTGAGCTTTTCTACCCAGCCGAGCACTTTTGCGATGGACGGTGTCAAAATGCCGCTGAATGCGGTTTTCAAACGCGAAATCTGTTCGCCGACACCGGCCTGCGCCTCTTCGAGTTCAAGCTGCGCGTCGCGGGCGTTCATGACGGCGGAATTGTTGCGATGCATTGCAGCGGCGGCATCGTCATACGCGGCGGAGAGGGTGTCGGTGATGAGGGCGGTTCGCTCCGCCGTATCGGCGCAGGAGGCGAGGCGGATGTTGAAATCGTCCTCGGAAATGCCGACCCAGTTGAGCGCGTCGGCCAAAACACCAGTGACCTGACCGACCTTGGCGGTTTCGTTTGACGCCTCAATAAGGCCCTCGATGGGGAGGGAATCGCCGAAAGTCCCGTAGACACCGGCGGCGATCTCCGTCCAGCGCGCCTGTTCCTTTGTGCTCGAGGTAAGCCGGGCCAGGAGCTGCGAGGCCTCGACCGCCGTATCGGTGTCTCCAAGGAGCTTGTAGAACTCGCGGAACGTTTTTCGCGCGCTGGTGGTGGAGTAGCCCATGGTCTCGAACGCAGTGTCGAGCTTGCCCATGGATACGCGGAACTCCTCCGTGGATTCGTCCATGTTCCAAACGGCTTCCGCAAAACTTTTGATCGTGGAAACCGCGAACTCAATGGCAGCGGCGAGGAGATGGCCTTTTGTTACTGCGCCTGTGATGGTTTTGCCGAGGCCAGCCAGAGCGCCGTCCGCTCCGCCGCTCGTTTCTCCTACGTTTTTCAGGCCGTCTGCGGCATCTTCGATTGGTGGGGACGCTTTGTCGGCCTCTTTTCCAACATCGCGCAGGGAGCGTTCTGCGTCGTTTAACGCGGTCTCGGCCTGGTTTGTTTCGGTGGTTGTCTCCTCAACGGATCTCGTGAACTTATCAACGGCCTTTTCCGCCTTTTGGGTGTCGCCGGGGATGTCCTCGGCAGCGCCGCCGAGCTTGTCAAACGATTTCGATGCGTCGGTGACTTGCTTGTCAAAATCGGATGTGTCAAGGGTGAGTTTGGCAAAAAGGTCAAATACATTCATTCTTCATCGCCTCCAAATGCGGCGCGGAAGCGCGCGATGATCTCCTCCGGCTCCTCGATTTTTCGCGGACGGAGGACGTCAATGAAGCGCCGGTTGAGCATCTGGTCGCGGCGGACGAGGGCATAGAGCGCGTCGGTGACGTAGATTCTGTACGCCTCTTCTTCCGCGCGTCGGTGCTCCCTGACGGCGACATACCGGACAATGCTGCTTACTCGTTGGTCTCCGGCGTATTCTCCGGCGCAGAGCCAGCACGATCCGCGCCAACCTGCGCCGCCGTAAAAAAAGACTTCCAGACTTCATCGCCGGTTAGCTCCGCCCAGTCCTGCAGGGCTTTGACGTAGGTGAGTTCGGCGGCGTACTTTTCGGGCGTTGTGCCGTAGCACACGGCCATGATGCGGCAGAAGTCGTCCTCGTGGCGGGAGAGGATCTTGTAAACGAGGGAGACGATGTAAGAGCGCGAGGAGCGCTCGTCCGGCTTTTTCTCCTGCCGGTACATCTCCCGCGTGTCCTCGTCCTCAACGAGATTGCAGAGCGGATCGATGAGGGCGGCAAAGGCGCTCAACGCGCCCTTGCCTTTGATTTCAGACGGGAGCGTCATCTTTTTCACGCCTCTTCCGTCCCTTCCTTGAGATATACCTCGAACGGCACGACCGTCTGCGCGCTCATGCTGACATGGCCGGTGAACTCGAACGAGAACTGCGCCTTGCCCTTGTCGGTGCTCTGCATGGAGAAGCCGCCGGTAGACAGGGCGTTGATGATCTTGATGGCGCAGTAACCGCCGTTGGCCTCGCCGTTCTTGTCGGAATAGTCGCAGACGAGCCAGAGGTCTTTGAAGTCCGCGGACGCGACATCCACGCGCGGGGTGATCTTGGTCGTGTCGGTCGTTCCGACATCGCCCGCGCCCATGAGCAGGGCGATGAGGGCCGTGTTCGTGGTGATGAAGGTACCCGTGAGCTTAACTTCCCACGAATCGAGCTTTTTGAGCTCCTTCATGTTTTTCGGGCAGTTGTCGATGTCCTCGCCGAAGTCGGTGAAGGAGGGCGTCGCAGTAAAGTTGATCCCGCCGGTGGTCGCGCCGAGGATGTTCGTGTCCTCAATGGCAGGCGTTGCCGGGGTAAAAGCGCTAAGGAGAACGCCCGCGTTGAGAACGATATTTTTGAAAGTATCTTCGGGAATTTTTCTGAATTTCATTTTCTCACCTCAATTTTGGGTTAAAAAATCGACCGTCATGTTGATGTAACGGCCTTTGATTTTGTTGTCTGCCGCGTCGGTCTGCGGCTGGGAAAAGGGCGTTCCGCGCTGTATGAGGAGTGCGCCGCCGTCGCAGGGGACGTACACGCCGCCCAAACCGATGGCGTTGGAGATTTCCTGCGTTTTCTCAACGATGGGGCGGTAGGAATCGCCGTAATACCATAGGTTAACAACCAGAGGCATGGAGCCGTCGTCGAACGCGCCGAGCACCTGTTCATAGACAAGGTACGGGAACGCCGCGCCGGTCTCGGCCTCGTTGGGGTAGGCCGTTAGGCCAAACGACGACATGAACGAATGGAGTGCTTCGGCCTTGGTCATGGCAGCGCCGCCAATCTGCGGACGTTGTACCGCTCGAACTGGAACGTCGATACCGTCGGCGTTTTGGGCAGTTTTGAAACAATGAGGTAGTAGCTTCCGTCCGTCTTGATGATGTCCTGCTCGTCGAGGTTGGTGTTGAGCGGCGTGACGATGGTGTCGGTATAGGTCACGTCGGCCTGCTGCGCGGCAATGCGCTCTGTTGGCGTCAGGCCGGAGAACGCGATCTTGATCTCCGCACCATCTTTCCATGCGTTGACGTATCCGCCGACCCCGTCCGGCACTTTCGTTTTGTTCATCACGACGGCGGGCGCATAAAAAGTCTCGTATAGGCTCATATCTTCCTCCATCGGTTCAGGCGGGAGGCGAAAGCGCCTTGCCATGAGGCGGAATCGCTTCCCGTTCCCTTGCTGTAGGAATAGCCGCCGAAGCTCTCGCTCTGGTATGGGCTTGCGAGAACATCGGCGTTTTTGGCTTTCCATTCCTCGATCTCGACGGCGATAGCTTCCAGCGCGGGCGGGATCGCCATAGCCCAGACCGCGCCGTCAAACGTTTCGTCCGCGGGGAGCTTATCCCCGCAGCGATACACCCCGTCGCAAAAGACGCTGCCGACGACGCGAAAAAACTGTCCGGCGGCGAGAAACGGCAGCGTGATCTCGCCGTCATTCACGGTGTACTCGCCAGGAACAATGTCCACGGCGAAATAGTTGTGCAGCGAGGCACAAATCTCGTCGATCATTGCACCGCTGCACTTGGTATTCTCATTCACGCTGCCGCCCTCCTATCAGGACACGGAGGCGAGGAGCTTGGCGATCTTCGTGCCGTCCGTGACCTTCGCGCCGTAGACGTGCAGGCCCTTGACCGCGTCGGCAAAACGGCTCTCCATGCGGTACGCCTCGGTCTTGATGATCTGCTCAGCGTAGGTGGTGGCGTCGGTGATCTGCGCGGTGATCTCGAAATAGGGCGTCTTGCCGGTGTCCGTGCCGGTGCCGGTCTTGACGTTGTTGGACATGTAAACGTCGAAACCGGCGATGCGGCCAACGAGGCCGTTAATGAGGGCTTCCTGTCCGGCGGTCGCGGTGCTCTTGGCGAAACGGTCGTCGAGCAGGAGGAGGGAGTGGACGTCCGGTGGAACGACGATGGTGCGGCCCGTGTTGGGAACGTTCGCCTTGTCGAGCTTCGTCTTGAGCTTCACGATGTTTTCATAGACGTTGGAGGCGGTGAGGGCAATGGGGGCGGCGGCAGAGCCGATGGTGTTTCCGGCAGCGGCACCGGCAGCGATCACGCCGAGAAGGTAGGCGTCGGAAACGTCGGCGAGGGCGTAGGCGGCGCGGCCCATCGCGGTATCGACCAGCTCGCCCGCAGCCTGCACCTTGTCCACGTCGTCGACCTGGAAGTTGAAGTACTTGGCCTGGTCAATAACGAGGGTCTGATCGGTCGTGGTCAGGGTTTCGGGAGCGTCGATGTCGGTATTTTTGGTATAGCTCTTCACGGTGATCGCGCCGATGGTGTTGATGTGGACGGTGTCGCCGTGGTTGCTGATCTCGCCCTCATAGTTGCGGTTGACGAGGTTGGTGGCGACGTGCGCCTTTTCGAGCGCATAGAGAAGTCGGGCGTTCCAAAGCTCGGGAATAAAAGTGGTTACAGCCATTGTGAATTAGTCTCCTTTCCGGTTGAGGGACGCCTTTACCGCGTCCCAATTCTTGTTAATTTCGGCGGCGGACATTTTCTTGATCTCGTCCGCCGTGTAGCGGGTGACAGGGTTGTTGTTCGGCGGGGTGGCGGTGTTCGCGCCCTGCGTCTGCGTCGTGGACACGAGCGGTTTAAATGCGCCAGCGATAAGCGCGTCGAGGGACGCGGCGTCTTTGATCTTGTCTCCGTCCATTTCGAGCGCGGCCATTTCCTCGCCGCAGCCGCGCATGGCGAGGTCGAGGTTCCCGCCGGTGATGTTCTTACTTTCAAAGTAGGCGCGGACGGCCTTTTCCTTTGCCGCCTTGCTTTCCTTTGCGGTGACGTCGGCCTTGTACGCCTCGAAATCGGAGTGCTCCTTTTCGTATTTCGATTTGTAGCCGTCGTCGCCTTTGGCTTTGAGCGCGTCAAGCTCGGCCTGTACGGCTGGGAGCTTTTCCGCGTCCACCTTAAACGCATCGCGCTGTTCCTTTAGCGCGTCGGTGGTTTCGACGTGCATTTCGACGATGGAATCGACCTGCTCGTCGGTGAGCCCCATTGCCTTGAGGGCCTTTCTTGTGAGTGCCATGATGATTTACTCCTTTTCATTCTTTCGCGGCGGTGCATCGCCGCAGAGTAGTAAAAAAGCCGCTTAAAAAGCGGCAGTAAAAAAATCAGCCTACGGCGGTACATCGCTGTAAACTGATTCTTTTATTCAATTATTTGCGGAGATATTCTTTTATGATCTCCTTATAGTCTTCAAGGCTGCGCTCGACCGCGTTTTTCAGAAAGCGCCGGGGCTTTTGCGGATAGCCCATACGAAATTGTCCGGTTGCCGGATCGCGGTATACCCAACGCTCTTTAGGCGTTCCGCCGCCGATGGCGTATTTGCCGGTTCCCTCGTGGACGTATACGGCGTAATTGACGTTCGTTCCGACCTCGACGGAATCGCCGTCCACCTGATGGGTGATGCTTGAGCGCAAGCGTCCGGTATCGACAGCGCCGACGTCGGTGATCTCGTCCTTTACATCGCCCTCCGCCTGTATGCCGACGGCTTCCAATGCCCGTAGCTTCTGCTCGGCGGTGGCTTTGAGAACATCGGCAACATTGTCATAGAGCTTGTAAACAAACGGCATTGTCAACCAACCCCGATGCTTTTCAGGTATTCCTCGTATTCCGGCGGAATACCGATGTCGTAGTTCTTGTAATAATGCAAAAATTCATATGGAAAAACGAAATCGCCATCCCAGAAAGCGCCTGCGTGGAGCTTCTCGCCTGTAAAAATATCGTAGGACGGCAAAGTGGTCAGTCCGGGATCAAGGGTCTCAATGTGCGCGATTATCTTGTCCTTACCGATGCTGTTTTTAAAATGCCTGTATGTTTCAAATTCTTCATTGCTTCGCTCATACGGCAAGCCTTTGAAATAACCGAACGCTATCACTTTCTGCGCCCCCTTTGGTTTGGATGGTAGTCAATAAACTTTCCATCCCTCAATTCGCCGATGTAGATTACGCCGTGTTTGCTTATGTACAGTGTATCGCTTGGAGCTTTTACCGTAACGCCGAGCGCGTTTGCCAATTCCTCGGCGAAGCAATATTCCTCTCCGATTTGCTTTCCTGTGCTGCACGACAGCAGCCGGATATTTTGCCCGTTCCAGCCATCCATGTGGCGGATGACCGACGCGAGCAAACGCGGGGACATATTCGTTTCGAGTGTCCCATATCCTACGGCAGTAGATGAGCCATGCATCGCTACGTCAAAGAACGTTTTTAACGGCTTTACAGCTTTGATATTTACTGCGAGCGGGTCGTCTTTGGGGAAAGCGGCAAAGCCATTTTCTAAGCGTATTATACCGCCGGATACTATTTTATTCAAGTCATCTCTGGCGTCTGCACCGAAGAATTTCAGCGCCTCCGCGTCCTCCGCGGCGTTTGCTGCTGCCGCCTCATCGTCGAGCCGCTTGAGCCAATCATTGTATGTTTCTCTCTTTCGCCCGTGGCCTTTGATGACACCGCGCACAGCACAGCGGCAGTTATATATATTCCAACCGGACGCGCCGTGCGATCTGTCGCCGGGGAACATGAGCTTTTCGCCGCCGACGGTAAAGGCCTCGTTAACGCCGACGCGCTGACCGTCGGCCGTGCCGTGCCATTCTCGCGTGCGATGATCCTTTGTGGCGATCCACTCGCGCTGCATTTCGATTCCCATTTCTGCGGCCTTTTCATACGTCGCCTGTCGGCCTCCGTTTTCGGCGGCAGTGACGGCGGTACGCGCGGCGCGGATGGCGCTCTCGATGCTCATGTCAACAATGCGGCGGCGCAGGTCGGCTGCAATACCGCGGCTGCTTCGCCCCATCAAAATGCCGGACGTGACAGCGTTGGTGATCTGCTTTTTCCCGAATGCGAGGTCGATGCCGCGGCGGACGGCTTTCTCTTTCGGATAATGCGGCATTAAATCCGGCTGCTCAACGATCAGGCGGCGGACGGTCTGCTCATCGTAGAGGGTGAAATTGCCGCCAGCGTCGGATACCTCATACGCGGCATAGTTGCGGTTGAGCGTGTATATCCCCGGCGTGGCGTCGTTGACGTACGAGATGGCGACCTCGTTTGCGTTGGTGAGGCGTTCGGCGAGCTTGTCCCGCAGGGCTTCAAAGCGCTCGCCGCGGCCCATCTGGGCGAGCCGCCATTGTTTATAGTCCTCCTCCGTCCATTCGCGTCCGTTTACGACCGTTCCGATGAGCTTCTGCATTTCCTCATCGCGGAGGCGGAAGTTGGCGAAATACTCGTCAATGATCTGCCGGATGTTTTTTGCCGCGCCGCCGTACATCTCCCGGATGCGCTTTTCGAGCGCCTCCAGCTCAGCATCCGTCAGGCGGCGTCCCTCGTCGCGCTTCATTCATCCAGACCGAGGCGGCCGACCGCCGCATTGTCCCGGCGCTGCATGAGATCGTCGAACTGGTCGGCGTCGCCGTTGATGGTGAGCAGCTTTTTGATGATGTATTCGTCGTCGTAGAACTGCGCGGCAAGGATGAGGCTCTGCGTCTCCTCCTGCCGGTTGATGATCTGGCTGCGCGTGTAGGTCGGCTTGTCGTCGATGCCGAGCAGGGAGAGGATGCCGACAATAAAGCGCGTGACCTGCGCCTCGAACATGTCGGTCTTGAGATCAAGCGGAACATACGCGGCCTTGATGGCTGTCGCCGTCTGGTTTCCGGCGGATACGGCGGCGCTGTCGAAGCACTGGAAGTCCTCGAAGAGCTTCTTCTTCAGCATGTCGATTGTCGTGTTTGTTCCGGCATACGGCGCTTCGAGGGTGTGCGCCTCGGCCTTTGCGCCCTCATCGCCGTCCGCGTGGGCAACGTGCGTGGTTTTCAAACGTTCAACAAACCGGGCGTCGTCGAGGTCGCCCATGCCGCCGCAGTTTGTGAGCACCCAATAGATAAGGTTGCCCTCATCTACGTTGTTCACCATGTTCGATGCGGCGAGGTCGAGTGCGTCGATGGTGTTGCGCTTGCCGACGATCTCGGACAAACCCCGTTCGTTGTTAAACAGCGGCACGATGGGGAAATTGGGATAGTTTTCGCCGTTTAGTATCTCCGTACCGCCGACCTCGGACGTTCGCACGACCTGTTTGTAGGCGCGCTTGTCCTGCATGATGGTCATCGGCTCGCCGTCGCTTTGGATAAATTCGGTGAAGCCGTCCAGCTCGTAGAGCGTGACGCGGCGCGGCTTTTCCGGCGCGAGCTGCCAGAAGCGGATACCGGCGGAGAGCGCGCCAGTCTCCTCATCATAGAGCGGCACAAACTCCGTCAGGCGGAACACTCTAAGATGCTCCAGATCCCAGAAGCCGAACGAAATGCCGCCGATCTGCGCATACTTCGCGGCGGTCATAACCTCCTGGTCGAAATCGGCGCATAGCTTGTCCGCCGTTTTCTTGTCGGCGAATGTGACGCCGTTGCCGAGCAGATAGGCCACCTGTTGGTTCACGTCGAAGCGAAAGAAAGAAGAGGCCAGCTTGTGGTTGGCGGTGAACATGTCGCGGTGCGCTTTCCCCTGCAAATCGTAGAGGATCTTTTCATAGTTGCTGATGGTCGGGTTTTCGCCGTTGTAGTACAATTCGGCGTCCGCCGCCGTTCGATACGCCTTGCTGCCGGTGTGCTCGCTGATGGCGTTGTTGATGAACGTCGTCCTCACATCGAGCGATCCTCCCACGGCGAGTAAGTCCTGATAGGTGTACATATTTCCTCCTTACATCCACAGCGGGACGTATTCCGTGTCCTTTTTATTCCACAATTTCCTCACGATGGACGCAGCGCTGTCCGGCGCGTCGTCGTGCTCGGCGTTCTCGGTGTAGTCGCAGATCTGATTGATGTACTCCTGATCCGTACCGGCGACGAAAACCACGTTTTTCCACTCGCTTTTCAAATAGCTCGTGATCTTGACAAATTTGTTTGTCTTTTCGTGGTAGGTGTCGGCACGCTCGCCCTTGTCTCGGAGCGCCTTGGCAAGGTAGCCTTTATCCGCGTTTCGCTCGCAGTAGATGATCCCGGCGTTGAACGCCTTTCGGAGGCGGATGATCTCCGGTAAACAGTCGTCAACGTGCTTCTGCCAGAGCCGCCCGTAAATATAATATTTGCCGCCGGACTTCTTGCAGACGGTAAACGCTGTTCCGTCCTCGCCGCCGTAGGAGGCGTCGATGTGACAGATGCCCTGCTCGGCGAGAGCCGGGTCTGCGCCCGTTTGGGGCGAGGTGAAAATAACATCATCGGACGCGATATGCCGAAGCTCATAGTTTGCGGCAAAAAGGGAGGCGGTCATCGCCTCCCGGATGATCTGCAGCTGCTCTTTGGAAATAAGGCCGGTTGAGTAGCAATCGTGCCGCTCGATGTTTGGCATGAGAGAAAAGCAGTCCTCTTTGTGCCACGGCGTACCGGTGTTGAAAATGCGCCCGCCGCGGTTGCGGATGTTCTGCAGCTCCTGATAGACGATCTTCGTGCGGTCGCGCTCGGCTTTGCTCGTGCGATCCTGCACGTTGACAATGTCGTCCGTGAAGATGCGGTCAAAGTGCTTGCCGGTGATGCTGCCGTTTATGCCCATCGCCACGAGCTGCGATGTGCCTTTGCTGTCGCCGGGCAAATTGGACGATAGCTCCGACGCCGTCTGCGTGATGAGAACCATATCCTTCCCGTGGATTAGCCGCGCCGCCTCCTGCATGGGCGGAGATAGCAAAATGTTCCGCACCTGGCGGATGACCTCTTTTACATCCGCGTCCGTCTTGCGGAGGAAAAGCGTCTTTTTATTCGGCAGCAAAACGAAAATGCACGCGAGGGCGATGGAAACGCACGTCGTCTTATATGAGCCGCGGTGCGCCTGCAATGTCTTGTCCTGCGTGCCGCGAATCATTTCTATGATCCACCGGTTATGCAGCGCGGTTAATTTGTCGAAGCCGACGGCATAGCCGATCTTTACCGGCTCATTCAGTAGAATTGCTATCGCCGCTTCCCGCGTCAAAGCCGATCACCATCGTTTCCAATTCGTCCAGGGACAGCCCCTCGGTGTTGGTTACGTTAACGTCTACGTTGTCGCGCTGGCCGAGGTACTGTTTGCCGAGAAAGATCGCCATCGTGGCGTTCTTTTCGGCTAAACGCCACTGCATTCTGCGGAGCGATATTTTCCCACGCCCGCGCTTTTGCTCGAAAACCTTGGAAAAAGTATCTCCATAAACTCTTTTGCACCAGCTCTCGAGGGTTTTTTCCGAAACCTCGAAAGCGTCGCATATTTCGTATATCGTGCATTGCAGACCGCAGAGGCTTTCAAACTGTTTTTGATCGATTTCCTTTCTCGGCCTTCCTGTCTTTGCCATAATCGCCTCCCTTTCTTCGCTGGCGCTGAATGAATTTCTGCATGTCCCGTTTTAGATACGGGCTGTTCGTTTTCGCTATGATTGCTTTTGCTTCTTCAACCGTCATGAAGCAGCACCGCCTTTTCTCCGGTAAAGTTTTCCCATCTCTTGATGATGACATCGACATATCGAGGGTCAATCTCCATGCAAAAGGCGTTTCTGCCGTTTTGTTCGCACGCTATGATCGTCGTGCCGGAACCTGCGAAAAGATCAAGGACAGCGTCGCCGCCTTTTGTGTTGTTCTGGATTTGGTAGTCAAACAGACCGACGGGCTTCATCGTCGGGTGTTCTTTGTTTTTCGTCGGGCGGTCAAACTCAAGAACCGTTGTCTGCTTTCGGTCAGATGCCCATAGATGACCTGCGCCGCCTTTCCATCCATACAAGCAAGGCTCGTGTTTCCATTGATAGTCCTGCCGCCCCATTACCATAGAGTTCTTGACCCATATAAGGACTTGCCGAACTTCCCATCCGACCATTTGGCACGCCATTCTAAAGACATGGGCTTTTGAATCGGCGTGCCAAATGTAAAATACCGCTCCCGGTTTCATTACGCCGTCAGCCGCGTTAAACGCATCAGAAAGGAACGATACAAACTCGTCATCTGAACGATTGTCGTTCTCGATTTTCAGAGCATCTTTTGTTTTTCCGGTGTAATCGACACCATACGGAGGATCGGTAAGAAAGAGGTCAATTTGCACCCCCCCGGTAAGCGTTTGTACGTCATCCGCGGACGTGCTGTCTCCGCACATCAAACGATGCCGACCAAGCTGCCAAACATCACCGCGTTTTGCTGTCGGCGGATCATCCGACACTTCCGGGGCTTCATCCTCGACAATCTCTGCCGAATCGTCCTCCGTCAACCCCCAATCAAAATCAAACGCGGACAGGTCGATCTCCGGCAGCTCCATCGACAGAAGATCCGTGTCCCAATCGCTCTCGTTGGTCTTATTGTCCACGAGGCGCAGGGCGTTTACCTGTTCCGGCGTTAGATCGTCTACACAGACGCACGGAACGGCTTCCATTCCCAACTTCTTCGCCGCCAGAACGCGGCAATGGCCGATGACGATCACGCCGTCGCGGTCGATTACTACCGGCTGGACAAATCCGTATTGCCGGATGCTCTCCGCAACGTTGTCGATCTGCCGCTTATCGTGCTTCTTTGCGTTTCGCGCATACGGCACGATTTCCCCGATGGGAATATTTTTTACATCCATAACCTTCTCCATCTCCGTCGCCCCCTCCGCTGCGTACGGCTTTCCCGCCTTTCGGCTTCGCCCAAAACAAAAAGCCACGCGTTGGCGCTCGGTGATCGTCCGGCGTCTCTGCGTGGCTTTGGATGTTACTATTATACCACGGATTTTTGAAAAGTTACTGTCTCGAAACTTCCATCAGATTGCCGCGGAGCTGTACCGGGCGGCGCAATAGTTTTCCAGCGCCCGCATTGCTCGCTTCCATACCGTCGCTTCCTCGGCTATGGCAAGCTCTTGGCACAGCCGTTCCGCGCCTCTCTTCTGTCTGTCGATGTACAGCACTTCAAGGATTCGCCGTTCCTCGTCTGTCAGCGTGGCAAGGGCTTTCTTCGTCAGCCGCACCTCCGATTCTGCAAAGCGGAGATTGTCGGAGAGAAGATCAATCAAGCAGATGCTGTTGTTCATACGTTCCTCGTACGATGTGCCGCCGCCATGCACCGGGGCCGTTCCCGTGGATGCGCTTTTAATGGATGTCATGCGGTCGCGCTCCATGTCGATCTCCTCCGGTATGGACAAGATCGCCGCCTCGTTCTTTCGGAGGTTGAAGAGGTCAGCCTTGCATTTCATTTTCCAAAGTTCGTTCACTTTCTCACCTCGTCATTCAATGTTAAACACGCTATGCCGCGTTTTCGGATTTTACGCGCATCTTTTCATGCCTCCCACGAAACGCTTAACTTTGCCATGCTCACGGATCCGAGGACGGAGTAAACGAGGTTCAGCGCTTCTGTGGTCGTGGTGTTCTCGAAACAGAGGCTTCCACTCTTGGGAGCGCCCCCCCCTATTCTGTACCGGCAGAGCGTCAAGGGCTTTGACCTCCTCCGGCGGTTCTTCGTCTTCCAGCTCGGACGGTTTTGTTTCCGTCGGCGCTTCTACGGGATCGGCTTTTGGCTCTTCGGCGCAAAAGGCACGGAATCCGCCGTTGTTGGTGTTCGCCCATCCTCCACGGTGCGGAAACTTGATGCCGAGCTTCTTAGTCTCCAAGCCCACCGTCTGAACAGAAACGCCGAACATGGCGGCAAGATCTTTTTGCTGCACGTCGAAGCGCTTCTGTAGATTCTCTATGTACTCCCGGCGCACATCGTCCGGGAGTAACTTAAATTCTTTCCACCGCATGGGTCGATTGAGAGCGTATGTTTTTATTTCGCCGTTCATGGCTTCACGTTCCTTTCTTGTTAGATAGTCGGACGGGAAGATGACTTTCCCGCCCTTTCCGGCATGGGTGCGCTTATTATGTATGCCTCGCGCCGTTCGCTTCTTCTCTGCGCAGTCAGTAATGAAAACGTACTTTTCATCGTTCACGGTTAAAACTCTCCATAACGTTCGATTTGATATATCTCACCGTCTATGGTGTATATCGTTAAAGTCTCGCATATTGCCGGAGGAGGCGACGCAGGAACGAAAACCGTACCGTACCTTATCCCGCAATACTCACACACGCTCCCGGTGATCGGAGCTCCACAGTTCAGGCAGTTTGTCAAACCTCCCACCCGAACTCGTCCTTTATGGCGTCTTTGACTTCCCAGATGTTGAGGTTATGGCTGTTCACGCTCTCGCGGATGTTGCGCACCTCGTCAGACATGCGGTTCACGTCCTCCTGCGATGGATGGAAGCAGGACATCCATGCCCAAACGAAGATCGTCATGGCGATGGATACGGCCTTGTGCATGGAGACGTCTCTCGGCTTGCGTTTGGATTTACTGCTCATCGTCTCTCCTTTTTCCCCATGAGCAAAAATCGATTTTACTTACTTCCCCGAACGCCGTTATTACGCGCGGGTGGAAGCAGGTAAGTGGCTCGCCTTTGCCGCAATACTTACAATCCGCGCACCAGACAATCCCGGCATACTGTTCATCAAGTCCCGCCAATCGACCATCTGAAAACCCATTGTCGTATTGCTTGCGGTCATACCGCAAGGCGCGAATAAGCTCGTCTTTGTCCACATTAATGTCGATATGTTTTAATAAATCAACGACGCCATCCTCAAGTTTTGCCTGAATTTCGGCGGTTAAAAGCTCTATCGGCGACTTATACATCGTTTTTCCTTTCTCCGATTTTGTTATCGTCAACAAAATCGGTTCTCTTTTCTCCGCCCCAGCAAAACCAGTCTGCGCAAACCGCCGCCGCGTGATAATCGCATACGCATTCGCAGTAATGTAAGCAGTCCTTGCAATGCACAACAGGCTCACGGTTTTCGAGTTCGACCTTTACCGCTTCCCACGCAAGGACAATCGGCATATGTTCCCGGTCTACCGTGTTGTGCGTGTGCGGCGGGATAACATCGTCAAGCGTTTTTATTGCATTTTCAAGCGTCATCGTTTTCTTTCCTTTCTCCGTAGCTGCAAAAGTCATCCGGGCCGACAATTCCCATTCGTGCAGCTCCGCATTCTCCGTAACAGTCACTGAACATGACGTGTTTGCAGTCCTTGCAATGTACGACCGGCTCATACCCGAGCTGCACCGCCATGCGCTTAAACTGGCTTCGGGTGGGGCGGTCAACCGTTGGCTCTCCGTTAACTAACTTGCGGAACGCTTCTTTAAACCCGTCCGAAAGAATCGTAGCGCTGCAAACGACCTGTATCAAATGGTCAGCATCAATCAGTCGCAGGGTCTTTTCCTCCTTCGTATTTGGCGATCAGCATATTGAGATTGCGCAGTCCTCGCATTGTGACAGCATCGGCTTCGTAGAGAGCGTCGCGCAAGGCGAGGATTTTGGACGCGGGAACAGCGGCAACGGTGGGTGCATCCTCTATCAGTTTTCGGGCTTTCCCCGGCTCTCCTTCGTGCTGTCGGTCGTATTCAGCAAGCAGCGCGTCGGCATCAATTAGTCTTGCCACTCGCTACACCCCCCCATTCAACCGCCACACACAGCGATGGCATTTGCCGTAGCATGGTTTATGCATCGCTGTCACCGCCTTTATACTTCGGCATGTCCGCCCATGCTTTCACACCGTCCCAATCACCGCGTGTTTCAAGCTCGAACAGGCTGTCGTACTCATCGTAGTCGATCACGCACACGTCCTGCGAGACGCCCCAGCTTGTGGCGACAAGGATTTCCTGCCTGTCCTTCGGCATTTCGCAGGAAAACATATATTCCGGGATTTCATAGTAAGCGTATCCGAGCTCGGCGTACTCGGCTCTTTCTTCCTCTGTCAACGGGCGCGTCGTGATCTCGTGCCAGATGATTTTTTCTTCAAACATCAGTTTCTACCTCGCTTTCGAGCCATTTTCTTCACCGTCCCACGTTCTGTCTCTTTTCCACCGTCTGCACCAGTGTTCAAAGCACTGCAAATAGCCAATGTGACGATCGTCTATTGCACACTTGCACCGGATTCCGTCCTTTGTTGGATATCTGATGCAGTTGCCGCAGTTACCGCACACACGTTTCCGCTCCTTGTTCATTCCGTGTCATCCTTTCTCTGAAAGCAATTCAGCAGCGGGTCTATCGGATCGCAGAAGCAGCAGGGCTTTCCGTCCGCAGCGCTCGGTGGGTAGTGGATGCAGGATTCACAGTCGTTCATACGAATGCACCCTCTTCCCAATCGTTTGGTATAATGGCATGAACTTTCATAGCGCACTCAAATTGAAGCTCTTTGAACGTGAATACGTTTTCTCTTATGAGCAAACCAACCGCAGCGATAAGACGACCTTCTTCGGTTATCTCGTTCCTTGTGCCAAAATTTACATAGTCCCGAAGAAACCTGTAAATTCTCCGGTTCCTTTCCTCGTTCATTCCGCACCGTCCATTCTCGGCAGGGATGATGTCAGCATCCAATGCGTTACTTCGCAGCAAATCTTAGACGGCAATTCCCAGCGTTTTGTTTTGCTATGATACCACGCCATAAAGACCGCGTTAAACGGTTCGCATCCGGCAATAACGGGGTTTTCGTCCGGTTCCGGCAGCCTGTCCTTGACGTTGATCCATTGCGGGGCAGATACGGCGGCGGGGATTGAAAGCAGTCTGCTGACATCCTTTGAAGTGTGACCGTCCCACGGCTTTCCTTTGTCCAATTCCTTGCACTGAAACAGATCCCAGTCGTTTAGTTCATAGTGGTATGTATAACACCCTTCATCGGTGTCAAAACCCATGATGAACCATCCCCCGCCGAAAGGAACGCTGCCGTCCTCATGCCGCTTGCTTTTCCATGCATGCGGATTGTTTTTAGCAAGAGCGGCAGACAGAATAAGCCTTTGCTCATACAAGTCTGCGAAGGTGTGGTATCCATCTGATATTTTTTCAACATCAACGGCGGGAAGCGCCATGATGGTCTGTACGTTTTTTGCGCTGCACCCGTCCTGCATCAATCGCATAACCGCCGTTTCGCGTTCTAAGTATTCAGCCATTGTCAATCCTCCTATTCCATGCTTCGATAACGTCACATTCTTTTGTTTCTCGCGTTCTAATGCCGCACTGCGTGCATCGAATCATTCCATTATCGCCAAAGATTTCTTTCCCGTTTTCGTCGAGAGACATCCAACCGTAGAATGATTTAATAAATTCCGGTCTGCCTCCGCAGAACGGGCAAGGTTTAAGCTCCTCCATTGTCAGCCCTCCTGTTCCACGCTCTTATGGCTCTAAACTCGAACATTTTTGTCTTGCCGCGCCGATGACATCGGAGGCACTCAATGTAAAACTTTCTGTTTCCATCGGCGCGATACAGTGCCAGCGTTGTCCCACCACAGGTTGGGCACGGGATAAGTTTCATCATTTCCGTTCCTCCCAATCAATCGCCTGTCCGCAATCGGGGCAGAAGCGGGTTTTTCTCCCAGCGCAGAGCTCCCCGTTAATTTCGGACACAAATCTCGTTCCACAAGCCACGCAGCAAAAAGGATTCGTTTTGCTGCTTCGCAGGTCATGCCGCGTCCTCCCATACTGGCCGGCTTTTCTTCCATTTGCGCCAGCGGATAAAGCGCCACCGGGGCGGCTCGCTGTCCAGCCACTTGTTGAAATGCGCGATGTACTCAAGGCGCAGATTGTACCGGCGTTTCTTTTCCTGTTTTTCGTTCACGATGTCATCTCCTTTTCATATTTGCAGAACGACAAGTCGCAGTCCTTCCTATCCGCGCACACGCTGCATCCGTGCGCTTTGGAGAAGCGGAAAAACTCTGCGGCAGTCCTTGTATGGTAAGCTTTACGGGCGGGGGTTTTCTCGGTTTTTGGTTTCTTGACTTTCACAGGTTCTTTTTTCGACTTTCTGCTCTGCCTCATGTGTTCAGCTCTGGCCGCTCTCACTTCGTTTGCGAGACAGCCGCAGGATCGCGTTTGCCCGTAAATGATGTTGTTCTGCATGATGATTTTTTCCGTTCCGCAGTCGCAGCGGACGCGCCAGAAAATAAAGCCCTTCCTGTCCGGCACGTCGGCAAGGCCGAGAACGACGAGCCGCCCGAACCGCTGACCTGTCAGGTCTTTTCTCGGTCTTGCTTTCAGAGCTTCCCTTGCTTTTTCGAGCTTTGCCCGCGAAGCGTCGGAGTTCAGACAGCCGCAGGATTTTGTATTTCCGCTCCGCAGAGAATAACCGGCAATTACTTTCTCATTTCCGCAGTCGCATTTGCAGAGCCAATGCGCACCGGAGTGCTCGGAGTGGTCGTATCGGATGACCGTCAGGCGTCCGAAGCGCTGCCCGGTAAGGTCAATTCGTTTCATCCGAGCCTCCGTTTTGCGTAAAGTGCCATGAGTAAAGATTCCGCCATTCTGTCATGCTCCTTGCGGCAGCCCGGCGGTATTAAATTCACGCCGGGGAAGAGCCGCTTGCAGACCTCGATGGACGTGTTCTTGTCCGCCGTGACGGAAAATTCCTTTTTCCACTTCTGCGGGCGGACGAGCTCATAGGGGATCTCGTATGCTTCGAGCATCCCTTGCAGCCAGCCGAAATTTTCCCCGAAGTGAAACATGGACACGCTTCCGTTCTTCGGCATCACGCCGACGTGCTCCAAGCAGCACACCGCCTTTTCTCCGCGCAGGTCGGAGAAAAGGCAGCGGTAGGTGTCGCGGTCATACCGGAACGTCTGGGCCTGCTCCCCGTTCAGAATGGCGAGCGCACCGTTCTTGCCTGGGTCTATATGCCGATGTAAATCATCGGTTAACCATCCCCTTTCAGAATTTCGTTTGCAAGCTGTCGCTTTTCTCTTCCCCTGTCGGCTCGCATATCGCCGCCCTTACAGCGGAACTGCGGCGCTTCCCCGTTCAGGCGGGAGAAAATGCGCTGATATGTCAGATTGTCCGTCGGCTGGGTGATGTCTATGTTCGTCGTGATGATCGTAGGCAGGCGCGATCTCATGCGGTCGTCAATGATCTGAAACATCTTTTCTGCGGCGTATTCCGTGTTGCGCTCTGCGCCGAAATCGTCCAGCACCACAAGCTCAAACGTCGCAAGCCGGTTGCGGATGATGTCGGCCTCGTCAAACATCCGGTCGAGCAGATTGACCGTTGAGACCATCCAGACGCGATATCCCCGATCTAAAAGCTCGTTGGCGATGCTCGCCGCAGCGTAGGTTTTGCCGCATCCGACAGCGCCGGAAAGCGTGAACGAAAGGCCGTTTTCCAGAATGTCCGTCCAGCGGTGGATGAACTTCTCGGCGAAGAACATGGACGGGTTGCCCGTGGAGTTGTCAAAGGTCATGCCCTCGTATCCTCGCAGCCAATTCGCCCGGCGTTCCTCGTTGAGCCGCCGGAAAGCGTCCTCGGCGGTCTGTTTCCGTGCCTCCGCTCCGCACCGGCAGAGGCAGCGGACGATGATCTCTTTTCCGCCGACATCAATGGCGCATTCTTTCTGCTCGCCGCATTTGCCGCAATAGAGTAGGCCGTCGGAGGCGATGTAATCCTCCGGCATGGCGGGGTTGTTACGTTTCGCACGTTCGGCAATGCTGCCGATAACGTCTGCTGTCAGCATGGCAAGTCCTCCATCGCGTCATAGTCTGGTGTCGCAAAGCGGCCTGTCTCCTGTTTCTTCGGCGAACGGTCTTTGTCGTAAAAACCCTCTAACACTTTCTGGAAATTTGACGGCTTTATAAACCAATCGAACGTCGCCGTAAAACCGCGGTTGCCCTGCCCGTTCAGAAAGGGGCTCTTGCGCACGTTCTCTATTGCTTCCAGAATGGCCGGAACGCCGAATTGGTTGATCCTGCCGGAAAGCAACTGCTTACGCGTGGAACCGGGGGTAACGCTGCGGATGGGGTTCAACCCTAAACTGTTCCATGCATCAACAACGGCCTTTTCCGCGCCGCGTCCGGCGGCAGACGGACGTACATCATCGTTAGATGATGAATTACTTTCCTTTCCTTTACTCTGCTCTACTCTACTTTCCTCTACTTTACTTTGTTTGGAAATGTTCGCATTTTCTGAAAAAATGTTTACATTTTTCGCTCGGATGTCAACATTTGGGCAAAAAAGGGCGACATTAACCAGAAGTATGTTTTCATCGACTTCAAGAACCTTACGGCGGTTGACTGCCTCGAAGTACCGTTTCTGAATCCCTCGGGATGTCAAGACGTGGTACTTGTCATATTTCTCTCTGTCGAACATACCTCTTCTGATAGAAGCCTCTACTATTTCGGAAACGACGTTCCCACCCAACCCGACCTTTCGGGCGAACAAAAGCGCAACCTCCGTTGTCCATTCAATGTAATAACCCGCCTTGCCGTAAATCTCTTGCAGAAGACGAACGATCACACCAAATCCTGTCAAGCCATATTCTGCTTCTATCAGCTCAAACTTCTCGTCCAAAATGACATCGAGCGGAAAGTAGTCAATTCCGCTCTTTGCCATGATCTACCTCTCAGAAAGGAGGCCGTCCGTCATCTTCCAGCGTCTCAAACGTTTCTGCCGTGCCGGTCTGCGGGGACAGGAAAGCGTCTGCCGTTTCGGTCTGTTTGTTCTTCAACGGCTTGTCCGCCGGGAGGGTGTAATCGCCGTCGGCGACGCGATCCACGGAAAGGGCACGGAACGGGCGAACCGACCAACCGGTTCTGCCGTTGTAGTCCCATTCCTCATTGCGGAAGAGAATGCCGATCTCTTTGCCGACGAGAGAATTTTCGTTCCAGTTCCAGACGTAGCCGCGGTTGGAAGCTTCAAACGCCGCCGTCAGCCCCTTAAAGCTGCGCTTTGTCCACTCGTCTTTTTCGCTGCCGTCGTCCTTCGGGATGAACTGCCGAAGGACGCCCTTCCATTTCTTGTCCTGCTGCGTGTTCGCATCGAACTCTTCCTGATAGTATCCGGCGTATTCGCCGTCTGCGATATCGAACAGGATGCAGAGCTGTTCGCCGTAGTCCGTCGCTTTCACGGCGGCCTGTTTGACGCGGCACACATAAGCGCTTACGGGAAGCTTCGGGCGGTCGGTGAACTCGCGGACTTCGTCCCAGTTGTTCGGTCTTTTGATCATTTTTCTTTACTCCTTTTTGTTAAGTTCGTAGTATTCGCGGATCGCCTGATCCACGGCTTTCAGGTCGTTGTCGATCTCCACGGGGAACATCTCCATGGGGCTTTTTGCTGTGGTGAAGCCGTCTGACTGCGTAATAAAGGTGTGCTTCTTGCCGTCCGTGTAAGCCATGAGAACAATAGAAAAGAGCCCTTCCAGCGTGAGCTGGTTATCCAGCATCTTTCCCATGGTTTTAGCCTTGACCTTGCCGGTGTTGCCGTCCGTCTCCGTGTGGTGGAGGAAGTAGACGATAACATCCGGCGGCGTCTGGCGGATCACGAACTGCACCAGATTGTAGAAGTGCAGCGCCATGTCGGTGAATTTTCCGTAGCCAATTTCTTTGGCCTTGGCAAAGCTCTCGAAGCACAGAAGATATTGACTGTCGTCGATGACAAAGGCTTTCTTCTGGCTCTGGGCGATGCCCTGACAAATGGTGTTGTAGTCCGACGTGGACTTGATCGGGAGCTTCTTTCGGAACGGCAGGGGTTTGGCTGCAACGTTGAAGATGCTTACATCGTCCGGCTCAAAGTTGCGGAGACTGGCGGATTTTCCGGTGCCGGATTCGCCGAGGATCAAAACAGGGATTCCCATTATTCCGCCGCCTCCTTTACCTCCGCGAGCTTCTGCCGGAGATCGGCGATCTCGGCTTCCAGCGCCTTGATTTTCAGCCCGCTGCGGTAGGCTTCCGAACCCCAGCGCGTGGCATCGTCTTTTTCCGCTTCGAGTTTCTTTCCCATTTCGTAATAGCCGGAAATCAGTTTCCGGTACTCACTCGACCGGATGGGGATGTAAATGTCGTCCGTTTCCTTTCGGTTCAGCTCGGCGGTGGCGTTGAGCATGATGTTGACTTTGCGTTCTTCCATTATTCAAGCTCCTTTCATTTAATCGCAATGGACATGTTCTGTACGAAACGGGCGCAGGGGATTTCCTCGCCAGATGTTAGCCGCGCTTTGATGGCGGTCTTGTCCACCTCCGGCAGTTTATAACGAAGGAGGTCTTCGTTGCCGGAGGTCTGCGCCCACTCAACAAAGCAGTCGTCCACTTCGACTGCGGAGGACTTGCGGAACGATACGGCGCATTTTGCAGTCTGGAACTTCTCGCCCTGCAAGGCGTATGTAAGATAGTCTTTCAGTCGTTCGACTTTCTTCTCGGTTGTCTTGCGGCGGGCGGAAAGAGCCGTTTCCTCTTCTTTGAGGGCCTTTGCGTCGGCGGTAAGGTTCTTGATGCAACAGGCGATGTTCTCAACCTTTGCGTCCCGCTCCATCAGAAGCGCGTCCAGCGCATCATTGTCAACCGTGATCTCGCCCGTATCGGGATCAACCGCATTTACGAGAGCCTCAATGCTCTTGTCGATTTCGTAGAGTGTCATTCATTTTGCCTCCATTGACATTATTTAAGATTTGTAGTATCATACGAGTAATGGTTGTTTTTTCATTTGAGAGCGTCGTCGGTGTCATCTCCACCGGCGGCGCTTTCGCCTTTTTCCGCCCATGTGGTGGAGCATTCAGACTGCGCGAGCCATGCGAGAACGAGGATTTCAAGAAACGTCTGCATGGACGCGATGCCGTTTCTTTCCAGCGCCTGTTTAACGCGCTGTGCAGCGCTTTCGGTCAACCGGCACTGTAACCGTATGGGTTTGACGCGGTGCGGTCTGCGGGGCTTGCGCTGCGTTACAGTGTCGTAAATCTCCTGTGCCCTTGCGCAGAACTTTACGCCGTAATCGTTCGTATGAAGTGCCATGCTCACCGTGCCATTATTGGCTTTCGGAAACTCTTCCCGGAGGGCGGCGGCGATGGCCGTATAACGTGTGTCGTTCATTCCGCTCCTCCCATCAGTGCGTATTCTGCCACGCCGATCGGCTTACCGATGTATTCAGCGTAAGCGGTTTCTACTCTTGCGCCGGGGCTGTTATACCAGTTGGGGATTGTGCGTATTTCGTCCGCTACGTCGATCATTGCAAAGCAGATACGCATATATGCGGCCTTGCTCATGCCCTCCGGCAGCTCGGCAGGATTCAGAACGATATGACCATCTCTTTCCAGTTCCATCTTTGCCGCAGTGAACTGTATGCGGTATTCGGGATTGCCAGTGATCTTACCGGCGAGATAGATAATCATTAGTGCCGTCCTCCTCTCTGCATGATCGACGTGTCCGGCATTTGAAGCCAGCGGCAGCAGTCGTCGGCGAGGCTGGAAAAGCCATAGACGGCGAAAATGCCCTCTATGATGGCAAAGCCGAGGCCAGCGCCGAAGCGCCAGACGAAGAAGACGACCGCTGCAAGCAGCGTCATTATGGCGGTTGTCGCAAATGCGGCTTTCCGTTTTGTCACTTGTCATCCCTCCTCCATTGCGCGGATGAGGGAGAACCCGCCATCGTGCGGCATGTACTCGTCAACGACTGTGGTCGTTCCCTTCCACTCGTCGGACATCTTCACGGGTGGGCTTATCTCGTTGCGGGAGAGGTAGGCGTAGTAGCTGTAGAAGATGCCACCGCTTGCATTGTCTACAATAACGACCGGGTAGTGGTGCTCAAGCACCGTTCTGGAGCCGTCGGCGTTTTCCACGTGGTCGCGTTTCGTGCGCCACTCGATGCGCGCGATGATGCACTGGGCAGCAAACTCCTCCGGCGTGACCTTCCGGGGTTCCATTTTCTGTTCCCGCCAGTTGCGGCACACGCTTCCGCTGTGGTTGCACATTGCCGACCGGCGGCATGTTTCGCAAGTCTTTTCCATGGTTGTTTGTCCTACTTTCTGCGGCGGTGCGCCGCTTTTTGTACTCTCTTGGTGATGTCGACGGTGTAATCGGCGATTGGGTACAGTTTTGTCCGCGCTTCCCGCCGGGCTTCGCATCCGGCCTTGAATTCCGCGTACCGGTGGCAGGATGCGTGACAGCCGACGAAGCGCTCGATGCAGCCCTTACACGGGGCGATCATCGGTTGTGTCGGGCGGCTGCTTAGGGGCGTTGTGCGCTACTGAAAAGATCGCCCATAGCATGTCAAAGGCCGTCTTTCCGCGGCTGTCCAACTGCGGCGGGATAACCCTGGCCTTTACTGCTTCGGAAAATGCAAGGTCTTTGTCCCGCATGATCTCGTCGTAAGTGGGTTCGCTCATGCTTTGTCCTCCTTCGGCTCCTCAGTCAGCGCCTCGGGGTGATTGTGGATGTAATTCCGCAGAAGCTCGCCCCAGAGGACGTCGCGCTGCTCCTGCGTGATTTTCTGGGACTTGACCGCCCCGGTGTTGCGGTTGATGACGATGGGCATTTTATTTCCCCTCTTTCTTCTCGGATTTGATTCCGTCAAGTCTGCCCTGTAAGCGGTTGTTACCGCTCGATATCGAGCACCTTTGCAATCGCGTTGGCAATCTTGTCATTCTCGCGGTTGCCCGCCATGAATGCGTTGATCGTGCTGACGGAGTATCCCGTCATCTTGGCAATGTCGCCATTGGTAAGCCGCCGCAACTTCTTCTGCTCGGCGATCTTACCGCGGAAAAGCTCGTAAATTTCCATCACCCCCCTGTGCGCGTTTTGTAAAAAACATTGACTTTTTGCGGCAAAAAGATTATTGTGAAAGTGCCAGCAATCACAATACGGTTTTGCAGCTTTTTCGGAAATCCTTTCCGTTAAGGCTTGGTTTTCTGTTGCCTTTTTCGTGCAATGGATTTTACATCGATTACTATACATCAAAAATTATTGTAAAGCAATAGAAAAAACTCTAATTTCCGATGTTTGTCAAAGAAACCAAAAAAGCAGCCCCGCAATTAGCGAAGCTGCATAAAGGTGACTGTTATGAAATTGTATAAGTATATACTGCTCAAAAAAGGACTAAAGGATTTGCTCGCCGTGTATTTCTGGCGAAAGCCGGTCATTGACGAAATGGTACGCTCCGGCCTGTTCTCTTATTTTGGGAAAGTTCCCAAAGGGATACGGAAAGGGCTGATGGCCGTTCTCGAAACCGATGAGGGCGCGAGTATGATTCCTGTCCTACAGGAACAGATCAGGAAAGACGTGAAATTCTGGCTTGAGCTTCCGGCGCTCATTGTCGCAACCGCCGCCGCAGTTGCGGCAATTTACAAGTTTCTTATACCGCCGATCATCGCATTTCTTCACAGTATTTTATAAGCCGAGACCGCGCAGGACAAGATATCCGATGGCCATACCGATTACAAGGCCAGCGCTGAACATAGACCATAGCCGAGATGTTTTTTCCATCGTTTCCTGCCGGGTATCCCGAAAGAAAACCGTTACCTCTTTGTTGCGAAGGGCAACCGTCGCCCCGTTTACTCTTACCGCAACATTATCCTCCCCGTCTATAGGTTCAAAAATTTCTATGGGCTTGTTCTTTTCTTTCGTTTCCATTTGTGCATCCTCCTTTTATTTTATTTTACAAAACAATTAAAACATCAAAATTTCGTGTAAGTCAAGAGGTATTTTATGTTCTACGATAACTTAAAGAATCTTTGCAATCAGCGAGGGGTTAAGGTTACCAACGTAATTACATCGTTAGGAATAAGTCAAGGGAGTATGTCGCATTGGAAATCCGGCGGCGTTCCAAATGCGAAAACGCTAAAAATGTTTTCTGACTACTTCGGCGTCCCTGTTGATGCTCTGATCTACGGCGATGGTGCTGCCAGCAATCCCGCCCCGGCTATCATTGCAGGTGTTTCGGATGCCAAAAGAGAAATGATCGAGCTGATTCTTTCCCTGCCGGATGAAAAGGTCAAGCGTCTGCATCAGATAGCACAAGTAGCGCTTGATTTATAAACCATTCAAACTGTTCCTCTGTCATCTGAGAGATCATTTCCACAAGCTCCTTCCGCTCTTCTTCCATTTTTCCCTCCTTATTTTATTGCCTTTCGACAAATTTAAACTTGATTCTATCGATAAAAAGAGTTATTCTGAACATATCCACAACAAAAATTTAATAGGAGATTGGATGTTATGAGAAAGAAACTGCTTGCCCTTGCCTTGGTTTTTTCGCTCGTTTTCACGCTTTGCGCGTGCGGCGCGGCGGCACCGAAAGAGCCGCAGAAGTCGCAGGAAATGACGGACTACGAAAACGCCGTCGACGCTCTGCCTACGGAGATTACATACGACAGTTGGGAAGCAATCCACGCCGCGCTTGACGCTTACGACGCGCTTACCGATGAAGAAAAGACCGCCGTGGATACGACGGCACTTGATTCGGCAAAGGAGCTGTACATGGCGCTGCCGGTCGTTGCGGATTGCCTTACCTTGAAGGGAAAACTCGCAAATCCTGATGGGATGAAAATCTTTGGTGATATTCAGCGGATCACAATGGTCACCTCGTCGGCAACCAACATCTTCACTTGCGTCCACTTCGATTCGATCAACAAAAATGGTGTGTATTCCGGCGAAACGCGCTCGGAGATCGTCAATGGGTCCGTCGTTTGCGTTGAGGGGGAAACGAAGCTCTACGGCGTGGAAAATATGACAAAATATGTTTCGGTCGAGAAACTGAAAGATATGGGCATCGACATCGAGACAATATCCGAAAAGAACATTGCCGACGCAATCGGCGCTGAATACGTCGATTAACTTTGAGAAGCGCCCCGGCATTGGCGGCAACCTCTGCCGGGGCTTCCGGAATGTGGTAAACCGACACGTCTGCCACGATTCAAGCGTACCCTTTTCTGTTTGTAATGTCCATGTTGTAAATCCCAAATCAGGAGGAAGATTCAAGAACCGTTCCCAAAACTTTCGGGAAATCCAACAACTGAATGGAGATGGAGAAAAAGTGTCCGCGCTCACAGACC
>ERZ826242.846-NODE-846-length-38818-cov-5.031319_pt1 | contig 38818 bp, 31 predicted proteins | sample MGYA00519871_ERZ826242 | MGnify/ENA primary metagenome ERZ826242 (study PRJEB31778, sample SAMEA3449226) | human gut metagenome | biome: human gut; feature: human-associated habitat; material: faeces | place: United Kingdom | collected 2010/2012 ...
TTTTATCTTTTAGTTTTTTAATAATTCTTATTTAAGGGAGAATGGGCAGGGTTTATGCTTAAATAAGAATTATTAAAAAACTAAAAGATAAAAAGCGCCTTTTTATAAAGGCGCTTTTAAATTTTCAGCTTAAATCTAGCAGGTTTATAAACAGGCCGCCCTGCACGCTGCGGTTTTGGAAGGTGCACATGTAGGGGGATGAGGTATAATACCAGTCGGTAAACGGCACCCGGTCACGCCCGTGGTGCAAAAACTCCCACATGCAGTCCACTACTTTTTCTAAAAACAGCGGGCTGTCACAAAGGCGGGTGGCCCACATCTGCCAGTCACTCTTAGTGTAGTCGTTGCGGCTGTCCAGCGGCAGGCCGTAGCGGTTAAAGCGGGTCATGTAATAATCCACCTCTGTCCTTTTGATGCTCTCATCAAACAGGCCAAGGCCTAAAAGCGTGTCCCACACCATATTGTATTTTATGCTAAACGAGTCAGGATTATTAAATGTAAGGCTGTAGTGGTCGCCCGCAAAGGCGGCCTTTTCCCACAGCGCTGCAAACTGCTCGGCCGTTTTTCTATAGCCTGCGGCCTTTTCACTAAGCCCCAGCTTTTCAAGGCAGGCCGCCCAGGCGCCCAGCGCCACGATTGCCTTTACGCTTAAGTTGGCATTGTGGGCAAGGTGGCCCGCAAAGTCATCAGTACAAAGCTGCTCGGCCGGGTCATACCCCACCTTAACAAGGTAGTCCGCCCACTTGTTTAGGATTTCTAAATGCTCTTTTGCATAGTCATAGCTGCCTTCAGCACGGCAGAGCGCCGCCACGCACAGCAAAACATTTCCGCACTCCTCAACCGGCATCTGCTTATAAAGCGGACCGGGCTTTGTGCTGTCCAGCCGCTGATAGCCGTAAACCTGGCCGGTGGCAAGCGGGTAGGTGCCCACGTCGTGCGGGGCAAACGGATAGGGCCAGGCGGTGGTGCTTACCATCTTGAAAATTGGGTTTAGCATGCCCTTTATCAGCTCGGGGTTATATATCAAAAACAGCGGGATGGAGGGATAGGTTATGTCCACAGTGCCGATACAGCCGTTTGAAAAGTTCTCTTTAGAGAAAAACTGGAGCTCACCATCCGCATAGGTCAGCTTGTGCGCCGCTATTACTTGTCTGTAGGCAAGGCTTACAATGTCGCAGTATTTATCGCTTATCTTTCTCGCTTTTGCCATAAGCTCGCCCTCAAAGGCGGCGCAGTCCTTTTTGATTTTATCATACTCACTTACTGCAAGCGCGGCGATATCTTCAAACCGGGCACCGTCCTTGCGCCAGTACGCCTCTGTCTGGCTGCCAAAGTAGTCAATGCTCTTAACATCGTCGTAGCCGACGCATATAAACCCGGTTGTAATGTCAGGGGTGAGCCTTATATTTTTCTGGATATAGAGGCTGGCCCCAAGCTCGGCCGGGGTGGCGACAGTGTCTAGCGGCAGGGTGGAATACGGACGCTTGCGGCCGGGGCAAAAGCGCAGCTTTTTATCGGCTTGTGAGATTACGCCATGCTCAAAGCTGGGGGCGATTACATGCAGCGTACCCCAGTCAATACGCCGGTCATCACCGCTGGTTTTGAGCATGCGGTGGGTGCCGGAGCTGATGGCATAGCTGTATTCAGTTTCAAAGTAGTGTACCGCCTGGCTGTCATCATTAGTTACAAAGCCGGGGCCAAAATCTATATATAGTGTGATATCGTGCTCCAGCGCGTCCCTACTCTCAAGCGAGTAGCTTATGTAAGAGACCGGGCGGCTTAAAAGCATCAGGTTTTGGGGCAAAAGCGGGGTCATAAACTCCAGCGTCAGCCCTACTGACTCGCACTCAAAGCGGTAGCGGGTGGTAAGCGGGTTTACACTCAGGCTTTTTTGCTCTATCGGGTCAGGCTCGGTATAGTACCTTGCACTGTCAGGGTTTATTTTTCCCATAAACCTGCGCTCCACTCCGTCAATTACCAGTATGCCGGTCATGGTGTTTTGCGCACCGGTCCAGTGCCGGGGTGTGTCATCATACAGCTTATCGGCAAACGACCAGGTGTTAAAGTACGGGTCAACTGTTATCAGCGGCGCCGCTGGCACACGTAGCTTATCCATTTATTTTTACCTCTCTTAAATAATTTTTTAATATATTAATACACCCGTTTTCAAATTACAATAAAAAATATTAGCTTAATTTTGCAAAAAATTATCATCCAGTGTCACAACGGCGTAGTAGTTAGGGCCCAGCGTTTTTACCAGCTGGTCAGCCTTTTGCCGAAGTTCGGAGTGTTTCATTTTAAAGCCGGGCGGCAGGGTGATATCAAACAGCAGGTTAGTATGGGTCGCGCCTTCTACCATCCGAAAGTCGTGGATGGTAAGGCGGCTGTCAATACCGGCGATGAGTGCGGCGGTTTTTTGCTTTAGCTCGCTTAGCACCGGGTCGTTGGTCACGACGGGGTCCATGTGGATTACCATTTGCAGGCCCATTTGGGTTTTAAAATCGCGCTCGATATTATCCACCATGTCGTGGCTTATTAGTATATTGGTATCGGCGGGCACCTCCACGTGCATGCTGGCAAACAGGCGGCCGGGGCCGTAGTTATGGATTACAAGGTCGTGTATGCCGATAACGCCGGGGTAGCTTTGGGCTTTTTTGATTATGCTGTCGGTAAGCTCGCGCTCGGGCGGGGTGCCCAGCAGCGGGTCAATAGTCTCCTTTACAAGTTTTATGCCGGACACCACTATGAATATTGACACTGCAAGGCCGGCGTATCCGTCTATCTGCAGGCCGGTGAATTTAAACACCAGGGTTGAGGCCAAAACCGCGGCGGTGGACACGGTATCGCTTAAGCTATCGGTTGCGGCGGCTTTGAGCGCAGTGGAGTTATAGTCTTTCCCCAGGCGCCTGAAAAAGAGTGACAGCCACAGCTTTATCAGTATGGACAGGGTAAGCACCAAAACCGTTACAATTTTGAACTCGGAAGGCTCGGGGCTTAAAAGCCGGTCTACAGAGCTCTTGACAAGGCTTAGGCCGAGCATTAAAATAATAAAGGACATTATAAGGCCGCTTATATACTCGATACGGCCGTGGCCGTAGGGGTGGTCCTCATCGGCGGCTTTGGTGCTGAGCCTGAAGGAGACAAAGGTGATGACTGACGAGGCCGCGTCAGAGAGGTTATTAACCGCGTCAGCAATTACGGCGATGCTGCCGGAGATTAGCCCGGCTATGGCTTTTAAAGCGAACAGGAGTATGTTGGCAAGTATGCCGACAGCGCCGCCGAACATACCCGCGCGGGTGCGGGCGGCAGCGGGGGAGATACCCTCTTTTTTTATGAATTTTTTTAGTTTAAAGTTTATCATGGTATTTATCCTTTAAGTATGTTATTTTATTATATGATTAGGAGGCGTTTATGCAGCCAATATTTATTGATTTGCCTATGTGTGAGCCGGCGGGCGAGTTTTTAGCGCCGCCTATCGGCGGGTATGGCGGGGACTACTGTTATGCCGCGCCGTTTTTGGTGCGGGCGGCGGTTTTATCCAACGCGGTCTGCAAAAACTTAAACCCGCGTTCAGAGCAGAGCGGGATGCAGATTATTAATATATTAAAAAATTTCGGGGCTGTTGTCAAGCGCAGCGGCGAGAGCGTGCAGGTTTCAAAAAGTGCGCTTAAAGCGGCGGCGGTGGATATCAGTGACTGCAAGCGCCTTGCCCCCATTTGCTGTGTACTGGCGATGTTTGCAAAGGGCAGGTCAGTAGTAACAGGGTTTAAAGGCAGTGAGCAGCTGCTTTTGAGCCTTGAAATCAGCCTTAAGAATTTAGGCGCAAGGTGCGAGGCGGGGCCGGACCGGCTGTGGATTTGGAAATGCGAGCGGATATCTGATGCGGTGATATCAGCAGGGGATAACATTTATATGGCAATGGCGTTTATCGCCCTTGCGTCCATGACCAAAAAGCAGGTTGCAGTGCGTGCGCCGGCGGCGCTTTTGCGCAGGTACCCTGGGTTTTTAGAACAGTTTGGATATAAAATATGATATGATTTTAAGTAAAAACAGCAGTGCATGGAGCACTGCTGTTTTTAAATTTTTATGTGTGCTATAGGGTGCTGTTGTTTTTGTGCCTGTGGGCTCTGTTGTTTTTAAAACGGAGCTTTAGGGTACTTCTATTTTAAAATTAACAATAGGTGCCTTTGGGCGCTGTTGTTATATTACATATCAAGCAGGATTGGGATTATCATTGGGCGGCGCTTGGTTATGCTTAGGATCTGGCGGCCGAGCGCGTCCTTTAAGTCGTTTTTAAGCACGCTCCATTCCACGCTGCCGTGTTTAAGGCCTTTTTCCAGTGTGTCCTTAGCAAGGGCGCGCGCCTTTTCTATTAAATCCTCATTTTCCCGTACATAGATAAAGCCGCGGGAGATTATATCCGGCCCGCTTATCAGCTTTTTCTCCTTGGGGTCAATGCCGGCAACAACTATTATTATCCCGTCCTGAGATAATAGGCGGCGGTCTCTAAGCACTATATTGCCAACGTCGCCTATCCCTAAGCCGTCCACCAGTATCTGGCCGGACGGCACACTGCCGCTTACCCGCGCCGACTTCATGCCCAGCTCCAGCACGCTGCCGTTTTCCATTATGAAAATATCGTTTTCGTCCATACCGGTCTCGATTGCCAGGCGGGCGTGGCTGCGCAGGTGCTTGTACTCACCGTGCACCGGCATGAAATATTTAGGCTTTACAAGGTTTAGTATCAGCTTTAGCTCTTCCTGGCAGGCGTGGCCGGACACATGCACTGCGGCAAGCGAGTTGCTCACCACCTCGGCGCCCAGCTTGTAAAGCTCGTTTATAACTGCTGACACAAACCGTTCGTTGCCTGGAATAGGCGAGGCGGAGATGACCACAAGGTCACCCTTGTCTATCGCTATTGAGCGGTGGTCAGAAAAGGCCATGCGGTAGAGCGCGCTCATCGGCTCGCCCTGGCTGCCGGTGGTGATAATAAGCACCTTTTCTTTTGGGTATCTTGAAACTGTGTCCAGCGGGATAAGCGTGCCCTCCGGCACGGTCAGGTACCCAAGCTCCATTGCCACCGCCATTACGTTTTCCATGCTGCGCCCTGATATGCTCACCTTGCGGCCGCACTTTACAGCTGAGTTTATTATCTGCTGCACGCGGTGGATATTGGACGCAAAGGAGGCGACTATTATCCGCTGCTCGCTTGCGCGCTCAAATATCATATCAAGGGAGTTGCCCACCTTTTTTTCGCTCATGGCCATGCCGGGCCGCTCAGCATTTGTCGAGTCGCTCATGAGCAGCAGCACGCCCTTTTTGCCAAGCTGGCCCATCCGCGCAAGGTCTATCATCCGGCCGCGTATCGGGGTGGTGTCAATCTTAAAATCGCCGGTGTGCAGCAGCACGCCTACCGGCGTGTGTATTGCAAATGCAGCCGAGTCGGCAATTGAGTGGTTTACCTTTATAAACTCTACGTTAAAGCACCCGCTTTGGACTATTGAGCCGGGCTGGCATTCTATCAGCTTACAGCGTTTTGTGATTCCATGCTCGTCCAGCTTGCGGCGGATAAGCCCCAGCGTTAAACGGTTGCCGTAGACCGGTACGTCAAACTGCTTTAAAAAATAGGGCAGGCCGCCGATATGGTCTTCATGGCCGTGGGTGATAAACACGCCGCGGATTTTTTCTCTGTTCTTTTCAAGATAGCTTATGTTTGGCAGCACAAGGTCAATGCCCAGCATGTCAACGCCGGGGAAGGCCATGCCGCAGTCAATCACTATTATATCGTTGCGGTACTCAATTACTGTCATGTTTTTTCCGATTTCGTCCAGCCCGCCAAGCGGGATGATTTTAAGCTTGGATGTGCGCTGGCGCGATGGCTGGCTGAGTTTGTCCGCAAGGGCTGCTGTTTTTGTGCGGGCGGGCGCCGGCTTTGCCGCTGCGGCCGGCTTTTTGGCACGGGTGGAGGCTGTTTTTTGCACCGCCTTTTCAGCCTGGTTTTTAAGCGGCTGTTTTCGCCTGCCGCTTTTAGATTTTGTATTTTGGTCCATATATTCTCCTTTGTTTAAAAATAGTAATATTAATCTAAGCCTTAAAGCGGCCCGCTTTAAGGCTAAAATTTTGTTTTAGTCCGTACAAAATAAAATAAATAAAAAGTTTTGCCCGTTCAGATAAAGGTATTATTAGTATACCACATTTTTATTATTGATGCAACTTTTTTAAAAAAATAAAATTGGTTGTGGGAGGGAAAACGGTGAGAAGGGAAATAAAAGATAGGGGAAAGGGTGGAATGAAAAAGTAAAAAATAGGTGGGCAAATGTTGAAGTGAAAAAACTTATAATAAAAAAGCAATGCCCCCGCAAAGCGGGGGCATTGCCTTATATATTTTTATATTATTCCTGCTCAATTGCGTCTGTCGGGCAGGCGCTAGCGCATGCACCGCACTCAATACACTCCTGCGGGTCAATAACATACCTTTCATCACCAGCGGAGATTGCGCCAACGGGGCATTCACCCTCACAGGTGCCGCAGCTAACACAAGCGTCTGTTATAAAATATGCCATTATGTCACACCTCCTTTTTAAAGTGACTTTATAAACTTACAAGGACTTTTTAATTCAGCCTGTAAAGTTAATTTTTAAGGGCAGGTTTTGCCCGAACCTATAATAACATACTGAAAATACATTTTTCAATAGTTTTTAAAAAAATATTTTTATCAGTTTTTGGCGGATTCGGCTTTTGCCGGCACACCGTCTTTGCTTGTGCTGCCCAAAACCCTGATTTCACTTACTTTAAAGGTGCGGATGGTGGCAAGCTCATCCTCTCTTTCCAGCTTGGCCTTTACTGTCTGCCTGAGCGGGTTTGTTTCAGTGACAATGCCGCGGCCTTCTGGTGTTTGGACTTTGGCGCCAATACGCGGAAGCGTTTTTGTCAGCTGGCTGTACGCCTGCTGCTCATGCTCAAGGCAGCACATAAGCCGCCCGCAGGCGCCGGATATCTTTGTGGGGTTGAGCGACAGCCCCTGCTCCTTGGCCATTTTGATTGAGACGGGGTGAAAGTCCTTCATAAAGCTGTGGCAGCAAAACGGCCGCCCGCATATCCCCAGCCCGCCTACTTTTTTGCACTCGTCCCTGACGCCTATCTGCCTTAGCTCAATACGGCAGCGCAGCATTGTCGCAAGCTCTTTTACCAGCGCGCGGAAATCCACCCGCGTGTCCGAAGTAAAGTAAAATAATATCTTGTTCTCGTCAAAAGCACACTCCGCCTCTATAAGATGCATGTTAAGGCCCTGGCGCTTTATCTGCTCTTTGCATATGTTATAGGCGCGCTTTTCCCGCTTGCGGTTTGCCTCTATCTTTTTAAGGTCAGCACTGTCCGCAAGGCGCAAAACAGGCTTTAGCGGCTTTACAAGCTTATCGTCGTCAACCTCGCGGTTGCCGTACACCACCTTGCCGCACTCTATCCCCTGCGCGGTTTGCACAACGCACCACTGACCTGCTGAAAGCTTAAGCTCACCAGGGTCAAAATAATATACTTTTGCGCCGTTTCTAAACTGTAGACCTATTATAACTGCCAAATATGTTCCTCCCTATAATCTATATATAAGGCCGGTGTTTGAAAAAAACCGGGTTTATAAAACTTTGAAAAAAGGGCCCAAAAACTTTTGAAAGAATTCGGGTTTATAAACTTTTGAGAAAAGTTTTAAAAGACCTAAAAGCTTTTAAAAGAATCTGGTTTATAAAACTTTGAGAAAAGTTTAAAAGGCCTAAAAGCTTTTGAAAGAAGCCGGTGTATAAAACTTTGAGAAAGTTTTAAAAGGCTTAAAAGCTTTAGAAAAATCCGGGTTTATAAAACTTTGAGAAAGTTTTAAAGGCCCAAAAGCTTTTGAAAGAAGCCGGGGTATAAAACTTTGAGAAAGTTTTAAAGGCCCAAAAGCTTTTGAAAGAATTCGGGTTTATAAAGCTTTGAGAAAAGTTTTAAAAGGCCTAAAAGCTTTTGAAAGAATTCGGGTTTATAAAGCTTTGAAAAAAGCTTTAAAAGACTTAAAAGCTTTAAGAGGCCAAAAGTTTTAAAAAACTAAAACTTTGAAAAAAGCTTTAAGAGACTCAAAAGCTTTAATGCAGCCGGGTTTTAAATTTTGCCCAATTTTTGTATGTTCCCGCCCCCCACAGGGGGCGAAAACGACAAGAAAAAGTTAAACTCCAAGCAAATTTTTAAAGTTCCGCTTTTAAAAGCCGGGTTTATAAATTTAAAAAGCTTTAATTTTTGTGCTTTTAAAAGCTATAAAGCCTTAGGGCGGCAACCGGTTTTACACCAGCTCTGCTGCAAATGCTGCGGCTAAAATGGCCTGGTTTACAGACCGGTCCAAAAGCCGCAGGCAATTATTTGCGCCCGATACATACTCAAACAACCTGCCTACATTTATTTTAATAAATATTTTATCATTTTGCAAGACCGTCTTTGAAAACAGCAGGCAATTTACATTATTTGTCTCCTTAAACACAATAATATCGCGGGTAAACAGCACAAACACCCTTAAAAATGTTTTAAAATCGTCCTTACTAAGCCCGCTTATCAGTTTTATAAGCGCGTAGCGCCTGCCGGCAGCAATAAGCCGGTAGCAGGTAAGGGCGTTTTTAAGGCCGTTGTGTATGCCCTTGTCCGCCAGTATCTCAAGCGCAAAGCCGATATTACCGCTTGAGGCTGCGGCCGCAGCCTCAGCTTTTTGCGGGTCGGTATTAGTATTATCTTTTAAATACTTTAAAACCTCTGCTTTTGTAAGCGGCTGCATTACAAACTCGAAAAGGCGGGAGCGCAGCGTGGCTAATAGCGCCCCGCGCGAGCTTGTAAGCAGTATGAAAACTGTGTTTTGTGGCGGCTGCTCCAGCACTGTCAGCAGCGCGTTCTGGCAGTCGGCGCTTAGGGTGTGGGCACTGTCGATTATGTACACCTTACGCTTTGCAATAGTTGGCGGCAGCATACTGTCCGCCCTTAAATCGCGAATCTCTGCAACCGAAAGCGAGCGCTTTGAGTCTTTAGGCGCGCACAGCTTTATATCCGGGTGGCCGCCGCTTTTTAAAAAATGGCTGCCGTCCGCTATGCAGGCGGCAGCCAGCAGCATTGCCGCGGTCTTTTTACCGCTGCCGCGCTCCCCGGTCAGCAGGTAGGCGTGGTGGCAATGCCCGCTTTTTCTTACCTTTTCAATCTCGCCATTTAAAAGCGGGTTGCCAAGCAGCTTATTCATATACGTACTCCCTTTTAACGCCGCCATCCACTGTCAGCGGTGAGAGCTTAAGCTTTGCAATATCCCCCACTTTGCAGTCAATATCAGTAACGTCCAGCATGGTGTTTGTAAGCGCGATGCGGCCAAGGGCAGGCGCACTTTTTGAGTTTACTTCAAAGCGCAGCCGGCTGCCGCCCCCCAGCAGCTTTAGTACGTTATAGCCGTAGCGCGCGATATCTATTAGCCTGAAAGTGTCATAGTCCTTTTTACGCAAAATCCCGTCCGCACTGCCGGCGTTTATTACCGCCACACGGCTGTCACGCTTTAGCTTAAATATCCCGCCGTAGCCGATGTTGTGGCCGCGGGGCAGGCTGCGTATCTCGGTTATGGGGCAGCACAGCGTGCCGACCGGGCTTAGCGGCTGCCCAAACGTCACCGGTGCGCGCCCGCACAGCAGTGAGCCGGGCCGGACTGCGTCCAGCACAAACCGGCTGTCCCTGAGCAGTGCGCAGGTGTTGGCAATGTGCTTTGTAAGCGGGCCAAACTGCGCCTCCAGCTTATCGGTTACCGATTTAAATATTTTAAGCTGCAAAAGGCTTTTGTTTATATCTTTGTCAAAGGCGGCAAAAAGGTGGGTGTAGGCGCCGGTGACCTTAAGCGCCGTCAGCGCTTTTAGGCCCAGCATGCCCTCTATATCGTCCGGCACAAAGCCGTAGCGGCCAAAGCCGGTGTCCACCGCTATATGTACTTTTGCTGTTTTTGAAAGCCCCACTGCTGCGGCATTTAAAAGGCCGGCGCTGTCTATGCTGTCCACTGCCGCTATAATTGAGTTTTGGACGGCAAAGTGCGCCTCATCACTATCAGCAGGTGGGGTGAGAACCAGTATGTTATAGTCATCTGACAAAAGCGGCGCCGCCTCACTAAACTGGCTTACTGCAAACAGTTTTACACCCCGTTTTTGGTTAAGCGTTTCAGCTAATGTTTTTGCGCCCATGCCGTACCCATCCGCCTTGAGCATGGGTATTACAGGCTTGCCGCCTGCAAGGCTTAAGGCAAGGTCATAGTTCTTTATAACATCCTTTAGGTTTATGACATATGTGTTTTGCTGCACTTTTATCCCTCTTACTTATTTTTCAGCTTAAACTTTAAGCGGTTATACTTTTTATACAGCTTTTCACCGGTTTTGCTAAGCCGCATTACAAACGGCTTGTAGACGTAGTTAAGCTCGCCTATAAACTCGCAAAACTCGCCATTAAAGCCCTTTTTAAAACGGTAGAGGCCGTAAAGCGGGTTATCCTCACTGATATCGCCTGACACGCCGCGAAAATCGTATATTCTCGCCCCGCGCTCTACTGCCCACTTAATCATCTCAAACTGCAAAAGGTAGTTTGGCATTACGTTTCGGTGCGCGTTGGACGAGGCGCCGTAAAGGTACCACACCTTATCGCCGTAGCCTATGGCGAGGGTGCCGGCAATCGCCTTATCGTCCAGGTACGCCATGTACAGCCGCGCGTGCTCACCAAGGCTGTCCATCAGTTTTTCAAAGTAGGCTTTGGAGCGGATGATAAAGTTGTCCCTAAGCCCGGTCTCCAGCATGATGCGGTGAAAATCGTCCAGGGCGGACTTGTCCGTAAGCTTTACCACAACCCCTTTTTTTACAGCCAGGCGGATATTGTACCGCGTTTTTTGGTGGAAGGAGCTTAGCAGCTGGTCAGCATCCCGGCCCATAAGCTCAAGCCTGAACACGTACCGGGGCTGGATTGCCTCAAAGTTTTTGCTGTCTTTTGGCAGTTTAAAGCCAAGCTCTTTTGTAATCTCTTTAAACTGGTCGTTATCGCTTTTGACGTCGGTATCCATTTTGAACACGTAGGCGTTATATTTTTTTGCAAGCGAGTTTACCCCCTGCATAAGCTCTTTAAGTGTGGCCTTGTCCGCAAGGTCACAGACCGGGCCGCGCGGGGAGTAGAGTATTGAGGCGGGGAAAATCGGAACAGGGCGGATAAGCACCAGCATGCTGCCTTTTATACTGCCGGATTCATCCCTTACTATTACCGCCTCATGCTTCCATTCACTTTTAAGCCCGGCCCAGCGCACCGACTGGGCAAAGTGGCCTTTGGGGTGGCCCTCTACAAATTTTTCGTATTCCGATACCGCGTTTTCATCTTTAAAATCTAAAAATTCCAAATCACTTTTCTCCTAACATTTTTCTGCCAATATTGATTATAACCACTTTCCAGTAAAAAGTCTATAAAAATTGATTGATTTTTTTTAAGATTAGTGTATAATAGGTCTTGTAAAGGAGTTGATATTAAAAATGGTAACAAAGGATACTATTATTGCGGATGTGCTGGACAGCAATCCGGACACTGCGCAGTTCTTTTTAAATATCGGCATGCACTGCCTTGGCTGCCCGTCCGCCCGGGGCGAGACGATTGAGCAGGCCTGCAGGGTACACGGTGAGGACGCCGATACGCTGGTAAAGCAGATAAACGATTTTATCAGCGGCAAATAAGAGAACATTTATGGGGCGCAAAAGCTTTGTTTTTTTGCGCCCCTGATTTTAGAGGTGCAGTATGAAAAAAAGAGTTTTGGCGGCAGGGACAGGTGCTTTTGCCTTGAGCTTATCAAAAGAGTTTTGGCGGATATTTGGCGTGGAGGTGAAAGCGCTGTGAGTTTAAAAAAAAGAGTTTTGGCGGCAGGGACAGGCGCTTTTGCCTTGAGCTTATCAAAAGAGTTTTGGCGGATGTTTGGCGTGGAGGTGAAAGCGCTGTGAGTTTGAAAAAAAGAGTTTTGGCGTTTATTTGCGCCATTGTTTTATGCATTGGCATTATGCCGGCCTTTGCTTTTGCTGCCGGTGGTGAGATAGCTGTTACATATCAGCCCTCGGTTTTTGACGTGGGGCAGTGCTACAACATTGTATGGGTTACCGATGCCAATGCTGTGGCGTATGTTGAGTATCAGTATGAAGGCGTATCCTACAGGGTGTACGACCAGCAGAGCGGGATTGTGCGCACTGACGACAATATACATGTGGTGAGTGTGCAAAAGGAGCACCTGGACAACAACACCTACACCGCATATGCGACAAAGGTGGAGAGTGTGAGTGCCTACGGCATTGAGTACGGGCAGACGGTTTCCTGTGAGCCTATATATTTTAAAGGCTACCATGGGCAGGAGCAGTTTAACATTTTCAGCTTATCGGATATACATGCCGATACCGAGGTTGTTGAGCGTACTGCTGCCATGCTGGAGGGTGAGCCGGACATACTTGTGCTGCTTGGGGACATCAACAGTTATCTGCAAACCGAAAGCGATTTTACAAACTATGTATTGGACGCGGCGCACAGGATTTCAGGCGGGAGCATACCTATACTCTACACACGCGGCAACCATGAGACGCGCGGGGCGTATGCGCCGTACATAATACCATATTTCAGGTCCTACACCGGGCAGATGTATTTTAAGACTGATTACGGCCCTATCTCGATAGCGGTGCTGGACACTGGTGAGGACAAGGTGGACACCCACGTTGAGTACAGCGGGCTGGTGGACTATGCGTCCTACCGCGCGGAAGAGAACGAGTGGCTGGAAAATGAGTTTGAGCATACTGAAGGCGCAAAGTACAAGCTGGCATTTGCGCATATTAACAGCATTTATGACCATTTCGGCTACAACTGGTATCAGACGCTGGTGGAAAAGGGGACCCAGCTTATCACCTGCGGGCACATCCACCAGGCGCGCATGCTTACAAGCGAATACAATTCTTTAATCGACTCAATCCCGATTTTTTCAGACGGCGGCAGGATAAACTCCCAAAGCTACAATGCCGGCCAGATACTTATTGACGGCGATATTTTGCATATGAAAACCATCCGCACTGACGGCACGGTTGAAGTGGATTCGTCCCTTAACATCAGCACTGGCGAGCTGGTTGACAACCTTGAGGCTGGTACGCAGGCGGCCACCTTAAAGGGCGTGGGTAGTGAGAGCACTGATATTTTTGAGATGGAGAGCGCTCAGATTAATGAGGGCGCTGAGAACCAGAGTGCGGTTAGCATTGCAAGTGAGAATATTTTAGCAAGTGTTGAAGGCAGCGCTGTACTGAAAGGTGCCGATTTAAGCTCAAGGCTGTATTTTACAGTTAAGCCGACTGTGTTTGACAGCGGCGATGAGTACATTGTAGTATGGGCTACAAACCTCAGCGGTACTGGCAAGGTGCGGTATACCTATGAAGGCAAAGAGTATGTCAAAAATGACACGGGGCTGGGTGTTTTGCGCTCAGGCGAGTATCTGCACAGGGTGAGGGTGCCAAAGGCGCACCTGGACGGCAACAGTTATGAGGTTATAACCCAGAACGTGCCGTACCACGGCCCGTACACTGCGACCAAGGGGGACACCATCTCGAGCGGGGCGATTGAGTTTGCAGGTTACAGCGGCCAGGAGAGCATTACGGTGGACTACATATCATCGCTGGACGGAAGCGCGGCCGCGGCAGCCAGCGCGGCGGACCGGATAGGGCAAAAGCCGGATGTTTTGGTGCTGGGCGGTGACCTTGCGCCGCAGCTGGAGAGCTACAGCGATGTGGTAAACTACATATTAAAGCCGGCGGCAGAGGTGACCGGCGGGCAGAGGCCGGTGGTGTTTGTGCGCGGCAAAAATGAGTGCAAGGGCGCGTTTGCGGCGCGGCTGTGCGAGTATTTAAGCCCGCAGAGCTACAGCTTTTATGGAGAGATATCCTATGGTCCGCTGGATATCTTGGTTTTGGACAACTCTGTAACAGAGGCGGACGGGTATGGCGAGTACCAGGGCCTTAACATGTTTGATAGTGTGCGCAGTGCGCAGCTGAAGGCGCTGTCTGAGATGGACGCATTTGACGGGCAGTACCGGATGGTATTTGCGGCAAACGGCGAGTTTTCGGATGAGACAAAGGCGCAGCTTACAAGGCTGGGCAGTGCGCTGGCGGTGGCCGGACGCGGCCAGTTCGGGCTGGCGGCAGGCGGCGCGGAGGAATTTGCGCTGTACACAAACGGTGGCGCGTGGACTGACGGGGTTTTGTTTACCAGGTTTGAGCTTACGGGCGGCAAGATTGCAATCAGCGCGTACGGTGACGGGGCTGAGGCTGTGTTTGAAGCCGAGGTGGACGGAATTACTGGTGAGACTGACAGTGCCGGTGCGCCTGGTATTGTAGGCGAGGGCGAGAGCGCTGAGAATGACGAGGATATCGAAAAGGCGGAGTGGACAAATCCGTTTAATGATGTTAAGGAGAGCGACTGGTTTTACGACGCGGTGCGCTACTGCAATACTGAAAAGATATTAAGCGGGACCGGGGATGACAGCTTCACCCCGCAGGCGAGCACCACACGTGCGATGTTTGTAATGGCGCTGGCGCAGCTGATGAAGGCTGACCTTGACAGCTACAGCGGCAAGGCGGAGTTTGATGATGTGCGGCCGGGAGCCTGGTATGCTGAGGCGGTGGCATGGGCCGTGGATGAGGGCATTGCCGCTGGTGTGGACGAAAACTCCTTCATGCCGGACGCGCCGGTGACCCGCGAGCAGGCGGCGGCGTTTATCCACCGGCTGCCAAGGTACAAGGATGCCTCGGCCTCAAGTGAGCAGTTTACTGATGCTGACGAGATTAGCGACTGGGCGTATGAGAGCGTGCAGGTAATGCGCCAGTGCGGGGTCATCAGCGGCATGGGGGATGGCAGCTTTGCGCCAAAGGCCTTACTCAACCGTGCACAGCTGGCTGTGATTTTTATGCAAGTGCATAAGGGTTAAAAAATAAAGTAAAAAAATTAAGCAAGTGCATAAGGCTTAAAAAATTAAAGTAGAAAAATTTCAAGCAAGTGAATAAGGGTTGAAAAATTAAAGTAGAAAGATTTTATACAGGTGCTTAAAGAATAGAAAAATTTTATGCAGGTGCATGAAGGCTAAAAGTTTTAATGCCGGTGTATAAAGGCTAAAAGAATTTCATGCGGGCACATAAAGGCTGAAAGCAAAGGCCTTTATGGCCAGCACGAAAATTTATAATCTGGGGTTTTAAATTTAAAGTTTTTGGGGGCTAAGTTATTGGAATGTGAGCTTATATCGCTGTACTCATCCAGCAGCGGCAATGCAACGCTTATATATTGTGGTAATAGGGCAGTGTTGATTGACTGCGGGGTTTCCTTTGCCATGATAAAAAGAGGCATGGAGATGCTTTCCCGGCGGCCGGACGATATTAAAGCTGTGTTTATAACCCATGAGCACTATGACCATGTGCGCGGGCTGGGCCAGCTTTCAAAGGTGCTAAGGGTGCCGGTTTATGCCACGCCAGGCACGGCGGATGTGCTCTGCCGGCGTGATAGAGTGCAAGATATTAATAGCCTTGCAGGGCCGGCCGAGGTGGCGGGCATGTGTTTTACACCGGTGCCCACCTCGCATGATGCGGCAGAGAGTGTGGGCTACCGCATTGAGGCGGACGGCAGGTGTGCCGCAGTGGTGACCGATACCGGGTATATTACGCCTGAGGTTTCAGATGCGCTTAAGGGGTGCGCCCTTGTCATGCTGGAAAGCAACCATGACAAGCAGATGCTTTTAAACGGGCCGTACCCACATTTTTTAAAGCAGCGCATACTCTCAAAAGAGGGGCATCTGTCAAATGACGACTGTGCGGCACAGCTTTCCATGCTGGCGCTTAAAGGGCTGAAAAAGGCAGTGCTGGCGCATATCAGCGATAAAAACAACACACCGCTGATTGCAAAAAGTGCGGTTATAAACGCCTTGGGTATGTACGGAATTGGGCTTGGCGATTTTGAGCTTTATGCCGCAGGCGCGCGGCCGGTTGCGGTTAAGTTTTAGGTAAAATTTAAAAAATTAGCTTTATAAATAAAAAAAGCTGAGTGTTTTAAATAGCGCCTTAAGTTTTACAAATCGAAAAGCAAAGTATTTTAAAAGCATCTTAAGTTTTACAAATCAAAAAGCAGACTGGTTTAAAAGCATCTTAAGTTTTACAAATAAAAAAGCAGGGCATTTGCCCTGCTTTTATTTTTTAAATTTTAGCAGAAGTGCAGAGTTTATTATTACCAGCACTGAGCCGGCGTTATGTACCAGCGCGCCGACTACCGGGTTTAGCACCCCGGTCATTGCAAGGATTATTGCGATAAAGTTTAGTGCCATGGAAAATGTGAGGTTTATTTTTATTGTCAGCATCATCCGTTTTGAAAGGCGGATTATATGGCCCAACTCTTTTATATTATCGTCCACCAGTGTGATGTCCGCCGCGTCTACCGCGATATCACTACCTGTCTTGCCCATCGCAATGCCGACATCGGCACGTTTGAGGGCGGGTGCGTCGTTTACCCCATCGCCTATCATGAGTATGCTTTTTGACTCCTGCTGACTGCGCTTTATAAACTCCAGCTTGTGTTCGGGCAGGCAGTCGGGATGGGTGTTTGATATGCCCAGGGTTTTGGAGATGGCGGCGGCAGCGCCGGCGTGGTCACCGGTAAGCAGTACTGGCTCAAGGCCGCAGGCCTTTATATCGTCTATCATGGCGGCGCTCTCTTTTCTGAGCGTATCGCTCAGTGCGATAAGGCCGCAAAGGGTGTTATCGCACGCTACATATATAATAGTTGCGCCGGTGGCTGTAAGCTTTTGGGCAGTGTCATATGCGCTTTGTGGGATGTCAATACCCTTGTCCCGGATGAGTTTTGTATTGCCTGCAAGCACCCTTTTACCGTCCACCACAGCGCTTACTCCTTTGCCGGGCAGCATTTGAAAGTCTTTTGGGCTAGCGCTAAGGCCCTGGCAGCTTTTGACCACCGCTTTGGCAAGCGGGTGCTCGCTCAGCTTTTCGGCTGCGGCGGCAATCGCCAACACCTGGTTTTCATCAAACCCGGGAGCTGTGGCAACCACTTTTTCAACCTCGGGTGTGCCATAGGTGAGCGTGCCGGTCTTGTCAAAGGCCACGCGCTGTACTTTGCTAAGCCGCTCCAGCGCGTCGCCCTGCTGGACCAGAAAGCCGTGTTTTGTGGCATTGCCGATTGCTGCCATTATGGCGGTGGGGGTGGCAAGCACAAGTGCGCAGGGGCAGAACACTACCAGTATTGTCACTGCGCGCAGTATCTCACCGGTCACTACAAATGTGAGTACGGCGGCGGCCAGCGCGATTACTACTATCCAGGTGGCCCACCGGTCTGCAAGGCCGACTATTTTGGCTTTGCCCGCGTCTGCCGACTGAACAAGCTTTATCATGCGCTGGATTGAGCTGTCCGCCCCTGCCTTTTCAGCGCGAAAGTCAAACGCGCCGTACTGGTTTAAGGTGCCGCTTAATACTTCGTCGCCCGGGCCTTTGTCTACCGGCAGGCTCTCGCCGGTCATGACCGCCTGGTTTACTGAGGTACTGCCTGACACTATTACACCATCCGCCGGCACGCTCTCGCCCGGCAGCACCCGCACTATATCCCCCGCCTTTACATCCAGCGCGGGGATTATCTGCTCGCTTTCGCCCTTTATTACCCTTGCGGTCTTGGGGCTTAGCTTTACCAGCTTTTCAATGCCGGCGCGGGCACGGCTGACTGTAAGGTCCTCCAGCAGTGCGCCCAGCTGCATTATAAACGCAACTTCGCCCGCTGCAAAGTACTCGCCGGTGATTACTGACGCTATCAGGGCTATTGACACTAAAACGTCCGCCTTTATGTCAAACGAGGTTATCAGCCCCACTATAGCTTCAAGTATTATTGGCAGCCCGCACAGCACTATCGCTACCCACGCCGCGTCAAACGGCAGCGGTATTAAATTAAATATGCTTATTAATAAAAATACCGCCGATATAATTAAAAGCGCTATCTCCTTTTTTAAGCCGCCAAGCTCTAAAAACCAATTAATGCCCTTTATAATTTTTTTCATATCATTGCTCCTTATACATATAGGGGTATATGTATATTATATAGATGGTGAAACGGGGTTGTCAACAGCTGATAAAAATTTTGATGACAAAAAAATTAATAATTTAATAAATTTTTTTAGCTAAACTGTTGACAAACTTTTAATTTATGTTACAATATAAATATAACTCTTTCTATTTTATTTTAATGATGATTTCACTTCTTATCATCTATTGTTTCCATCAGGCCTTTGCCCCCTCCTTTGTGAGGGGGCTTGGGCTTTTTTACTGCTTGCTTTATTGTGAGGGGTTTGGGCTTTTTAAAGTTTATGCCTGCTTTTTTGCGAGCGGCTTGGTTTTGTTAAAGCTTATGCTTGCTTTTTTGAGAGGAGTTTAGGATTTTTAAAGTTTATGCCTGCTTTTTACGAGGGCTTAGGCTTTTTAAAGTTTATACTCGCTTTTTTGAGAGGGGCTTGGCTTTTTAAAGTTTATGCCTGCTTTTTTGCGAGGGCTTAGGCTTTTTAAAGCTTATGCCTGCTTTATTGTGAGGGGTTTGGACTTTTTAAAGTTTATGCTTGTTTTTTTGCGGGGATTTGGGCTTTTTTAAAATGTTTTTCCCGCTGGCGAGGGAGAATAAATACATTAGCGAGGTAATCTTCTGATATGTGGAGATAGCATTTTAAGTGGTGGTTGCTACTTTTGAAAAATTATTATTAATTATGCTCCCGCCTCAGGCGGGAGCAATATTTCATTATAATTTTTGTTGCGGGTTTTAATGTTATGTGGTATACTGTGTGCAAACAAAAAATTGGAGATGAATGCAATGTTTAGTCCCGAGAGTTATTCAGTATGGCCAAGCGTTGTACCCAGCGGCAAACAATGCGAGGTCGTAATAAGTGCGAATGAGCCGGCGTTTATGTTCTGGAGTGACAGAAGTTACAGGCTTGTAATTTATCCTATTCAGGAGGACATAACCGATTATCATGCGCCGCTGGACCTTGCGGAGTTTACCCTTTCTGGTGAGAGCGGGGTACTGCGTTTTACCCATGTGTTTGAGGGTGAGCAGGAGTTTTTGCTGGAGCTTTTTGAGGGTGATAATTTAATTGCAAAGCTCAGGATGTACTCACTTTTTGAAGACCTTTTCCCGCTTCGACCGCTTAAAGGGGACCTGCACAGCCACAGCTTTCGGTCAGACGGCAGCCGTGACCCGGCTGCGCTTGCCGGCTACTACCGCCAGGCAGGGTATGACTTTTTTGCGCTTACCGACCACAACCGCTATGCGCCCGGTGCTGAGATTTTGGATGCGTACAGCGGGGTTGAGCTGGGCCTTACTCTGCTGCGCGGCGAGGAAGTGCATGTGCCGGGCAGTGTTATACATATCGTACATGTCGGCGGGGACGAAAGCGTTGCGGACATATATGTCAAACACGGCCGCAGGCTTGAGCGCGAGCTGGGTGAGGTGTATGCGCGCCTGCCGTCCAATGTCAGCGAAAGGTTTGCTGAACGCTATGTCAAATCAATGTGGGCGTGTGAAAGGATACACGCCGCCGGCGGCATTGCAATATTCCCGCACCCGTACTGGCGGCCGTATGGCCACAACTACAACGTGATAGACCCATTAAATGAGCTATTACTTACAAGCGGTATGTTTGACGCGTATGAGCTGGTAGGCGGCATGAAAACGGACGGCAATAACCTGTCAGTCATGCACTGGTGCGATTTAAAGGCAAAAGGCCTTAAAATCTCAGTTGTCGGCAGCAGTGATCAGCATAAGCTTGAAAGTAAACATAAAGAGTTTAACAACCTATATACCATCGCATTTGCGGCGGACAACACCAGCGAGGCCATTTTGGATGCTGTGCGGCAGGGCCGCACTGTGGCGGTTGAGGCGTGCGGCGAGGGCGAAAGCCGGCAGTACCGCTGCTATGGCGAGTACAGGCTGTGCTCATTGGCGCAGTTTATGATAAAATACTACTTTCCGCGTACGGCTGAGCTGTGCTATGGCGAGGGCGTGCTGATGCGCAGGTATCTGATGGGCGAGGTAAACGGCAGCCGTATTACCGATATGAGCGGCGATGTGGCTGACTTTTACGCACGTTTTTATGGCCTGAAAGACCCGATTTTGCCTAGAAAACCGCTTTTGGAGTATGAGCAAAAGTGGCGCAATGTCCAGCTCCAAGGACCGCTGACTAAGGGCAGCAGCATCCAGGTTTATGGAAAAAACAGCAGGCAGATTTAGCTTTTTAAAAGAGATAGATTTGAGGCAGAGTTAGCTTTTCAAGAGAGGCAGAGTTAGCTTTTAAGAGAGATGGATTTTTCAAGCAAGATAGATTTAGTTTTTCAACAACTAAAATATTTAGTGAGAACAGCTTTTAAAGGTGGGGGCATGCCCCCGCCTTTTTTTGTTTTTACGCCGTTTTTTGCTTGACTTTGGGGGTGGGATGTGGTATGTTACTTTTATGCATTTTTTAATGAATCGAGGGTTTTGACATATGGCAATAAAAAAAGAGCAGTTTGGGGCGCTGGATGACGGGCAAAAAGTGACAAAATACGTCCTAAGCCGTGACGACTTTAATGTCTCGGTTTTGGACTATGGCGCCACCATCCAGTCCATCACCCTTGGCGGCAGAGAGATGGTGCTGGGGTATGACAGTGCCGCAGGGTATGAGCACGGCGGCTCGTACCAGGGCGCAACAGTTGGCAGGTATGCAAACCGCATTTCCGGCCCGGGCTTTCAGCTGGGGGACCAGTACTACAAGCTGGAGAAAAATAACGACGGTAAGGAGCACCTGCACGGCGGGTTTGGCGGGTTTGGCCATCGGATGTGGAGCGTTAAGGAGATTTTTGACGACGAGAGTGAGCCGGGCATCTGCTTTGAGATTTTCTCAGCTGATATGGAGGACGGGTATCCGGGCAACTTTACTGCCAGCGTGACCTTTACAATTACCGATTACGGCACTTTAAACTTAAGGTACAGCGCCCATAGTGACAAGGACACTGTTGTAAATCTTACAAATCACGCGTATTTCTCGCTCGGCCAGCAGTCGATACTGGACACTGAGATTATGATAAATGCGGAGAGGATTACCGAGGTGGATAAGGACCTTATACCGACCGGGGAGCTTATGCCGGTTGAGGGCACGCCATTTGATTTTAGAACGTCGCACAAGATTGGTGAGCGTATCGGGGAGGACAATGCGCAGCTTAAGTATGGCGGCGGGTATGACCACAACTTTGTACTGGGAACCGAGCGGTTATGGCGGCTTGCGGCGGTTGCAAGGACACCCGACGGGGTAGGCCTGCGCTGCTATACTGATATGGTGGGTGTGCAGTTTTACACTGCCAACATGCTAAACGAGAAGGCTGGCCGCGGCGGGGCACCGCTTGTCAAAAACGCGGGGTTCTGCCTTGAAACGCAGTTTTTCCCGGACACGCCTAATAACCCGGCCTTTCCCTCCTGCGTACTTAAGGCGGACCATCCGTTTAACAGCTCCACCTCCTATCGGTTCACGCTGGACAAATGAGTTTTTTAAGGGGCGCTTATTATGCAGATTTTTATAGTCTCTGTAATATTTATAGCAATTGACCACCTGCTTGCGCTGTTTAAGGGTGAGCGGATTAAAAAGTTTTCGTTTTATTATACCATCTCGCTGTGTGCGGCGGGGGTGTGCGCGCTGATTGCGCTTAGGGCGGTGCTGTATTTTAGCTTAAAAGGCGCCCCAAGGCTCAGTGCGGACACTGTCAGCTGGGCGCTGGGCCGGTATGATATGTTTGTGACAGCAGCGGCGGCTGTGGCGATTATTGCGGCGTTTGCGCTGTTTGCAGCACTGGTTTTTATGCGCGAGGGCGCAAAGCTGTATCGGATTATGCCGGTGGTTGTTTTATGCATCTGCCTTGCGGTGCTGGTGCTGGGGATAGTTTACAGCCTTGGCACTATTAATGCTGACTTTGATATTGCCTCGTATATAATAAAAAGCGTGCCGTTTATAAGTGCGATTTTACATGCGCCGCTTATACAAAGCAGACACAGAATAATAGTTCTTAACAGATAAATAAAGGCCCCCTAAAGGGGGCCTTTATTTGTCTATTATAATAATAGGGGAGCTTTATTTGTTTGCATAATAAGGGGCCTTTATTTATCTGTTATAGTAATAAGGGGGATTAGCAAGGGGCCTTTATTTATCTGTTATAGTAATAAGGGGGATTAGCAAGGGGCTTTTATTTATCTGTTACAATAAGGGGGCTTTGCAAGGGGCCTTTATTTATCTGTTATAGTAATAAGGGGGATTAGCAAGGGGTTTTATTTATCTGTTATAGTAATAAGGGGGATTAGCAAGAGGCCTTTATTTATCTGTTACAATAAGGGGGCTTTGCAAGAGGCCTTTATTTGTTTGCATAATAAGGGACCTTTATTTATCTAATAATAAGGGGGCTTTATTTAATATAATAACAAGCAGCTTTGTAAGAGCCTTTATTTATCCATTATTTATTAATAAGCTGCCTGCCCATCAGCACGCCCATGATGGAGGCCATCATCAGCCCGCGGGTCCAGCCGCTGGCGTCACCCAGGCAGTAAAAGCCTTTGATGCTGGTATTAAAATTTTTGTCCATTTTCACGCGGTTGCTGTAAAACTTAAGCTCAGGCGAGTAGAGCAGCGTTTCAGAGCTGGCAAAGCCCGGCACCACCTCATCCACCGCCTGGATGAAGTTTATGATATTTATCATTGCGCGGTAGGGCATTGCCGCGGTGATGTCACCCGCTACCGCGTCCGGCAGGGTGGGCACTACGTTGGACTGGCTAAGCTCCTTTGCCCAGGTGCGCTTACCGTCCAGTATATCGCCATACCTCTGCACCAGTATATGCCCGTTTGCAAGCATGTTTGTAAGCTCACCCACTTTGCGCGCATATGCTATCGGCTGGTTAAACGGCTCGGTAAAGTTATGCGAGCAGAGTATTGCAAGGTTTGTATTATTGCTCTTTAAATCCTTGTAAGAGTGGCCGTTGACCACCGCAAGGTCATCGTCATAGTTTTCCTGGCTTACAAACCCGCCCGGGTTCTGGCAAAAGGTGCGCACCTTGTTCTTAAACGGCTTGGGGTAGCCTATCAGCTTGGACTCGTACAGCACATTATTTATTTCCTCCATAATCTCATTGCGCACCTCAATGCGCACCCCGATATCCACTGTGCCGGGCTGGTGCGCAATGTCATGCTCCCTGCACACATTCTCCAGCCAGCCGGCGCCCTTGCGGCCGGCCGCGACCACTATATGGCTGGCGTACAGCTTTGTTTCACTGCCGCCGCTGCTTTGGTGGACCTTTACGCCGACTGCCGCACCACCTTCAATTATAATATCACTGCAGGTGTGCTCAAACATTATGGTAATGCCGCTTGCAAGCAGATATTTTTCAATCTCAAGATATATAAGCTGCGCCTTTTCAGTGCCCATGTGCCGTATCGGGCAGTCCACAAGCTTAAGGCCGGCGCCTATCGCCTTTTTGCGTATCTCTTTAATTTTCTGGTCCTGGCCAATGCCCTCTACATGCTCTGACGCGCCAAATTCCAGATATATCTTGTCAGTATACTTTATAGTCTCGCTGGCAAGCGGGGCACCGATTAGCGTGGGCAGGTCACCACCCACCTCATAGCTTAGCGACAGCTTACCGTCCGAAAACGCGCCGGCGCCGGAAAACCCGGTTGTGATATGGCAAAACGGCTTGCAGTTAAGGCACTTTTTGGTGCTGGTTTTTGGGCAGGCCCGATTTTCCACCCGCCTGCCCTTTTCAATAATGCAGACCGATTTTTTACTGCCCTTTTTTATCATCTCCAGCGCGGTGAATATCCCGCTGGGGCCTGCGCCGACTATTATAACATCAAAATCATTTTTATGCTGCATATGCGCCCTTCCTTCTTAAAAAGTATCGGATATTATACCACAGTTAAAATGTTTTGTAAAGCAAGCTTTATTTTAGCTTGAATCCGGCTATACTATGTGTTAGAATATAATTAATATATATGGTAATTAAGGAAGTGATTTATGTGGCCGGCGATATTTTGAAAGAGATTTTTGACAGTGAGGCTAAAGCGGACAGTGCTGTTAGCGCTGCAAAAGCCAAAGCAAAAGAGGCTGTAAACAGCGCTGTAAAAGAGGCGGATGAGCTTGTATCAGCCGCCAGGGCTGACGCTGAAAATATGGTTAAGGCCGCTTTAGACGCCAAACCGCAGCTCAGGCAAAAAGCGCTGGATACTGAGCGGGGGCGCCTTGGCAAAAAGCTTGAGGCTTTAAATACCGGCTTTGAAAAAAATCACGATAAGGCTGTGGCCGCTGTGATTGAGGCGTTAGGGGAAAGGTGATGTAGTTGGCAAAGGTTGAGATGCTAAAGCTGGAGGTTGTTGCCCCGCGCCAGCAAAAGGACCAGCTACTAAAACTGCTGCAGCAGTTTGGCGCGTTTGAGATATGCGAGCTTAAAAAGGATGCGGCTTTTAACAGCGCGGCACTTTTAGGGCAAGAGCTTTCGTCTGCTAAGGACCTGATTAAAAAGGCGATTGATGTTATTGACGGCATGTATCCTGACACCGGCTCGCTTAAGCAGTCGCTAAACGGGCCTACAGTACTTACAACCAAAGAGTTTTACAAGGCGCAAAACGCGTTGGAGACGGCGGTGGACGCGGCTGGCGATGTGCTCAGGAAAGTGGAGTACTACAAAAGCATTGTCACAAAAATAGAAAGTGTTAAGGACCTTTTGCTAAAGGCCCAGCCGTATGAGGGGTTTGGGTACCCGATACCGGTTAAGGACAGTGCGCATGCAAGCTTTTTTGTGGGCAGTATACCCGGCGCTATGACGGCTGAGCGGATTTTAGAGCTTATAAATGCAAGGCTGGGCCCGGCAATCCCGGTTGCGGCTTATGTTATAAGCAGTGACAAGCGGGAGACCAGGGCGGCGTTTAGCTTTTTAAAAAAGGACAAGGGCAAGGTGACTGAGGCGGTACTGGCCGCAGGGTTTATGGCCGCGCCCTTTGAGTGCGAAGGGCCGCCAAAGCGGTTTGTTTACGGCTTGCGCGGCGAGCTTAAGGATTTAATGGAGATAAAGTACGAGTACGACACTGGCATGCGTGTGTTTATCTCTACCCGGCATTTACTGCGGCGGGTGTATGACTACATCCTTGCCCAAGAGGCGCTGGCTGCGGCGGCGGATAACCTTGTAGATACCAGGCGCTGTGTATATATGAAGGGGTTTTTGCCAGCCTCACTTAAATCAGAGCTTGAGGGGCGCATTGGCACCAAGGGTGTATCGCTTATATTTTCAACGCCGGGGCCGGACGACGATGTGCCGGTGCTACTTAAAAACAACCGGTTTGCCGGCGCGGTGGAGGGGGTTGTAAGCTCCTACTCGCTGCCGGGGAAGGGGGACATTGACCCTTCACCCCAGGTATCTGTATTTTACTATCTGCTGTTTGGGCTGATGCTGGCGGACGCGGCGTACGGCCTTATCATAACCATTGGCTGCGCTGTGCTGCTATGGCGGTTTAAGAACATGAAAGCTTCGCTTAAAAAGGCGGTGCGCATGTTTTTGTACTGCGGCATTTCCACCACGGTGTGGGGTTTTGTATTCGGCTCGTTTTTCGGGGATGCGGTGCTTGCGTTATCGTCCGCGTTTTTTGGAAAAGAGATAGCGCTTGGGCCCATCTGGTTTGAGCCGATTGACGACCCGATGAAAATGCTGCTGTTTGCGCTGGGGGTAGGGCTTGTGCACATTATATTTGCGCTTTGCCTTAAGGTGTATGTGTCCCTCAAAAACCGGGACGTTTTAGCGGCAGTGGGTGACGGGTTTAGCTGGATAGGCCTTATAATAAGCCTTGTGATTTTGCTTATGACCAGCAGCATATTTGAGAGCATTGCGGGCATGCGCCTTACTCTTAGCAGCCCGGTGTTGTACGCTGTAATCGCCCTTGCGGTTATCTGTGCGCTGGCGATAGTGCTGCTTGGCGGCAGGGACTCCAAAAACCCTGTTAAGCGGCTGCTTAAAGGGCTTTACGCCCTGTATGGGATATCGGGGTATTTGAGCGACCTTTTGTCCTACTCGCGGCTGTTGGCGCTGGGGCTTGCAACCGGCGTTATTGCAACGGTTGTAAACCAGATGGCGACAATGCTGGGCGGCAGTGTTATCGGCATTATCGCGTTTGTGCTGATATTTGTGCTGGGGCACGCGATTAATTTTGGCATTAATATTCTGGGTGCGTATGTGCACACCAACCGCCTTGAGTATATTGAATTTTTCGGCAAGTTTTACGAGGGCGGGGGCAAGGCGTTTGAGCCTTTAGACTATAATACAAAGTACTATCAAGTTAAGGAGGAAAAGGAAAATGGATAATTTAGGACTTATTATTGCGTTGGCGGGTGCGGTGCTGGCGGCGGCGCTTAGCGGCATTGGCTCTGCAATCGGTGTGGGGCTTAGCGGTGAGGCGGCGGCAGGGGTTGTGTCCAAGGACCCTGCAAGCTTTAGCAAGGTGCTCATTTTGCAGCTGCTGCCTGGTACGCAGGGTATTTACGGGCTGCTGATTGCGTTTTTAACGCTCAGCCGTGTCGGCATTATTGGCGGGGCGGATGTGGCGGTAAGCGTTGGCAGCGGCGTGCAGATATTTTTTGCTTGCCTGCCGATGGCGATGGTGGGCCTGTGGTCGGCAATACGGCAGGGGCGCACGTCAGTTGCCAGTATTGGGCTTATTGCCAAGCGGCCGGACCAGTTTGGAAAGAGCATGCTGTTTCCCGCAATGGTGGAGACTTATGCGATTTTAGCACTGCTTATTTCAGTGCTCTGCCTGTACGGCATTAAGCTGTAATGCCATGGCTGGACTAAACGAGATTTTAGGATATATTGAGAGCAGCACTAAGGACGAGTGTGACCGGATACTAAGCAGTGCCAGGGCTGAAGCGGATAGTGTTTTGGAGAGTGCGCGCCAAAAGGCGGCGGACATAACAGCAAAAGCTGAGCGCATGGCAAAGGGCGCTATACAAAATGGGCAGAGTGCGGCGGACGCGTACGCCAAATCGGCCTGTGCAAGGGAGCTGCTTGCTAAAAAGCAGCAGCTGGTGGACAGGGTGGTAAGTGATGCCGCGGCGCAGATACTGGCGATGGACGATAAGCAGTATTTTGAGTTTATATCCACGCTGCTTTCAGAGTTTAAAGGTATTAAGGCGGATATTGCTTTTTGCGAGCGCGACCTTGGCCGGCTGCCGGCGGGGCTGCTTGCGGAATACCCAGGGCTTAGGCTTGATTTGGAGGCTGTGGATATTGACGGCGGGTTTATTGTCACCTGCGGCGATATTATATATGACATGAGCATTGCGGCCTTGTTTGAGGCCAGGCGGGAAAAGTTATGTGACGCGGCGGCTGCGGTGCTGTTTGAGTAGAGGTGTTATATGCATAATAGTGACTATGCTTTTGCGGTGGCAAAGATACGGCATGCCGAGGCGGACCTTTTAACCCAGGGCCAGCTGGACTCGGCAATTGACAGTGCGGACATAAGCCGCACAGCCTATGAGCTGCAAAAGTGCGGGATTAGAGTTTACAGCAGCCCGCCCCTTGCAAGCGAGATTTTTGAGAGCGAGGGTGAGCTTTTAGCCGGGCTTTGGGATTTTGCAGGTGAGCTTTTGCCCAAAGACCAGCTTATGCCGTTTATGGTACTGGGTGACTACCACAACCTGAAGGCGGCGCTTAGGCTTAAAATCTGCGGCCAAAACCGGGACGACCTGTTTAAAAGCTGCTGGGTGAGCGTCAGCCCGGATATTATAAAGGACGCAGTGCTAAGCGGCGATTACTCCGAGATTTCAGAGTTTGAGCCGGTGCTAACGGAGCTTGCGGGCACTGGAGATATTAGGGCTATGGAGGCGGCAGTGGACAGGGCGGCGCTTACAGCGCTTTATGATACGGCGCAAAAAAGCGAAAGTGATGTGTATAAGCTATATGCTGACACTGTTTTAAACTATGCGGATGTTAACATTGCCTTTCGCATGTGCGGCCTTGGGTTTGGGTTTGAGATGATAAACAAAGCGCTTATAAGCACTGACAAGTTGGAGGGGGCGGCGCTTGCAAAAAGCGCGGCCGGTGGCAACAATCAGCTTTTAGAGTATTTGCAAAGTACTGAGCTTTTTGATGTTGTTCCAGTTTTGGAGCAGGGGGGCGCCGGGCTGTACAAGTGGTTTTACGACAGGCTGATTGAAAAGATAATGCCCCAGCGCTTTAACCCGTTTACCGCTCAGCCTATTGCGGCGTATATAATTGCAAGGCTTAGTGAGATTAAAAACGCAAAGACCATACTGTTACTTAAAAATGCGGGCTTTGACAGTGAAAGCATACGTAAAAGGTGCGTTATAAGTTACGTATCAGTGTAAAAGGTGCTGGTTTAGGTGTAAAGGTGTGTTATAAGTTATGTATCAGTGTAAAAGGTGTTATGTTTAGGTGTAAAGGTGCGTTTTATGTTTTGCATGAGTTTAAAAAGGAGTGTTATCGGTTATGTATAAAGCGTGTGTGATAGGTGATGGCGGCAGCATTTACGGGTTTGCCGCTGCCGGCTTTGACATAATTGATGCAAACGCAAATAACTTTGATGCCCAGTTTGAAAGCGCTGTAAAAAGCGGCAGGTATGGCGCGGTGTTTGTGACAGATGAGCTTTTTGGGCTGGTACCCCGGGACTATCTTGGCGGCAGCGTGCTGCCGCTTGTCATGCCGGTAAGCCTTAGCAGCGATGGTGAAAAAAGTGACGGCAAGATGAGGTCTGGCGGCGCTGAAAAAAGCAGCGAGGGTGAAAAAAGTGACGGCAAGATGAGGTCTGGCGGCGCTGGAAAAAGCAGCGAGGGCCTTGGCAGTGGCGTTGGAAAAAGCAGCGAGGGCGAAAAAAGTGACGGCGAGATAAGTTTTAGCAGTGGCGCTGAAAAAAGCAGCGAGGGCCTTGGCAGTGGCGTTGAAAAAAGCAGCGAGGGCCTTGGCAGCGCTGAAAACAGTGGCGGCGAGAGAGAAAAAAGCCTTGGCATAAGGTACAGCCTTAGAGGCTGCGGTATGGACCGGTTAAGGCAGATTTGCGAGCGGGCGACCGGTGGCAGCGCGGTGTTTGACAGTTTGGAAAAGGAGAGAGATAAGTTTGATAAAGGCGGTAATTGAAAAAGTGTCCGGCCCGCTGGTTGTGGCAAGCGGGCTTAAAAGCGCAAACATGTACGATGTGGTACGGGTGAGCGACAAAGGCCTTATCGGCGAGATTATTGAGATGCAGGGTGAGCGGGCCTCGATACAGGTGTATGAGCAGACCGGGGGGCTTAAGCCCGGCGAGCCGGTGGAGAGCACTGGCATGCCGCTTAGTGTGGAGCTGGGGCCGGGGCTTATCGGCGCGATTTTTGACGGTATCCAGCGCCCGCTGGACAAGATAATGGATATCTGCGGCCTGCGGCTGGAGCGCGGCGTTAAAGTTGACAGCCTTGACAGAGAGCGGGTGTGGGAGTTTAAGGCGGCGCTTGCGCCCGGCGCCGATGTTAAGCCGGGCGATATTTTAGGCACTGTTAAGGAAGGTCCGGTAGTGGAGCACAGGATTATGGTGCCGCCTGGTATAAGCGGCAGGCTATTGGAGCTTGAGAGCGGCAAGTACAAAGTAACTGATGTCATAGGCAAGGTGGACGCCGGCGGCGTGCAAAAGGAGCTTACGCTCATGCAGCGCTGGCCGGTGCGCAAAGGCCGGCCGTACATCAAAAAGCTTGCGCCTGATATACCGCTTGTGACCGGCCAGCGTGTAATTGACACGCTGTTCCCGCTTGCTGAGGGCGGGGTGGCGGCAGTGCCGGGCCCGTTTGGCAGCGGCAAGACGGTGGTACAGCACCAGCTGGCAAAGTGGGCCGCGGCGGATATTGTGGTATACATCGGCTGCGGTGAGCGCGGCAATGAGATGACCGATGTTTTAAACGAGTTCCCCACACTAAAAGACCCCAAAACGGGGCAGACGCTTATGCAGCGCACAGTGCTTATCGCCAACACCAGCGACATGCCGGTGGCGGCGCGTGAGGCGTCCATTTACACCGGCATTACAATTGCCGAGTATTTCAGGGACATGGGCTACTCGGTTGCGCTTATGGCGGACTCCACCTCGCGCTGGGCCGAGGCGCTGCGCGAGATGAGCGGCAGGCTGGAGGAGATGCCGGGCGAGGAGGGGTACCCCGCCTACCTTGGCAGCCGGCTTGCGATGTTTTACGAGCGTGCGGGCAGGGTTGAAGCGCTGGGCGGGCGCGAGGGCGCGCTGACTGTTATCGGCGCGGTGTCGCCCCCGGGCGGGGATATTTCCGAGCCGGTAAGCCAGGCCACACTCAGGATTGTAAAGGTGTTCTGGGGGCTGGACTCGGCCCTTGCGTACAGCCGGCATTTTCCCGCTATCAACTGGCTTAACAGCTACTCGCTGTATACTGACATGCTCAAGGGCTGGTTTGACAAAGAGGTCGGCGGGCAGTGGATGGAGCTTAGGGACCGGTTTATGCAGATTTTGCAGAGCGAGGCGGAGCTTAGCGAGGTTGTGCGGCTGGTGGGTATGGACGCGCTGGGCGAGCGGGACCGGCTGACGCTAGAGTGTGCGCGGTCTATCCGTGAGGATTTTCTGCACCAGAACGCGTTTGACCCGGTTGACACCTACACCAGCCTTAAAAAGCAGCTGTTTATGATGCGGCTGATAATGGAGTATTACGACAGCTCAATTTTAGCGCTGGAGCGCGGGGCGGAGCTTTCGGATATATTAAATGCCGGGGTAAAGGACGATATTGGACGGTTTAAGTACCAGGACGAAGCCGGCATTGACCAAAAGTACCAAGCGGTATCAGACAGTATTAAAGAGCAGATTTTAAAGGAGGGTGAATAATGCCCAAGGAGTACAGGACTATTGACGAGATATCCGGCCCGCTTATGCTGGTGCGCGGGGTGGACGATGCCGCGTATGACGAGCTGGGGGTTATCACCCTTGCAAATGGTGAAAAGCGGCGCTGCCGCGTTTTGGAGATTGACGGGACCAATGCGCTGGTGCAGTTATTTGAGGCGTCGGACGGCATTAGTGTTGAAAACAGCACGGTGCGGTTTTTAGGGCACAGCCTGGAGTTTGGGGTGAGTGCCGACATGGTAGGCCGGGTGTTTGACGGCATGGGCCGGCCGATTGACGGCGGGCCGGAAATCCTGCCTGAGCGCAGGATGGACATAAACGGGCTTGCAATGAACCCGGCCGCGCGCAGCTACCCCCAGGAGTTTATTGAGACGGGGGTTTCAGCCATTGACGGGCTTAATACGCTGGTGCGCGGGCAAAAGCTGCCGATTTTTTCAGCCAGCGGGCTGCCGCATGCAAACCTTGCCGCGCAGATTGCGCGCCAGGCCAAGGTTAGGGGCGGCGGGCAGTTCTCGGTGGTGTTTGCGGCGATTGGCATTACCTTTGAGGAGTCCAGCTTTTTTATAAACAGCTTTAGGGAGACCGGGGCTATTGACCGCGCGGTTATGTTTATAAACCTTGCAAACGACCCGGCGATTGAGCGCATTGCCACGCCGCGCATGGCACTTACCGCGGCGGAGTATCTGGCATTTGAAAAGGATATGCATGTACTTGTTATAATGACCGATATCACAAACTATGCCGACAGCCTGCGCGAGGTTTCAGCCGCGCGCAAGGAGGTGCCGGGCCGGCGCGGGTACCCGGGGTACATGTACACTGACCTTGCGGGCATGTACGAGCGCGCGGGCAGGCTAAAGGGCAAGGCGGGCTCTATCACCCTGCTGCCGATACTGACCATGCCGGAGGATGACAAGACCCACCCGATACCCGACCTTACGGGGTATATTACCGAGGGGCAGATTATACTCTCCCGCCAGCTGTACCGCGCGGGCATAAAGCCGCCGATTGATGTTTTGCCGTCCCTCTCCCGGCTTAAGGACAAGGGCATTGGCGAGGGCAGGACAAGGGCGGACCACGCCGCGACCATGAACCAGCTGTTTGCCGCATATGCTCGCGGCAAGGACGCAAAGGAGCTGATGGTGGTGCTGGGGGAGGACGCGCTAAGCGAAACTGACCTGCTTTATGCGCGCTTTGCCGACGCGTTTGAGCGGCAGTATGTTTCCCAGGGCTACGACACTGACCGCAGTATTGATGAGACGCTTAACATTGGCTGGCATTTATTGTCCATGCTGCCCCGCGGCGAGCTTAAGCGAATCAGTGACAGTATGCTGGATGAGTATTACGGAAAGTATTAAATAGATTAAAATATACAAAAAGTTGAGGTGAAAAGTATGGCGGCGGTTACGATACCGACCAGGATGGAGCTTAAGCGGCTTAAGGGCAAGCTTGTCACGGCCCGGCGCGGGCACAAGCTTTTAAAGGATAAGCTGGATGAGCTTATGCGCAGGTTTTTGGAGCAGATTAAAGAGGCGTACCGGTTAAGGGTGAGTGTTGACAGTGAGCTTAGCAAGACCGGCAGGTTATTTTTAAGTGCCAGAGCGGCGATGAGCACGGCTGAGGTAAATGCCGCCATGCTGGTGCCGGGGGGTGCCTTTGAGTTTGAGGCGAAAAGGAAGAGCCTTGTAAGCCTTAAGGTATGGGAGTTTAAGGCGGATGAGAGTGCGGGCGCGGCGCAGTATCCGTACGGATTTGCGTTTACTGCTTTTGAGCTTGATGAGGCGGTAAGGAGTGTCAGCGGTATTGCGCCAAAGATGCTAAGGCTGTGCGTGCTGGAGGCGGCGCTGGACGATATGGCGGCCGAGATTGAAAAGACGCGCAGGCGGGTAAACGCGCTGGAGCATATAATGATACCCGAGCTTGAGGCGGGGATAAGGTACATCACAATGAAGCTGGACGAGAACGAGCGTGCGACCCGCATACGGCTTATGAAGGTAAAGGACCTTATGCTAAAGGAGCAGCACAACAAGCGCCATCCTGAAAAGCCGTGGTATTAGCCGATTTAGCGGCAGGCGCCAAAAGGGGCTGCTGTGCGGGAAATTTTATGGCAAGGGGGCTTTTTTATGAAGCAATATTATTTCAGGCCGTTAAGGGAGAGCGGGTTTAAGCTTTCGGACGAGGAGTGCAGAAGGATACTTAATAAGGCTGAGTATGGGGTGCTTAGCACCTATGGCAGGGATTTATTCCCGCATTCTGTGCCGATGAACTTTGTTTTTGACGGGCGCAGGATTTACATGCACACTGACAATGAGGGGCACTTGCTTGAGTCCATTAATGTCAATGGGCATGTCAGCTTTTGCGTGGTGGAGAGTGCAAAGGTCGTACCCGCTGAGTTTAAAAGCTATTACAAAAGCGTTATCGCCTACGGCGCATGTGACCCCATCTATATGAAAAACCAAAAGTTTTACGCGCTGGAAAGCCTTATTCTGAAATACTGCCCCGGGCTTTACAAGCAGGGGGTGGAGCACATCCGCAAGCACTGGAACGATACTACTGTTTTATGTATGCATGTTTTACACATAAGCGGTAAGTGCAATGAGCTGCCAAATACCAATACATAAAAAAAGCGGGTGTTATCACCCGCTTTTTTAACTCCAATTTTAATTATATTATACTCGTAAAAATATTTCAATAGCTATAGCTTAAAATTGTAAGATATAAATAAAGCTTTACCTGCTATTTTGGCAATAATATGCATTGATTTAGCTATGGCTATAGGTTACAATTAAACTAAGGGAGGTGATTGCTATAAATTAGTAAATTTGATGGTGTCGGTTTCAACAAGGGTTTATAGGAGAAAAAAATATGTTAATTAGAAAGCAGCTCATAAAATCACATTTATGATTTTAGTTTTATTTGCATTTGTAAACTTATTTGCGATTAACTCACTTACTTTGGCACAGACACCGGACCAAACTGACAGCGGCGGCGCACAGATTGTGCCGATGGCGGCATGGCCGTGGGCTACTGCGAAAACTTCCACCACCATTTGGAGCGTACCGTATGACGGCAACAGGGTTTCAATTGCCACGCTTTCAAGCGGGGATGGATTTTTTGTAATTGAAAGGGAGTACGGTTATTATTATATAGAGCGTACTGTCAATGGAAAGTTCCAGCGCGGATATGTAAAGATGAGCGACGTTAACAGTGTAAATTACAGCTGGAGCAATCACAATGTATACTTTGAGGGTACAACAAAATTTACCGGTACAATAAATGTGCTGAGCGGGCCGGGGACCACCAACTCGTATTTTACGCTGGGCTCAATCAGCGCCGGCGAATATCCGCTTTTGATTCTCAAAGAGCAGAAAAACACATACAATAATATATGGTATTATTATATACAATATAAGCTGGACGGAAATGAGAATTTCAAGCGGGGCTGGGTTGAAAAGTCAAAGCTTGCGGTAAAGTACCCGTCCAACAGTGATTCACTTTTGGATGAAAACAAAGTTATACTGCTTGAGTCCAATGTATCAGACAAGTATATTTATACAAACGGGGTTTCAAACGCGTATGTAACCCAGCAGCCCTTTACTACCGATACCACCCGCCAGTTTAAGCTGGAAAAGACGGATGATGGGTTTTACAGGTTTGTAAGCGTCAATAACCCAAACCTCAGCCTGCAGCCGATTGGCAACTACATTGCCGGCGGGGTGCGGCTGGGGGTATACACTAAGGGGACCCCCGGCGCGCCTAATAAGGCGGAGGAGTTTGAGATTGTGCATGACCATGACGGGATGTTTATGATTAGGGCACGCGTTACTGCCGGCTACCGGTCAATTGACCTTTACGGCGGGGACACTTCTAACGGAAACAGGATTATACTGTCCAGGGCGGTCGCCGGCCACAATAATCAAATGTGGCGGCTGCAGCCTAAAATTACCGGCGGCAATGACATCGCTGTAATAAAAGCAGGTGATTCTACCGGCAGGGCTGTAAAACTAATTTATGATGTATTTAACAATAAAAACGTTTTTTATTCAAATAAAATAAGTACGCAAAGCTCTATTTTAAGCCTGGCTTCTAAAAATGACAGGTTTACACTTAAGCATATTAAGTATGCAGTTAAAAACTCCAGCTTTTTCTATATTAATGCGCATGGTTTAACAGATCCAAATCGTATTAAAATAAACAATTCCGCCGGCACTTATGATGTAAAACCCAGTGATTTTGGTTTTGCCACCTCGGACAGGACCAGGTGGGGTGCCTTAGGGCCTTGTGACCAGCTGAATTTAAACAACGGACGTGGGGATTCAGCTGTTGAATGGGCAACCCAGGCGCTTAGAAAAGGCGTACGGGGTATATTAGGGTACCATAAAGGCTCTCCGGCTGATGATGGTGATGATAATATACATCAGGTCACAAATATGGAGGAATTTACTGAAAGAATAAGCGATGGTGAGGGGTTAATTAATGCCTGGCGCCAGTCCAATAACGGTTCACTTCTTCGCCCTGAGACAAATTGGGCGGTTATATATCATCAGATAGCGGTGAATGATACGTTAAATAATTATAATGTAAAAATTCCTGACCCTACTATAACATATATACATTATGTGGCCAAGGATGTGTCATCCCCTGTCTTTCCGCAAGCCAGCTCAGTTACTGTAAACCAGTTTATAAGCACCTATTGTGATGCTGATGTTGTGTGCAAAAATAATTTAATGAGTTTGGATAACAATGCCAAGCTTAATATCCAAAACGGCAGCGCGACAAAAGAAAATGGTATTATGACCTATATTAAAAACGGGGAACAGCTATTTGAAGGCAATAAAGTAAGCTTTGATAAACAAGCGGCACTTACACACGCGGCTGAGTTTTTAAAAGAGAATAATATAAAATTTAGCTCAGCAGCAGATTTTAGCATATCCACAATAAGCCGCCAGATTATGGCGCCGGGGCAAAATACCTTTGGCCAAAAGGAAACGCTTGCGTATGTTATTAATATACACAGCCAAAATAATGATAACAGTATTTATATTGAAGTATCAGAAAATGGCGTTTGCTATTGCAGCGCCAAAATAGAATAGGGGGTGCATAAAATGACAAAGGCAAAAAAAATAATATTAATTGTGTGCCTTGCAGTTGTAGCCTTAATAGTGCTTGCCTATCTTAGCGTTGTAATTTGCTACCAAAATTCATATAATGGCGTAAATGGGTTTGAAATTGTAAACAGCGTGATTTACCTTACTGTGACAGATAAGGATTATGTGGACCTTGGTGGTGAGCGGTATATATTAAAAACAGGCTATGCTGAAAGCTTTGTTACAAATGAGTTTGATAGTTTTGTTTCAAATTATATGCTAAATAATGTTGATGAGAAATATAGACACAATGATGTTTATTACCTAAAAGGATTGGTCGCAACTAAAAATGGGATTCAGTATGAATATAAATATAATCCTTTTGGTGATAATAGGTTTGTTTTAATGCGCGGAGAGCCGTTAGAGTAGGTGGTGCATAATATGACAAAGGCAAAAAGGATAATACTTTTTGTGTGCCTTGTAATAGCAGCAATAGTAGTGACTGCTTATTTTGGGGCAGTAAGCTGGTACTATTATGCTTTTCACAATACAGTAAGCGGGTTTGACATTGTAAACAGCATGATTTATCTTACTGTGACAGATAAGGATTATGTGGACCTTGGCGGTGAGCGGTATATAGTAAAAGAGGGCGGCGCCCAAAGCCTGCTTGATAATGAGTTTGACAGCTATACAACAGAGTCTATGCGTTTTAAGCTTTCTGTGGGTTATAGCGAAAGTGAGATAACTCATTGGCCACATGACGTAAAGGGCCTGCAGGCTGTAAAAGACGGAGTCAGGTATGCATACTCAGCTGGATATTTTGACAGCAACAAATATATACTGATGTGCGGAGAGCCGTTAGAAGCTGGAAAAGACGGAGCCGGGTATGATTATTGGGATTGATATTGTGATAGCAACAAATATATACTGTTATGTGGAAAGCCATTAGAGTAGGTGGTGCATAATAGCCGGGCGCTTTTTTGCTATTGAATTTTTATAATTTTTATGTTATAATAAGCTTAAGTTTACTGGCAAATAAAAAATATGAGATGAGTTTTATTAAAAATGAGCAATAAAGCAACAAAGCGTTCACTTATACTTAGTGTTATATCGCTTATTGTCTGCTGCGCTATGCTAATAGGCTCGACATTTGCGTGGTTTACAGACAATGTGTCAACTGGTGCAAACCAGATTGTTGCTGGCAATCTGGATGTTGAGCTTTATTACCAGAACGTGGCCATGGCCGATTTTGCGCCGGTGAGCGACACCACAAGCGACCTGTTTGTCTCATCTGAAGGCGGGGAGATTAAGTGGGAGCCGGGCGCGGCCGCGGTTACATATCTTAGGCTAAGCAACGCGGGCAGCCTTGCGCTTAAGTACCAGTTGTCTGTTGCGGCAAGTGACACTGCCGTAGGGGCTGACGGGGCGGCGCTCTCCAAAGTCCTTAAAACCGCCGCGGTGGAGATTGCAGCTGATGAGGTCGGTTCTTTCTCCCGCGATGATGCAATAGCAAAGGCAACTGCTGCGGGCGCTGAGAGTGTTTTGACATACAGCAAGCAGTCCGAGCTGGCCGCAGGCGCTCAGCCGCTCTACTTTGCGCTTGTTGTCTATTATCCTTACGAGCTTGGCAATGTGGTGGATGGCTTAGTTTACAACCGCAGCGATGTTGAGCTTGCCACTGAGCTTACTGTAAAGCTTACTGCAGCGCAGGCGGTCAGCGAGAGTGACAGCTTTTCAAACGACTATGACCAGGGCGCTCAGCTGCCGGTTGTAAATTCACAGTCGCTTACCAGCGCTTTGAAAGCGGGCGGCATTGTAACGCTGGGCAGTGATATTGAATACAGCGCTGATACCAACCCGGATATTGACACGGCTGATCAAAGGGTGGTTCTCACTAGGTCAACAGTGCTGGACCTTTCGGACAAGACAATCACGTTTGACTCGGGCGCCGGCGCCAACAACTTTGCTGCGTTTTATCTTAGCAGCGGGTTTGCCAATGTAACGGTTGAGGGTGATGGGACTATTGACGCGATTTCTAATACAGGCGGGTACTGCTTCCACCTTTATGGAAGTTTGCTGTCAAGGCCGAAACTTACAATTAACGGCGGAACCTATATCGGCACGCCGACTGCGGTTAATGTTCAGCATGGCACCGCGTACATCAACGGCGGGTTCTATGACTGCCGGCCGGCCACTACTGTTACGGAAGATGTATACCGGTACACTTTAAATTGTTATGACGACAATTATAAAAACGGCAGCGCAAAGATTATTGTAACAGGCGGCACGTTTGTTAATTTCAACCCTGCCGATAACCAGGCCGAGGGCCCTGGCACAAACTTTGTTGCCGAGGGGTACACGGTGGTGCCTGAAACACAGGCAAACGGTGATATTTGGTACACCGTTGTGCCGGAATAAGCTTAAGCCCATCCAAAACGAGCGGTGAGATAAGTATGTTTTTAAGGGACGGCTGTGCGCCGTCCCTTACTGCTATCTTAAAACAATGCTCTTAAGCGGGCGGTGAGATTAGAAACTTTTAGGGAGAACGGCGTGTGGCCGTTTCTCTGTTTGTTTTCTTAAAACACCGTGCCTAAGCGGTGGGCTTTTTTATTTTAAGTCTAAAAAAATACTTGATTTTAGCTAAGGGGTGTGGTATGATACTTTAAGAGATTTTTATGCGCTGGTAGCTCAGCTGGATAGAGCGTCTGACTACGGATCAGAAGGCCGGGAGTTCGAATCTTCT
>ERZ826242.848-NODE-848-length-38714-cov-7.757288_pt1 | contig 38714 bp, 35 predicted proteins | sample MGYA00519871_ERZ826242 | MGnify/ENA primary metagenome ERZ826242 (study PRJEB31778, sample SAMEA3449226) | human gut metagenome | biome: human gut; feature: human-associated habitat; material: faeces | place: United Kingdom | collected 2010/2012 ...
TTTTTCATCCACTCTTTCTAAATCACTTTCGTTATATACAATTCCATTCGATACCATTAAGCTTGGATATCCAGATACTTCTTCGAATTCACTGGTAATTAATTTTATCTCTTGGGATAAGTTATATAACGCTGTATTATCGTTAATATAAATTGGATAACTTAAATTAATTTCCTCTTTCTTGTTTTCTCCTACAAAGTAGTCATTTACTTTTTTATATAACTTATCTTGTTCATATACTTTTGTTAAAAATATACTTTTTTTATTATTATCTTCTTCACTATTGTTTCCCAATAAAGTTTCTGTGATTTCTTTTCCTGAGATGGCATATCCTTCATATTCAATTCTCATGATTTCTCTAAAGTTTAGAAATATATAATAAATTGCAATTGTTAATATAATAAAAACAATGAGTCCTATCATTAAAAAAATTGGACTTTTTACTTTTCTTCCTTTTGTGTTTCTTTTTACTTCTTTTTTGGACATTTTTAGCACCCTCTCTTCATTTTTAGGCATAAATATTGGGAAATATTTATGCCTTTTCTTTTGTTCTTTTAAATTATAGCACAGAGTACCTAACTTGTAAACTAGTTATTTTATGGATAAGTTTTCCTTACTTAAGGTTCTTTTGGCGTGGTTAAAATTAATAAGAGTTTCTTATAAAATATCTATGATGAAAAGAAGGGAGGATTTACAATAAATGATTTATATTAGGGTAAAGGATATATTAAAAGAGAAAAAAAAATCAAAATATTGGCTTATAAAAAATATGAAACGGAGGTTATCAAGCAATTAGCCATTTAATGAATAATGAAACCACAAGTATTCATTTTGATACATTAGATCGATTATGCGAATTATTAGATTGTAAACCTGGAGATATTTTGGTAAAAAAAGAAGATGATTCTGAAAAAGAGGAAAAAAAGAAACGCAAACAGCAATATAAAAGCAAATAAACCTCAAAAAGTTCTGAGGTTTATTTGCTTTTTGAAAAAGTGGCAAAGCCACTTTTTTTATTACGTAGGAAATTTCTAACAAAATTTTTGAAGTAATAAGGTTAAGTTTCTTTAGTCTGTACGATTGCGAATCAATCTGTACATCATTGACATATTTTATTTCCTAATACTTTTCCACCAATAATATGAAAATGTAAATGCATTACTTCCTGTCCAGAATCTCTTCCAGAATTTGTTACCACACGATATCCTGATTCTGCTACACCTTGCTCTTTCGCTATTTTATTAATTACTAAATGAATCCTTCCTATTAAAGAAATATCTTCTTCTTTAATATCCTTTATTGAATCGAAATGTTTCTTAGGTATTACTAAAATGTGAACTGGTGCTATTGGATTAATATCTTTAAAAGCTACTATTTCTTCGTCTTCATATACAATAGTAGATGGTATTTCTTTTCTTACAATTTTACAAAATAAACAATTATCCATTTTCATTCCCTCTTCCTATTCTTGAATTAATATTGCTTTTATTCTTCTAACACCTGACGAACTTGATTCCTCTTTTTTAATTTTAAATTTTCCAAGCTCTCCTGTGTGACTTACATGTGGTCCTCCACAAATCTCTTTACTAAAATCCCCAATTGTGTATACTTTTACTTTATCTCCGTATTTATCCGTAAATAAACCAATTGCCCCTGATTTTTTTGCATCCTCATAACTCATTTCTTCGCATGTAACCGCTAAATCTTTTTGAATTTGTTCATTTACTAAATCTTCTACTTTTTGTATTTCTTCTTTTGTCATTTTTTGTGGATGTGTGAAGTCAAAACGTAATCTTTCTGAAGTGATATTAGATCCATTTTGTTTTACATGTTCTCCTAATACTTCTCTTAATGCTTCATGTAATAAATGAGTTGCCGTATGATAAGCTGTTGTAATTTCATTTTGTTCTGCAAGACCACCTTTAAATTTTTGTTCACTACCCAATCTAGATTTTTCTTGATGCATTTTAAATAATTCTTCAAATTCTTGCATATTAATTTTAAATCCTTGTTCTTTTGCTAATTCTTCTGTTATTTCTGGTGGAAATCCAAAAGTATCATATAAGCGAAATACTGTTTTTCCATCAATGCTTTTCTTTCCTTCTTGTTCTGCTTTTGCAACTGCCTTTTCAAATTCCCTTTCTCCATGAGACAATGTTGCTACAAATTTATCTTTTTCTTCTATGATAACTTGGGTAATTGTTTGTTTATTTTCTTCTAAATATGGATACATCTCTTTTAATATTTCTATATTTAAATAAATTAAATCTTTTGTTTCCTCTAAATTAATTTCTAGTTTTCTTAAATGTCTTATCATTCTTCTAATTAATCTTCTTAAAATATATCCTCTATCAATGTTACTTGGTCTTCCACCATCTGCAATAATCATCATACTAGCTCTTAAATGTTCTGCTACAATTCTTCTACTATGGATATCATCTACTTTAGCAAGTTTTTCTAAATGTTCCATCATTGGAGCAAATAATTCTGTTTCATATGGTGTTTTCTTACCTTGTAATAACATTGTCATTCTTTCTAATCCAAGTCCTGTATCCACATTATGTTGTTTTAATTTTGTAAGGGTTCCATCCTTATGTTTAAAATATTGCATAAATACATTATTCCAAATTTCAACATACTTTCCACAATCACAGTCTGGATTACAATTTTTAGAACATGGTTCTTTTCCTGTATCATAAAAAATTTCTGTATCTGGTCCACATGGTCCTTCTTCTCCTGCAATCCACCAATTATCTTTTAAGAAATAAATTCTTTCTTCTGGAATTCCCGCTTCTTTCCAATATTTTGCTGCTTCTTCATCTTTTGGTGCCTCTTCATTTCCCGCAAAACAAGTAACAGAAAGTTTCTCTACTGGAATTTCTAATTCTTTTGTTAAAAATTCAAAACTCATCTGGATAGATTCTTTTTTAAAATAGTCTCCTAAAGACCAATTTCCAAGCATTTCAAAATAGGTTAAATGACGATTGTCCCCTACTTCTTCAATATCATTTGTCCTTAAACATTTCTGATAATCAGTTAATCTTGTTCCTTCTGGATGTTTCTCTCCTAATAAATATGGTACAAGTGGTTGCATTCCTGCTGTTGTAAATAAAACAGATGGATCGTTTTCAGGAATTAATGGTGCACTTGGTATAATTTTGTGACCATGTCTCTCAAAAAAATTTAAATATTTATTTCGTATGTCAATTGCTTTCATAAAAAACTCCTCTTCCTACTAATTTACTGAAAGAATTATATTACATAAAGTCAAAAAAATCAATCTTTTGTAGAACAAAAGAGGCTTGATTGACATCTTCGAACACTTCCTATTGATTTTCATTCCTCGTCTTTGTTCCCTTCACGAAAATTTCTATTAGATAAACAGAAATAGATCCTGCTTTTTTACAGGATCTATTTATTTTATATTTCCATTTGACTTCCTAAAAAATTAGCTGCCGATTGTGCTACTTTTTGTTCTACTTCTGTCATTTTAGTTTTTGGTTCTTTGGCAAGCAAAATTACCGTACCTATGGTATCTCCATTTGAAACAATAGGATATACAACTTGTGAGTTGAATTTTCTATCTTTATTATCATTTTTAATAATTGGTATTGAAATATCATTATTTTGTTTACTTGTATATACTTCTTGATCTTCCATAATCTGTTCTAATTCTTGACTTAAATCTTGCTCTAATAATTCCTTTTTTAGACCTCCGGATATTGCAATAACAGTATCTTTATCGGTAATACAAGCAATATGACCTGTCGTTTTCGCTAATGTTTCTGCATATCCAACTGCAAACTCTGATAGTTCTCCTATTGGTGAATATTTTTTTAAGATTACTTCCCCTTCTTTATCTGTAAATATCTCTAATGGATCTCCCTCTTTTATTCTTAAAGTTTTTCTTATCTCTTTTGGAATCACAACTCTTCCCAAATCGTCTATTCTTCTTACTACTCCAGTTGCTTTCAAAATTTTCCCTCCTTTTATTTATATGTCTACTTTTATTATTTCAATCCATTAGAAAATTATGCATTTTTTATCAAAGTAAAAATATTTTTACTTTTTGTCATTTTATTTCTAATTACATTTCAAAATAGAAAATTTATAAATATTTTCATTTTGCCTACTATGTTTCCAAACTTAATCTTTTGCAATTGTCAGTATTCCAATTTGTTCTGCTCCCGCTTCTCTTAAAATTCTACTACATTCATTTACTGTATTTCCAGTTGTATAAATATCGTCAAAAAGCAAAATCTTTTTATTCTTTACTTGGCTACCATCTTTTATTACATAGGCATTTTCTACATTTTTCTTTCTGTTTTCTTTATTTAGTGAACTTTGTTTTTTACTATTTTTTATTTTTACTAAATTCTTAGAAGAAAATGGTATTCCTAGTTTTCTACTAATTTCTTTTCCAATTAATTCACTTTGATTATATCCTCTTTGTCTTCTTCTAATCTTATGAAGTGGTACAGGATATAATATTTCATATTTTGAAATAAATTTGCATATTTTTTCTTGATTTAAAATTAGTTTAGCAAAAGTTTGATATAAATATGCTTGATTACTAAATTTATAAGAAAGTATTTTCATTCTAATCATATCTTTGTATTGAAATAAATAAATTTGTTCATCGAAATATCTTCCTTCTCGTATAATATAACTTTTACGTTTTGCTATTATCTGTGTTTCTAATTGTCTTTGACACTGTTTGCAAATTGTTTCCTTTTCTATTTTCCCACAAATTCCACAAACATTCGGATAAAAAAATTGGAGGATTCTTTCTAGTAGATTTTCCATAAATCTTCCTTTCTCCCCCCAATAAAACTTTTCTCTCTTTTTTTACTTTTTAAACCCTAAAAAACAACTTTTTTATGCATTCATCATTTTATAAGCTAGTCCTGTATTTCTTTTTCGATTGTCTGCATTTTTTATCATATATCCCATTACTTGATCATCTCCGATCATAATTAGCATCTCTTTTGCTCTTGTCATACTTGTATATAATAAATTTCTTGTTAGCAACATTGGAGACGTTTGTGGCATTACTACAATTACTACATCAAACTCGCTTCCTTGCGCTTTATGAATCGTAATTGCATAAGCATGTTCGATTTGATCTAATTCTGAATAGGTATACCACGCTTCTTTTCCATCATCAAACAAAATTTTTATTTGTTTTTCTACTTCATAAATTTTTTGTATTCTTCCTAATTCTCCATTAAAGATTCCTGTTCCATTTTCCTTGCTATTTTCCACTTTCTGCCAAAAAATATCGTAATTATTTTTGGTTTGCATTACTCGATCACCCTCGCGAAAAATAATCTCTCCAGATTTCTTTTCCTTTTTCTCTTGACTACTTGGATTTAATTCCTCTTGTAAAATTTTATTTAATTCTCTTGTTCCTAACATTCCTTTTTTTGTAGGTGTTAATACTTGAATATTATAGAAAAAGTCATAATTTCCAAAGTTTTTTAATCTTTCTTTACAAAGCGAAATTACCTGTTTTAAAATTTGCTCCTGATTTCTTTCTTTCACATAGAAAAAGTCTTGTTTCATTTCTTCTTGTTCTTCTAATTCCTCTTTCGAAATTAAGTTTTTTCCCTCATTTACTCTATGTGCATTTACAATAATTTTACTTTTCGCAGCTTGTCTAAAAATTTTGTTTAAATGAATCGTAACAATTTCTTCTGATTCTATTAAATCTTTTAATATACTTCCTGGACCTACTGATGGAAGTTGATCTGCATCTCCTACTAATACTAATTTTGTTCCTTGAAAAATTCCTTTTAATAAATAATTCATAAGAAACATATCTACCATAGACATTTCATCTACGATAATAATATCTGCATCAATTGGTGCTACATCATATTCTATGTTTTCAATGTTTCCTTCTTCTTCTAATTTTCCTATTTCTAATAAACGATGCAATGTTTTTGCTTCTTCTCCTGTCGTTTCTGTCATCCTTTTTGCTGCTCTTCCTGTAGGAGCACATAATACCACTTTTTTTCCATGGTCTTTATAAATATCCATTACTGTTTTTATAATGGTTGTCTTTCCAGTTCCTGGCCCTCCTGTAATAATTGTTACATTATTTTCATTAATTGCCTCTATCGCTTCTCTTTGTTTTTCTGAAAATTCTATTTTACTTTGCTTTTCTATTTTTTCTAATTCTTTTTTAAAGTGGGATATTCTTTTTATATTTTTAGCCTCTTTTAATATCGTAATTTTTCTTGCAATATTTTTCTCTGCTCGATAAAATTCATCTAAATAAATCCATTTTTCTCCGTTTGTTCTTGTTTCTATTTGTATCTTTTCTTGTACATTTAAATCAATTAAGCTATCTTCAATTTCCTCTTCTCCTACTTGCAATAATTCACTTACAAATCGAATTAAATTCTCTTTTAATGTACAACAGTGTCCATTATAACTAATTTTTAATAAACTATATCGAATTCCACTTTTAATACGTTTATCATTCCTTAAATCAAAACCAGATTCTCTGGCTATCTTGTCTATTTTAGTAAAGTCAACACCTCTTACCATATCAATTAATAGATAAGGATTGGCCTCAATTTCTTCTATCGTAGAAGTTCCTAGCTTTTCATAAACTGTTTTTGCATTTTGCGCACTAATTCCATATTTCTCTAAAAATCCAACTATTTGCCATACTTCCCAATTTTCGATAAAACTTTGTGACATTTCGATTGCTTTTTCATTGGATATTCCTTTTATTTGTGCTAATTTATATGGTTCAAATTTAAAAACATTAATGGTTTCTTCTTTAAATGTCTCCACTATTTTTTGTGCCGTTACTGGACCAATTCCTTTAATATTTCCTGCTGCCAAATATTTTTCTAAAGAATCCAAAGTCTGTGGCATTAATTTTTCAAATGTATTTACCTTAAATTGTTCTCCATATTCTTTATGTGTTACAAAATTTCCTATTACTTTTACAGTATCCCCAATATTAATAAAAGGCATGTAACCAACAATTGTAATCTCCTCTTCTTCTGTTCCAAGAATTGCAATCATATAACTATTTACTTCATTTTGATAAATAATTTCTTCAATTTGTCCTGTTAATTCCAAATATGATTCCTCTTTTCTTTTTTCTATCAAATTATTCTATCACAAATTTGTTTTTTTACAAACTATTTTTCTTAGAATTCATATTTTTCATACTATATATTCTAGTTAGAATTAATATTTTCCATCAATTCTTTATACTCTTTCCAATTCGTTACTTTTATATAAGGATAATCTTCCTCCATTTTATGTAAAATTTTAATTGTATCATCTGTGGATCCTAAATCAACCACCATAATATCTTTTACCATTTCTTCTTTTCCATATAAAATGCGAAATAATATTGTTCTTAAAAATCCTTCAATTTTATTTTCCTGATTTTTTGTTGCGATAATCATATAAATTCCATCCGATTTCATATTTGTACAAGTTACTATGTAAAGAATTGTTTTTATAATTTCAAATAGACCATATAATGCCAATGTCCATAAAATTCCATGTATGATAAATTCTACCATTTTATCACCTTCTTTTATTCATATCTTTTATATCATATGATTTTTTGCATAAAAGGTGAAAAAGAGTAGACTTTCTTGATGACCCCATATTTGAATTGCTATTTTTAGCATATTTTAGAGTTCATCACGTTTTTGTCTACTCTTACTTTTTCATTTTATGTTCCAGTAAGTTTTATCTATATAAACTAAAGAGGGCTATTCTTTTTATTTATTTTTATCTTCTTACCTTTCCATCTAATGAGTCTAAATTATCTAATGCTTTTCCTGTTCCTAATGCTACACAAGAAATTGCATCTTCTGCAATCATAACATTAATTCCTGTTTTCTCTTGAAGAAGTTTATCTAATCCATCTACTAAACATCCTCCACCAGTCATATAAATTCCTTTATCACTAATATCGGATGCAAGTTCTGGTGGTGTTTTTTCTAATACTGAATGTACTGAATCGACAATCATCATAGCAGGTTCTATTAATGCTTCTAACATTTCACTTGAATAAATTGTGATTGTTTTTGGAAGACCTGTGCTTAAATCTCTTCCTCTAATATCCATTTCCATATCTTGAATCTTAGGATATACACAACCAATATTTACTTTTAAATCCTCTGCTGTTCTTTCCCCAATCATAACATTATGCTTTCTCTTAATATATTTTACGATTGCTTCATCGAATTTATCTCCAGCAACTTTTAAAGAAGTACTTACAACAGATCCGCCTAGTGATATTACTGCAATATCGGTTGTTCCTCCACCAATATCTACAATCATATTACCACATGGTTTTGAAATATCGATACCTGCTCCAATTGCCGCTGCAATTGGTTCTTCTATTAAATATACTTTCCTAGCACCAGCTTGTGATGCTGCATCAATTACTGCTCTTTTTTCTACTTCTGTTACTTGAGATGGAATACAAATCATAATTCTTGGTGAAAAAACAAATTTTCCACATACTTTACTGATAAAATGTTTTAACATTTTTTCTGTTACAGTATAGTCTGATATAACGCCTTCTCTTAGGGGTCTTGTTGCTATAATATTTCCTGGAGTTCTACCAAGCATTCGTCTTGCTTCTTGTCCTACTGCTAATACTTCACCACTATTTTTATCTACTGCAACAACAGAAGGTTCTCTAAGTACGATTCCCTTTCCTTTTACATATGCAATTACAGTGGCAGTTCCTAGATCGATTCCTATATCTTGTCCAAAGCCAAACATTCCAACTCTCCTCTCTCCCTACATCATTGTTACAAGTCTGTTACAATTATATTACAGTTTCTATAAAATAGCAAATGTTTTTCGAAAAAAGTAAAAAAAATTTCCAGTACTTTTTATACTGGAAAAATTCCGAATAGATATCCTACTGGTAAATAATAATAAACAAGCATTCCTCCTACAATTAAGCCAAATTTTTGCATATCTGTTAACTCAAAATTCACATTATAAATATCTGGTGTCTGATCTGTCGTACTAATCTTTAAACTTTCTGCTCCTTGGCATCGATATTGCACATTAAATTCTTCTGATTGTCCTACTTCCAATTCACTTACTTTTAAATATTTCGTTGCTATATTATTATCATATTCTGAATAGCAATCTACAATAATATATTCGTTATCTAATTTGTGATCCGTATTATTTGTAATAACTCCTTTTACATATCCATTCATTTTTGTTGCTTTTGCTTCTGTAATTTCTATTTTTGGAGACTCTTTTACTACTTCATATTCATAGATTGGTGTATAGGCTGTTCGAATAAAAGCTTTTGACATGAATGTAACAAATATAAATAATAATACAAAAGCTACAAATAATTTTGCAAATAGTTTCATGGTATTCATAATTTTACTCTCCTTACCAAAATATACTAATATTATACAATAGTATACATAATTTGTAAAGAAATACATTAAGAAAAAAGTGTAATAAGTAATCTTATTACACTTTTTTATCTTCACTAAATTCTAACTACTCCACCAATTGTTTTATTTACTTCATATTCTTCTTTTTCATCAGAAACAATATTTGGTCCTCCTGCTAAAACAATAGTATCTCCTTTTTCTAAAGTTCCTTCTTGTTTTAATTTTTCCATTCCTTTTGTAATGGTATCTTTAATATTTTTTTCATTTTCAATAAGAATTGGGAATACATTCCATGTTGGAGCTAATTGATTATATGTTTTCTTGCAATCTGTAATTGCGAAGATTGGGCATTGTGCTCCCATTCCTGAAATTCTTCTTACAGAATTTCCTGTATGCGTATATGCTACAATTGCATCTGCTTTAATATCTCTTGCAGTTACACAAGTTGTATATGCTACATTTCCTTCAATATCATTTACATCTAATTTAAAATCTTTTTTTGTAAATCTCTTCCAATAGTTAATTGTTGGTTCTACAGATTTTGCTACTCTTACCATAGTATCTACGCATTTTACAGGATATTTACCCATTGCGCATTCTCCTGATAGCATTACACAAGCAGTACGATCATATACAGCATTTGCTACGTCACTTACTTCTGCTCTTGTTGGTAATGGATTTTCTGTCATAGATTCTAACATTTGAGTTGCTGTAATTACCAATTTTCCTTCTTCATTACATCTTTTAATGAAACGTTTTTGAACAACTGGTACTACTTCAAAAGGAACTTCAACAGCCATATCTCCACGAGCTACCATAATTCCATCAGAATTTGCTAAAATTTCTTCAAAATTGTCAATTCCTTCTTGGTTTTCAATTTTGCATATAATTTTAATGTCTTGTCCACCATGTTCATCTAATACTTTACGAATTGCTAATACGTCTTCTTTATTTCTTACAAAAGATCCTGCAACATAATCAAATCCTACTCTTGCTCCATCGATTAAGTCTTGAATATCTTTTTCTTTTAATGCTGGTAATTTTAAAGGTACCCCTGGAACATTAACACTTTTTCTTGATCCCAATTTTCCGCCATCAACAACTTGGCAATGAATATCTTTTCCTTTTATTTCTTTTACTTGTACATTAATTGCACCGTCATCAATTAAAATAGTATCTCCTGGTTTTACATCTTTATATAAATCTTTATAACTGATGCTAACACCTTTTTCGTCTCCTACCATATCTTCGTTATAGAAAACAAATGGATCTCCCTCTTTTAATTCTACTTTTACATTTTTTCCTGTTACAAGCATTCCTGTTCTTACTTCAGGTCCTTGCATATCTAGAAGCATAGCAACTGGCATTCCAAGTTTTTCTCTAATTGCTAAAAAGTCATTAATTTTTTCTTCTTGTTCTGGATAACTTCCATGAGAGAAGTTGATTCTAGCAACACTCATTCCAGTTTTCATTAATTCTTCTAATCTTTTTTCACTTGCTGGTCCAATGGTACATACAATATTTGTTTTTCTTAAATTCTTTTTCACAATAATTCCTCCTTAGAAATTTAACGCTAGTATGTATTATATCACAATTCTTTTGCTAGAATCAATATATTTTTTCAAAAAACGCCCTTTTTCATTGTTATTTTACAACTTCACTGATTACTTTGCTTAAATACTTCATGCTTGTTAAGCATTGTTCCATTGTATTTCCTGTTGCACCTACTTCAATAATGCTGGCCGCTTTTGTAACATGTTGGTTATACCTAGAGTTTCTTACAATAATTGGCTTAAATAAGCCTGGATATAGCTCATTTGCTTTCTCTTGAATCTTAATTGCAAATTTTAAATTTTGTTGCCAATTTGGATGACTAAGACCTCCTCCATCGGTGCCAATAACAAACATTAATTGTGCTGCATATTCTTCTCCTATTTTTACGGTAGGAGCATAATCTTCTTTACTTCCTACTGCATCTCTATGTATATCAAATACCATTTGCGTTTCTGGTTTTAATGCTAATTGATTTTTTACTGTTACTAAAGAGCGATTATAAGATCCTGTATATGCGGGATAATCATGATATGTCTGATCATGAACCGTTTGATAACCGTAGGCATCTAAATGTTTTTTTAGTTCCGCTCCTACTCTTGCTACTGAAAAGTTTAAATCATTCGTTCGAAAATTTCCCGTTGGTTGATAGGGAAATGCTTCTGTTGCTGTATAACTTTCACAGGTATGAGTATGAAAAATCAGAATATCTTTTTTATTTTCTAATTCGATATCTGGTGTTAAAATTTCTGGCGTCAAGTCATATTTAGATTCATTTTTTATTTTTACACTATTATATTCGTTGGTAAATTTGGTATTGATTCCACTTTGGTCAATTACTTCTGTTTGCACATTTATTTGTGCTTCTTCTACACTTTGTGTTTCTTTATTTTCTTCCTGAGGCTTTTCTGCTATCTCTACTTTTGTTTCCTCTTTTTCTTTTAATGTTTGTGTCATACTTAATTCTGTATTTAAAAGTTGCTCGATACTATCTTGATCTACTTGGCTGATTCCCTCTTTCTTTTCTCCATTCATCATTGGAATTGCTTGATGAATCGAATATATTCTTGCTGTTTTTTTTACATTTTCTACGATTACTGAAATTTTCTCTAACCAGTTTATTTCTTGCTTCTGGGATTTTTGACTTGAAAAATATCTAGTAAGTCCAACTACAATTGAAATAATAATTGTAAGCTCTACTAGATATTTTAACAAATCTTTTCCTTTTATGACGGTCATATTGATCATTGTCATTTCTCCTTTGTTCCAAACGTCTCTTTATTATTATATGTACTAGCATTAATAATATGTCTAGAAAAGGATTTTTGACTTTTTACTTTTCCATTTATATGTCCGTTTTTATTATTGCTTCAGAAATTTCTGAAGCAACAAGGTTAGTTACCTTAAGTGTGCAATTGCGAAGCAATCTGTACATCTGGCGAAGCCACTTTTCTTATTTTTTGAATTGCTTCTTCTAGAGTAAGCATTTCTTGTTCCCCGGATTCCATATCTTTAATTGTTACTTTTTGATTCTGAAGTTCTTCTTCTCCAATAATGGCAACATAAGGAATGTTTAATTTGTTTGCATATTTAAATTTTGCCTTTACTTTTTTATCATTTAAATATACTTCTGTATTAATTCCTGCTTTTCTTAGTTCTGTTGCTACTTTTATACTTTCACTAATATCTGGCAACATTGAAATGACTAAAACATCGGAAATTGATTTTCTATCTACCTTCATTAGGTTCATTTCGTTTAATTTATAGAATAATCTGGTAAGACCAATAGAAACTCCTACACCTGGTAATTTACGATCGGTATAGAATTCAGCTAAATTATCATATCTTCCTCCTGAACAAACACTTCCTAAAGAACGATACTCATTTAAAAACGTTTCATATACAGTTCCTGTATAATAATCTAAGCCTCTTGCGATAGTAAAGTCTACTTTAAAGTTTTCATCTGGTACTCCAAATAGGCGGATATTTTTTACTACCCCTGTTAATTCTGTTACTCCTTCATTCCATAATTTGTTTTCAATTTGTAATGTCTGTAAACTTTTTAGTTTTTCATCAGTAGTTCCTTCAATGCTAATGAAATCAAGAATTGTTTTAATTGCTTCCTCTTGTATATTTAAATTCTTTAGTTCCTTAATTACATTATCTTTCCCAATTTTTTCAATCTTGTCAATAATTCTCATAATTTCAACAGATTGCTCTTTCAAATTTAAAAATTCATATAATCCATTTAAAATCTTTCGATTATTGATGCAAATCGTAAATTTATCAAATCCTAATTCTTTAATGGTTGCATAAATAACACTAGGAATTTCTGCATCATTAATGATATTTAATTCTCCATCGCCAATAATATCAATATCACATTGATAAAATTCACGAAATCTTCCTTTTTGTGGCTTCTCTCCTCGATATACTTTTCCTATTTGGTATCTACGAAATGGAAAACTAATTTCATTTCCATATTGTGCAATATATTTGGCAAGTGGAACCGTCAAATCGAATCTTAGTGCTAAATCATTTTCTCCTTTTTGAAAACGATAAATTTGTTTTTCTGTTTCTCCACCAGCTTTTGCAAGTAAAACTTCTGCCATTTCTATAATTGGTGTATCTAATGGTAAAAAACCAAATTTTTCATATGATTTTTGAATTTTTTCTCTCATTTGATTCATTAAAATTTGTTCGTTCGGCATTAGTTCCATAAACCCCGGCAATGTTCTTGGCTCTACCTTTTCTCCCATTTTATTCCCTTCTTTCTTTTTATTTTTTCTTTACACCTTTTTGTATTTATCCTTTTTTCAGCTCTGCTTTTCTTTTATTTTCCTTCTATTCTTAAAATCCTTTTGGTTTTAATTCAAAATAAATTGGCTTTTCTTCTTTTACTATTGTACTTTTCCCATGTCCTGGATATACAATCGTTTCATCCGGTAATATTAATAATTTTTTTGTAATTGAATTTATAATATCTTCAAAGCTAGATGTGGGTAAATCTGTTCTTCCCCATGTACCTCTAAATAATGTATCTCCGGAGAATAATAATTTTTCTTTCTCACAATATAAAGAAGTACTTCCTATGGTATGCCCAGGTGTATGAATTACTCTAAACGCAAGATCTCCTACATGAATAGTATCTTCACCATCAATTCTAGAATCCACATCTAACTCAATTCTTCCTATTCCTATATATTCCGATAAGTTAATTTGAGCATTATTTAAGCCTTCACTATCGAATCGATGAATTAAAATTTTGCCTCCCCATTTTTCTTTTAATTCATTTACCCCTCCTATGTGATCTCCATGGCAATGGGTAAGATAAATATATTTTACCTTTGCTTTTAATATTGCAAGCATTTCTGATATTTTATCTACTTCTCCTCCTGGATCAATTACCATCGTTTCGTTTGTTTTTTCATCAAAAACAATGTAACAATTAGTGGGATCTCCAATCCATGTATGAATCTTAATTTCCTTTAAAATCATGTTTTCTTCTCCTTGCATTTTATCATTCTTTTGTTTTTTCTATCTTTTTCTTTCTTAATGTTCTTTTACTTATTTTATCTCTTTCTTTTAACTTCATAGACACTATCTATTTTTCTTAATGCTTTTAATACTTTATTTAACTCTTCTATGTTTTCTACTTCTATCTTTACTTCTGTTACCGCTATTTTTTCTTTTGTAATTCTAGAGCTAACTGCTTGAAGATTAATTTTTGTATTATTAATTTCTTTTACAATGTCCGCTAGTAATCCATTACGATCATTTGCAAAAATTTCAATATCAACAAAGTAAGAGGCTTTTTCTTGACTTGCCCAAGCAACATCAATTAATCTATCTTCTTCTTGAATTAATTCTTTAATATTACTACAATCTGTTCTATGAATGGATACTCCTCTTCCTTTTGTAATATATCCAATAATATTATCTCCTGGTACGGGGTGACAACATTTTGAAAGTTTTACTAAACAATTGTCAATTCCTTTTACAATTACACCATTATTTTGAGCATTCGCAGGACGTTTCTTTTGATTTGCCAATTCTTCAATTTTTGCTTCAATATTTTCTTCATTGTGATCTTTTCTATATTCTTGAAGCATTCTTGCAATAATCTTTACTGGTGATATTGCTCCAAATCCAACACTTGCATACATATCCTCTAAATTTTTAAATTTATAACGTTCTAAAGCTACATTTACATATTCTTGTTTAAATAATTCTGTATAGCTCATGCCAATTCGTTTTACTTCTTTTTCAATTAATTCTTTTCCTCTATCAATATTCTCTTCACGTTGTTCTCTTTTAAACCAAGCTTGTATCTTACTTTTTGCTTTTGTCGTTTTAATAAATTTTAACCAATCTCTACTTGGCCCTTTTTGTGTATCTGAAGTAAGAATTTCGATGATATCCCCACTTTGAATTTTCGTAATAATTGGCATCATTTTACTATTAATTTTGCATCCTACCATATGGTTTCCAATTTCTTCATGAATACTATATGCAAAATCAATTGGAGTAGCCCCCATTGGTAATACCAATATTTTTCCTTTTGGTGTAAATACATATACTTCATCTTCGAATAACTCTGTTTTTAATGTATTTAAAAATTCTTGTGGATCTTGCATGTCTTTTTGCCATTCTAATGTTTCTCTAAGCCAAGATAATTTATCCTCTGTTACAATAACATTTTGCTTTCCTTTTTTACTATAACTTGCATCTTTATATGCCCAATGTGCTGCAATACCATATTCTGCAATTCTGTGCATATCCCAAGTACGAATTTGCACTTCAAATGGAGTTCCTTTTTCCCCTAGTAGAGTAGTATGTATAGATTGATACATATTTGGCTTTGGAACAGAAATATAATCTTTAAATCTTCCTGGCATTGGATTATACATTTCATGAACAACACCTAATGCAGCATAACAATCTTTTACAGAATTCACTAAAATTCGAAGTGCAAATAGATCGTAAATTTGATCTAACGTTTTATTATCTCTTTTCATTTTTCGATAAATACTATATAAATGCTTTGCTCTTCCTGTTACCTCTGCATCAATTTTTTGTTTTTTTAATTCTACACGAATATCCGCCATTATTTTTTCAATAAATTGTAATCTTTCTTCTCTTTTCTTATCTAAACCAGCTACTAACTCATGAAATTCTTCTGGATATAGATATTTAAAAGACAAATCTTCAAGTTCCCATTTTAAAGAATATACTCCCAAACGATTTGCAAGAGGTGCATATAAATCCATTGTTTCTCTAGCATTAGCAATTTGTCTGTCTCTTGACAAAAATTTTAAAGTTCTCATGTTATGTAGTCTATCGGCTAATTTTATCAAAATAACTCGAATATCTTTTCCCATTGCCAAAAACATTTTTCTATAATCTTCTACTTGTTGTTCTTCCGATGTCGTAAACTGTAGTTTTCCAAGTTTGGTAACTCCCGCTACCATTTCTGCTATTTCTTTGCCAAATTCTCGAATTAAATCTTCATTTGTAACATCGGTATCTTCTACCACATCATGAAGAAGCGCTGCACAAATAGTAGCCTCATCTAATCCAATCTCTGCTAAAGTATATGCCACTTGTATTGGATGGATAATATAAGGTTCCCCTGATTTCCTACACTGATCTCCATGATGTTCTTTTGCATATTGATATGCTTTTAGAATAAGTTTTGTGTCTGCCCATCTCTTTTTTTGTTTTACAACAGATATAATATCTTGTATCTCTACATTTTTTACTTCTGACATAAAGCCACCCCTTTAATAACTCTTTCTCATATCTTTTAGATTGATTTGTATCGTATCGGTTCCATTATAATGATTTATCTCTAAATTTCCTACAATATCTACTCTATCTCCAATTAAGTATTCATTTGTTAAATATCCTAAATTAAATCCAATCACATTAATAATATAATTCGTATCTTTTAACGTTAATTTAATATGTTTTCCTTCTGACAAAGCTCTTATAGAATCTATCTTTAAATTTTTATAGAAAAATAATGGTAATTTATTTCCCTCTCCAAAAGGCTCTAATTGTTCTAAATCTTGCATCACTTCTTTTGTCATATCTTTTAATGTAATTTGTTTATCAATCCATAATTCAGGAATAATTTCCTCAATCTTATGCTGTTTTGCAATTGCTTCAAATTTTTGCTGAAATGGAATTAGATTTTCTTTTTTTAAACTTAGTCCTACTGCCATTTCATGTCCTCCATATTTTTCTAAGCATTCTCCACATTCGCATAAAGCATCATGCAAATCAAATCCAGGAATACTTCTTCCAGATCCTTTGGCAATATCTCCTTCTATTCCTAATAATATGCTTGGTTTAAAATATAGATCCGTTACTTTAGAAGACACGATTCCAATTACTCCATGATGCCAATTTTCTCCTGCTACTACAATTGAACTATTTTTTTCCATCTGTTCCTTTTGTATCTTTTGAATTGCTTCTTCATAAATTTTTTTCTCAATTTCTTGCCTTAAACGATTATATTCGTTTAATTTTTCAGCAATTTTTTGTACTTCTTCTATATCTTTACTTAAAAATAATTTAAGAGCTTCTTCTTCATGCCCCATTCTTCCACATGCATTAATTCTTGGGGCAATTCCGAAAGAAACTGCATTTGAATCAATCTTTTGATATCCAATTGTTTGGATTAATGTTTTTAATCCTAAATTTTTCGTTACTTGTACTAATTTTAATCCTAATTTTGCAATTACTCTATTTTCTCCTACCAATGGAACAATATCTGATATTGTCCCTACACATACTAAATCCAAATATTTTAAATATTCTTTTTCTTCTAACTCTAATTTTTTAGAAATTGCTTGAATCACTTTAAATACAACACCTACTCCTGCTAAGCCTCGAAATGGATATGTATTGTCCTTTCTTTTAGCATCAATTACGGCAATTGCATTTGGTAATACTTCTCCTGCTTCATGGTGATCTGTTACAATTGTTTCAATTCCTAATGTTCTTGCATACTCAATTTCTTTTATACCAGAAATTCCGCAGTCTACTGTAATAATTAACGTATTCTTGTTATTTGCAATGATATCAATAGCATCTTTGTTTAGTCCATACCCTTCATCTAAACGATTTGGAATATAGGTATCTGCTTTCAATCCTCTCTCTTCCAAGAATTGTTTTAATACTGTCGTACTTGTAATTCCATCTACATCATAATCACCATAGATTACTACTTTTTCTTTTTCTTCTATTGCCTTTATAATTCGATCTACTGCAATATCCATATCTTTAAACAGAAATGGATCATAAAAATCGTTTCTTGTTGGATTTAAAAAAATTCTTGCTTCTTCTTCTGTTTTTACATTTCTATTCACTAAAATTTCTGACAATAATTCGCTAATTTTTAATTTATTCTTTATTCTATTTGCTTTTTCTTGATCGATATCATAAAATTTCCATTTTTTCGTCATTCCTATTCTCCTTAAATTAAACATTTCCCTATTATTTTATACCATTTTTGGCATTTTTAAAAGGTTTTTTATAGGATTTAAACGAAAAAAGGTAAAAACTTTTCCGTTTTTACCTTTTTCTACTTTATTGCATAGGAAATTTCTGGAGTAACAAGGTTAAATTTCTTTCGTCTGTGCGATTACGAAGTAATGTGTACATATGGCGATCTTATTATCTGAAAGATTGAAGAAGAATGATTTCCATACAAAAAATAATTACTTTTACAAGTCCTCCAATAAAATATTGATAATTTGCAAGCCTTATTCCTTTTTCATTTAATTTATCGTACGCATTTATAATTTTTTCTTGATCATCTTCCTTGATTATATTTTCTTGTTTCATATATTCTTTTGCTATATATCTTGCTTTTATCATTGCATCCATTTCTAAATAACTTCGAATCATGTAAAAAACCGAATGTAAAATAAGCAAAACTATAATTTGCAATAAATAATTTTTTACTACTCCAACTGCCGTTAATATTATTAAAGCAATAAAATAAAGTTGATACAAATGAGAATAAATATTATGAAACAATAATATTCCTTTGTTTTGAACAGAATGAATACATTCATGTGCAATTGTTTGAATTCTTGTATACGAATTTCGAATATTGGCAATCGTTATTGTATCTGTTAATACAAAATAAAAACTCGATTCATTTTGATCATTTTCTTTTACTTTTGTGGTTTCATTGTTTAAACTTTTTAAAATTTTTTTAGCAATTTCTACATTTTCCGGAAAGTTATTTGTTATTCTATTTAGATTTTCATTTGTTCCTATTTCTTTTATTTTTTTTAATTTTGCTTGAATTAAAATTTTAAGGCCTATTATTACAACAAGTAAAATTCCTATAATTAATATATATTCCATCATGAGCTTTTGGCTCTTAGCCAATTCTCCTTTCTTTTCCTCTAATTATATTTTTTATTTTCGTTCATTTAAAATTATTGGATTCCTTCTGTTGTTTTATACAATTACATCTTTTATTGCTTCACTTATAATTTTATTCACATCTGCTATCATTACACTAAACTTAATTTCAGAATCAAAATATTGCTTTGCTTTTTCATTTTGAATTAATTTTGCATAAATGTCTTGTATCTCTTTTGCTTTTTCTTCTACTGGTTGTCCTCCTTTTATCATTAATTTTTGCATTTCTTGTCTTGCCATTTCAAATTGATTTATTTTTTCTTTTAGTTCTGGGTTTTGATTGATTTCTTCTTTTATTTTTTTATATTCTTTATATTCTTCACTTTGTTTAATTTCTGTTGCTAATTTATTTGCAGTATCATAAATATTCATATTTTTTCCTCCTTAATGTAATTTTGGCACGTAGTTCTACGTGCCATTTTACTTCTTTTATGCATATGCATGTCTTTTCTTGAAACTTAATAAGTTTGTAATTTCGTGTTCCGTATTCTTCGCTTTTTTTGCCTTCTTTGCTTTTTCCTGTTCGATTTCTCTTCTTTGTTTTTCTGCCATTGTTTGACAAATTGCTTTTTGGTAAGTAAAATGAGTGTCTTGTGCAATCTTAGCCCAATTATAATTGTCTCTTACTTTTATTTTCGCTTTTTTCGCTACACTAGCACATAATGCTGGATCATGTAATAGAGCTAAAATAGAATCCGCAAGTGAGTTTGGATTTCCTGCATAACTTTTCATTCCGTTTACCCCATGTTCTACAATTTCGTTTAAACCACCCACATCAGAAACGACTACTGGAGTTCCTGATAACATTCCTTCTAGCGCTACAATTCCAAAAGGTTCATATGTACTAGGAAATACTGCTACATCTGCACATTTATACATTTTTGCTACTTGCTTTGAATTTAAATATCCTGTGAAGTATACTTTTTGCGCAATTCCCATTGCCTGTACTTGTTCTTTTAGTTCATCCATCATTCCGCCTTTTCCAGCAATAATTAATTTTGCATCATGATATCCACTTAATATTTTAGGCATTGCTGCAATTACATGTTGGATTCCTTTTTCATATACAAGTCTTCCCATAAATAAAATAATTTTTTCGTTATCTGCTGCATATTGTCTTCTAAATTCATAGTCTCGTTCTACACCATTGTACAAAGTTAAATTAACTCCATTTGGTATTACATTTATCTTTTCAAAAGGAAGTCCAAATAATCTTTGTAATTCATTCTTCATATAATTACTATTTACAATTACTTCTGTTGCTTCATATGTAAGTAGCCATTCTGTATCATTAATATATCTTTGTACCTCATCATGAATTCCAGAATTTCTTCCTGCTTCTGTTGCATGTATTGTTGCAACAATCGGAATATGAAATGCATCCTTTAATGATTTAGCAGCATATGCTACTAACCAATCGTGTGCATGAATTACATCAAATGGACCTTCTTTATTGATAATTTCTGTTGCCTTTGCTAACATATTAAAGTTCATTTGCATAATCCAATCAATGAAGTTATTTGGATTGATCATATAATTATTCACTCTATATACATTAACACCTTTATCGTTTTCATAATCCTCTACATTTCCTTCTTTGTATGTAACTACTGTTACTTCATGTCCATCTTTGATTAATCTTTTTGATAGATCGTGCACGACTCTAGCAATTCCCCCTACAATCCTAGGTGGATATTCCCAAGTTAGCATTAATATTTTCATTTAACTTTACCCCTTTCTTAAGCATTTTCTTTTGTTCTCTTTTTCCTCGTTTTATTGTATATAAAAAAGAATTAAAAGTAAATAATTTTTCCTAAAATAATTTATTTTTTTACATTTTATTTTTCTTTTCTATTTTTTGTTACATTTTTCCATATTTTATTTTTTCTAATCGCTCATTTTTATCGTTGATTTTTCTCTTCTTAATCTTCTTTTTTCTGCTCAACTTTTGTAAATATTTTTTCTAGCTTAGCATATACTGAAGAATAGTAATTACATTATTTTTATTTTCTTATTCGAAAATTCACGCAATCATCGCGTAGTATAAGGAGGATTTTTATGTGTGGAATTGTTGGATTTGCTAACTTTCAAAGAGATCTTTCTGTTGAAAAAGATCTCTTAATTTCCATGAACGAAAGCTTAAAAAAACGTGGACCAGATGAAGATGGCTATTTTTTTTCACCTCATGTCGCTCTTGCTCACAAAAGATTAATTGTTATTGATCCTGCTCGGTGGCAAACAACCTATGATAGAAAATTTCGAAAACAATCAATACACCATTGTATATAATGGACAAATTTATAATACTGCTGAATTAAAAGAGACTTTAACTGAAAAAGGATTTACTTTTTCTACTCATAGCGATACCGAAGTATTACTAAAAGGTTTTATTGCTTATGGATATGATATTGTCTCTCATTTAAATGGAATTTTCGCATTTGCTGTTTGGGATTCTAAAAAAGAAGAATTATTTTTAGCGCGAGATCATTTCGGAGTAAAGCCTTTATTCTATACTCAAGTTGATAATCATTTTGTTTTTGCTTCTGAAATAAAAGCACTTTTTCAATTTCCTAATGTAGAAAAAATAGTAAATGATCAAGGAATTGGTGAACTATTTGGAATTGGTCCTAGCCATACGCCCGGTACCACTGTTTTTAAAAATATTTTTGAATTAAAACCTGCTCATTTTGCCATTTATAATCAATCCGGTTTTTCTACAAAACGCTATTGGAAATTCATTTCTAGGGAATATACAGATAATTTTAACACCACGTGTGAAAAAGTCCGCTTCTTATTACAAGATGCTATTTCCAAACAGCTTGTCTCTGATGTTCCTCTTTGTACTTTCTTATCTGGTGGATTAGATTCTAGTATTATTACTGCATATGCTAGCCAATATTACAAAGAACATAACCTTGGACCTCTCCCAACTTATTCTGTAGACTATATCGATAATGATAAAAATTTTGTTAAAAGTGATTTCCAACCCAATTCGGATTCTCATTATATTGAACTTATGAAAAATCGCTTTCATACAAAACATCACACAATTGTCCTTGATACTCCTGAACTGGCGGATAGCTTAATGGATGCTATGATTGCACGAGACCTACCAGGAATGGCAGATGTTGATTCTTCTTTACTTTTATTTTGCAAAAATGTAAAGCCATATGCTACTGTAGCACTTACAGGAGAATGTGCTGACGAAATTTTTGGTGGATATCCTTGGTTCTTTCGAGAAGATGCTTTATCTAGTCATACTTTTCCTTGGTCTATTGCAATCAAAGAAAGACAGGACCTCCTTCACCCTGATATTTCTAAAAAAATTAATTTAAAAGATTACATTGATTTTCGCTATCATGAAAGTTTAGATGAAGTAACTATTTTAGATTGTGATTCAAAAGAAACAGCAGAAAAGCGCAAAATTTCTTATCTTACTTTAAATTGGTTTATGCAAACTCTTCTAGATCGTTCTGATCGTATGGCTATGTACCAAGGTTTTGAACTTCGTGTTCCATTCTGTGATTATCGTTTGGCTGAGTATCTTTGGAATATTCCATGGGAAATAAAAGCTCTGAATGGAAGAGAAAAAGGATTACTTCGTTTTATTATGAAAGATATTTTACCTGAAGAAATCGTTGATCGAAAAAAGAGTCCTTATCCAAAAACTCATAATCCTACTTATTTAAAAAGAGTAAAAGAAATGTTGAATAAAATCATGAAAAATCCAAATGCACCTATTTGCCAATTATTAAATCGCAATCGAATTATGGAAATTTTAGAAACAAATGGAACTTCTTTTGCAAGACCTTGGTTTGGTCAATTAATGACTGGTCCACAGCTTATGGCTTATCTTTGCCAAGTAAATATGTGGCTTGAGAAGTATGAACCTAAGATTGAATTGTAAAATGTTTTAGAGGTCGCAAATTGCGACCTCTGTTAGGAATTTATAAGAAATTTTATCATATTTTAATATATTTTTAAGAAAAAGAAAGAGTAATAGATAATATTGTATCTACTACTCCTAGGTGTCGTCCGAAGACTTCCACCGCAATCCTTGAATATATTATAATATATATTATTATTATATGCAATATTTTTAAAAATATTTTTATTTTTTTCTCAAAAAATTTATAAAATCATTTATTTTTTGTTCATCACTAGTAAAAATAATTTGGTCATAAATTTGTTTAGATATACAAGATTTTAAATTTTTAACATATTTTAAATAATCATTAATATTTCTATATATTTCATTATTATTTTTATCCAATTTCTTTAATATGTATGAAACAAGTATAATATAATCTGTTATACCATTAAAACTTATTTTTTGTATTTTAGTATCATTTTCTATAACCTTATGTAATGCTTTATTTGTATTTCTTTCTCTAAATCTTGTTATAAATTGCACTAAATGATCCTTTATTGCATTTTTTCTTTCATTCTCATTAAGGTATTTAAAGCATCAATTGGTGTTAATTCATTTAAATTAATTTTATCAATTTCGTGTGCAATTTCTGCCAATTTATAATTATATAAATCTAATTGTCCTGCTTGTACTTGTTTATTTTCTTTTTCTTGTTTTTTAGAACCTAAAATACTTTTTCTCTCTAAACTTCTTAATACTTCATTTGCTTTCGTTAAAACTGGTTTTGGCACTCCAGCAAGTCTTGCAACATGGATACCATAACTTTCATCGGTTCCACCTTCTACAATTTTTCTTAAGAAAATAATGTCTTCTCCTTTTTCTTTTACTGCTACAGAATAATTTTTGATTCCTTCTATTTTATTTTCTAACTCAATTAATTCATGATAATGAGTTGCAAATAATGTTTTGGCACCACATTTTTCAGGATCTGCAATATATTCTGCTACTGCCCATGCAATTGATAATCCATCATACGTGGAAGTTCCTCTTCCTATCTCATCTAAAATAACTAAACTATTTCTGGTTGCTTCTTTTAAAATAGTAGCCACTTCCATCATTTCTACCATAAAAGTACTTTGCCCCATACTTAAATCATCCGATGCTCCTACTCTCGTAAAAATTTTATCTACTACTCCAATTCTTGCATAAGAAGCTGGAACAAAGCTTCCACATTGCGCCATTAATGTAATTAATGCTACCTGTCTCATATAGGTGGATTTTCCTGCCATATTAGGACCTGTTATCATTCCCAAACGATTTTTTTCTTCGTCTAAGTAAGTATCATTTGCAATAAACGTTCCATATGGTAACATTTTCTCTATTACTGGATGTCTTCCATCTTTTATTTCAATGATTCCACTTTCATCCATAATTGGCATGCAATAATTCATTTCTTCTGCTACCGCTGCAAAAGAAGCTAACACATCTAAAGATGCCACAACATTTGCCGATTTTTGTAGTCTTTTGATATTACTTGCTATCTTTTCTCGAATTTCAGTAAATGCTAAATATTCCAAATTTATTACTTTCTCTTCGGCTCCTAATATTTGGTTTTCTAAGTTTTTCAACTCTTCTGTAATAAATCTTTCGCAATTTGTTAATGTTTGTTTTCTGATATATCGATCTGGAACTTGATTTAAATATGTTTTTGTTACCTCAATAAAATATCCAAATACTTTATTAAATCCTACTTTTAAAGATTTAATACCTGTTTTTTCTTTTTCATCCATTTCTAATTGTAGAATCCAATTTTTTCCTTCTGTTGTTGCTTTTTTCAACTTATCAATTTCTTCATTGTATCCTATTTTTATAATTCCACCTTCTTTTACACTCATTGGTGGATCTTCTACAATAGAGTTTTCAATTAATTCTTCTACGTCTTTTAACTCATCTAAATTTTCATATAACTCTTTTAATAGGTCAGAATTTACATTCTTTAATACATTTTTTAGTTCTGGTAATTTTAATAATGAATTTTTTAAAGAAATCATATCTCTTCCGTTCGCATTTCCATATGCAATTTTTCCCGCTAGCCTTTCAATATCATATACTTTCTTTAAATTTTCAATTACTTCCCCTTTTAATATCAGATTCTCCTTTAATTCTTTTACAGCATTTAATCTTTTACTAATTTCCTTTACATCAATCAATGGATCACTAAGCCATCTTCTTAAATGTCTACCTCCCATTGAAGTAGAGGTTTTATCTAGTACCCAAAGCAAAGTTCCTTTTTTACTTTTATCTCTCATCTTTTCTGTTATTTCTAGATTTCTTCTTGCATTAATATCTAATGACATATACTTTGTTGTAGTATACATTACAATCTTATTAATATGGCTTAAATTTGTTTTTTGCGTTTGTTTTAAATATTCCATTAATGCTTGAACAGAAGCTAGGCTCAACAATTTATCTTCTAAATTGCTAATCTCTTGTTCTCTACTATCTACAATATTAAATTTTTCCTTTATTTCTTGTACATTTCCTTCAAAAAACTTATCATTAAATTTTGTAATATATAGTTCAAATCTTTCTTTTATTTGTTTCATTTCTTCTGTGCAATCATATAACATAGAATTTACAATTAGTTCCGCTGGTGTATATCTTGCAATTTCATCTAATACAAGTGGAAAATTATTATGTTCTTTAATTTCAGTTGTATAAAAATCACCTGTTGATACATCACATACACTAATTCCAAAATGAATTCCTTTTTTGAAAATAGCCATTATGTAATTATTTTTTCGTTCTTCTAACATATTAGATTCTATTAAAGTTCCTGGAGTAACAACTCGAATCACTCCTCTTTTCACAATTCCTTTTGCTTGTTTAGGATCTTCTAATTGCTCACAAATAGCAACTTTATATCCTTTTGCTACTAATTTTGCAATATACATTTCGGCAGCATGATAAGGAACTCCACACATTGGCGCACGTTCTTCTTGTCCACAATCCTTTCCTGTTAAAGTAATTTCAAGTTCTCTTGATGCGGTTAAAGCATCTTCGAAAAACATTTCATAAAAATCTCCCAAACGATAAAATAATATACAATCCTTATATTCTTCTTTTGTTTCTAAATATTTTTGCATCATAGGCGAAAACTCAGCCATTTATTTTTCTCCTTTTCATTTCTTATTTTCTATTCTTCTATTAATTCACCTCTTAAGTACCACATATGTTCAGAAATAATTTTTATTTTTACTAATTGATGAATACAATTTTGAGGACCTTCGAATATAACAACTTTATTACTATCTGTTCTTCCACTTAATAAAGTTTTATTATTCTTACTTGGTCCATCTACTAATACGGTTTGAATTGTTCCCACATATTTTTGATTGCTCTCTTCCATTTGTTCTTCTACCAATTTTTTTAAACGATTAAAACGCTCATGTTTTACTTCTTCTGGAATTTGATCTTCCATTTTATCTCCTGGCGTTCCCACTCTTCTTGAATATAAAAACATATAAACTTGTTCAAATTTTACTTTTCTTACTACGTCTAAAGTATCTTCAAAATCTTCTTCCGTTTCTCCTGGGAATCCTACAATAATATCTGTAGATAAAGTAAGATTTGGAATTATTTTTTTCATGTTCTCTACTAATTTTAGATATTGTTCTTTACTATATTTACGATTCATTTTCTTTAAAATATTGGTACTTCCTGATTGTAGTGGTAAATGAATTAATTTACATATTTTTTCTCCATCTCGGATCGCCTCTATTACATCTTGTGTAAAGTCCTTTGGATGTGGTGAAATAAATCGAATACGCTCTATTCCTTTTATTTCATTTACCTTTCTTAATAGAGTTGCAAAGGAATGGATTCCTTCATATTCCTCAAACTTAGGTCTTAACCCTTCCTTTTCAGATCTTAAATAGGAATTTACATTTTGCCCTAGTAATGTAATTTCTTTGTATCCTTCTTTTGCAAGTCCTACTATCTCTTCCATAATGTCTTTTGGGTTTCTACTTCTTTCTCGTCCTCTAACATAAGGAACGATACAATAACTACAAAAATTATTACATCCATTCATGATTGTGACAGAGGCTTTTATTTTACTATCTCTTTTGATTGGAAGCCCTTCATAAATTTCTCCATCTATATCTAAAACATCTTTTATTTTTTCTTTTTCATTTAATACTTGATACAAGTCTTCTGGAAATTTATGTAATGTATGAGTTCCAAAAATCAAATCGACAAAAGGATAGCTTTTTTTTATTTTTTCTATCATATGATCTTGTTGCATCATACAACCACCAATTGCTATGATAATTCCATTTTCTGTTTTTGCTCTTTTTAGTTCTCCTAATTTTCCGAATAGCTTATCTTCTGCATTTTCTCTGATACAACAAGTATTTAGTAATACTAAATCTGCTTCTTTTTCCTCTTCAACCTTTGAATATCCCATTTCTTCTAGCATACCACTTAATTTTTCTGAATCGTTTTCGTTTAATTGGCATCCCATTGTCAAAATATAATATTTCTTTGTTATTCCTTCATTTATTTTTTTTACTTCTTTCATATATCTTTTTTGTTCTTCTATCTCTTGCATATTCTCCTCCAATTCTAGCTTATTTTATTATAATTTTCAGTTTTTTTCAAGTTTTTACAATAGAAATAAACAAAAAAAGAAAGGTTAACTTATAACTCCCTTTCTCTAAAATAAAAAAATAAAGCAACCTTAAAGCTGCTTTTATTTTTATTGAATTCCATATTTTTTCTTAAATTTATCTGCTCTTCCTCCTGTTGTATCTTTTCTAAGATTACCTGTCCAGAATGGATGACATTTTGAGCATACATCAACTTTCATTTCTTTTTTTGTTGAATTTGTTTCTATCACATTTCCACAAGCACATGTAATGGTTGATGCTGTATATTGTGGATGTATTCCTTCTTTCATTCCTGTTCACCTCTTCCTTCTCTTTGCAAGAAAAACCTTCCATTTTTCTCACACAATAAAAAATGCTATTTATTATATTAACATAGTTTTTTTCATTTTTCAAGACTATCTATTAAATTTTATTTATTTTCCTCGTATTCTTGTGCTTGTACATAGATGGCTGATGCTTCTAATTCATCTCTTACTGATGTTTTTGAAACGATTTTGCTAACAATATTAAATAAACATGCGATTAATAATATAAAAAGTCCAATTTTTTTCCAATATTTAGCGATCATATTCCACCTCTTTTAAAATAACTCATATTATCATTATACTATAATTTGCAATTTTGTCAATATTATTTCCTGTTCTGGAAACAATATTACTATGTTATGTTTCTTATTAAAAGTAATGTTTTATATTTGAATCTTGAAATGACACTACTCTTAATAAGAGTAATAACTCAGTTATCAATAAAATAATAAAGGAGTTTCTTATGATTCGATTTTTTATTTTAATTACTTCATTATGTTTTTTATTAACAGGTTGTCAACCTTCTCAAAGTAATGATAAGTCCGAAAAATCCAATAATGAAGTAGAAAATAGTTCATCTATTTCAGACAATACTACTAGTATTTCTCAAATTCAAACTACGGAAAATATCTCTAATATTTCTAATGCGATATCTTCTGATGTTAACAATGTTACAAATGAAAACACGAATACCTCTAATACTACAACTTCTTCATCTTCTGATAATTCTCCAAAAGAAACAGAACTTGCTTCTTTTACAACAAAAATCTATACAAAAGAAGAGGCAAGGCAAAATAACCTTTCCATTACTTCTTCTCGTTTAAATGGAACTATTGTAAAAGCTGGTTCTACTTTTTCTTTTACACAAACAATTGGCCCTTCTACCAGTAATAAAGGATATCAAGAAGCTGATATCTTTGATTCAAATGGAAATAAGAAAAAAGGACTTGGCGGTGGAAACTGCCAAATTAGTAGTACTTTATATAATGCAGTTTTATCATTACCCACTTTAACAGTAATCGAAAGGCATGAACATAGCAATAAAGTTCCCTATGTAAAAGCTGGAAAAGATGCTGCAGTTGCTTATGGAAGCGTTGATTTTAAATTTAAAAATGAAAATTCATATGATATTAAAATTTATTCCAATGTAACTACTAATAATGTAACAGTTCGAATCGTAAAAATCGAATAATCTTTGTATATTTTAGTTTTTTCATCATATAGTAGTTAATAATTAGGAGGTTATTTCATGATTCGTATTCGTAAATTTATAAAATTTTATATCATACTATTTTGTATTTTGTTTGCATTTACTTTTTCCAGTTTCTGTCTTGCTTCTGAATCTTATATTTGGACTTCTTTAGACCCGTCTATTCTAACTTCTAATACAGATCAAGAAGCTGTCTCCTCTTCTAATTCTCTAAATCTAGAATCTGGTAGCGCGATTTTAATTGAACAACATAGTGGAAAGATATTGTACGAACATAATATACATGAAAAGTTAAGACCTGCATCCGTTACAAAAATAATGAGCGTTCTTTTAATTATGGAAGCTTTAGAAGAAGGAAAAATCCAATTAACGGACCAGATTCCTTGTAGTGAAACAGCTAGTTCTATGGGAGGTTCCCAAATATGGCTGGATCCGAGAGAAGAACTTTCTGTAGATGAAATGCTCAAAGCTATTTGTGTCGTATCTGCTAATGATTGTACTGTAGCAATGGCAGAATATCTAGAAGGAAGCCAGGAAGCCTTTGTCGCTAAAATGAATCAAAAAGCAAAGGAACTTGGAATGAATGATACTACTTTTAAAAATTGTCATGGTATTGACGAGGATGGGCATGTTACTTCTAGTTATGATATCGCTATTATGTCAAAAGAACTTTTAAATCGTTATCCTCAAATTACAAATTATACTACTATTTATATGGATACTTTACGAGATGGAAAATCTTCTTTAGTAAATACGAATAAATTAATTCGCAATTATAAGGGGGCTACTGGATTAAAAACAGGATCTACTTCTCTTGCCTTATATAATCTATCTGCTTCTGCCACTCGTGATAATTTATCTTTAATTGCTGTTATTATGAAGGCTCCTACTACTAAGATTCGTTTTGCCGAAGCTCAAAAATTACTAGATTACGGTTTTTCTAATTTTTCTTATCAAGAACTTGGAAAAAAAGGAGATATTATAAAAACAGTTCCCGTATCCAAAGGCGTTTCTTCTCAAATCGATATTGTTCTTGAGAATGATTGTGGAACGATTATAGAAAAAGGATCAGAAAAAAATATCACTCAAACAATAGATCTTCCAGATTCTCTCTCTGCTCCCATCTCTCAAAATCAGAAGGTAGGAGAAGTTTCTTATTCTTTGGATGGAAATATTGTTGCTAGTACCAATTTAGTTGCCAAAGAAAGTATCGATAAAACCAATTTTTTTACTATTTTTAAAAATCTCTTTTTAAAATGGGGAAATCTTCTTCGCTAAAAATATTGATGATAAGAAAAATGGCTTCGCTACATGTACAGATTGCTTCGCAATCGCACAGATGAAAGAAACTTAACCTTGTTGCTCCGGAAATTTCGATAGAAATTTCCTATGCAATAAAAAAGAAAAGGTATAAAGCTTTTTATAATACCTTTTCCTTTTTATTCTTTTATCCTTTTATATCTCTAATTTTTTATGTTGTATTATTCTATCTCTTTATTTTATCATCCCATTTCTATATGCATTTAATAGTTGATTTAAGTCCTCAATTTCCTCTTTTAATTGTCTTCCAATATCTGTGTCAGAAATTTTCTTTCTTTCTACTTTTTCAACAATTTGCTTTGTAGAATGAATATCAAGCTCATTTAAAATTGCTTGTTCTGTCGAAGTAAAGGCTTCATGAGCAGTTAATACCAATCCATAAGAATTATAAATAAGAGTATAACCTGCGATTCCTGTTGTTTTCTGATATGCCTTTGATAATCCTCCATCTATTACCAATAATTTGCCATTTGCTTTAATCGGACTTTCACCTTCTTTATATTTTACCGGAATATGTCCGCTTATGATATGGCTTGTTTCTGGATCTAAATTAAATTCTTTTATAATTTTAATGCATGCCCCTTCTTCTTGTGTAAACGTATAAAAAGGATTTTTTATTTCTTTTCTAATCTCTTTATCATCAATGAAATATCTCTCAAAAGTTCTCATAGCGTCTTTGCAAAAAATAGGAGAATATTTACCACACCATAAATACCACATAAAATCCATTGCATTTTGTTTTTCTTCCGTTTGTTCTTCAGCAAAAAATGCTTTTCTGGCAATTTGATCAATATAATCCAATAATTCTTTTCCTGATCTTATATTTCCATCAAAATTTACTTTAGCCAACTCTCCATTTTCATCCATCGGAATACAGCCATGGATTAATAAATTACCATTATAAATTTTATAAATACTTCCCTTCGTGTATAAGAAATTAACATGTCTTTGTAATTTTTCGCTATTTTTAAATCCTTTTACTAATTTTTGAACAACTTCCTCTTCTCTTTTTGTTAAACAATATGGATCTTTTTCATCTATCGTAGGAAAGTCATCGTCCAATAACTTATATTTTATATTATTAATTCTAATTTTTCCACCTTGAATTTTATCTAATAATAAACGATCTTCCATTTCATATTCGGGATGCTTTTTAATTATATTTCCTTCTAGTTTAAACTGAATAATTGCTGCTGCCTTTTCAATTTTGGCATATTTTTCTATTTCAGACTGCCTAGCTCCTTCTATTTTATTTGTTTGAAATACAGATGATACTTTGGGATATTCCTCTTCGGCAAATTCAATCATTGGTCTAATATTAATTCCATAAGCATCTTCTAAAATGTCCAAATTTCCATATCTTGCACAAATACGAAGTACATTCATGATACAAGCGGCACTTCCACAAGCAGATCCCATCCATATAATATCATGGTTCCCCCATTCTATATCGATGGAATGATATTTCATTAATTTATCCATAATAATATCCGGACCTGGTCCTCTATCATAAATATCTCCTATAATATGCAAATGATCAATTGCTAATTGCTGAATTAAATTTGATATTGCAATAATAAAAGCTTCTGCTCTTTCTAGTTTAATAATCGAATGAATTATTTGATCATAGTAAGACTCTTTATCCATTACATTTTGATTTGCATGTAATAATTCGTCAATAATATATTCATATCCTTTTGGCATTGCCTTTCTTACTTTTGATCTACTATATTTAGAAGCAACAATTGTACATATTTTTATTAAACGATATAAAGTTATCTTATAAAATTCTTTTCTTTCTTCTTTTCTTTTTAATTCTTCTTTGATGATTGCAAGCTTTTCTTCTGGATAATAAATTAAAGTTGCTAATTTTCTTCTTTCAGCACTTGTCATGCTATTTCCAAAAGTTTCGTCAATCTTTGTTTTTATAACTCCGGATGCATTTTTTAAAATGTGTAAAAATGGTTCATACTCTCCATGTAGATCACTTAAAAAATGTTCTGTCCCTTTTGGTAAATTTAAAATTGCTTTTAAATTAATAATTTCCGTACATACATCTTGTATCGTAGGAAATCTTTCTGCCAATAATTCTAAATATTTTTGCTCACTACTATGTTTCATATTTTTTCTCCTTACACGTCCTTATTATTCTCTTATTATACGATGAATCTAAAATTTTCGCAATCCAAAGTTAAAAGTAGAAGAGAATTAATCATCCTCTTCTACTTTTATAATATTTTGAATATTAATTGGCTCTTTCTTCTCTTCTTGTTCTTCTGGTTTCACTTCTACTTCCATTTGAATTTTTTCTGGTCGTTTTACTTTAATTTCTTCTCTTTCTCGTCTTCTTCTTTCTTGTTCTTCTCTGTTTTTATCTTCTTTCTTATTTTGCATGCATTTATTAATTAACTGATTCGTCTTCTCTACTAAGTCTGGCATATAGTCTAATAAGCGATCTACACTAGATGAATGATTTACGGGAAGTAATTTCACACAATTAGATTGAACAACTAAAAATGCAATTGGATTAATGCTTACTCCAGCTCCACTACCTCCTCCAAATGGTAATCGATATTGAATCGATTCCTCTTTTTCTCTTTTGTTATACTCATCAATGGTTTCTCCTTTAAATTCGCTTCCTCCGGAAGCAAATCCAAATGAAACTTTTGAAATAGGAATAATCACAATATTATTCGATGTTTCAATTGGTTTCCCAATAATCGTATCTACGTCAATCATATCTTTGATACTATTCATAGCTGTATTCATAAGGCCTTCGATTGGATGTTCTGGCATTTTTTCTTCCTCTCCTTTTCTTTAATATTACATATATTATATAAATAATATGTACCATTTTTAGCCTAATTATACAGTCTAACTTTATTTTGTAGTAATTTCCCTTATGATAAATAGGATCAATTTTGTAATAATAATTTTTTTCCTTATATTCTTCAATAAATTTACTTAGTAAAAGGGAAAGAATTGATGTAATTCCTACCACTAGAAAAGCAGTAATATCTGCTCTTTCTAAACCCAATTGTAGCTTTAAATTAAACTTTTTTAATTCTATTTTATGAAATAGTTTTGTCCATTCCATTTTACTTGGCATATATTCTTTTAAAGTTTTAACATCCATTTCTTTTAATAATCTGTTTTTTTCAATTTTCTTTAATTTCTCTGTGTTTACTGGAATTTTTAATAGTCTTATTTTAAAAAAAGTATACAAATTAAAATAGAAGATAGGAATATCACTTTTTTCTTCTTTTTCATGCTCAAATTTCTTCACTTCTAATTCAAATACCATTGTTAGTATGCTAGTAATAATAAAAGCAAATATTAGTACAATAATAAAAAAAACTAACATAAATCTCACACCCTTTGATCTATATTAGTATTTTTCCATTTTTTTCTTATTTTATTCTTCTTTCTCTTTTTTCTTTCTCTTTTAGTATTAAGTACATTTTCCCGCTTTTATTAATTTCTTTGTTCCTCTACCATCTATGCTCTCTTTTTTACTTTTTCTACAATAATATCATCAAATAGTTTTTCTTGATTTGTAGTTACCTTACTTCTTCTAGATAATTCTAATAGCCCTGTAAATGCTGTCACTACTTCTTGCTTATTGTGTTCTTTTAAAGAAAATAATTTATTAAAAACAAATTTAGGCTTACGAACTAAAACTCGAAACATTTCCTTTACTTTGCTTGCTACAGTATAGGTATCTGTAATTGCAATTTTTTGTATATTCTCTGCATTCTGATTTATTTTTTCTTCATTTCTTTTTACCAGATTACGATATAATTCTGGGATTACTTCTTGTGTGTATTCTTTTTCAATTCTTTGCTTTGGCAAGTCAATTTTTTCTTCCATGCCAAATATTCGATTTGCATATAAATCATAATTTGCTCTTAGCTTTTTTGTGATTTCTTTATACTTTTTATATTCAATAATTCTTTGTATTAGTTCTTCTTCTGTTAATTCCTTTTCTTCTTCTACTTGAACTGGTAATAATGTTTTCGATTTTAGATAGATTAAAGTGGATGCCATAATTAGAAACTCACTTGCTATATCTAAGTTCATACTTTCCATTTCATTTAAATACTGAATATATTGGTCTGCAATTTCACTAATCTTTATGTCATAGATATCCATTTTATTTTTATCTATTAAATGACATAACAAATCTAATGGCCCTTCAAAATTATCTATTTTAATTGCATATTTATTTGTTTCTAGCATTAATACATTTGGCATCTTATTCCTCTCCTATTGTAATATTTTCGCTTCGATATCCTTTCTTTCTTAAATAGTTTATTATTTCTTCTTTTTCCTGTTGAGATTTCTTTTTTTCTACTAATTCTCTTGCAGATTTTCTTTCATATTCTGTCATCTCTTCTTCATGTTTTTCTATGTAGTCTTCTATTAATTCCTTTTTCAATCCTTTTGCATATAATTTATACATTAATTCTTTAAGAGAAAGCCTTTTTAAATTCATATATTCTTTTATAATTCTTTCGATATATTCTTCATCATTAATATAACCTGCTTCTATAAAGTATTCAATAATTCTTTCTAAGTTTTGCTCTGGTATGATTGATTTAAATTTATTCCTTACTTCATATTCTGATCTTTTTTTATACATTATATATTTTAGTACTTTTGTTTTTTGTTTGTCAAATTCTTCAAGTTCTTTCATGCGGTCTTTTGGTTTATTTCCCGTTCCATCTAAGAATTTATCTATATCTAAGATATCTTTTATTTCCTTCATATTTCTCCTTTATATGGCAAAAGCATCTATTTTTAAGATGCTTTTGTTTATCCATTTATTTTATATTGGTTTTATCTCTATTTAAAATAAGAGAGGCTTATTTGCATTCTATTCTTCGCTTTCTGTATCTTCCTCTTCTTCCATGTCATCTCCTAAACTTTTTTCGAATGCTTTTGCAAAGTTATCTCTTACTTTTTGATCAATCTCTTGCATTATTTCTGGATTTTCTTTTAAGTATTTCTTTACATTTTCTCTTCCTTGACCAATTCGATTTCCGTTGTAACTAAACCAAGATCCACTTTTTTCTATAATATCTAGATTAACTGCCATGTCTAGTATATTTCCTTCTTTTGATATACCTTGGCCATATACTACATCAAATTCTGCTTCTCTAAATGGTGGAGCTACTTTATTTTTAATAACCTTTACTCTTACTCTACTTCCAACAATTTCTCCGTCTTGTTTAATGTTTTCTACTTTTCTTATATCCATACGTACAGACGCATAAAATTTTAAAGCTCTACCTCCTGTTGTTGTTTCTGGATTTCCAAACATAACACCTATTTTCTCTCTTAATTGGTTAATAAAAATTAATACTGTTTTTGATTTATTAATTGCCCCTGCTAATTTTCTTAATGCTTGTGACATTAATCTAGCTTGTAATCCCATATGAGAATCTCCCATATCTCCATCAATTTCTGCCTTTGGCACTAATGCTGCAACAGAGTCTACTACTACTACATCTAAGGCACCACTACGAATTAATGCTTCTGTAATTTCTAATGCTTGTTCTCCTGTATCTGGTTGAGAAACAATTAAATTATCAATATCTACTCCTAAATGTTTTGCATATACGGGATCTAACGCATGCTCTGCATCAATAAATGCTGCTTCTCCATTCATTTTTTGAGCTTCTGCAATGATGTGTAACGCTAATGTTGTTTTTCCTGAAGATTCTGGTCCATATACTTCGATAATTCTTCCCCTTGGAACACCACCAATTCCTAGTGCTATATCTAATCCTAATGCACCTGTTGGAATTGCTTCTACTTCCATTGCTTTAAACTCTCCCAATTTCATAACAGAACCTTTTCCAAATTGTTTTTCGATTTGTCCCATTGCCACTTCTAAGGCTTTTCTTTTTTCTATGTTTTCTTCACTCATTTTTCTTCCTCCAATAAAACGTTTGTTTGTTGTTATTATATCGTATAATTTCTTTTTGTCAATAGTTTTTTCCCTTAATTTTTTGTTTCTATTTTTCACAGCTTATAATACCATTAAAATAACATCATTTTTTATTTTATTACATTCCTTTGATTATAAAAATTTAAATTAGTTATGTCTATACCAGTTTTCAATTCCATAAAATAATGAATAATTATTCGGCTTTATTTCTCCCATTAAATTATTGCTATATAATACTGTATTTTTATTAAAATACAAACTGATATATGGAATTTCATTTTTATATATCTCTGCTAATTGTGTAATTTTCTCTTTTACCGCTTCATTATTATTGGTAATGTTGTTTAGTTCACTCATTAAAGTTGTCACTTCTTGTGTATGATAATTTGCTAAATTATTGTCTCCCAAATATGTAGATAAGTCTGGAGACATTCCTATATTAACACCAGTTAAAATCATCATATAATTTTTATTTGTTAAATAATTATTATACTGTTTTGCATTTACTTTTACCAATTTTAACTTGATTCCAATATTCTCTAAATTACTTTTTATTATCTCTGATGCTGCTACTTGAGAAGCATTTTCAGAATTTACAACCATCTCCAAATTTAAGCGAATCGTTCGATAATTTTCTACTTTTTGCCAAGTCCCATATTTATATTGCCAACCTTGATCCATTAGTACTTGTTTTGCTTGATCTGGGTTATATCCAATGCTGGAATTGTTTGAAGTATAACTCCAATTTCCATAGTCTAGTGGAAATTCTGCCATATAATATTTTCCTCCATATACGCTCGACATAACTCCACTTTTATCAATTGCATAAGATACAGCCTTTCTTACTTCACTTCTACTTAATAAACTGTCTGTACAGTTCATTGCAATAAAGTCGAACTCTCTACCTTTATATTCTTTCTTTTGATATCCCATTGTTCCAATATATTCTTCTACATTTAAGTTCTGTGTAGAAATAATATCAACATTTCCCAATTTAAAACTGTTATATGCTTCCCCCATAGAACTATATAAGTTAATAATAATTGTTTCAATCTTTGCATCTTTTTGAGCTTTATTCCAATAATTTTCATTCTTTTTTAATGTAATTGTACTTCCTTCATTACTAACAATTTTATACATGCTATTTGACCATGGCATTTTATTTAATTCAGCATTCGTAAAATCTTGATTCAAATAATTGTTTTTCGATAGGATTGGAAAGATTAAATTATACTCAAAAAAAGGTACTACTGTATCTAAATTAATTCGAATTGTGTATTCGTCAATTACATCTACTCCAATTACATGTATTACTTGATAAGAATAAATAGATGGCGTATCCTTTAGCCTGTCAATCGTGAATTGAACATCATTTGCGGTTACTTTACTTCCATCTTGCCATTTCACATCGTCTCTTAACTTTAAAATATAAGAAGTATCTCCTGTTTTTGACCATTCTTTTGCTAAATTCGGCTGCAATTCATAGTTCTCTCCTAATGTTAATAATGGTTCATATAATAACCTAGATATTTCTTGTACATTACGATTATTACTTAATAATGGATTCATTGTATCATAACCGTACAATACTTAGTCGAATATCTGTTAACTTAGAACTAGTTTGTACATTTTCTGTTTTTACTTCATTTACATTTTGATTTTCATCATGATAAATCATATAAAAAGCAAAACCAATTAGTGCAATTACAAAAACAATAAATATATATTTTATAATATTATTTTTCATGATTCACCTCAAACACAATACGTTTTTTCCTTTGTATCATATCTTAATTTTCCCCTTTTTTCAAGATGCTCTTTTCATTTTTCTTATTTCTGAATATATCATGATATTAAATTTTGTTTTCACTTTTCTAAAGAATGATAAGAAAAATGGCTTCGCTACATGTACAGATTGCTTCGCAATCGCACAAATTAAGGAAATTTAACCTTGTTACTTCAGAAATTTC
>ERZ826242.849-NODE-849-length-38655-cov-14.209637_pt1 | contig 38655 bp, 42 predicted proteins | sample MGYA00519871_ERZ826242 | MGnify/ENA primary metagenome ERZ826242 (study PRJEB31778, sample SAMEA3449226) | human gut metagenome | biome: human gut; feature: human-associated habitat; material: faeces | place: United Kingdom | collected 2010/2012 ...
GGTTTTTGGCGGCGTTCTTTTCCATATTTCTTTCGCTGTTGAAAGAAATATGGCCGCCGGAGGCATAAAAAAGAAAAATTAGCGGGCCGTCGTGGGCAAAAGGCTGTCGCGCCGGAGCGCGGAACTCTCCCTGTCGGTGACATGGAGGAAACATGAGCGGGCCGTCGAGGACGCCGGCCCCTACGGGGTGCGAGAACGGGGCCACGGCAGGGCAAACAGAGGGACAGACCCCAGCCCCTACGAGGTGCATGACCGGAACGGCGGTGGGACAAATGCGGGATGAGAGGGGATGATGGAGGGAACGGAGTTGAGAGAAAAGAAAAAATAATTTCCTGATGTGGACGGAAAAGGGCAACCGGAGGGGGTCGCGGCGGGGGAGAGGTGAAGGGGAGGTGTACATATGTGCAGAGACAAAGAGCAGGAGCGCGGCGTATGGGCGGAATGTGATCTGTGCGGCGGGGAGATCCGGCGGGGCGATCGCTACTACCGCGTGGCCGGTGAGAACGTGTGCCGGAAGTGCCTGGCGGATTTCGCCGCCCAGATCCTGGCGGTGTACGAGGTGAGAGGAGGAGAGGAGAGATAGGCAGGAAGAAGGGTATCCCGTGGGAGGAGATGCGGGAGAGATACGAGGCGGGCGGCATCAGCTTCCGTGCGCTGGGGAAGCTGTACGGCGTGACGGAGCGGGCCGTCAGCCGGCACGCGCAGGACGAGGACTGGTACGGCCAGCGGCGCTGGAGCCGAACGAAGCGGATGGAGACACAGACATGTCTGGCCAATGTGGCGCGGCAGTTGAACCGCGCTGCCGCGTCCGCCGCAGAGCGGATGGATATGGGCGAGGCGGACGTCAGGGAGATCAAGGAGCTGGCGGGACTTTTGCAGGCGCTGGTGGGGCTGGGGAAGTCGCTGGAGCCCCCGAAGCCGCCGGAGAAAAAGAGCGGAGGCACGGTGCGGGTGGTGCTGTCCGGCGAGGCGGAGGAACTGAGCCAATGAGGGCGGAGGTCATGACGCTGGGGACGCCCAACCCGCGGCAGCGGGAATTCCTGGCCTGTGAGAAGAAATATGTGGCCTTCGGCGGGGCCAGAGGCGGCGGCAAGAGCTGGGCGGTGCGGTGCAAGGCCAAGCTGCTGGCGCTGCGGTACGCGGGGATACGTATCCTGCTGGTGCGGCGAAGTCTGGCGGAGCTGGAGGCCAACCATCTGGCGTTTCTGCGGCAGGAGCTGGCAGATGTGGCGGAGTATCGGGCGGGGGAACGGCAGTTCCGGTTCTGCAACGGAAGCGTATTGCAGTTCGGCTACTGCGGGTGCGACCGCGATCTGGACCGGTACCAGGGCGCGGAGTACGACGTCATCTTTCTGGACGAGGCCACGCAGCTGAAGGAGCAGTGGATGCGGCAGATCGCCGCCTGCGTCCGAGGGGTCAACGACTTCCCCAAGCGCATCTACTATACGTGCAATCCGGGCGGGCCGGGGCACGGGTATATCAAGCGGCTGTTCATCGACAGGCGGTTCGAGGACGGAGAGCAGCCGGAGGACTACGCCTTTATTCCGGCGCGGGTCACGGACAACGCGGCGCTGCTGGCACGGCAGCCGGACTATCTCAAGACGCTGGAGGCCCTGCCTTATAAGCTGAGGCGGGCATGGCTGGAGGGACGGTGGGACGTGTTCGCGGGGCAGGTGTTTCAGGAGTTCACCGATGACCCCGACCACTACGATGACAGGCGGTGGACCCACGTGATACGGCCCTTCGACGTGCCGCGGGAATGGAACATCTACCGCAGCTATGACTTCGGCTACGCAAGGCCGTTTTCCTGCGGCTGGTGGGCGGTGGACCACGATGGGTGCGTGTACCGTATCGCGGAGCTGTACGGCTGCACCGGCACGCCGGACGAGGGCGTGCTGTGGACGCCGGAGCGGCAGTTCGCAGAGATCCGGAGGGTGGAGGAGGAGCACCCGCTGCTGCGGGGGCGGAGCATACAGGGCGTGGCGGACCCCGCCATCTGGGATGCCAGCCGCGGCGAGAGCATCTATGAGACGGCGCTGAAGCACCGTATCTTCTTCGTGAAGGGGGACAACCGGCGCATCGCGGGGTGGATGCAGATGCACTACCGCATGAGCTTCGACGGCGAGGGATACCCCATGCTGTACGTATTCCAGCACTGCCGGGCATTTATCCGCACCATCCCGCAGCTTTTATACAGCGAGACGGTGCCGGAGGATGTGGACACCACACAGGAGGACCATGTGGCCGACGAGAGCCGGTACTTCTGCATGACGCGGCCCATCGCGCCGGTGCGGGCGGCGGCACGGGAGATCGCGGAGGATCCGCTGGACCTGCGGTCGGGGCGGTTCGGCAGCTGGGGCGGCGTGAGAAGAATTTGAGGAGCGCTGCACCGGAGCGTGCAACGTTGGACCTGTGGCGGGCAGAGGCAGTAACAAGGAAAGGAAGGTGCGACATGGAACAGGAGGTCATGCGGCCAAGGATCGGCACGCAGGAGGTGGTCCGCGCGGCGGAGATCCTGCGGCAATACCGACGCGGCAAGGAGAATCTGGACAAGCGCATCATCGACAACGAGCAGTTCTGGAAGATGCGGCACTGGGAGCAGATGGAGAAGGAGGGACGGGGCGGCAATCCCCACGATCCCCGCCCCGCCAGCGGGTGGCTGGTGAACTGCATCCTGTCCAAGCACGCGGACGCCATGGACAGCTATCCCGAGCCTACGGTGCTGCCCCGCGAGCCGGACGATCGGGAGGAGGCGGAGAAGCTGACCCGCATCCTGCCGGTGATCCTGCAGAACAACCGGTTCAAGAAGGAGTATGCCAGGGCGTGGTGGAACAAGCTGAAGTCCGGCTGCGCCGTGTACGGCGTGTTCTGGGACGGGGGCAAGCTCCACGGGCTGGGGGACATCGACATCCGCAGCATGGACGTGCTGAATCTGTTCTGGGAGCCGGGAGTGCAGGATATCCAGGCATCGGAGAATTTCTTCTCCGTGGAGCTGACACCCAACCACCGGCTGCTGCAGGACTATCCCCAGCTGGAAGGGAAGCTGGGGCGCGGCGGCGCGTCCCAGGTGAGCCGCTATCTCTACGATGATCGGGTGGATACCTCCGACCAGTCGCTGGTGGTGGACTGGTACTACCACACGGTGACAGAGGGGCGGCAGGTGCTGCACTACTGCAAGTTCGTGGGAGAGACGGTGCTGTACGCCTCGGAAAACGACCCGCAGTACGAAAAGCGGGGATGGTACGACCACGGGCAGTATCCCTTCGTGTTCGACGTGCTGTTCCCCGAGGAGGGGACGCCCTGCGGTTACGGCTACGTGGACCTGTGCAAGCCGGCGCAGAAGCAGATCGACCTGATGAACCAGGCTATCCTGAAGAACACGCTGGCCGCCGCCACGCCGCGGTTCTTCATCCGCTCCGACGGGGCGGTGAACGAGGAGGAGTACGCCGACTGGACGCAGCCCTTCGTCCACACCAACGGCAATCTGGGGGCCGATTCCATCGCGCCTATCCGTGTGCCCACGCTGGACAGCGTGTATGTGGCCGTCTTGCAGAACAAGGTGGCGGAGATGAAGGAGACGGCGGGCAACCGCGACGTGATGAGCGGCGGCACTGCAGGCGGCGTCACGGCGGCCACGGCCATCGCGGCCCTGCAGGAGGCGGGCGGCAAGCTGTCCCGCAATATGATCGACGACGGGTACCAGGCATTCGCGCAGGTGATGACGCTGTGCATCGAGCTGGTGCGGCAGTTTTACAGCGCACCACGGCAGTTCCGGCTGCTGGGCCGCGGGGCGGAGCGGGAGTTCCGCATGTTCGACAACGGCGGCATGCAGCCCAAGGCCCTGGCGCTGGGCGGCTATCGGGTACCGGAGTTCGATCTGGAGATCGCGGCGCAGGACGAGACACCCTACAAGACCATGGAGTACAACCAGCTGGCGCTGCAGCTGTTCCAGATGGGGTTTTTCCGCGCAGATATGGCCGAGCAGGCCCTGCGGTGTCTGGAACTGATGGAGTTCAAGAACAAGGACCAGCTGGCGTCGGTCATCCGGCAGGGGCAGCAGCGGACCCGGCAGGTGGCGTGGCTCCAGCGGCAGCTGCTGACGGCGGTGCAGCTGCTGGACGCCAAACAGGGGACAAGTCTTGCGCAGGCGCTGGAGCAGGAGATGAACGGCGGCGAGGCGCCCGGTGTGGGCGCGGTGAAGGCGGGCAGCGCGCCGGACGCCATGGAGCGGCAGAGAAAGCAGTCCCGTGAGGCCGTGAGGCCGCGATGATACAGGCGGTATTCGACGGGGCACATGTGACGGTATGCGGTCACGCGGGGCATGCTCCGGCGGGGCAGGACATCGTTTGCGCCGCCGTGTCGGCGCTGGTGTACGCGCTGGCGGGAAGCCTGGAGGAGACGGGACAGGCGGCGCGGATCTGCATCCGCAGGGGGTTTGCGGAGGTGGAGGGCGCAGGGGACTGCGGCGCTGCCTTCGCTCTGGTGCGGTGCGGGCTTGCGCAGCTGGCACGGCAGTATCCCGCGTGTGTGCAGGTAACAGGGTCGTGACCTACCACGGGAAGGAGAGGCTATGAAGCAGCTTTGGATGGACTGGCAGACGTTTGCAGAGGCGGCAGAGGCCGGTCAGGAGACGGGCGGAGAGACAGGCGGTCAGGCGGCTCCCGACGCCGGGGAGCAGGAGGCGTTCAGCGCCCTGATCCGCGGGCAGTACAAGGAGCAGTTTGACGCCCGTGTGCAGAAAATTCTGGACGGGCGGCTGCGGGGACTGCGGCAGGAGAACGCCCGCCTGCGGCAGGAGGTGCAGGCGCGGCGGGAGTCCCAGGCCGGTGCGGTGCTGCGCCTGCAGGCGGAGGAGGGACACATCCGGCAGGTGTATCCCGATTTCGACTGGCGGCGGGAGATGGCATCACCCCGGTTCGGGCGATTGGTGACGGCAGGTGTGGACGGCAGGACCGCCTATGAGATCGTACACCGGCAGGAGCTTCTGAAGGCGGCCATGGGCTATGCCGCGGCGCAGGCACGCAGTCAGATGGCGCGTTCCATCGCCTCCGGCGGCGGGCGGGCTGCGGAGAACCGCGGCGGCAGCCGCTCCGTGACCCGCAGCGATCCCAGAGGACTGACCAGCCGCGAGCTGGCGGACATCCGGAAACGGGTACAGGACGGAGAGAAGATACGATTCTGAACAAAATGAGGAGGACGAGCATGGAGAAGATGAATTTGCAGCTGTTTGCAGGGGAGATGAACACACAGACCACCGGTGCTCTCAGCGCCGAGATGAAGACCTACTACGGCATGGAGTTGCTGGAGAACGCCAAGCCCCAGCTGGTACACAACCAGTTCGCGGCCACCAAGGGCCTGCCGGTGGGCGGCGGCAAGACCGTGGAGTGGCGTAAGTTCGGCGCTTTCGACAAGGCGCTGACGCCGCTGACCGAGGGCGTGACCCCCGATGGCAGCGGTATTTCGGTGAGCTACATCACCAAGGATCTGGCGCAGTACGGCGACTACACCACCGTGTCCGATATGCTGGACCTGACGGCCATCGACGACGTGGTGCTGGAGATCACCGACCGCCATGGCAGCAACATGGGCCTGACGCTGGACACCGTGACCCGCAACGAGATCCAGCAGGGCAATCAGGTCATCTACGCGCCCCAGAAGAAGGCAGACGGCACCTCCGCCGAGGTGCTGAGCCGCTACGCGCTGGACGGGACGTGCAAGATGACCAGCGAGCTGGTGGCCAAGGCCGCCACCCAGCTGAAGAAGATGAATGCCCCCACGTTCGACGGCAAGTACGTGTGCATCATCCATCCCAGCGTGGCCTTCGACCTGCGGCAGGACGAGGCGTGGATCGCCGCCCACCAGTACGCTGCCGCCACGGAGCTGTTCTCCGGCGAGATCGGCGAGCTCCACGGTGTGCGCTTTGTGGAGACCACCGAGGCCAAGATCTACCGAGGTGAGGATCTGGCGCAGAACGCACGCACCCTGACGGTCAGCGGCGCGGCGGCCAACAGTACCGAGGTGAGCTTTACCGGCGGCACTGTGGCCGCCGACGCACTGGCGGGCCGCTATGTGCTCATCGGCGGCCAGCGCGTGAAGGTGAAGTCCAATACCGCGGCCAAGCTGGTGCTGGAGCAGGCTGTCACCGCATCGGACAAGGCCGCCATCTGCCCGGGCGAGGGCGGTAAGGACGGCTGTGCCGTGTACGGCTGCCTGTTCCTGGGCAAGGGCGCCTACGGCGTGGTGGATCTCAGCGAGGGCACGGAGGTCATCGTGAAGCCCCGCGGCTCCTCCGGTACCGCAGACCCCCTGGACCAGCGCTCCAGCGTGGGCTGGAAGGGCGTTCACGCCGCCGCTATCCTGTACGACGAGTACATGGTGCGCGTGGAGTGCGGCTCCAGCTATTCCGGCGAGGACAAGGCCAACTGACAGGGCGCGGGAGGGGCGGCAGGCCCCTCCCGCAGCTCAGGGAAACGATGAAAGGAGAACGGCGTGATGAAGGAAAATATGGTGTCCATCTTCCTGCCCCGCGGCAGAAAAAATGAGGAGAACTTCGTGATCGTGTCCGTCAACGGACGGAGCTGGAAGATCATGAAGGGCGTGCAGGTACAGGTGCCCGACTACGTGGCGGAGGTGCTGGAGAACAGCCGTATGATGGCGGAGACCGCCCGCCGCTATGTGGACGAGCGGGCCAACTGACATGGGCAGAATGACGGCGGGGCAGATGCTGGGCAGGGTGGACGCCCTGCTGCCCAATCAGTACGGCAGAGAGGAGAAGATGCAGTGGCTGGCGCAGGCCGAGGGCTTCGTGCTGCGGGAGACGGAGCAGGTCACGGGGGCGCTGCCGCAGGTGACGGAGGAGTACGCGCTGACGGCGGAGGCGCCCTACGACGAGCTGTACCGCCACTATGTGGAGGCGCAGATCCACTACGCCAACGGCGAGATGGCGCGGTACAACAACGCGGCGGCCCAATGGAACAACGCCTTTCTGACCTACAAGGATTATCGGTGCCGCAGGGAGCGGCCTCAGCGGAGCGCGGCGGCACTGCGCCTGTTTTAAGGAGGTGGGGGGATGTATTTTCCCAAGCTGACGGCGCCGGCGCAGCGGCGCGTGACGGTGGACCGGTTCCTGGGGCTGGACCGGCGGGCGGGCAGCGCCATGGGCTGCTTTCAGAATATGGAGAATCTGTGGAGCGGCGGGTACCCGGCGCTGGAGACCCGTCCGGCCAGAGGCGAGGCTGCGGTGCTGAGTAAGCCCAACGGGCTGACGTGCCGCGATGCGCTGGTGTGGGTGGACGGCACGGCACTGTACGTAGGCGGAGAAAAGACGGGGCTGGCGCTGTCCGACGGCGAAAAGCAGCTGGTGAACATGGGGGCGTACCTGTTGATCTGGCCGGACAGAAAGTACATCAACACACAGGACCTGTCGGACTTCGGCAGCATGGAGAACCGGAACGTCACCGCGGGAGAGGTGACGACGGCGCTGTGCAGAAGCGGCGGCGAGGAGTTGGGGGACTATGCCGCAGGGGCGGCGGCCCCTGATGCGCCGGAGGCGGGCACTCTGTGGCTGGATACCTCCGATGCCGAGCCGGTGATGAAGCGGTACGACGGCAGCGCGTGGCTGGACGTGGAAAACGTGTGTACCAAAATATCCGCCGCCGGTATCGGACGGGGCTTTGCCGCCGGAGACGGCGTGACGGTGGAGGGCTGCGAGGCCCAGACCCTCAACGGCCTGCACGTGCTGGATGCGGCGGGCGATGACTGGATCGCGGTGCCGGCGGCGACAGCCAAGGTGGGGAGCCAGACGGCGGAGGTGACGGCGGCGCGGCGCGTGCCGGACATGGACTTCGTGGTGGAGCAGGGTAACCGGCTGTGGGGCTGCAAGTACGGCATCGTGGACGGGCGGCCGGTGAACGAGATCTATGCCAGCAAGCTGGGGGATTTCCGGAACTGGAACAGCTTCGCAGGGCTCAGTACCGACAGCTACGCGGCGTCCCGCGGCTCTGACGGGGCGTTTACCGGCGCGGCGGCGTGTCTGGGCGGCGTCATCTTCTTCAAGGAGGACTGTATGGAGCGGGTATACCCCAGCGCCACCGGCGCGCATCAAATCGTGACGCTGCGCTGCCCGGGCGTGAAGAAGGGGTGCCACGGTGCGGCCGCCGTGGTGGACGGGACGCTGTTCTACCTGGGGCTGGGCGGTGTGTACGCCTTCGATGGCAGTATGCCCGGCTGCGTGTCCATGCCGCTGGGCAGTGTACGGTATCAGGACGGCGCGGCGGCGGGCTGGAACGGGCAGTACTGGCTGGCGGCGCGGGATGGAGACGGGAAGCGGCACCTGCTGGTATACGATACGGCGCGGGGACTGTGGCACCGGCAGGACGACGCCGACATCATGGCGTTCACCGTGTGCGACGGGGCGCTGTACGGTCTGGCGAGGGACGGCAGGCTGCTGGACATGACCGGCGGCAGCGGACAGCAGGAGACGGCGCTGCGGTGGATGGCGGAGACGGGGGAGCTGGGACTCTCTCAGCCGGAGAACAAGTATCTGGCGCGGCTGGAGCTGCGGGTGCAGCCGGAGGATCGGGCGCGGCTGGAGGCCAGCGCCAGCTATGACGGCGGACGCAGCTGGGAGACGCTGGGACAGGTCATCGGCGGTGACGGACAGACCCGCGGGTATCTGCTGCACCTGCGGCCCAGACGATGCAGGCAGGTGCGGCTGCGGCTGCAGGGCACCGGCCGGTGCCGCGTGTTCAGCATGTCGGCGGTGTATGAGAAAGGAAGTGACGGCCCGTGAGCACCATCCCTATGCCCGCGTGTCCCGCAGGCAGCGTACAGCAGCAGGTGATGCAGCAGTACTCGTATCTGTTCCAGATGGCCCAGCAGCTGAATCTGGCGCTGGAGCGGCTGGAGCAGGGCACCGGCGCGTCCTCCGGCGGAAAGGGGACGGAGCAGCAGTACCGGAAGCTGCGGAGCCTCATCGCCGGTGGGGAGGAGCGGTTGAAGCGGGCCGTGGAGGAGTTGGCGGCGCAAGTGGAGACGGAATACGTGGCGGCGGACAGCTTTGATGGGCAGGCGGCGGCGCTCAGCGGCCGTCTGGAGGCGGAGCCGGAGGAGCTGGGAGCGTATTACGGCTTTGCCGCGGCGCTGAGGAACGGCCTGGCAGCGCTGGCGGACGCCTTCGACCGGTACAGGGAGAACGCGGCGGCCTGCGTTCAGACGGGCGTCGTAGGGTACGACGGGACCGCGCCGGTGTACGGCACGGCGGTGGGGTTCGGGCTGGCCTGCCGTGATGCAGACGGGGAGACGGAGGTGGAGCCTAACGGCTTCCGTGCCGTCTTTACCGGCGAGGAGCTGTCGCTGCGGCAGGACGCTCAGGAGGTAGCTCGTGTGGCGGACGGCAGACTGCACGTCAACGGTATGGCGGCGCTGGGCGGCGCGGATGTGGGCGGCTGGCGCATGGAGGACAACGGGGACGGATTGGCAATCCGCTGGATCGGAGGGTGAGAGATGAGCGCGGCACAGAGAAGCAGCCGCACCGTGAGTATGGCGGGGTTCGAACTGACGGCGAGGGACGCTGTCATTGGGCAGAGCGGCACGCTGACGGTGGTGAAGCCGGGGAACGGGTACACATTCCGATTCTCCTACGCCTTCGGCGGGGCGTCCGGCACGCTGGAAAGCGGCGATGTCCGGCAGGTCAGCCATGCGGCGGGCAGGGCGGTGTACCGCTGGCGCGTGCCGGAGGAGCTGGCGCAGCAGATCCCGGATGCCCTGCGGGGTACAGGGACCATGTCCATGGCGGTATACAGCGGCGCAGAGCAGGTGGGCAGTGTGCAGACGGCGTTTACCGCCTATGTGCCGCCGTCTATGGCACCCACGGCGTCGGTGCAGGTGTCGGCGGTCAGCGATAACACGGCGGTCAGCGGCTGGGGCGTGTGCGTGCAGGGACTCAGCCGCGTGCAGTACACGGTGACGGCGGCAGGGGCCGGCGGCGCATCGGTGCAGGCGTGCCGCTTTACCTGCGGAGGTCAGACCGTGGCGGGACTGTCAGGAAAGACAGCACCCATCGCTGCGGCAGGGACGCTGATCCCCTCCGCAGTAGTGACGGACAGCCGAGGCCGCTCGGTGACGGCGGAAAGCGAGGCGGTGACAGTGTATGCCTACCACCGGCCTACACTGGCGGCGGAGGTCATCCGGTGCAAGGCAGGCGGTACGGCAGCGGAGGACGGCGCGTACCTGAAGGTGACGGGTACCGCGTCCTGCGCCTCCGTAGGGGGACGGAACACCGTGCAGGTGCGGGTGCGCTGGCGTCCTGCGGGCGGCAGCTGGAGCGGCTATACCACACTGGTCAACGGCGCGGAGACAGTGGTAGGCGGCGGCCTGGCGGCGGACACGGCCTATGAGGCGGAGGTATCCGCCGTGGATACGGCGGGCGGCGTCCGGACGGTGCGGCAGCTGCTGCCGGTATCGCCGGTGACGCTGCACCTGCACAGCGGCGGCAGGGGCGCGGCCTTCGGCAAGAGAAGCACCGGTGAAGCGCTGGAGTGCGCGTGGCCGGCGGTGTTTTACGGCGATGTGGAGGTGTCCGGCGGGCTGACCCTGGGCGGACAGGCGCTGGCGGACGCGCTGTGGCCCGTGGGCTGCGTGCGGCTGACGGCGGAGGATACGGAGCCCCAACCGTCGCCGGAGGGTGCGGAATGGGAGCGCGTGGACTGCGGCATGGCGGGTATCTATGCCTGGCGCAGGATCACTTGAGGAGAAAGGACGGAACGATGGCATCGACATATACCATGGTGGGCTATGGCTCGCAGGGCGAGTCTGTGCGCCGCCTGCAAAGCGAGCTGAACAAGCAGGGCTATCAGCTGGACGAGGACGGTGTGTTCGGCGAAAAGACCCGCGCGGCGGTGCGGGACTATCAGAAAAAGAACTCCCTGAAGCGGGACGGCATCGCCGGTGACGAGACGTGGGGCAGCCTGATGAGCGCGTCGGCATCGGCGGCGGAGGAGCCGCAGGCATCCGTGCCTAAGGCCGCGCCTACGGCCAGAACGGCCAAGGCACTGGCAGAGCTGGAGGCCGGCTACAAGCCGTCGGACAGCGTAAAGGAGGCGCTGGCCCATCGCGACAGCGTGGCATCCCAGCGGCCCGGGGCCTATGAGTCCCTGTACGAGCAGCAGCTGGCGCAGCTGTACGAGGAGCTGACGGGGCGTGCGCCATTTTCCTACGATCCCGAGGCGGACGGCGGCTTTCAGCAGTATACGCAGCTGTATACTCAGCGGGGCCGCGCCGCCATGGAGGACACCATGGGTCAGGCGGCGGCGCTTACCGGCGGGTACGGCTCCAGCTATGCCCAGGGCGCGGGGCAGCAGGCGTACAGCCGATACATGCAGGAGCTGATGGCCCTGCTGCCGGAGTTCGAGGATCGGGCACGGAGCGCCTATCAGCAGGAGGGGAACGACCTTCGCGCCCGCTACGACCTGCTGGATCAGCGGGAGCAGAACGCCTATGGCCGCTGGAGGACGATGTGTCACTGTGGGAGAAGCGGCTGGCTCTGGCGCAGGAGGAGTATGACAACGCCAGCGCGGAGGATCGGAAGCTCTATGAGACCATGCTGGGCCACTACCGCAGCAAGGCCCAGCAGGAGCAGAAGCTGTCGGCCTCCGGCGCGGAGGTCAGCGATGGGCTGCCATACGGCGGCGCGTCCGGTCCTTCCGGCGCTTCCGGTTCTTCCGGCAGCGGCTCCGGCAGCAGCGGCGAGTCACTGAGCTCCGTGGCTGCCGCCAGCCTGCACCGCACAGCGGCCAGCTATCTGAGGCAGGGTAAGCTGGCGGAGGCCAAGGCCCTGCTGGCATCCTACAAGGACCGGATGACGCCCATGCAGAAGCGGCAGTTTACCCTGATGCTCCAAGGCTACGATGAGACAGCGTCGCTGTGAGCGATCGAATGGGTCTTGCATTTGCGGGCGGCATATGGTAAGATACCCCCAGCGCAGAGGTGCGGGGCAGCGGGCGCGCTGTCCCGCATTTCTTGCCATCAGGTGACAGGCATGCGTGCCCTTGTCAGCTGATGGTATCCGCACTGCTGAAAGGAGACCATCATGGGAAAGAAAGGGTATATTCTGTCGGGCGCAGCCCTGCTGGCGGCACTGACGCTGCTGGCCGGCTGCGGTAAAAACAACGGTACGGAAGATAAGAACAAGGATAAGCCGGACACCGACCCGGCGCAGGAGATCGTGCTGGTGCAGCCGGAGGCCGCCGACGTGCCGGTGGACTTCGAGACGGCGCAGAAGGCGTGGCCCGATGCCTACGCCTATATGAAGATCCCCAACGCCACGGGCTGCGCCATCCGCGAGGGCGGCTTCATCGCCCAGCATCCGGTGGATGACGGCTGGTATCTGTACCGCGACCTGGACGGCAACGACAACAAGGCCGGTACGCTGTATACCGAGGCTACCTACAACGATACGAAGCTGGACGATCCTGTCACCGTGGTCTACGGCCACAATATGGCCAACCGCACCATGTTCGGCGGCCTCCAGAGCTACGCCGAGACGCTGAAGTTTGACGACAAGGCGGTGGTGGAGGTCTATCAGAGCGGGCGGAAGATGACGTACCGCATCTTCGCGGGCATCCCTTACGACACCACCCACATCCTGTACTACCACGATTTCACCGATGAGCAGGTATTTACCGACTTCTTCGCGGCGCTGGACAAGGCAGCCACGGACAAGAGCTATTCCGGCAGCGACCATAAGAACGGCTTTGCACCCTCCGCCGGCAGCGTCAACGTCAACCGTGACGATCTGCCCAAGTGGGGCGATAAGGTGCTGGTCCTGTCCGTGTGCAAGAACGGCGATGACGCCCACCGCTATCTGGTGATGGCCAAGCTGGTGGAGGACTCCGCCGAGCCCCTGCGCATGACCCGCGAGGAGGCGGAAAAGGCCGGCCTGACCGACCGCATCATCGGCGTGGCGCCGGCGGAGGACGACGCCGCGGCGGATACGACGGGCAAGACCGACACCGCCAAGACGGATACGGCCAAAACGGATACCACGAAAAACGACACCTCCAATAAGACGGATACCACGAAAAAGGACAACTGAGAAAAGCCCTCTCCCGCCTGGCGGGAGAGGGCTTTTGCGATCCTTTACAGCATTTCGGGGAGGGTGAACAGGTCCCAGGGCGCCGTGTCCGGCGGCGGGCAGGTGAAGGTCACGGGCTCGCCGGTCTGGGGGTGGACGAAGGACAGGCGGCAGGACCACAGGGCGATGGGATACGGCGCGTCGGACGCACCGTACTTGCGGTCACCTGCCAGAGGCAGACCGCGGGAGGCAAACTGTACCCGTATCTGGTGGGTACGGCCGGTGTGGAGCCGGACGCGCACCAGCGTCATACCGTCGGAGCTGTCCACAGTGGCGAAGGACAGGCGGGCCTCCCGCGCGCTGGGGGAGGGGGTGTCCGCCACATAGGTCAGACGGCGCTGGGGATCACGGGCCAGCAGGTCCGTCAGGATGCCGGAGGGCTGGGACAGCGTGCCGCACAGGACAGCCAGATACTCCTTGGTAAAGCGGCGCTCCCGTATCTGCTGGGACAGCAGGGCCGCCGCCATACGGCTGCGGGCAAAGACCATGACACCGGACACCTGGGCGTCCAGCCGGTGGACGGTGCGGATGCAGTCGGTGTGCAGCTGGGCGCGGAGCAGCTCCGGCATACCGCCGAGCTCATCGGTGGACAGTACGCCCACGGGCTTTACCGCCACCACGATGCGGTCGTCCTGATAGAGAATGTTCATGGTCGTCACCTCCTTACGGGGTGAGTGTAGCATAAATCGGGACGGGATGCAAATTTCCCTTGACAAGATGGGTCTAATGGGTTAGACTACCGGTAAGAGGTCTAACTAAGTAGACCTATCGGAAGGAGGAGATGCGGGTGGAGACACCGAAGATCTTTGACAGCGAGCTGCGGTTCTGCGAGATCCTGTGGGAGCATCAGCCGGTGCGCAGCAGCGAGCTGGCGCACCTGTGCGCGGAGAAGCTGGGGTGGAAAAAATCCACCACCTATACCGTCATCAAGCGCCTGACGGAGCGGGGCGTGGTGCAGACAGAGGACGCCGTGGTAACGGCGCTGGTGTCCCGCGACCAGGTGCAGCGGGCGGAGAGCCGCGCCTTTGTGGAGCGGAATTTCAGCGGCAGTCTGCCCGGCTTTCTCAACGCGTTCGTGGGCGGGCGCGGATTGTCGGCGGAGGAGGCAGACGAGCTGCGGCGGATGATCGCCGATTTTGAGGAGAAAAATCATGACTGATCTGTTTCTGAGAGTGGTGGAGCTTTCGTGGCAGGCCGGCGTGCTGGCGCTGGCGGTAATGCTGGCGCGGCTGGCGCTGCGCCGCGCGCCCAAGTGGGCGGTGTGCATGCTGTGGGCGCTGGTGGCGGTGCGGCTGATCGTGCCGGTCTCCTTGCAGAGCCGCGTCAGCTTGCAGGCGGAGCAGAGCCCCGTGACGGCGGCGCTGGAGCAGCTACCCCAGACACAGGAGACGGCGGACGCCATCCTGCCCAGCGGCGGGGAGGTCCTGACACCCGTTCAGCCTGTGGGATCGGTCACGTCCGCGGAGCCGGTGCAGGCGGCCCGCCCCGTTATGACGGTGGAGGTGCTGACGGCGGTATGGCTGGCGGGCGCGGCATTCATGCTGGCGTATATGCTGGTCAGCTATCTGCGGCTTTACCGGCAGGTGCGGACGGCGGTGCGAGTGGAGGATAACGTCTGCCGCTGCGACCGGTGGGGCACTCCTTTCGTGCTGGGCATGCTCCGGCCCCGCATCTATATACCGGCGGGGCTGGACGAGGCGGACCTGTCTCAGGTGCTGGCCCACGAGCGGAGCCACATCCGGCGGGGCGACCACGTGGTGAAGCCGCTGGCGTTCCTGCTGCTGACGGTACACTGGTTCAATCCGGTGCTGTGGGCGGCGTATGTCCTGCTGGGCCGCGACATGGAGAACGCCTGCGATGAGCGGGTACTGCGGACGCTGGACGGCGCGGGACGGGCGGCCTACTCCCGTGCGCTGGTGGCCTGCGCCGTGCGGCAGCGTCCGGCGGCGGTGTGCCCCCTGGCCTTCGGCGAGACGGCGGTGAAGGAGCGTGTGAAGAACGCCATGAGCTATCGGAAACCGGCGCTGTGGGCGGCGGTGCTGCTGCTGATCGCGGCGGCGGTCATCGGTGTGTGCTTCCTGACCAGTCCCCAGCGGCAGCAGCCTGCCGCCGACGGCGACTGGGACGCGGAGACGCTGTACGCTCTGCGGACGCCCTATGTAGGCGACAACAGCGCTGTGGGCGGCATCATCAGCGCCATCGGACTGGATCAGCTGGGCGCGGGTATCTGGGATGATTTCTCCATCCGGCTCAGCACGGAGCAGGAGCCCTACGGCCTGACGCTGTGCTACGGCACCAGCTACGAGAACGTGGTGGGGGCCGGCGAAGGGATCACGCTGCGAATGGAGGCCGGCGGTTATCTGGCCATGGCCCTTGTGGATAATCTGGACTGGGTGGCGTGGCAGATGGACGGCGTGGAGTCCGGCCGTGTCACCAACGACGGCACCTACGACATCGCCGCGGCGCGGCAGAGCGTGGACGGCCTGCGGCAGCTTATCGCGGCGCTGGAGACCGGGCTGGACAGCGGCTCTGTGGGCGGCGGGCGGCAGATGTACTTCGGTCCCGCGTCCATGACCCGCGACGACGGCGTGAAGGCCGAGCTGGTGAACGTGACGTATCAGAATGACTGGCTCAACGGCGAGATGCGGGTCACGCTGCCCGCTGCGGCGTCGGCCCGGTACGCAGGGGAGGGCGGCACCGCATCGCTGCTCAACGACTTTACACTGTATGCCCAGACGGACGACGGCCCCAAAAACGCCGTGGCAGAGGATGTCCGCATCGAGAAGAACGGGGAGGATACCGTCCTGTGCCAGCCCTTCTCTCTGGGTATCCAGATCCCCACGGCTCAGGGCTTCACCGTGCGATTCTGGGCCGGGGAGCTGGGCCCCCTGCTGGCGGAGGTCACCGCGGAGGGCGCCGCGGCATCGGAGATCACGCCGTGGCCCTCAGAGGGCGACAACGACCCCGTCAGCATCGACCCGGCGGATTACGGCATCGTGTATGATACGGAGCACATGCCGGACTGGGAGACGTGTCCCCTCAGCTATCTGTGCGCCTATTACCTGGGCGCGGACGGCGCGTATGCCCAGGGCGCTATGGACACGCTGGCCCAGCGGTACCGGCAGGCGCCCAACACGGTGCAGAACTATCTGAACACGCTGGCGGCCAAGTATGCCGGCGTGGACCGGCAGCTCCTGTCTCAGATCCGGCTGGCCGCCGAGAGCCTCTACGGCGCGGAGAACGGCACTTCCGCCGATCCGCTGGTGGGGCTGCTGTATAACGAATCCTTCGACTATTCCGACGGCGTGGGCAACAGCGGGCACTATACCTACCGCGTGCCCCAGCTGCTGGCGGACACGGCGGATGCCCGCGCCATCAACGCGGCTATCGCCGACGAGTACGGCCCCATCGTGGAGGAGACGTTGGATGACCGCGCCTCCGGCGTCAGCCTGTCCTGCCTGTACGTGATGTGGGAGAGCTATCGCTGCGGCGACATTTTGTCGCTGGTGGTATCCTGCGGCTGGAGCTTCGACAGCAACCAGTACAGCGTGTACCTCTACGATACGGCCAGAGGCGTCCGGCTCACCACATCGGAGCTGCTGACGGCGCAGGGCGTGGACGAGACGGCGTTTTTGAATGCGGTGCGGCAGGCCGCCGCCGATACGTTCGATGCGCTGTACGGACAGACTGGCGATGCCGCGGCGGAGCGCCGGACGTGGACGCTGTCCGATGCCAATATCAATAGGGACGTACCGGCTTACGCGGACGCCGCAGGACATCTCTACGCGGTGCTGCCCATCGGCTCGCCCGCCGGTGCGGACGCCTATGAGCAGGTGCTGGCGCTGGATGTGGGCGCATGATAGACAGAAAAACGGGGGAGGCCCGCGGCGTCGCCGCGGGCCCCTTTTTGCTCGTTCTGGAGAGTTTTTCGGAACAATACCGGATTTTTCCGGGAGATGTCTTTTCAAAACGGGCATAGGATGGTACAATAGTACGCAGCTGAAAGACACGAAAGGAGTTTTTCCATGAAGAAGAGTATCCTGCGGGAATACGCCCGCCTGATCGCCCGCAGCGGCGTCAATATCCAGCCGGGTCAGGAGGTGTTCATCACCGCCGAGCTGGATCAGCCGGAGTTCGTGAAGATGCTGGTGGAGGAGTGTTACAGGTGCAAGGCCAGCAAGGTAGTGGTGGACTGGAGCTACCAGCCCCTCCAGAAGCTGCACTTCCGCTACCGCACGCTGACCAGCCTGTCCAAGCTGGACAACTACGAGGAGGCCCGCTGGCAGCACTATGTGGACACCATCCCCTGCCGCATCTACCTGCTCAGCGAGGATCCGGACGGTCTCAACGGCATCAATCAGGAGAAGATGGCCAAGAGCCAGCAGCGCAAGTACCCCATCATCAAGAAGTACCGCGACCAGATCGAGAATAAGTACCAGTGGTGCATCGCCGCCGTACCCGGCGAGGCGTGGGCCAAGAAGCTGTTCCCCAACCTGCGGAAGTCTCAGGCGGTGGAGAAGCTGTGGGAGGCCATCCTGTCCACCAGCCGCGCGCTGGAGGGCGACCCTGTGGCCAACTGGGACGCCCACAACAAGGATATGCACGACCGCTGCGCCTATCTCAACGGCCTGCACATCCGCGAGCTGCGCTACAAGAGCGCCAACGGCACCGATTTTCAGGTGGGCATGATCCCCGAGGCCCAGTTCTGCGGCGGCTGCGAAAAGAGTCTGCAGGGCATCGTTTTTAACCCCAATATCCCCACGGAGGAGTGCTTTATCTCTCCCATGCGGGGCAAGGCCGAGGGCATCGTCTACGCCACCAAGCCCCTGAGCTATCAGGGACAGCTCATCGACGGCTTCTGGATCCGGTTCCACGAGGGCAAGGCCGTGGAGTGGTACGCGGAGAAGAACAACGACCTGCTGACCAAGCTCATCACCATGGACGAGGGCAGCGCCTATCTGGGCGAGTGCGCGCTGGTGCCCTACGACTCCCCCATCTGCCAGTCCGGCCTGCTGTTCTACAACACGCTGTTCGACGAGAACGCGGCCTGCCATCTGGCGCTGGGCATGGGCTTTGCCGACACCATCCGAGGCTTCGAGGAAAAGACGCTGGAGGAGTGCCGCGCCCTGGGCGTCAACGATTCCATGGTACACGAGGACTTTATGATCGGCTCTGCCGACATGAGCATCGACGCCGTGTGCGAGGACGGACGCATCGTCCCCATCTTCCGCGACGGCAGCTGGGCGTTCTGAGAACACATAAACGAAAAAGAGAAGGGCTGTGCCGCAGCCCTTCTCTTTTTTTGGCACCTGCGGCGCGGTAAGAGCATAGCATGAAGGGAGACGACAAGGAAAGGGAGGCTTTAGATATGGAGAGCAGCAGCGTGCAGAAGGGGCCGGAGCAGTGGTTCCTGGACGCTCATCCGGAGCGGGGCACCCTGCGGGTGCAGGTGTCTACGGGACGGGGCCTGTTCCCTGTGGAGGGGGCGCGGGTGGAGATCTATCGGTATTTCGGACCGGAGCGCACCGTGTTCTACGAAGGGGTCACGGACAGCTCCGGCATCGTGGAGGGCATCCGCCTGCCGGCCCTGCCGGCGGGGTGGTCCCAGTCGTCGGAGACGGCGAGGATCAGCGGCACCGCGTATCAGGCGTCGGTGCGCCACCCGCAGTACGGCACGGTGGACGCCCGACAGGTCGCGGTGTTCCCGCAGATCGAGACGATTTTGGCGGTGTCGCTGGAATCGGCCTGAGAGGGGGGAGGAGCCATGCCGTTTCCTGTGGTGCCGGAGCATATCACCGTCCATCTGGGCCCGCCGGATCAGGCGGCGGAGAACGTGACGGTGCCGTTTACCGACTACATCAAGAACGTGGCCAGCAGCGAGATCTATCCTACGTGGCCGGAGAACGCTCTGCGGGCCAATATTCTGGCCCAGATCTCCGTGGCGCTGAACCGCATCTACACCGAGTATTACCGCGGCCGCGGCTACGATTTCGACATCACCAGCTCCACCCGCTACGATCAGGCCTACGTCCCGGGCCGCAGCACCTTCGAGAACATCGACCGGCTGGTGGACGACAGCTTCAACGACTACATCGTGCGGCAGGGAAACGTGGAGCCGCTGTACGCCCAGTTCTGTGATGGTGTCCGCACTCAGTGCCCGGGTCTGTCCCAGTGGGGCAGCGTGGACCTGGCGGAGCAGGGCCTGACGCCCTATGAGATCTTGCAGCGCTACTTCGGCGACAATATCAACATCGTGTTCAACGCGCCGGTAGGGGACGGCACCCCGTCGTACCCGGGCCGCCCGCTGACCCGCGGCTCCGTGGGAGAGGACGTGCGTACCATCCAGCAGCAGCTGGAGCGTATCCGCCGCAACTACCCGGCCATCCCCCGTATCACCGAAATTTCCAACGTGTTCGATCAGGAGACGGAGGACGCCGTCCGCGCCTTCCAGCGCATCTTCAATCTGGAGGAGGACGGCATCGTGGGCAAGGCCACGTGGTACAAGATCAAGATGATCTACAACGGCGTCAAGAGCCTGTCGGAGATCACCAGCGAGGGACTTACCATCCCGGAGGCACAGCGGGTGTATCCGGAGGCACTGCGGCTGGGCGACACGGGGCTGAACGTGGAGACGGTGCGGTTCTATCTGGCGTTTCTGGGCTACTTCCTGCCCCAGGTGCCGCCCATCCCCATCACCGACACCTTCGACGAGGCTATGCTGGACGCGGTCTACGCCTTCCAGAGCGCCTACGGCCTGACGGTAGACGGCGTGGTGGGCCGCAATACGTGGAACGCCCTGCAGAACGTGTATGAGCAGACGCTCTACACCCTGCCCGCCGACTATCAGGAGTTTGCGCGGGAGGTGTACCCGGGCCGCTTTCTGGTGCTGGGGGACACGGGGCCGGAGGTGACGCTGCTCCAGACGCGGCTGAACCAGATGGCCGCCCGGGACAGTACCCTCCCCGCCGTCGCCGTGGACGGCGTGTACGGGCAGGAGACGGCCCGCGCCGTCCGTGCCGTCCAGCGCTCACTGGGATACAGCGCCACCGGCGCTGTGGGGCCTGTGCTCTGGTCCTACATCATCACCCAGGGCCAGGGCTACGGCGTGTTCTGAGCACAAAAAAACAGGACCGTTGAAACGGTCCTGTTTTTTTGTGCTTACAGGCTGCTGCCGTCGGTCTGCTTCAGCAGGTCGGCCAGCGATACGCTGTCCAGATAGCCGTTGATGAGGCTGTCCAGCTTCTCCCACATGGGCAGGGTGTGGCACTGACCGGCCCGGGGGCAGGTGTTTTCCGCCCCCTCCAGACACGTGACGGGAGCCAGCGAGCCCTCCGTCAGCCGCAGGATCTCGCCCACGGAGTACTGGTCGATGCTGCGGGTCAGACGATAGCCGCCGCCCTTGCCGCGGACGCCCTCTACCAGTCCCGCCCGGGACAGCAGGACCACGATGCTCTCCAGATATTTCTCCGACACCGACTGCCTTTCCGCGATCACCGGCAGCGGCGTATAGCTGTCCGCGGGCCGTTGGGCCAGCTCCAGCATGACACGCAGGGCGTACCGCCCCTTGGTGGAAACCAGCATTTGGGTCCCCCCTTTCTTAATTGCATAGTATATCAGTATGCTGAAGAAAACGCAAGTCTTACATATAGTGATATTTGTTCCGCTTCAGCAGCAGGAACATGCCGGAGATGAGGAATGCGAATACCTCCGCCACGGTGATGGCCCACCAGATGCCGTCCACGCCGAAGAAAACGGGCAGGATCAGCACCGATGCGGACTGGAACACCAGCGTCCGCAGGAACGAGATGGCGGCGGAGACGGCGCCGTTGTTCAGTGCCGTGAAGAAGCCGGAAGTGAAGATGTTGAAGCCCGCCAGCAGGAACGACCACGCGAACAGCCGGAAGGCGTGGACCGTCAGGGCGAACAGACCGGCATCGTAGCCCACGAACAGGTGGGCCATGGGGTGGGCCAGCGCCATCGCCAGCGCCGTCAGCACCACACCGCCGCCGCCCATCAGCAGCACACTCTTTCCCAGCAGATTTTTCAGCTCCCCGTGGTTCTGCGCGCCGTAGTGATAGCCTACCACCGGCGCGCAGCCGATGGAGTAGCCCACGAAGAGAGAGATGAAGATGAATTGCACGTACATCAGCACACCGTAGGTGGACACGCCGTCCTCACCGGCCAGCCGCATCAGCTGAAAGTTGTAGAGCATGCTTACCAGCGATGAGGAGATGTTGCTCATCAGCTCCGACGAGCCGTTGCCGCATGCGGCCAGGATGGGGCGGATGCGCAGGCGGGTAGGGGATAGGCGCAGCAGGCTGGTGTTGGGCTGCAGAAAGTACACCAGCGGCAGCACACCGCCCACGCACTGGCTCAGACCGGTGGCCAGCGCCGCACCGGCCACGCCCCATTTGAACACCGCGATGAACAGGGCGTCCAGCACCATGTTGGTGACACCCGCGGCCACTGTGACCTTCAGACCCAGCTTGGGCTTCTCCGCCGCAATGAAAAAGCTCTGGAACACGTTTTGCAGCATGAAGGCGAACGTGAAGCCGGTGACGATGCGGCCGTACAGCACGCAGTCCGCCATCATGGCGTCCGTAGCGCCCAGGAAGCGGGCCACAGGGCTCATGAACGCGATGCCGATGCCGGACAGCACCACGCCCAGCGCCAACGTGAACAGTACCATCATGGAGAACGTCCGGTTGGCATTGTCCGGATCGCCCTCGCCCAGAATTTTGGATACCAGCGCCGTGCCGCCGGTGCCGATCATGAAGCCCATGCCGCCCAGGATCATGACGAACGGCATCACCAGATTCACCGAAGCGAAGGCCGTTTTGCCCACGAAATTGGACACAAACAGCCCGTCCACCACGCCGTAGATGGACGTGAACACCATCATCACCATGGACGGCAGCGTGAAGCACAGCAGCTTGCCATAGGTAAAGTGGTCGGATAAGCGAATATTTTTGGCCATAAAATTCTCCTGTATGCAGTAATGGCCTGCCTTTCCGGCAGGCGGATGTACGCTGTGGCGTATGTGGGACCGCGGGAAGCGGCAAGAGGACGCAGGGAAAGGGACGTGTGCAGGGGAAACCGTCGTCGGGTTTCCCCTGCGCGTGCAGTCACCCGCCCGCAGGCGCAGTTCTTTTGCGCCGCAAAAGAGCTGTCACCACAAAATAAAAGGACACACAACGTGTGTCCTTTTATTTTGTGGTGACCCGTACCGGATTCGAACCGATGTTAAAGGCGTGAGAGGCCTCTGTCTTAACCACTTGACCAACGGGCCGCATTTTTTCTTCTATTTCATCGGCCAAAGCCGCTGAAATCATGGTACACCTTCAGGGACTCGAACCCTGGACACCCTGATTAAGAGTCAGGTGCTCTACCAACTGAGCTAAAGGTGCATGTCTGATTGACACGGCTATTATAATAGATTGTTTTCCGATTTGCAAGAGTTTTTTGCGTGGTCTCTGAAAATTTTCGGATTTTTCGGGAGAATAGGCAGAAATGCGGAAATATCGCTTTCCAAATACCGCCGGTTGTGATACGATACAAACCTATATCATCAGAGGAGGCGGGAGAGCATGCAGTACGGACAGGTGATACGGGGCCGCTTCCTGACCCGCCCCAACCGATTCATTGCCCATGTGGCGCTGCCCGGCGGGGAGACGGTGGTCTGCCACGTAAAGAACACGGGCCGCTGTCGGGAACTGCTGACGCCGGACGCCGCAGTGTATCTGGAGCGGGCGGCCAACCCTGACCGCCGCACGGCCTACGACCTCATCGCCGTGGAAAAGGGCGATAAGCTCATCAACATGGATGCCCAGGCGCCCAACCGCGTATTCGCCGAGTGGGCGCATATCTTTGACCCTGCGGCCCGGCTGGTGAAGCCGGAGTTCACCTTTGGCCGGTCGCGGCTGGACTTCTGCCTGCAGGGGCCACAGGGCCTGCACCTGGTGGAGGTGAAGGGCGTGACGCTGGAGAACGGCGGCCACGCCCTGTTTCCCGATGCTCCCACGGAACGGGGTGTCCGCCACCTCCGGGAGTTGGCGAGCGCCGTGGCGTTGGGCCATCGCGCCACGGTGTTTTTTGTGATACAGATGGCGGAGGTCACAGACTTCGCGCCCAACGACGCGACCCACCCCGCCTTCGGCGAGGCCCTGCGTCAGGCGGTAGCCGCGGGGGTGCAGGCGGCGGCGTATACCTGCCGTGTCACGCCGGACAGCATCGTGATGGACCGGCCGGTACCGGTGATCTTATAAGGGAGAGGGACGATACGATGACATTGGTGGAGATTTTCTTGGTGGGCGTGGGCCTGAGCATGGACGCCTTCGCCGTGGCCATCTGTAAGGGACTGGCCATGCCCAGGGTGAACCGGAAGCAGACCCTGCTCATTGGCCTGTATTTCGGCGTGTTTCAGGCCGTCATGCCCCTGACCGGATGGTTGCTGGGGTCCCAGTTTGCCTGCCATGTGACGAAGATGGCCCCGTGGATCGCCTTTGTACTGCTGGCCTGGATCGGCGGCAGTATGATCCGCGAGAGCCTGTCCACAAAGGAGGAAGAAGAGGAGAAAGCGGAGCCGGCGGAGCTGCGGCACAGGGAGCTTCTGATGCTGGCCATCGCCACCAGCATCGACGCGCTGGCCGTAGGCGTCAGCTTCTCCATGGTGGAGCTGACCATCCCCATCTACGCCGCGGCCGCCCTCATCGGCTGTACCACGTTTGCCATCTCCGTGGCCGGTGTGTTCGTGGGCAACCTGTTCGGTGCGCGGTACAAGAACCGCGCGGAATTTGTAGGCGGCGCCATCCTGATCCTCATCGGCCTGAAGATCCTGCTGGAGCACTTCGGCGTCCTGTGAAAGCTGCAAAAGCTCATTGAAAATCGCTGCAAAAAAACAAAAGCGATCCTCGAGCATATCTGCCAAAAGCGTCAAAAAAGAGGGCACGCGCCGCGTGCCCCCTTTTTTGTACCCTTCGCCCCGTCCGCCTCGTCTCGCCGCGCCGCCCTGCCCTGCCGTGTCCCGCTCCGGCGACTTCTCTCGCCCCGACGCTCGCCGCCGCAGGCGATAAAATTTTACATGGATTTTACAAAACCGATACGTTGGATTTGACATTGACCTGTTACGATGGTATCGGTCAGGAATGTGTAAAATATGAGAATGAGTAAACGGGAGAGAACAATATGAGTATCTTTGATGTGCTGACGATGATCGGCGGCCTGTGCCTGTTCCTGTTCGGCATGGATCTGATGGGCCAGTCGCTGGAGCGCCGCGCCGGCGGCAAGCTGCGGACGCTGCTGGACCGGATGACGGGCCGCGTATTCACGGGTTTTCTGACAGGTCTTGCCATCACGGCGGTGATCCAGAGCTCATCGGCCACCACGGTGATGGTGGTGGGCTTCGTCAACTCCGGCCTGATGACCCTGCGGCAGGCCATAAATGTCATCATGGGAGCAAACGTGGGCACCACGGTGACGGCGTGGCTGCTGAGTTTAGCCGGTATTGATGGGGGAAATGTGTGGGTAAATCTGCTGAAACCCACCTCTTTTACGCCGATCCTGGCCCTGATCGGTATTTTCTTCTACATGAACGGCAAAGATCCGAAAAAACGGGACACCGGCGCCATTCTGCTGGGCTTCGCTACCCTGATGTTCGGCATGGACACCATGAGCGGCGCGGTGGCGGGGCTGCGCGATGTGCCCGCCTTTTCACAGCTGTTTCTGCTGTTCAAAAACCCGCTGCTTGGCGTGCTGGCCGGCGCCGTGCTGACCGGCATCATCCAGTCCAGTTCCGCCTCCGTGGGTATCCTGCAGGCCCTGGCCGTCACCGGTCAGGTCAGCTATGCCGCCGCCATCCCCATCATCATGGGGCAGAACATCGGCACCTGCGTCACCGCGCTTTTATCCTCCGTAGGCACCAGTAAAAACGCAAAACGAGCGGCTGTGGTACACCTTTTGTTCAATGTCATCGGCGTGGCGGTGCTGCTGACAGGGTTCTGCGTCGTCAAGGCCATATTCGATCCCGGCATCCTCCACGACAGTGCCACCATGTACGGCATTGCTATCGCCCACTCCTGCTTCAACGTCATCTGCACGGCCATACTGCTGCCCTGCGGTGGGCTGCTGGAAAAATTAGCCATCCGCATCGTGCCGGACGGCCCGCAGGAGCAGGCGGAAAAGCCAGTGGAGCTGGACCAGCGCCTGCTGGCCACGCCGCCGCTAGCGCTCCAGCGCTGCCGCGCCGTGGCGGAGGAGATGGCGGCCTGTGCCGCCGGTGCGCTGGATGCCGCACTGGACAGCTTTGACCACTATACGCCGGAACTGGCGGAGCGCATCCGCCGCGATGAGCAGCGCTGTGACCACTACGAGGATGTACTGGGTACCTACCTGGTGAAGCTCAGCACGCAGCAGATGGGCGCGGAGGAGAGCGAGGAGGCCACGGAGCTGCTGAAGACCATCGGTGATTTGGAGCGCATTTCCGACCACGCGGTGAATGTGCTGGAATCCGCAGAGGAGCTGCGGGATAAGGGGCTGACGTTCAGCGGCGCGGCAAAGGAGGAGCTGGCAGTGCTGTCCGGCGCCGTGCAGGATATCCTGTCCAGCGCCGTGCAGGCGTTCCGCAGCAACGATGTGTCCGCCGCCGCTCAGGTGGAGCCGCTGGAGCAGGTCATCGACGCACTGAAGGAACAGATGCGGACGCGGCACATCCTGCGGATGCAGCAGGGCGGCTGCAGCATCGAGGCGGGCTTCGTCTGGTGCGACCTGCTGACGGATCTGGAGCGTACCTCCGACCACTGCTCCAACATCGCCGGCTGCGTTATCGACGCGGCCCAGCACGACCTGAACCTCCACGAGACGCTGCACAACGTGCGCCACAGCGATGGCGACTACCGCCGCCGGTTCAACGCCTACGCGGAAAAATACGCCCTGCCCGCGCCGGAGAAGGCGTGAGCCGAAACAGATGGAAAAAGTCCGTATTCCACCGGGAATACGGACTTTTCGCACAATATCGAGGGGAGATACGGCATTTACAGATGGGCCACGACATCCATGGTGATGCGGGCGGTCAGACCCCACAGCGGGTGGGGCAGACCGTGGTACACCGGCACCTCCATATAATAGGGCCGCCAGAGGTAGTCGGCGGAGATGCCCGCGTCCTCATAGGGGAAGTCGGAGATGGACACCGGCTGGCGGTGGATATACACAGCGGGCGGGTGGTCGCGGAGCCAGGCCAGCGGCACCAGAAAGGTGTCGGCTACCTCCGCTGCACAGGGGCGTATATCGGCCAGCGCAGCGCCGTCCACGCGGCCCAGCACCGGCCGCAGCAGGCAGTTGGAGCGGATGTGCAGGAAGTCCATCTCGCCGATGACCTCCACCGCTTCCGGCGGGATGGACAGCTCCTCCCATGTCTCCCGCAGGGCGCACTGCACCGCCGTTTCGCCGGATTCGGTCTTGCCGCCGGGGAAGCAGACCTCATTGGGCTGCCGGACCGTGGCAGAGCGTATTTCATACAGAAGGCTGGGGCCGTCCGCCGTGTCCACCAGCGGAACCAGCACGGCGGAACCGCCGCGTGCGCCCATCAGGTCGGGCACGTGGCCGGTGTAGGCACGGCGCAGGGAGGAGAGATCCATGGCTTGTACGTCCTTTCTGAAAAAGCTCCCCCGCCTTGCGGCGGGGGAGTCCGATGGTCCGGCGGAGTGGGTCAGCAGCCGCAGCCGCAGCCGTTGCTGGCGTTGTTCCCGCAGCCGCAGCCATTCCCGCAGCCGTTGCCGCAGAACAGGAACAGCAGAATGATGGCGATGATGATCCAGCAGCAGCTGCCGCCGCCAAAGCAGGAATTCTGATTACACATAGTGTGACCTCCTATGAAGAATTGACCGTCTTGCCGGTCTCATTCCCATAGTATGCCGGTCGCGGGAAAGTGTGCCCTTACGGGCGGGAAATACGATAGCTCAGGGTCAGGAGGGTGTCCACAAAGTGGATGTCCTCGAAGAACACGCCGGGCTCATCGGTAGACAGCTCCACATTGGTAAAGTTCCAGAAGCCGCGGACGCCCAGGGCGATAAGCCGGTCAGCCAGAGACTGGGCCACGTTCTGGGGTACGGTGAGCACTGCCACGTCGGGGTGGTAGTTGGAGACATATTCCTCCAGCTCGTCCATGGCGCGGACAGTGATGCCGCGGATCTCCGTGCCCACAAGGGCGGGAGAGACGTCAAAGGCGGAGTCGATGCGGAACCCTACCTTATCAAAATCAAAGTTCTGCAGCAGCGCGTGGCCCAGGTGGCCGGCGCCGATGACGATGATCTTGTGGCCGCTGTCGATGCCCAGAATGTGGCCGATCTCGGCGCGCAGCTCCGCCACGTTGTAACCGTAGCCCTGTTGACCGAATTCGCCGAAGCAGCTGAGATCCTGGCGGATCTGGGAGGCGGTGATGTCCATCTTTGCGCCCAGAGAGTTGGAGGAGATGCGGACAACACCCTTGTTATACAGGTCGTCCAGATAGCGGTAATAGCGGGGAAGCCGGTGGATCACCGCGTCGGAGATCTTCTGTTTCTTCATACAAAAACCTTCTTTTGGGATAGGATGCGGTGCGGGGGCACCTAAAATATAGTGATATTCTACCGCATGAGGCGATAGTTGTCAACTTTTTTAACAATCTTTTTGAAAAAAGTTTTTTCAATCGCTTTACATCCGGCGGAAGAACTGCTATAATACTCTGGCTGATGGACAGCACACAACCAAATATGCGCCCGTAGCTCAGATGGATAGAGCGTTAGACTCCGACTCTAAAGGCCGCTGGTTCGAATCCAGTCGGGCGTACCAAATTAGACAAAAGTTGCGTATAACATAAGTTATACGCAACTTTTGCTTTTTTAACATGAACACAACGTGAAGTGAACCTGCAAATTGTGCAGAACAGGCACAGAAAATATCCTATATTCCCATGTTTTATCTCCTGAATGAGATAGTAACATGGGAATTCTTGTTTTTAGGAGGAACAAAACATGAGAATTCCATATGGTTTTATTTTGACCGGCAGTGGGACACTCAAAATTAACAAGGACGAAGCTGATATTATCTCTATGATTTTTGATTTTTATATAGCGGGAGCGAGTCTGGGAAAGATCGTGAATATGCTCTACGCCAAGCAAACACCTTCTCCGACTGGAAAACCAAAATGGACTCGTGCCTCAGTTGACCATCTTCTTTCTAACGGAAAATATGTGGCCATCATCGGATGGGAGAAGTTTCTGGACGCCCAATTTGAGAAGTCCGCCCGTTGCAATATTGACTACGATCAGGAAGGATCGCCGAGGAAAGACACGCGCTATGTTTCACCGGATATGACCTTGATTTGATTTATCTTTTGCATTTGCATAAGTTATGCTACAATAGCCTCAAGAGGTGAGGTATGTGGCAGATAAACTGGTAGATTTAATTGGAATTGGCAACTTATTGGAGAGCCTTGTAGCGGAAGATATCATCACATGCGAAGAACGGGATCAAATTATATCAAAGATCGCAAGAGAAAATGATATCGCTGAATATAATTATAAGGCCCCCTATATTGCCGGTTATGGCATGAGTAAGCGAGAGGTATTAGAACGTGTGGGGCGAAGGAAATCATCGACGCCGCAGGACAAAACACAGGATGAGAGCTACATTTCTCTGACTGAGATCGCCCGTGCGCACAGTGAGGATGCTCCGGGGTATGTGATACAGCGTTGGCTGCGAAGCGAGAACACATTGGCCTTCTTAAATCTGTGGGAGAAAGAGAACAATCCCGATTACAGTGATGTTGGCTATATAGAACTGTTAGAAAAGAAGAAAACCGCTTCCTTTACATTAACGCCGAAATTGTGGATCGAGGAAACCAAGGCAATCGGTATCGTTTCTAAGCAAGGTAAATCCGGAGGCACATTTGCGCACCCAATGATCGCCTGTGAATTCGCTTCATGGATTGCGCCGGAATTCAAGATGCTGTTGCTGAAGTTGTCGCTGAATAGGACGAAATTGAGCTGATAGCATTGTCTGGCTGCAAGGCACATAAACAAATTCTGGTATTCCTCCGTTAAATCGAAATTCCAGAGTGTAAGCAAATATACAAAAAAGAGAGAGAATCCGAAAGGGGATCAAGCCAAGTTGGATACAAACTTGCGCAAAAAAGAAAAAGCACTTGACTTTTCTGCGCAAATATGTAAAAATAGAGAAAACAAATTAGGAGGTGGCGTTGTGATCCACGAAATCCCCTTGAGTGAAAACCAAAAAGCTTTTTTGGCAAATGGCATATTTAGGGCAGTAACTCAAGATATGCCAGAGCTAATCTATGAAAATGCTCTGCCGACTACCGTTGGAAGTGGGCTCTTCCGTTGGAATTTTATTAACAGAAATTTATCGGACGGGCTCGGTGGTGAGTTTCAGGTTAGCTTTCAGAAGCGAGGGGCGTGGAAGTTTTTAATCCTTTTCGACCGTGTTACAAATCTCTCTTTGTCAGTAATGACCGAACAAAATTTACGGAAATTACAGCGTTGCCCTGCGCTTCGCCCACATTACCTTGAGGCATTAGTATCTAACAATCGGAAGCGAGAGCCTATAGAGGGTCAGCTACGTCTCGAACAAATGATGGTGGAACGAGATTGCTCAGTACTAGCTGAATTAAGAAATCAGTTGTTAAGTGGCTTTTCTGGCATTATCGAGGAGCATCTTTTGGTTCTATTTGACTATGACTATACTGGAGTAACATCAGCTAGGGCGGTATTACTTACACCAACACTTGAGATTGCAGTGAGTGATAATTGGACAAAATACTTGAAATCTAAATATATTCCTCAAGATTCTCCCTTTGCGGCTATTCTTCCCGATGACGAACCCCTTGTCAAACTTAAGGAAAAATATCTTGTCAAGGAAAATGATTTGGCTGCCCTGCAAGAAAGTGATTTGCAAGCCGGTAACATAACCGGAAAGTGAGTATTGAACAGTTTATAATAGAGGGATGAGTATTTTGAGTCAGTTTAATTCTGAGCATTTAGCGGAAGCTCGTGCTTACAATAAAATGACCGGAGAAGAACTAGCTGGTCTTATTGGAGTAAGAAAGCAAGCTATATCTCAATTTGAAAATAAGAAAGCGGAACCGGATTACGGGACTGTCTGTAGAATGAGCGCGGCTTTAAAATTTCCTGTAAGCTTTTTTTATGAAAAAACTGTATCAGGACTTGTAGGAAACACGTATTTCCGTGCACCGTTTTCAAGCAACAAAAGAGACTTAAATTCGCAGAGAATCAAGGCAAAGTATGTAGCACAAATATATGGTACGTTAGCCCGATATGTAGATTTTTGGCCATATAATGTACCAGAATTTAAAGATACGCAAAATATTGCAAGCGCTGCACAGCGGTTAAGAGATTATTGGGGCTTAGGACAAGAACCTATTCAAGATATGATTAGCCTAATGGAGCGAAACGGTATAATCATGTCCGAATTTGCTACAGACACAAAAAAGATTGATGCCTTTTACCAATATGGTGAGATTAAAGATAGCGCATATCATTGTGTCGTATTAGGGACTGAAAAACCATCTTTTGTCCGGCGACAGTTTAGTGCTGCTCATGAACTTGGACATATTGTACTCCATGAGAAGTTTAATGACCTTGACGATGCATCTCGCGAAGACTTTCGTAAGCGAGAAGATGAAGCAAATGAATTTGCAGCCGCATTTTTACTCCCCAAAGCAGCATTTTTGAACGACCTCAAGATGTGCCCCAACAAATTAACTCGCTATGTGGAGCTTAAACGAAAATGGAGAGTTTCCATTTCTGCGATGGTAGTGCGTGCCTATAACTTAGAAGCAATTAACCAAAATCAGTATCAATATCTGATGCGACAAATTTCTAAAAATGGGTGGCGAACCGAAGAACCACTAGACGATTATATCTCATTAACACATCCCAAAGCGCTTCGTCAAGCAGTTAATCTTATAATCTTGAATAATGTCCTTTCGGGGCAGCAATTACTAAATGAATTCAAGGCAGATGGTATTTCGTTATCTAAATTTGTTGTAGATGAAGTCTTATCCCTTGAGCCAGATACTATAACACTTGATAATAATCAAACTGAATCAAAGATAGTTCCTTTCGCAAAATTGAAAGAAAACCTTGGATGACTATGAAGACCTCTTTGAAAGTGGAATTTTAAAAGAAGCACCTTATTCTTTCGAGAGAAATAGTGCATTCAAGAACTTAGAGGACGTCTGCCCTGATAAGTATATACATCGTGGAGGGTTAATGAAGTATAACCTTGTTGTAGAAGTAATATCACACCATGATAAATTTTGGAATTTTGTTTTTAAATACAGGAGGAAATAAATTTGCTTGGAGGTGCGAGTGATGCCGCAGAATGATAAAATACAGTTATTTGAGGACAAGCGTATTCGTACCGCATGGGACGAAGAAAAGGAAGAATGGTACTTTTCTGTTGTCGACGTAATTTCTGTGCTGACTGAGCAGCCTGATTATCAAGCGGCACGCAACTACTGGAAAGTTACCAAGAAGCGGCTTAAAGACGAAGGCAACGAAACGGTTACGTCTTGTAACCAGTTGAAAATGACCGCCTCAGATGGCAAAAAGCGCCTGACCGATGTAGCCGACACTGAACAGCTTCTCCGCATCATCCAGTCCATTCCTTCCCCCAAAGCGGAACCGTTCAAGCTGTGGTTGGCGCAGGTTGGACGGGAGCGCATTGAAGAGACTATCGATCCGGAATTGACTATTGAACGAGCTCTGGAAACATACCTTAAGAAAGGCTATACTCGTGAATGGATCAACCAGCGGTTGCAGGCCATCCAAGTCCGCAAGGAACTGACGGATGAGTGGGATGCCCGTGGTGTGCAGAAGGGTGTGGAGTACGCAATACTTACCGACGAGATATCCCGTGCATGGTCGGGAATGTCCACGCGGCAGTACAAGAGCCTCAAAGGTCTGAAGAAAGAAAACCTCCGCGACAACATGACCACGCTGGAGCTAGTGCTGAATATGCTGGCAGAGGCGACTACCACGGAGATATCCAAGCAGAAAGCTCCAGAGACATTTTCGGAAAGTGTTGATGTGGCGCGCGCCGGAGGCAAGGTGGCCGGTGACGCACGGAAAGCCATCGAAAGCCAAACTGGTGTCCCTGTTATTACCTCCAAGAACGCTGCACAGCTCAATCAGGTCGTGACAGATCTGCTGGAAGGAGCGGCTACGTCACCGGAGAAACAAGACAAAAAGCACTGATTCACAGACAACAAAACCTGTGGGCAAGCACAACACGAAAAAAGACACGCTTCTGCGTGTCTTTTTTCGTGTTGGTACGGTTTTGCAGCGCAAAACCGGTCGCCTGCGGGCGGGTGACTGAACGCGCAAGGGAAACCCGACTAAGGTTTCCCTTGCACACATTCCCTTCCTTGCGATATGCGGGGGTGCGGACAACAAAAGCTGTGGGCAATCACACTCGCCTCCAAAAACCCATGGCTTTTGGAGGTTGTCCTTTGCCGCAATTGACAAATACGGCTGTCCCATGGTACAATGAAACTCCAAAACAAGTGTGGATTTTTCTGGAGCATTGCCTTCATTTTTCGCCACGCATCCGACAGGGTGTGCGGCGTTTTTTATTAAGAGGAACGACGGATGAACATATTTTACCAACTCATCGGGTTCGGCGCACTGATCGCCATGGGTCTCAGCTACTGGCAGAATGACAAGCGTACCATCTTGCTGTGGCAGGTGGTGGCCAACCTGATCTTCGCCATCCACTACACGCTGCTCCACGCACGCTCCGGCGCACTGTGCAGCTTTTTCCAGATCGTCGTGCTGCTGCTTTTCCTATTGCAGGAGAAATTCAACTGGAGTAGACTGGTCACCGCGATACCCATCGTGGCAGTATTTCTGCTGATTGCCGTGGTGACCTATGAGACACCAGTGACGGTACTGCCCATCGTGGCATCGTTGGCGGCGCTGCTGCCGTTCTTCCAGTCCAGGCGGCGGGTGATACAGGTGGCGGGCATTGCCAGCGGCCTGTCGTGGCTGGTGTATGTCATTGCGGTACGGTCGTATTCCGGCATAGTGACAGAGTCGGTACTGACCATCATCACGGCGGCGTCCCTGCTGAAGAAGGAAACCAGAAAGCCCTGAACGGACAGATCCCCCGGCATATTGCCGGGGGAGTCTGCCGAAGGGGTGCGCTGCGTCAGGCGTAGTGCTTCAGACCCTGCACCATGGATGAGGCGGTGCAGCGGCGGGCATGGCAGGAGAGTGTGTCACGTTTCTCTCCGCCGCACCGGGTGGCTGCTATCAGCGCGGCCAGCCTCCGCTTGCGGGGGACTGAGGGAGTATCCTGTTTCATTTGCTTTGCCATGGAATATACCTCCGTTCGTTTTACTACCGCTATCATAAAACAACGGACGGTCTGTTCCATTGGCAAAAATAAATGAACATTTCTCTGAAAATTGTGATAGTATCACAAGGGGGCAGAAGCCATGACATCACAGCACACAGCGGACTATCCCACACTGCAGGAGGTGCTGCGCCTGCCCGTGTTCGCGGGCTGCACGGTCTGCGGCGGCGCGGCGGGACTTGGCCGTAGGGTCAGCGGTGTCAATCTGACGGACACACCGGACTACGCGCGCTGGCTGGCGCAGGGAGAACTGCTCATCACCACTGGTTTTGCCATCGCAGACGATCCGCAGGCCGTGGATGCGCTGCTGCCCACGGCGGCAGAAAAAGGCCTATCCGGTGTGGGTATCAAGCCGGGGCGCTACCTGCCCAGCCCTCTGTCGGCGGCGCTGGCGGAGAAGGCTGACCGACTGGGACTGCCGCTGCTCCAACTGCCGACCGATATGCGCTTTGCCGAGTTGGCCGATGCGGTGTCCCGCGAGATTGCACGGCGGCGAATACCGGCGGAACGGGAGCGGCAGCTGGCCGTATTACTGCACCATCTCATCTCTGGCGCGCCGCTGAGCGAAGCGATGGAGCGTCAGGCGGCGGAGTCCGATATCCATTTGGAATGTCCGCATATCCTGATGTGGATACGGGCTGATGCGCCGGAGTTGCAGCGGCGCTCTTGGCTGCACGAGGCAGAAGAGCGCTGCCGGGCGTTGGGCGCGGACATGTGGGGCGCACTGTCGGAGGATGGCTTTCTGCTGGCGCTGGAGGCGGACGACCTGTTCGCGCTGGAGATGCCGCTGCGGCAGGTGATGGCGGACTTTGCCGCCGTCCACGGCGTTATCTGCGGCGTCAGCCGCCCCTACGGCGGTACGATGGGCTTTCAGAAAGCAGACCGCAGCGCCCGTGCGGCGCTCCACATGGCGGCGCGAACGGAAACACCCTGCGTGACAGACGACCCAGCGGGGGTGGTACGGCTGCTGGAGGAATCCTCCCCGGTGGAAACGGACGCCTATATCCATCGGCAGCTGGGAACGCTCCTGCGGCAGCCAGAGCCGCGGCGGCAAGAACTGCTGGACACGCTGGCGAGCTGGCTGCGCTGTATGGGCAACCAGCGCCGGATGGCACGGGAGCTGCACCTGCACTACAACACCGTGAGTTACCGGCTTCAGCAGCTATGGATGCTGCTGGAGGCCGATCCGGTCGATCCGATGAAGCGATTGGCATTGGAAACGGCCCTGTATCTGTACCGGTACAGGCGCACATAAAGGAGTGACTGATCATGGATAAGAGCAGGACGAGCGGTGAATGGGAACGGATGGTGTCGGGGCAGTTCTATACGCCTGTCGATCCGGAGATTGCCAAGCGGCACCGGGTGGGTATGCGCCGCTGTGACCGGTTCAACCGCCTCCCGCTGTGGTGCGCAAAGACCAAACAGCGTGCGCTGGAGCGCCTGATCCCCTCCGCAAAAGGGAAGAATTTCGAGGCGTTTGCACCCTTTTACTGCGAGTACGGCGTGAATATTTATGTGGGGCGGAACTGCTTCGTCAACTACAACAGCGTATTTCTGGATGTAGCGCCCATTACGCTGGGGGACAATGTGCTCATTGGACCCAATGTGACGCTGGCCACGCCCAACCATCCGTTTATCGCCGAAGAACGAGCCTATACAGACTACCCCAACGGCTGCCATGCGTTGGAGTATGCCGAACCCATCACCATCGGGGATCACTGTTGGCTGTGCGCCGGTGCGACGGTGTGCGGCGGCGTGACCATCGGAGCGGGCAGCATCATCGCCGCAGGCGCGGTGGTGACACGGGACATCCCGCCCAACAGTATCGCTGCCGGTGTACCCGCCAGAGTGCTGCGGCAGATTGACGAGCGCGACCGCCTGCATGTATGGGAGAAGTATGTGAAGAACGAACTGCCCGATGCGCAGCGGTGACAACAAAACCTGGGAGCAATTACAAAAACCGTCTCAAGCAAGTTGCTTGAGACGGTTTTTATATGCGGAAAGTTATGAGAATTGAAACCTGATTTGACCACTACTGAACATTTTGTGATTCGACTGAGTTATCCTTCGTCATATCTCCAGCATTCCCTGCAAGCCCGCGCTGGCGGCCTTTTTGTTCTTGTCGAATGCATGGGTGTAGATGCCCGGCGTGGTGGAGGGCGGCATAGATCTTCCGCAGCCGCTTGATGAAGGTGTCCGGGCGGATGAGCTGCCCGCGCTCGTCGGTGAACTTGATTATTCTGCGTTTTTTGATAGAATGAGCATATCGGGTGGCAGACATGAAGCAGATATGCGAATCTGCCCATGTGCAGTGGGCCTTGGGCGCGTCGATGCTGCTGTATTTCAAGGGCATCACCTCTGCGTTCCACGATATTGATTGAATGGTTGCTGACCATGACGCCGAATGTGTCCACACGATTTTGTTGGAAATGGGCGAGCTCCGCCCATCTGACCCCGTGCCGAATCCCATGTACCGGACGAAGACCTTTATGGAATCCCTCATAGAATCGATCGAGGTCGATGTCATGGCAGGCTTTGCCATCGTGCATGAGGGAACGGTCTATGATTGCTCTCTGCGTGAAGAACAGATCGTGGAGAAAATGCCGCTTGGGACAGAAGTCATCCCGCTGCAATCGCCGCAGTTATGGTGCAAATACTATCGGCTGATGGGACGGCCTCAGAAGGTGGACATGATCGAGAAAGCATTGTTGTGCGGCATCACATCGCAGCAGCCTTCTCGAAATAATATGGAATAAAAAGCGGCATCGGATGTGAAAAAATCATTTGAAATTCCGATTTGCCTCTGCTATAATAGGCGTACAGCGTGTGGCGTTTCTGCGTAAATCCAGTTGCAGAGCAGTCACACGCTTTTTTTGCGGAATCGGGTGAGAAATGGCAAGATGGGAGAAAACTTCATAGGCAAATCGTGTAGCAGAAATGCGTAAGTCCGGATATGTTGGGACTTACGCATTTTTTATTGTTTTCAAAAAGATAACATGATATACGAGCGACAAGATTTGTCACAGATGAGCGCGCAGGGCTGAAGTATTGTCCCCCTGCGGACAATGAGGCACCATTGTAGCCGCCCGTGCAGGACAACACCATTTTTACATCCTATCCGGAAACAGGTTTAATATTTTTAATTCTATTATTGACATAGATGAAATATTATGGTATCTTGAAAGTGAAGGAGGGAGATCGCTATGAAATTTTCTGGTCAGTGTCCTGTGTGCGGGGCGGCACTTCATTTAGCACGGCTGAGCTGCCCCGGCTGCAAGGCAGAGTTCCCCACCGATGAACCACTTTCCCCTTATGAGTGCCTTGCCCCGGAATACGCCCGGTTTTTGCAGACCTTTCTCGCCTGCCGCGGCAGCATGAAGGATGTGCAAAACAAGCTGGGCATCTCTTACCCCACAGCCAAGAAAAAACTCGATGAGTTGCTGCTGCAATTAAACCTGCGCGGCGAGGAAGAAAGTGAGGCATTTGACATGAGTCTTTTTACCCCAAAAGAGAGCAGCACGATGTCGTCTGACATTGTGCGGAACAAACTCTACGAAAATGGCGGCAGGGCAACGGTGTATTCTGTTACCGGCAAGCCGTACATTATCCGAGCCGCTAAGGATGGCTGTTCCTTCCTCTGCAGCGACCTGCCTATGAAGCCGCCGCTTACCTACGATGTTTTTGATGTTATCGTGGATCTGCTGCTTCGTGAGGGCGGCTCTGCCCGCAAGGGGATGGGACGCAATTCTCCCCTTGGCGAAGGTGGCTGCACGGAGGATACTGTTGTCGGTGCCATTGGCAAATACTATTTCAAAGCCCCTGCTGGAAAATATGTGTTTGACCCTGTGTTTGTGCTGGCGGCGGTGCTGGATTGGGCGGGTATTGCTCACAATGAGCGCGGCTATCTGACGCTGACCGCCGACTACCGTTCCCTGCTGTCCAGATAGGGGCAATGCTGTCTTTTCTGCTGTGGGTGGTCGTAATAACCATCATAAAGCTTTTCAAGGATAATGATTTCTAAACAGCAAAATCCGTTCACAGTTCGGACCGTTTCCTTTGCCGGTGACAGTATCGTTGACAAGTGCGTGGACATCATCGCGGAGCTGTATTGAGATGACATTTTCTCAAAAATTCGTTTGAAATCGAGTTTCGAATTTGATAAAATAAAGCCATACAAAGGTATCACGGGAGTGCATCCGGTGCAGTGTGCGTTGGCGGCAGACTGGCGCGCACAGGCTGTTTGTTCACTGATCATCTCTCTGAAAAAGGGCATCCGTTCTGACCGGGCGGAGGCTGAGGGAGGTGAAATCAATGAAGCGCGTAAAGGCAGCGTGCATCCTGCAAACGCTGGTGTTTACCCAGAAGGACGATTGCGGTCTGACCCGTGAGCAGCAGCTCAAGGCCAACCATGATGACGTGACCCGCTACAAGGCGACGATGGACAGAAGCCGCACCCGGTATCAGATCACCGAGGAAACCGAGCAGGCCGACGGCTCCGTGCTGGTCCGCGTCCGCAAGCAGTATAACGACAAAGCTGACGTAAGCGAATACTTCAACTAACGCCAAACCCGCCTGACTTTCATCAGGCGGGTTTGTGATAGAAAGCGTGGGTATGATGAATGATATTTATGAGTTCCAACAAATTCGACAGCGCATTTCAGAGCGTTATCGGAGCGATCCCAACATCCGCATCAATGTTTCCCTCCGGCAGCCGAGGCTGCATTTGTGCGATGTTCCGGTGAGGATCACAGGCGTCTACCGGCACATCTTTCAGGTGGAGGAAGACTCGTCCGGCCAGCCAAAGCGCCATGCGCTGCAATATGCGGATGTGCTGACACATGATATTGAGCTTTTGGATTTATGAGCGTCGAGAAGTGTGTTTTGATAGTGCCCTGACAAAGTTCCAATCCGGATGTTAGGATCGGCGGCATCCTTGGCAAACCGTGTGGGTTGCCTGCGCCGCAGGATATATTCGATCGGAACATTGTCGCGCAGATAAACTTGGGATCAGAGTATAAAAATAAGTCGAGGGAAATTCCCTCGACTTATTTTTTCGTGCCCTGTACCGTCCGGTCTGCCCCATAGGTCACATTGTG
>ERZ826242.852-NODE-852-length-38548-cov-18.085626_pt1 | contig 38548 bp, 31 predicted proteins | sample MGYA00519871_ERZ826242 | MGnify/ENA primary metagenome ERZ826242 (study PRJEB31778, sample SAMEA3449226) | human gut metagenome | biome: human gut; feature: human-associated habitat; material: faeces | place: United Kingdom | collected 2010/2012 ...
ATGAGAAAAACGAAATAATAGCATAGCAGATCCAGAACCATTGAAATTTTGCCGTCGTTTTGAACGGTTCGCAGCAAACTTGGTCGGTTGTTTGAGCGTCAAAGACTATCGGTTTCAGTACCTTTCAACGCGAGTTACCGAAGGAAAGTTTGCGAATCAGCGACCGTTCAAAACGGCGAGCATAAATTTCCTGGTCTGGATCTTTTATACGATTATTTTGTTTTTCTCATATACAATCCCCACGACTACCCTTCAAATCGCAAATTACAATTTTACAGCAATAATATGACACCTGAATTTTTCTTCCGCCTGCACCTTCATCTTCCGAAATCCAGCCTTCTTAAGCATTTCCCGATATTCTTCCTTCTTATAAATCTTCACATCCCCATGCCCAACCAAATGTGCAAGCGGCAACTCAATATGATTCATCAGCCATACAATCAGATCAGATGATGTATAATCTCTCAAAATCAATCTTCCACCTTTTCTTAATACCCGATACACACTGTCAAAGAAGTCTTGTGGATTTGGATAGTGATGAAAGCTGTTTGTACAGATGATCACATCATAGGATTCATCTTCAAATGGAAGATTTTCACAATCTCCAACAATAAATTTTGTGTTTGGCAGATTCTTTTCTTTCGCTTTTTTTATCATTTCTGGTGTTAAGTCTAATCCTGTATATTGTTTGTCTGGATATTTTTCACACAGAATTTCGATCATTGGTCCGGTTCCGCATCCGCAGTCCAGGACATCATTAAATTTTATGTTTTTTAATTCTGTCAGGACTTTTGGATAATCATATTTACAGATTTCATAGATTCCTGATTTCCCGGAATCATAAATTTTTGCTGCTTTTGTGAATTCTTTGATGGACATTTGTTTGTATTTATTGGATGAGATTGGCATAGTCTATTTCTCCTTTATATTTTAGTTAGCTTCTTCTAACCATTTTAGCATATTCTGTTATAAATTTGTTTATAAACTAAGAAAAGGGAAATAGATTTCTCTATTTCCCTGAAAGTGTATATTTTACTGCTCTTCCTGCACCTTTTTTACAAATAATATTCCTTTTTGCCAAATCATTTAACAACCGTATTACCGTTGCTTTTCCCAGTTGCATTTCTATTTCTATCTGCTTTCTGCTCATCTCATCATTTTCTTCTAATAAGTGAACAAGTCGTCGTTCTGTTGTTGTTAACTTTCCTTTCGTTTCAAATACTGGAAGTGTTATCATAATAGAATTATCAAATACTTTGTATATTGGTTTCTTCACAGATTCTTCATAGGCATAATTGATTCTTAATATTCCCGTCCCAAACTTTTCAATATACTTCAGTCTAAAAAATACATTTCCAATGATTGGATTTCTTAGAATTGATATTTGTCCATTTAAATATTCTTCTTCACTTAGTTCTGATGGTAAACCACCCGGAGAAGATATTTCAATTCTATCTTCATACATACTGACTTTAATCGATGCGTTCACATCCCATGCACGATGTACTAAAGCATTTGCAATTGCTTCTCGAAAGGCTTTTTCTGGAATTTTATCAATAAGTTTTCGTTCTTTTCCTTCAATTTTCTCATATTGGTAGTATTTCTTGAACATTTTCATGATCTTTGAAAACTGCTCTAAAATTGATATATTTTCATAAGTTTCACGATCCATGATCTCATCAATGCTTGATCCAAATCTTACGCTATCAATTCCTTTGAAAGTATTCTGATCTGCTAATAATGCCCCTGCATTATTAAATCCTGCTTTATCAGAATATAATTCTAATGTTTTGAGAATATCTGTATTAAGTTTTTCTATGTGCATTGCATTTTTCAGTTCTTCTTCTAAAAGTTTAAATGTCAAATCTTGTTTTCCTGCTGATAATTCTTCAAACGACTGATTCATTCCTTCCAGCACTAATCTGTTATATTCTATTCTTTCTACTTCTATCGTAGCGGAATCACTTCTCTTGTAAGCTTTTCCTTTATATAGATATGGCTTATATGGACCCTCATACACAGTAAGCGTTATTGTGGAGTCGTTTCCTATTTCTAAAAGATATTGAGGTACAGGCTTCATACTATCATTAATTTTATTTTCCAGATTTAAACACACATCTTCTGGATTTTCAATTCCTACAATTTCTTCATCATCTGTAATTCCAAATATGATCTTTCCTGTTCCATAATTTGCATATGCACTGATCGTTTTCATAAAAGTATTGGAATTTGTATTTTCTTTGTATTCTAAATGCCTGTTTTCTCTCATCTTTTTCAACTCCTTTTTCTTTTATTATACTTTCGTTGCAATCGTTTTGCAACGATTTTAGTTTTCGTTGCATAATTTTTGCAACGAAACGAAAAATCGTTGCATTATAATTTTCATCTTACTTTACGTCCGTTAATGCACTATGAAATAATAATCTGACTCCGTTTTTCTCTAGCTTAATCGTTTCTCCTTTGCGGATTCGATCTTTATCTAAAAGATCCAGATAATTATCTTCTAATACAACTTCCTGTTCTTCTTTCGAATGATTTAATAAGAATAAAACTTCTCCTTTTTCATTTCGACGGACAGATGCTTCCACACCTTCTGGTGTCGTAAGAACAGATCTTACTCTGGCTTCTTTGAATACATCTTCTAAAAATGCTGCGTAAAATTCATCATTGGATCTTGTTCCAACATAGTATGCACTTCCTTTTCCAAAAGAATTCTTTGTGATCACTGGGGTATTTGCATAGAAGTCTTCTTTGTAGCTGCTGATCTCTTCTGCTCCTTCTAAATGCATCAGATCGCATAACATCTGTGCTGGATATGTATGTTCCCCATACTGGAATGAATTTTTTTCTCCTTCTGGAAGAGCGTCGTTTTCTTCCACCCAGATTCCTAAGATATCTCTTAATTTTCCCGGATAACCGCCTAAGATCACAAGGTCATGTTCATCAACGATCCCGCTGAAATATGTTGTGATAAATGTTCCTCCATTTTGAACATACTCTCGGATTTTTTCATCATAATCTCCTTTTGTCATATAAAGAAGCGGTGCGATCACAACTTTGTATTTGTCGATGGAATCTTCTACACCAACAAGATCTACTGGCACGTTTTGTCCAAAGGCTGCGCTGTAATAATCTCTCAGAGCATCGAGATATTTCATATGAATGCTTGGTCCTGCGGAGTTTTCCAATGCCCACCAGTTATCCCAGTCCACAACGATCGCAACTTCCGCTGGCGTTCTTCCTTCTAAGAATACATCTCCAAGAGATTCTAATTCAGATCCTAATTCTTTTAACTCACGAAAGACTCTGGTGTCATCTCTTCCTGCGTGATCGATAAATGCACCATGGGATTTCTCACAGGCTCCAACCGTTCTTCGGATCTGGAAGAACTGGATCGCATCGGCTCCGTGGGCTGCTGCCTGATAACTTAGTCTTCTCATTTCTCCCGGACGTTTTAATTTGTTATATGGAAGCCAGTTTGTAACACTTGGTGTCTGTTCCATCAATACAAAAGAATTCTGATCTTTGATCCCTCGCATCAAGTCATGATTCATTGCAATATGTGCAGGACTGTCATCTGGTGCAGGGTAGTTATCCCATGAAATGAAATCCATGCTTTTTGCCCATTTCTGATAATCTAATGGTTTATAAAATCCCATTAAATTTGTGGTGATCGGGATATCTGGTGTGATCTTACGGATCGCATCCGCTTCTAGGTTGTAACGTTCAGCTAATTTAGCTGCCAGTTTTTGTGCATAATAACGATAGGTTGTGCTGTTTGGGCAGGAATTATGTCTTCCTCCGAATTTGCGTTTCATTCCATTAAATTCTGTTCTTAAGATATCTGGATGGCTGAAGTGCTGCCCAGGAAAAAACATTTAAAGTCACAATATTTACATGTGCCTTTTTCATCATTTCCATGTCTTCCTTCCATACTTCTTCTGGCCACTGTTCTGGATTGTAATCTCCTCCATATAATATATATTTTACTTTCTTTCCGTAAGCCACTGTACTTTTCCTCCTTCATCTGATTCAATTCCCATTTATTTCAGAAAACATTCTATTTTTAATGATGTCATATTTTAGAAAAGGGGACCAGACGCTTAGGGTCTGATCCCCTCTTTCCACTATTGTGTTTTTTAGCTATTATTTACTTTTTTTCTGAGCGTTGTAATCTTTTAATGCCTGTTTTGCAGATGCTGCTTTGTCTTTTGCATTCTTCATATCAACTTTCAGAACTTTATCATATCCAAGTCCTTTGACTGTCTTTTGCATATCTTTTAAAATGCTGTTAAATTCAGCTTCATCTTTTGCAAAGATCATCTTCCAAGAGCTGTCTACGATTGTTGATTTACACTGGTTTCTTAATGTTGAGATATCAGAGCTTTCTTCTGGCTGTGTATGAGATGTACCAGTTCCAACGGCTAACTGTTTGTTTTTCTGTAAGTTTTCAATCGTTGTCTCAGCGCCGTTTGATTTACTCTGCAAGTCTTTCTGGATCTTTTGCTTTGCTTCCGATGGCAATGATTGTTTTAGAGTTATCTTCAGAATAGCATCCTGATGTTCGCTTCCATCTGTAGATGCATTTGGAGACTGATTAAAAATCTCACTCGGGATTGCATAGACACCTTTTTTACCTGTTAACTCATTTGTCTTTGTGATCGCCATTTTATAATTCTTCATGACATCTTTGCCTTTTAGCAGTTTTGACATATCTTTTAAAAGTCCAGCTTTTACGGTATCTTTTAATTTACCATTTTCTGTTCCGATGATAACAAGGTCACCTAAGTTTCCTGCTGTAGAACGTGTCTGGAATAATGTATCTCCACCACCAGCTACGTTAGGTGCGATGATATTTAACTTCATGTTAAATTTCTCTTTGACTACTTTTGCGAACCATCCAGACTGAACTCCCTGATAGTTTGCCATTGCATCGAATACATCGATTGTGATCTCTTTTTTATATTTGCTGTTGCTTGAAGAACTGCTGCTTTCTTCTGTTGTATTGTCAGATGATTTGGATGAACTGTCGGAACTCTTTCCGCATCCTGTCAGCACTAAAGCAGCTGTCATAATACTGCAAAGTACAACACTTACTATTTTTTTCTCATTTTTCTCCTCCTTATCCCTTGACTGATCCAATCATGATTCCTTTTGCGAAGAATCTCTGGAAAATAGGGTAAATAAATAAAATTGGAAGTACAACGATTACAGATACTGTCATACGAATTGATGTTGGTGTCTGCTGCGTTGCCAATGCTGCCGCACTGCCGATCGCTCCTCCAGTGCTTCGTACCATGGCAGCAAGTGAACTTGCCTGGTTAATGTAAGTATAAAGCAGATACTGGAGAGAATATAATTTCTGGTCCGTAATATAAAGCAAAGTATCCTGGAATGAGTTCCACTGTGCTACTGCTGCGAAGATCGCAACGGTTGCAAGGATCGGTTTTGCTGTTGGCAGAATGATCTTTCGAAAGATCGTTAAGATTCCGGCTCCATCAATCTCTGCTGCTTCCTGCAGTGATTTCGGAATCGACTCAATATAAGTTTTTACAAGGACAATGTTAAACGGCTGTACGATCGCCGGGATAACATATACCCAGAATGTATTGGTAAGGTGTAACGTTTTCATTGTAATAAATGTAGGGATCATACCTGCATTGAAATACATTGTGATAACGAAGAAACGATACCAGAATTTTCTATGCTGCATTTTCTCCTGTGTGAACATAAATCCAAGGAACGCACATGCAAGGACTGTACATGCTGTACCGATCACAGTTCTTCCAAGAGATACGAGTGCTGCTGTTGATAATCCGTCCAGACCAAATACCTGCTTGTAGTTATCAAAATGAATGTTACTTGGCAGGAAGTTGATCAGACCGTTCGCACTTAAGTCATTGGCACTGATCGTATTGATGATCATGTAATAAAACGGATATGCACAAATGACTGTAATAATGATAAATGCTAAATAGTTTACAATATTAAATGTCAAGTCACCTGATTTTATTTTCTTTTTGTGCTTGATCGCTTTGGCTTTCACTGACGATCCTCCTTTCTAGATGATAGATGCTCCACGAGTTTTCTTAGATACAAAGTTTACAATTGCTAGTAATGATACACTGATGACACTCTTTAACATACTGATCGCGGTTGCCAGTGATAAGCTGTTTCCAGTCATACCAATATTATACACGTAAAGGTCTAATACCTGAATATGAGCTTTGTTAAAAGCGTTCTGGAATACATAATACTGGTCCATTCCATTGTTTAAGAAGTTTGCAACGGACATCATTAATAATACGAAGAATGTTGGCATTAAGGCTGGCAGTGTAATGTTTTTCATTAACTGGAAGCGGTTTGCTCCATCCACCTTTGCTGCTTCGTATAATTCTTCATCAATACCTGCGATCGCGGATAAGTACATGATGGCTCCCCATCCAAGATCTTTCCATAAATTCCATAACGTCATCCACAGATATGTATGTGCATCGCTGTCCAGGAATTTAATCGGGGGATGTAATGATTCCCATATTCTGAAGTAATGTGTTTACCATACCACTGTCTGTAAATAAACTGAATGCTACGGAATAAACTAAAACCCAGCTGATGAAGTTTGGAAGTGTTGTTAATGTCTGCACCAGATTTTTGAACTATTTACATTTGATCTCATTTAAGAAGATCGCAAATCCTACTGGTAAAATAGAAGTTGCGATTCCAAGTAAACTCATTGCAAATGTATTTCGCATAACTTCAACGATCTGTTTTACCTGTGTTTGATTGTTAAATAAAGTTTTAAACCATTTTAATCCAACGAATTCACACTGTGATAAGGATAGCGGCGGTTTATAATCAAAGAACGCATAAATCCATCCATGCAGTGGAAAATAGGAAAACAAAAAACATAAGATGATAAATGGTATGATGCAGTAAAATAACTTTCTGCTGTATGCAGTGTTTTTTGGTTTCTTTGCTGCGACTGCTTGTTTCATTTTTCTCTTTCTCTCCTTTCGAACGCACTCTCATGCATCAAGATTTTTCGCTGCAACTTTTCAAGTCACCCTTATTGTAACGACAATGCATAAATTTAAATACCATGCAAATTTGACTGCCAATATGTCAAAAATCCTATTTTTGCAGTACTTTGTCTAAAATATCTATTTTTTACCGTATTTTACCTCCATTTTCTTCGGTAGTTTTTTCTCTTGTTTCCAAATAACATTAAATTAAATTCAAAACACGTATTTCACATTCGAGATCGTTTTTGACTTCGAATTTTTATATTGAAAAAGGAGGTTCTTATGAAATTCAATATTGACAGTCCGGTGTTTACTTTTATGGGTACATTTGCTGACTATGTTCTATTAAATTGTATCTTTTTAATAAGCTGCATTCCGATCATTACCATCGGTCCAGCTGTCACAGCACTTGTAAGTGTCACAATGAAAGATGGAGAAAGCATCTGGAACCCGGCATGGCAGCCTGTCAAAGCTGATCTTGATTCTTATGAATGCCATCATGGACTTGGATACAGCCGTTTCGTTTCATCCAAAGATGGTTTAAATGCAGATCTGACTGCTTTCGTTCCACTTCATGAAACATGTGAAATTAACTATTTAAAATTAAGAAATGACAGTGACAAAGAGAAATCTATTTCTTTAACTTCTTACGTTGAATTTTGTTTCTGGAATGCGGTTGATGATGCAACAAACTTCCAGAGAAACTTAAGTATCGGTGAAGTTGAGATTGATGGATCTACGATTTACCATAAAACAGAATACAGAGAACGTAGAAATCACTATGCTTTCTATACAGTCAATACACCGATCAATGGTTTTGATACAAGCAGAGATGAATTCCTTGGAGCTTATGGCAGCATTGAACATCCAAAAGCTGTTGTTGAAGGAACTTCTTACAATACAGTTGCAAGCGGCGGCGCTGTGATCGGTTCTCATCGTATTGATCTTACACTTGCTCCAGGAGAAGAAAAAACTTATATCTTCTTACTTGGTTATGCTGAAAATGATGATGAACACAAATGGGAAGCTTTAGATGTTATCAACAAGACTCCTGCCAAAGCTACGATCAAAAAATTTGTAACAGACGAACAGGTTCTAGCTGCTCTTTCTTCTTTAAAAGAATATTGGAATACACTGCTTGCAAGATATTCTGTATCTTGTGAAGACGAGAAATTATCCCGCATGGTAAATATCTGGAATCAGTATCAGTGCATGGTTACATTTAATATGTCACGTTCAGCTTCTTATTTTGAATCTGGAACTGGCCGTGGTATGGGATTTAGAGATTCCTGTCAGGATCTTCTTGGTTTCGTTCATTTGATTCCAGAACGAGCAAGAACAAGAATCCTTGATATCGCAGCAACACAGATGGAAGATGGCAGCGCTTACCATCAGTATCAGCCACTGACGAAACGTGGAAATCTTGATATCGGCAGTGGTTTTAACGATGATCCATTATGGCTCATTGCTGCTGTCGCTGCGTACTTAAAAGAAACTGGAGAACCTTTCCAGACAACAGGACCTTCTGAAGGACCAGTTGCGGAATCCATTTTTATCGCTGGTATGTTTGTAAAATATGGCCGCGAATATGCAAAGATTCTTGAACTTCTTGGAAAAGATGAGAAAGCAAAAAAAGCTCTCGCTGCAGTTGACAAAGTATATGATGCAATCCTTACGGATGGATGGGATGGAGAATGGTTCCTCCGTGCTTACGATGCTTTCGGCGACAAAGTGGGATCAAATGAAAATGAAGAAGGTAAGATCTTTATCGAGCCTCAGGGATTCTGCGTTCTGGCCGGTGTAGGTGTCAAGGAAGGACATGCCAGAAAGGCACTTGATTCTGTCAAAGAACATCTCGATACCAAATATGGCATTATGCTACAACAGCCTGCATACCGCACGTATCACTTAAATCTTGGTGAAATCTCCTCATACCCACCAGGATACAAAGAAAATGCCGGTATCTTCTGCCATAATAACCCTTGGGTGTCTATCGCAGAAACAGTCATCGGTCGTGGAAACCGCGCCTTTGAAATCTATCAGAAAACCTGCCCTGCTTATCTTGAGGATATCAGTGAGATCCATCGCACAGAACCTTATGTATATTCCCAGATGATCGCCGGCGCAGACGCCCCAAAACATGGAGAAGCCAAAAACAGCTGGTTAACCGGTACTGCCGCATGGACTTTCGTAAATGTCTCCCAATACATTCTCGGAATCAAACCAGATTACAACGGACTTGTCATTGATCCTTGCCTGCCAGATCGTATCAATGAACTTACAATTACCAGAGTATATCGCGGCGCCATGTACCATATTCATGTGACGAAAACTGATGGAACTGAAAAAGGCGTTACAAAAATGACAGTCAATGGTCAGGCTGTCGATGGAAATTGCGTGCCATTTGGAAAAGACGCAACAGAGTATCAGGTAGAGATTATTATGTAATTTATACTTGGAGTTACCCTCCTACTCTCAACAAACATGTGAAAACGGAAGCGAAAATCCTCCTCCTTTGGATTTTTGCTTCCGTTTTGTATATAAATTATTTTATTAGTATTGATATTAATGACATTATATATTATACTATCACCTAAGATTCTACCATGAAACGGTAGGCGGTTAGCCTCCTTTCCGGGAGTTATAGCTCGGTTTACATAGAAATCCAATCTGATTGGAAATCAATACGCAGGAGGTATAAGATGTATGTTGAGTGTAGATACCCTCATTGGCATAATCAGTCTTTGTATGACTTGTTATAGTCTTGGATATTCTCACGGAAAACGTGATTCTGAAATAAAAAAATAACCGCCCTCAAAAATTAACGTCTGAAATATGGAGCGATTATTTTCCAAAATATTATCAGGCTAACCATCTATCGGTAGCATCTTTTTCTATTATTAGAATAGCATCTCCAATACTATTTGTCAAATATTTTATATTATAATATATATTTTTCTTTTTCCATTGTTTTTCTGATCATACAATGCTAAAATACAATCATCAATATATAAAGTTACTGAAATTTCACACAATAAGGAGGTAACACTATGGAGGGTAAGATCACAAAAGTATTCAACGCAACCGACCAGATTCAGGCTGAGATGATTCATGATCATTTAAAACAAAATGGCATTGAAAGTATGTCCAAACAGCCGGGAACTGGGGAATATATGAGTATTGCGATGGGGTATTCTGTTTATGGCACGGATATTTATGTACTGGAAGATCAGAAAGCTAAGGCTGAGGCCTTGATCAATGAATTGTTGTATAATAGTGACTACGATGCATCTGATGATGAAGAAATCAAATTACCTTGGTGGCAGAATAAGGTTGTGGTTGCATGGTGTATTTTAGGATTTTTTGTAATTGCTGGTTTGTTGATGATTCTCTTGTAAATTTTGATTTGTAGAGTTTATGCCGATAGGCTATTGACGTATAAAAAGAAACAGAAAAAATGAATTGTAGGGGTCTGAAAAACGAATTCCACTTAACGGAGTTTTGACAGGTCGCTTATCCGCAAGCTTTCCTTGTGAACTCGCTGCGCTCAAACAGCACACCAAGCTTGCTGCGAACCTGTCAAAGCTCCTATGGAATTCTACCATTTCAGACTCCTACAATTCATTTTTCTGTTTCTTTTTATACGCTGAAGGCTGAGCGGTTTACAAATGAAGGGTGTTTCAGGCGGAGGGGTGTATGTTGTACTGTGTTGGTTAGAAATTAAGAGATTTGACATGCAGAGGGTTAAAGAGGTTGAGATAGTATAAATATGTCAGAAAATAGAAGTTTTTTTAACTCTTTCAAACATTTCGACAAATCGGTGTTCATAAATTCCTTTCATCTTCCGTTAACGAACACAAAAATTATCAACCAATACCGTTCCCCATACACCCCCCCTTTTTCGAATTCCAACCATTATTTATTTTTTATCATATACAGAAAGACTTCAGTTGGCCACCATCACAAAATCAAAATTTTAAGATCCCCAAAATCCCCTAATCTATTCTCAATTCCCCGCAACATCGAATCCCCCGCAACATCCCATCCAGCCAGATAAAATCCAACCCCGGCATCGCAAGCAGCCAAATAATCATTATAAGTATCCCCAACATAAATAGAAGCAGATTTGTCACTGCCTAATTGATCTAAAGCATATACAATAGATTCCCCATCTGGTTTTGGGCGTTTAATATCGTCGGATGTGACGATGATATCAAATAAGTGATTGATATGTAATTTATCAAAATCATTTCTCATATGTTCTTTTGTTTTTGATGTGACGATGCCGAGTTTTATATTTCTGGATTTTAAAAATAAGAGTGTACTTAGTACATTAGGATACAGCTTTGGCAGGGTAGTGTTATTTTTTACATAATAAGTCCAATTATCCTGAAGTTCCTGCTGTTTTTCGGGTTGATCGGTGAACAGGGCGGCGGTGTCTTTTTCGTGCATTCCCATGGTGGGTTCAAGAGTGCTTAGTGGAATGTCCTGATTCAGAGTTTTTTTAATTGCCATCTGCAGGGAGGATAAAAGACAGGAACGGCTGTCGAGCATGGTTCCGTCGATGTCTAAGAGAATTGTATCGATCATCATAGTACCTTCTTTCAATATAATATTTCGGAATCCTAAGTGGAAGTTAAGTTGTCCGATGGAGGATGGATGTAACCACTTAGGATTCCGAAAGGATATTATAGAATGATAAATTCAGAGAAGTAAAGAAAATACGAAAATACAAACATTCGTTTATAATTAATAAGCCGATTCGAAGATCTTTCGTTCTTCATCTACTAAATTTTCAACATTTAGTTTAGAACTGACAGGTTCCTTGCTTTTTGAACAGATAGAAATAGCAGTATATCCATAACGCATGATCTTATGCCAGCTCAGTCCTTTTTGCAGTCCCCAGATAATTACACTGGTTAACGTTGCCACACATCCATTGGTGTTAGAAATGTCAGTTAAAGTCTTTTTAATATGGATCTTGTGATCCTTGCTTTCAAAGAAAAGCCCCTCATGGACGGAGTAGACGGCGATATGGGAAATATTTTTGGTAAGTAAGAAACGAATGGCGCTTTTGATATCAGTCATTTTTTTACCATAGTAATTCAGCAGCACTTCTAACTCTTTTGGAGCTGTCACTAAAACATCGATTTTCATATTTTCCTGAAGAATACGAATGTCCTTATTGATCGAAGTTGTCTTAACAATGATTGGGACATTGACGTTTTCGTAGATATAATTAAAACTTTCTTCTGGAATATTCGTATCTAAGACACAGTATTGGGAACTGTTGATTTTGTCTAAGTATTTTGACAAAAATGTTGGTGTCATCCGGTCGTAGATTTCCATATCATTGATACCAACAATCTTAATTCCCTTCGAATTATCGATATACATAAAAGAAGATGTATGTTCGCCGTCAATTTTTTCACAGCAGGAAACATCCATGTTGTGTTCCCGGCAGTCATGGATAAACTTTTCTCCATTCAGATCATTACCATATACAGAAATAAAATAATTCTGAACATTGAGTTTCGTCAAGGCAAAAGCAATATTCCGCCCGGCTCCTCCTAAAGAATAGTAGATCTTTCCAGAGTTAGAGTTGTTTGTAATTAAACGGTCATTTGGAATTCCAAGAATGTCTAAATTATTTCCACCGATAACAGATACAAAATTATCCTGATTAATGATATAACCCTTCCCTTTGATATACCCTTTTTTCATTAAATTATGAATATGAGTTGCAACACCAGAGCGGGAGATCATTAGCTGTTCGGCTAATTCGTCTTGGGAGATCAAGGGATTATTTTTTAAAATTTCAAATATTTCAACTTCGCGTTCCGTCATTTCAACGCTCCTTTCATTGTGCAATGCCACTAAAAAAAATAAACGTTCGTCCACAAATTTGTTATTTATTTATAAAATAGCATATTTTACGACACAAATCAATAAACAAAAGTTTGCATTATAAATAATTGTTTACATCAAAATGTCAGACAAATATAATCTAAGTATCAAAGGAATCAAAAAATAAAAGCGAAAGAAAGGTGATTACATGAAAGATTATGTAGTTGTAGTTGGAGGTCTTAACATTGATATTGCTGGATTATCTGGTGATGTATATCGTGAGAAAGATTCAAACATTGGAGAAGTAACAATTAACATTGGTGGTGTCGGACAGAACATCGCACAGAACTTAACAAAATTAGGAACACCAACACATTTGGTAACAGTATATGGTGATGACAGTTTTGGTAAGATCGCTCAGATGGAATGCAAAAAAAATAAAATCGGTTTAGAAAATGCTGAACAGATTGAAAACTCCAGAAGCTCTATTTATTTGTATGTCAATGACAACGAAGGTGACTTAGTTACAGGAATTAATGATATGAAAATTTGCGAAAACATTACTCCAGAGTTTTTAGCAAAAAGATTAGATTTCATTAATGGTGCAAAAATTGTTGTTGTAGATTGTAACTTATCTCAGGAATCTATCGAATGGCTTTGTGAAAATGTGACAAGTCCAATTTATGTTGATCCAGTATCCGTAGCAAAAGTAGATCGTGTGAAAAATGTATTAGATAAGATTCACACATTAAAACCAAATGAATTAGAAGCAGAACTTCTAACAGGTATTAAGATCACAGATGAAGCGACTGCACGTGAAGCAGCGAAAGCATTAAATGAAAAAGGTGTGAAAAATGTTTACATTTCTCTTGGAGCACAGGGAATCTTATGTGTAAAAGAGGGAGAAGCGGTACTTGTAAAACCTTTAGCGAAAAAAATCGTAAGTACAAATGGTGCAGGGGACTGTTCAATGGCTACATTAGTATGGGCGAGATTTAATCACGGAGAAGAACTTCCATTAGAAGAAGTTGGTACTTATACACAGGCAGCAGCAAGTATTAATGTTGAATCTCCTCTTGCAGTATCACCTGAATTAAATGTTGAAGAAGTATTAAAAAGAGCAGAAGAAGGGAAGAAAAATTAAAATGGTAATCAAACAGATTTATTCAATTGTAAATTATAACGAAGCAGTACAGGTTATGGATGCAGGAGCAGATCACATTGGGCTTGTTCCTATGCAGTCCGGAGGAGTTCCAGCACATCGAGTTCCTTATGATGTCGTTGATAAGATTTTTGGAGAAGCCAAAGAAAGAGGCGTTAAAACAGTAGCGATCATGCTGAATAAAGACGTTGAAGAAATGATCTTTATTGCAAAAAGAATCAAACCAGATATTCTTCATATCGCAGGTATGGAGTATACAGCAGATCAGGAATTTGCTGATCGTCTTAAAAAAGAATGCCCAGGAATTAAATTAATGCAGGCAATCTTAGTTGATGGACCAGAAGCTGTGGATCGTGCAAAAGAATATGCAAAATATTGTGATTTCTTATTAACAGATTCAGGTCTTGCCAAAGATACAGGAATTGGAGCAAGCGGAATGACTCATGACTGGAGCATTGATACTGAGATTGTTAACTCTGTCGATGTACCAGTGATCATTGCTGGAGGTTTAGGACCTGATAATGTAGAAGAATGCATCAGAACGATCAAACCATACGGTGTTGACTCCTTATCAAAAACATCATTTAAATTCGACGATGGTGTGATCGAAAAGAACATTCCAGCAGTGAAAGAATTCTGTGAAAAAGCAGATAAAACATCAGAAGAATTAGGGTTATAGGAGAAGAAAGTATGGATTATAGATTAGAACAAAGAGCGAAAGTTTGTGTTTCTCATGATTTCTCAAAAGATTTATTAGAGACATTAAAAACATCAAACTATAAGAAACCTCTGATCTCTATTGACAGCTTTTTACTTCAGTCACCAGTAGTGAACAAAGCATTAGATACATTAAAACAAGCAGATATTAACTATGTTGTTTATGATGAAATTGTACCGGAACCTCCATTTGAAATTGTAAATAAAGGTGCAAAACTGTATCAGGAAAATGAATGCGACTCCATTATCGCTATTGGTGGTGGAAGTGTCATTGATGCTTCCAGAGGAATCAACATTGTAAGTCATTGCGGCGGACAGATTCAGGAATATATTGAAGATAAAACGATCGATCAGCGTATTTTAGGACTGATCGCAGTTCCAACAACATCAGGAACAGGAAGTGAATTATCCAATGCACTCGTTGTAACAGATACTAAAAAGCAGGAAAAATTAGCAGTATTATCCGATGAAGCAGTCAGCGAATACGTTATTTTAGTTCCAGAACTGGCAAAATCCATGCCAAAAGGACTGACAATTTCAACAGGTCTTGATGTTTTTGCCCATGCAATGGAAGCTTATACATCCAATCTGTCTACACCAGTTGTAAATGCTATTTGCGAAAAGATCATGTTCTTGGTATTCAAATATTTACCAACAGCAGTACATCACGGGGAAGATTTAGAGGCAAGAGAAAGAATGATGGTTGCTGCAGCATTAGGTGGATGGGCGATCAACAACGGAGGAACTCATCTCGGACACTCCATTGGACATGTTGTCGGAGCAAAATATCATTTAGCTCATGGAAATGCATGTGCATATGCTCTGCCAGGAGTTATTGAAAAAACTGCATTAGCAGAACCAAAGAAAATCAGAGAAATTGGAAATATTTTAGAACTATCACTTCCAAATGATCTGTCAAATGAAGAACTAGGAAAAGAAGTAGCAAAAGGATTTAAACATTTCAGAGATGAAGTATTAGGATTGGAACCTTGTAAGTTAAACAAAGAAGAGGTTGTAAGTTTAACAGATCAGGTTGTACACGAAAGATTTGCTGCAAATGCACCATTTGAAGTAACACATGAGATAGTGGGAGCAATTTTGGAAAGTTACGGAGGATAAAAATATATGAGTATTATCAGGGGATTAATAGGATTAGCGGTTATATTCTTTATCGCATTCCTGTTTTGCAAAGAAAAAAAGAGTATCAAATATAAAAATATTATTTTAATGGTTGTTGTTCAGGTAGTATTAACATTCTTACTATTAAATACAAGCGTAGGACTGACGATCTTAACAGCAATTTCGAATTTCTTTACATGGCTGACAGCACAGGGTATGGCAGGATGTAACTTTGTATTTGGCGGAATTGAAGTCAGCAAAGGATCTTCCGTATTCTTCTTCAACGTATTAATGCCATTAGTATTTATTTCAGCTTTGATTGGAATCTTAAAATGGTTAGGAATCTTAGACTTCATCGTTAAATGGATCGGATGGATTTTCAATAAAGTTACCGGATTAGGAGAAGTAGAAAGTTACGTTCCTATCGCTACAACTTTACTTGGATCACCACAGATCTTTATGACAATTCAAAGCCAGATCAGAAAGATGAACTTTAATCAGCTGTTTACAGTATGCTTAACAGTCATCTCAGGTATGTCCGCATCTATGCTGGCAAGTTATATGACAATGATCGATGGTAAATATGTAGTTATTGCCGTAGTATTAAACTTATTCTCAGGACTGATCATCAGCGCGATCATGAACCCATACGACGAAAAGATCGCAACAGCTGATGAAGAAGAAAAAGAATCAGAAGGCAAAAAAGAAAGAGAACCTTTCTTCTCAATGTTAGGAGATTACATCTCTTCAGGATTTGACCTGGCAATCATCGTAGCAGCAATGTGTATTGGATTTATCGCACTGATCAGTTTCTTAAACAACGGATTAGCTGCCATCTGCGGTATTTCATTCACAGATATCTTAGGATATGTATTTGCACCAATCGCATACGTTATCGGTGTTCCATTACAGGACGTAGTAAGAATTGGTGGTCTGATGGCTACAAAATTATTAACAAACGAATTCGTAGCTATGGGACAGGTTGCAAGCATGACAACATTAACTGCAAAATCAGTTGCAATGATTTCTGTATACTTAGTAAGTTTCGTAAACTTCGGAACTTTAGGAATTATCTCTGGTGCAGTTAAATCCATTAGTGGTGAGAAGGCAAAAGATGTTGCCAAGTTCTCTTTGAAGTTGATCTTGGGTGGTACTTTGGCTGGACTGCTGAGTGCTGCTATTGTGGGAATCTTCTTCTAGATTTGTAAATGCCCGACGGCAGGTTATCAATATATAAATTAAAATAGAAAAAATCGCAGGGGTCTGAAAACGAATTCCATTTAACGGAATTTTATCATTTCAGACTCCTGCGATTTTATTGTAATCGATGATCAAAGAATCTTATTTGTTCATATAATAATACTTTGCATAAAGCCCGCCGGAAGTAATCAGTTGTTCATGTGTGCCCCGCTCTTTGATGGTTTGTCCGTCGATGACGAGGATTTCGTCTGCGTTTTGGATTGTTGATAAGCGGTGGGCGATCGTGATAGTTGTTCGATTTTGTGACAGAGCATCAAGACTCTTTTGAATATGCTGTTCGCTTTCATTATCTAAGGCGCTGGTAGCTTCGTCTAAGATTAAAATTGGTGGATTTTTAAGGAAGACTCTCGCAATGGAGATTCTTTGTTTCTGCCCACCGGATAATCTTGTACCACGTTCTCCAACAAAGGTATCGTACCCATCAGGTAATGTCATGATAAAATCATGGATATTTGCCTTTTTAGCAGCTTCGACGATTTCATCAAATGTTGCATCGGGTTTTCCGTAAGCGATATTTTCTTTGACACTGCCGCCAAAGAGATAAACATCCTGTTGGACAATACCGATGGAATTTCTAAGGCTTTCTAATTGAATATCTTTGATATTCTGTCCGCCAATGGTGATGGAACCATCTGTGATATCGTAAAATCTAGGCAGCAGAGAACAGATAGTTGTCTTTCCACCGCCGGAAGGTCCGACAAGTGCAATGGATTTTCCAGATTTAATTGTGAAATCAATGTGGTTTAAGACGATTTCATTATCTTCATAACTAAATGAAACATCGTGATAACAAATATCTCCATCAGGATGTTTCATAGCAGCAGCATCAACGGAATCTGTGATTTCAGGTTCAATATCAATGACAGCCTGATAACGAATAAAACCAGACATTCCTTTCTGGATCATTTCTGTTAATTCTACAAGAATCTGGATCGGACTGATAAAGATTCCGATATACAAAGCATACATCGCAAGGTCAGCGGCACTCATTTGACCAAGTGCGATAAAGTAACCTCCGGCAAGTAAAGTGACAAGATACATCATTCCCTGAAAAAATGTATTTCCACATTGGAAATTTCCCATGGCACGATAATTGTCACGTTTGGAATCTAAGAAAGCCTCATTTCCAAGACGAAATTTTTCACGTTCAATATCTTCATTTGCAAAAGACTGCACAATTCGAATTCCAGCAAGTGAATCCTGAAGGGATGCGTTGATGTCACCGATCTTTCTGCGGTTATCAAGGAAAGTAGCCTGCATTCTGCGGTTTTGCTTTGCACTAAAGAAGATCATCAGCAAAACGATTACAAGAAGAATGATCGCTAATTTCCATTGAATGATAAACAGGAAAATAAAGGAACCAATGATCTTTACAAGAGAGATAAATAAGTTCTCTGGTCCATGATGGGCAGCCTCGGAAATATCAAATAAATCAGATACAAGACGGCTCATCATCTGCCCCGTATTATGTTTATCATAGTAAGAAAAAGAAAGATTTTCATAATGATCAAACAATTTACGACGCATATCACGTTCCATTCTTGCACCCATGATATGTCCCTGGCAGCTGACATAATATTTACAAAATGCCTGAAAAACATAGCAGATAAATAAAATTCCACCGATCACGGGCAGGGTTTTAAGAATGACAGAAGCATCCTTAAGGAATAAAGTCTTCGTAAGCGAACGGAGAATCTGAGGATAAGCAAGATCAACCAGACTGATAAATGCTGCACAGATCAGATCGAAAATGAAGACTTTTTTGTAAGGTTTATAATATTGGATAAACTTTTGAAAAGTACTCATGATGATAACTCCTTAAAAAAATTTGATTGTATACAAACAACCAGAGACTATCATACACCAATTCCTGAAAAATAAAAAGACCGCTCACATAAGTGAACGGTTGCTTTTCTGAAAAGAGAGGATTAAAAAATATATATGAAAAACTATGTCTTAAGTATAGCAAAATTCCTGAGACATTCAATGTATAAAGTATGAAGAATTCTAAAGAATTTATAAAGATTTCTAAAAAAATTGATTTGTGGGGTGGGGTGATTCGATATCTAAAATAGCGGATGATCTGGTAGAAGATGAAATTACAATTACACCAATTTATAAGATTGTAAAAGAATTTCCAGAAGATACAGAACGAGATATTTATTGTAAATTAAATGATAGCACGCAGGGATAATGAAGATAGTAATAGTTATATGTATATAAATATAATCATATAATAGTATAAAGTATTTGACAGATGTTATTGGAAATGATATTCTAATAATAGAAAAGATGCTACCGATAGACGGTTAGCCTGATAATATTGGATGAATAATCGCTCCATTTTACCAAGACAATGAGGGGCGGTTATTTTTTTAATTCAGAATCTCGTTTACCGTGAGAATAAATAAAGAAAATGAAAAAGCAGTCAGGAATGGCTGCTTTTTGTTTTGCAAAAAAAGGGTAGAGTAGTTATGACTTGTTTATATGACATATAAAGCAGTTTTCATGCACCTTAAATTTGTGAAGAAGAAATAAATGATATACTAATTGTTGAACATTTGTGTACTGTAAAAAGAAAATATCGGGAGGTGAACACATTATGTACTGTGCGAAATGTGGAAAAAAGTTAGAAGAAAATCAGAAATTTTGTAGTGGTTGTGGACAGCCTGTTAAAGAAGTAAAACAAGCGGAAAATAATCGACAGAATAAATCTCAAATGAAAAAAGAACAATTTGAAAACGAAGGAAACTATCATAGGAAATATTCAGAAAATACGATTCAGAAACAACCAACAAAAGCACTGGTTATAGAAGGGTTTGGAATATTATTATTGGTAATAACGAGGATGCTTGATCAAAGCAGGGATTATACGGGCCAATTATGGGTTGCAAAAAATGGATGGGTGTTATATATAATAGGATTTATCCTTTTTGTAATAGCTTATGTTATGTTGAAAAAACATAAGAAAAAATATGGGCTTCAAGGAATTGGATATGCAGGATATATTATAAGCTGTATGGGAGTTGTAATTGTAGTAATATTTAGTGTTTTAATGATTTTAACAATGGCATTTTCGAATATGATAATGGGAAGATAGAGGGAGGAATATCTAAGATTATAAAGATAATGAAAAAGCAGTCAAGAATGGCTGCTTTTTGTTGTGTAAAAAATCCGTGTAGTTATGACTTGTTTATATGACATATAAAGCAGTTTTCATGCACTTTAAATTTGTGGAGAAGAAATGGATGATATACTAATTGTGAATATTTTGTGTACTGAAAATACGAGGGAGGAAATTGAAAATGATATTCTTTTTTGAAATTACTGGCGGGATGATATTAATCTTTTTGATAGTGGCTTTTGGAGTGGCCACAAGTGAAGGGATGCTTGATATATTAAGAGTTATTGGTGGATTAATAGGGATGGCAGCAATACTATTCGAGGCTCTTGGTATTATAGCGTGTCTGAGTTCAGGACGAACTATTTTTAGTAAAGTATGGAAAAGCGTTTTGTTAGCAGGAATATGTTATTGTACAGAGCAGCAGATGGAGCTGTATGTTAGATTTATAATGGATAGATTTAATCAAGGCTCTTTTTCATTTTTAGATGGAGCAATTGGTGGAAGTATACAATATTTTGCAATAATTATATCAGCATTTGTAGCTACCATGGCAATAGGAGGTGGATATCGAGAAGGACCAATATCTTGTATTTTAGGAACGATATTTTTTGTATTTGTGAACTCGTGGGCCAATAAAGAGGGAATTCAATGTTTGGTTAGAGCTTTAGATGGTGAAAAGAAAATTATATTGATAGGACTATTAGGTGGAAGCTTAATTTGTACAGTAGGTAACAAAATAATAAAAGTATATAGGAAGTCAAAAAAATATAAAAAACAGAATTTTGTAAAAGAAAAGAAAATTAAACGCATTATGTATTGTGCGAAATGTGGAAAGAAACTAGAAGAAAATGAGAAATTTTGTACTGCATGTGGACGACCTGTTGCAAGGAAGAAACAGATAGAAAATAATTCAAAGAAATAGATCTTATAAATTAAGAAAAAATCAGAGTGCATTATCAGATATGATAATTAAGAAGATAAGGGAGAATAAAAATGTATTGTACAAAGTGTGGAAAACAAATCAGCGATGACAGTCAGTTTTGTTGTTACTGTGGAGCAAGACAAACACCTATAGTGAATAATAATACACCTATAAATACAGCTAATAAAAAAACAAAAATCAAGATACCTCTCAAGAACAAAAAGATAATCATTGGAATTATAGCTGCGGTGTTAGTTTGTATGATCATTGTACCAATTGCTAAAGGAAGAAGCATCGAAAATACAATCGATCTTTTTATGGAAGCGATCAATGATATGGATGCAGAAAAAATGATAGATACAATGTCAGAAGATCACGTGAATTATCTGATTAATAAAACATCTGGAGGAAGAGCGGAATACATAAAAGAAGGAAACCAGTATTTATTAGAATTAAAAAAAGGTCTTCTAAGTGAAGCTGGTGGGGGATATTCTTTAGACGATATTTCATTAGATTACGAAATTGTAAGCGTAAGAGACTGTACGGAAGAGGAGATTGATAAGTTAAATGAGACATTACAGGAAGAAAATATTGATCCTGTAAATAATGTAAAGCAAGTAACGATTAGTTTGACTTTAAAAGCGGGTACAAGCGAAGTTAAATCATATAATAATATAGATATGCAAATGATGAAGGTTAAAAATAAATGGTGTCTGACATATGCTGATGAAATTGAAGATTTGTAGAGGAGGGGAAATATGTATTGCAAAAAATGTGGGGCGAAAAATAAAGATGATGCTAGGTTCTGTGCAAAATGCGGCTGTGATATGACACAGAAAATAATAGCACAAGATCATAAAAAACAGAAAAAAACAGAGAAGAAACCAAAACCAGTAGAAAAGAAACCAAAACCAGCGAAAAAATCAACAAGCAATCCAATTTTAAAGAATGTAATATTTGTTGTAATTTGTGTAGCAGTAGGAATAGGTGCAGCATTTATATACCAACAACAAAAAAAGGAAAAACAAAACAGTACAACAGCTAAAAATAACATAATAAAATCAACAGAATCAGCGACAGAGGACAGTACAATACAAACAACAAAAACAGAGGAAGGGTTTGATCCAAATCAATATAATACACAGACACAAACATTGCCATATACAGATAACACAAGTATGAATTTGTCTGCCTGCACGAAAACAAATAATTATGAAAAAGCAACGAGTAAAGATGGAGCATTTAGTTTTATATATCCAAAAACAATATTTAATGATAGTTCCGCAGATGATGAGAATGATGAATATACCCTTGAGTACAGAGATATAAAGGAGGACGAGTTAAAAATCAGTGTAGAGGTTTCAGTTGAAGAAGCGGAATATAGCGAAGATCCTGTAAAGAGTGTAAAAAGTAAATATTCTGATCAGAAAGAGTCAATAAAGACTCTGGGATATGATTATCCAAAGGGTGGAAAAGATCCTAAAATATATGATGGCAAGGCAAGTATGATCGTTATGGGATATGAAGATGATGAAAAAAAGGAAGCAAAATATTCACTGATTACAAGTGATGGAGAAGATACCTATATTATGGAAATTAAGTTTATAGATACGGATTATACAGATTCATACAAAGAGATTAATTATATAGTAGATTGCATGTATCGCGGATGCTCATTTACGAATTCAAGTTATAAAGTAAGAACATATCAACAATTTAAAAATGATGAGATGGGTGAAAAGAAATAGAATATTTTAGATGATTTTAAATTGAGGGAGATAACATGAAAAAAAGGAAAACAATTATTATAGCAGCAGCGATCATTTTGGTATCAGCAATCGTAAGTGTTTGTTGTATGAACTATATAGAAAAGAAAAATAGAATTGTAAAAGTAGAAGTAGGGGATTCGGTTAGTGCGGTCATAAAAGGAGATGGAAGTCTCTGGATGTGGGGATATAACAGAAGATACCAGTTAGGAGATGGTACTGGAAAAGATGTAAAGAAACCGAAGAAGATAATGTCTGATGTAAAAGATGTCAGCATTGGAGTAGGACTGACAGGTGCCATAAAGAAGGATGGAAGTTTGTGGGTTTGGGGATTTGGATATTCAACGCTTGGAGATGGAATAACAGAAGGGGCGAAAAAACCCAAAAAAATAACAAATCATGTAAAAAATGTAAAGATGGGACAATATGTAAATGCAATTCTAAAAGACGATGACAGCCTTTGGATTTGGGATAACGTCGGAATTGGACCAAAATCAAATGGAAATATGGTAAAAATAGATGATAATGTAAAACAAGTAGCATTAAATAATCACGATGTTGTGTATATAAAAGATAATGGAGAAATGTGGGCATTAGGATTGGATTATTGGGATGCTATAGGAATCAAGGAAAATGCAGGAAGATTTGAGCAGGCACAAAAAGTAGAGGAAAATGTGGAATATATATCCGTAAATGTCAAAGAAGTATATGCAATACTTAATAATGGAGAATTATATCGGCGAAGAGGAACTATTTATGAAGATGAATTTGATGATGAGGGAAGCTGGATCAATGGTGCTGAAAAAATATTAGATCATGTCAAATTTATGAGTACACCAGCTGTATATTATACAGTTTTAAAAACAGATGGAAGTGTATGGACATGGGGAGATAACTTTTCAGGAAGATTAGGAAACGGAACATTAAAGAATTCTAATATGCCAGAACAGGTGATAGATAATGCAAAACAGGTCAGCACAAGCATGACACATGCAGCAGTATTAAAAAACGATGGAACACTTTGGGTGTGGGGAGATAACAAATATGGGGAATTAGGAGATGGAACAACGAAGTGTTCTGTAGTACCGAAAGAGATTAAAGTTGGTGGCAGTGGAATTTTGGGGATAGAGTAGATTAAGGCTTTTATGAATTATAAATTTTCAGGATATAAAATCAATGGTATAATAAATGTGAACATTTTGTGAACGGGAAAATGAAAGATTGGAGGATATATATGAAGAAAAAAGACTTATGAAAAAGAAGCTAATAAGTGTTGGAATGGTGGAACGGATATAACATTTAATAAAATTAAGTAAATGGATAAGACTAAAAAATGGGAGGTATAAATGATATGAGAAAGAAAATCACAGCAATTTTAATCAGCTGTATTGCAGGATTTGCAATGATGCAGTCAAATCAAATGATCAGCCAGCCAAAGCATGTACAAGCAGCTAAAACAGTTAAGGCAAAATCAGTATCATTAAACAAAACAGTTTATACAATAAAAAAAGGTAAGAAAATAAAATTAAAGGCAACGGTCAGTCCAAAAAAATCAACACAAAAGAAGATAATCTGGACATCTAGTAATAAGAAAACAGCCACAGTCACCCAAAAAGGAACAATTACAGCTAAGAAAAATGGTACAGCAATCATTACAGCAAAAGTAAAAGGAACAAACAAAAAGGCAAAATGTAAGATCATAGTAGGTGTTCCAGTAACATCAATTAAATTATCAAGTACAAGCATTATGCTGACAGAAGGTAACAGCACAACTCTAAAAAAGACGATATCTCCAAGTAATGCCTCTGTAAAAACGGTTACATATGCAAGCTCTAACAAAAACATTGTGCAGGTAAACCAGTCTGGAAAGTTAACTGCCAAAAAAGAAGGAGTAGCAAAAATTACAGTTAAAACAAAAGATGGAACAGGAAAGAAAGCAGTTTGTACTGTTCAAGCCAAAAGAAAAATAACAACAGAGACAGATAAATGGAATTACACATTAGATAAAAGCAATAAAATCATCACACTAAAGAAATATGTTGGATCAGATAAAAATGTAACAGTTCGCAATTCTTATGAGATCGGCGGAGTAAAATATAAGACAAGAGTCGGGGAACTTCTGTTTTGTATGAGTTCATATTATAAAAAAGATGTGCAGGAAGGCGAAAAATCTACAATTGAGAACATAACATTTGAAAAAAATATTATTTTGCCAAGCAGTATGAAACATATGTTTATACAGCAATATAAATTAAAGACAGTAAATATGTCTAATTTAGATACAAGTAATGTTACAGATATGGGAGCAATGTTTGATGATTGTTCTTCACTGCAATCTATTTCTTTTAAAGGATTGAATCTTAGTAAAGTAAAAAATATGTGTGCAATTTTAGAAGGATGCAGAGCATTGAAAAGTGTAGATTTTACAGGTGTTAATACAAAGAGTTTAACAGATATGTCATTTATGTTTAATGACTGCAGAAATCTAAAAGAAATCGATATGACAAGTTTTAATACAGATAAAGTAACAGGTATGTATTATATGTTCCAGTATTGTATTTCTCTTAAAAATGTAAAATTACAAAGTTTCAATACAAGAAATGTGACGGAAATGCAAAGCATGTTTTCAGAGTGTAAAAGCTTACAAGCATTGGATCTATCTAACTTTAATATAGAAAAAGTTACGAACATTCAGTGCATGTTTTATGGATGCAGGGAGCTGAAAAACATTTATGTAAATTCATCATGGAATACAGATCATATAGGAAATTATGAAAAAATCGGGTTATTTGATGGTTGTGGAGTAGATCATGTGACTGTGAAGAAATAAATAGGGAGGAAAAAGGATGAAGAAAATAATAGCAGTTGTAATTAGTTGTATTATGGTATTAAACATAATACAACCACAAATAATTGACACTACAAAACAGGTGCGGGCGGCAAGTAATGGTGAATTTGCTGGAGGAACGGGAACAGCAAATGATCCATATCAAATTGAGACAGCGGAGCAGTTAAATAATGTAAGAAATTATATGAAATCACACTTTGTATTAAATCGAGATATTGATATGAGTAATATAAAGAATTTTGTGCCGATTGGAACAAAAGAAAATCCATTTGAAGGTTTTTTTAATGGAAATAATCATACAATCAATAATCTAACGATTAAGCAGGATGATTTAGATGCAGTTGGACTATTTGGAAATAGTAAGGATGGAGATTTCAGAAATATAAGTCTTGATAATTTACTAATACAGGTGGATAAAAAATCTTATGATTATACTAGTGATGATTTATCATCCATTTATGTGGGAGGAATAGTAGGATGCAGAGAAACATATGATACATATAAAAATAAAATATTAAACTGTGAAGTGAAAGGGAAAATTAGTGTAGTTAATAGCCATAATGTATATATAGGTGGAATTGCTGGAGTTAGTGGAAAAGTATATAGCTGTAAAAATTATGCAAAAATAAATATTGTAAGTAATAAAGATGGTAGATGGGTTAATGATGGTGATGTGAAATGTGGAGGAATTGTAGGGCATTCGTCTGCTATATATGGAATTATAGAAAATTGTCATAATTATGGTGATATTAAAGGGGTTTCTGGGAATCAGTTAGAAATTGGTGGCATAAGTGGAGAACAGGGATCAATTTCTAGATGTAATAATTATGGCAATATTAGTGGAAGAACAACACAATATTGGTCGTGGGGATCTGGAAGTAATAATTGCAATTCAGGAGGAATTGTGGGGGATACTTATGGAGATACATTTTATTGTATTAACTATGGGAATGTATACGCAAAAGCAGAAAATGGAGCAAGTGCAGCAGCAGGTGGAATAGCAGGTTATAGCGGATTTTATGGAAGTGGACGAGTACAGTATTGTATTAATAGTGGTAATTCTATAATATCTCAAAGAGAAAAAAAGGAATCGGGTAAATATGTAAATACAAGTGGCAATTTAGGAAGAATATTGGGTGTAAAAAGTGGATATGCAACAGGAGGGATAAAAGAATGTTACTCATCTGATCAAACATTGTTAAATGGGCAAATTCCAACAGACAAAATAGATACTGAACAAATTAATGGTCAATCACTCAGCTCAGAGGAATTAAAAACAAAGATAAAAAATAATTATGCAGATGAAAGAAATGCAATAAAATTATGTCCAGAAAACAATAAAATAAATGTAAAAGCAAAAAATGCAAAAGGACTTTATGATATAGAAGTTCAATTTGACGGAAAAGTTACGGCAAAGAAAGGTCTTATTACAATAAAAAAACAAAATGATGTGGATCATAGTATAAAATCTTATTCGGTTTCATCTAAATTAGTAGAAATAAAAGATGATGTATTGAAAATAAAAGATGTAAAGTTGCCATATGGACAAGATATATCAATATTATTCGATAAAAATTGTATAGAAGTTGATGGGAAAGTTTTTTTAGGATTTCGGACTGAAAATGATTGGACTTTTAGAACGGAAGAACCAGATTTTTCTGATTATGACAAGTACCAAGCAAATTATCTAAGTCAAAATGCAGAATCAATAACAGCAGGACAGATGATTTATTCAGATTTGGAAGACAATTATACACCAACACAATATGCAATCAATAATATTACAAGTTTTATATGGAACAGTAAGTTTAAATTTTCAGACGCATCACAAGTATGGGAAACTGTGTTGATGGATACGATGTTGAGAAAGTCATATGATAAAGAGGCAAGAGATGCATTTTTGAAAAATTCTGCTAAAATGGAGGTTAAAGTATTAAAGGTTATTGATGAAAAGCAAGGTATAAAAGAAACAGCTAAGTTAACTCAGGAAAACAAAGAGAAAATCAGTAATACTTTAAAAGATGCAAAAATAGAAGATGTAAAAATAATGTCAGGAATGCTTGATGCAGCGGAAACAGCAAAAGATTTTGTGGATAAATATACAAAATATTTGGAACTGAAAAAAGAAGTTAGTTCAGATACAACGAAATTTTTAAAAGAAATGAAATCTACCAAAAATTATAGAGAAATTCCGGCATTTCAAAGAGCAGTTGATCGTATTGTAGACTGTATGGATATAAACAGAGATGATATGTTAGGCAAGCTGGGGCAGGCAGTATTAAAGAATAAAACGGAAAGTATGCTATTTACAGAATCAGTAAATACATTAACTGAAAATTTAATGGACATGTTATTGCCAGGAATGACAAAAGTATTGAATTTTACAAAAGATACTACCATGTTTATTATGGATAATGTTTGTGGGGTCAGTCAGTTAGCAGAGGTAAATCTTTATTTATACATGTTGGATTGTATTGATGAGTCAGCAAAAGAAGCTTTTAATAATTGTGCAGCAAAAAATATTGCAAGTAATGGAGAAGAAAAAGTAAAGGCAATAAACGGAGGAATGCAATTCTTAATTGATCTGCAGACTTATGGTGTAAGTGTCGGAAGAAAACGAGCAGATCAGATTGTGAAAAAAGTATTAGAACTTACAACGTCTAATTCTGTGACAACAGTAAATAATCCATATAGAGATTTAGTAAATGCCAGATTGAATTTAAAGACAGGCTCTAAGAGAGAAGAAAAAAAGAAATACATAGAAAATAAATGTCAAGAAAACGAAAAATGGATTACAGGAGTGAAAAATTTAAAGACATTTGCGTTTTTAAACTGGTATGAAGAAACGAATACAGATGACAATATGGCATTATTAATGTTTGTTGTAGAAAATCCAGATGGCTCAAAAAATATTTATGCCAAACAAAAAGCTATAAACACAAAGATAGAGTTTCCAACACCTGAAGCAAAAACAGGATATACAGCATCAAAGTCTTGGTATACTGATGAGGAATGTAAACATGCAGTAAGCGGAAGTCAGACAGTAAGTGGTAATACTATTTTTTACACGAAATATACTCATAATATTTTGTTTGATAAAAAGCAAAAAGGAGAAATAAAAATTAATAAATTTGACGGAACATATTATCTGAATGGTAAAAATACCGGAAAAACAAGAGCAGTTCAAAATGCTAAAAAATGTGAAATCCCATCTTACATTGACGGATACAAAGTAACAGAATTAGGGAAAGATATATTCTCTGAATTACCAGACATGACAGAGATTTATATTCCACCGACAGTCAAAACAATCAACAAAGATGCCTTCAAGAGCTTACCAAAAGAAACATTATATCGTTGTGATAAGAAGTCATACGCAGAAGACTTCCTGCATGATAATAAGTATAAGAATGTTCGTGTAGAAGATAATACTCCAAAACCAAAAACAGTGAAAGTATCACAGATTAAACTAACAGGAATTTCCAATAAAATTGCAGCAGGAAAGAAGATAAAATTAACAGCAACTATTAATCCAAAAAATGCCACAAAGAAAACATTAAAGTGGACAACAAATAATAAAAAGATTGCAACTGTGGATAAAAATGGAGTTGTAACGATTAACAAAAAGGCTGGAGGAAAAACAGTTAAGATTACAGCGGAAGCAACGGACGGAAGTAAGAAGAAAGCAACATTTACGATCAAGATTATGAAAGGTGTTGTAAAGAAAGTAAAGATTTCTGGAAGCAAAACAGTAAAATCAGGAAAAACACTGAAATTAAAAGCCAAAGTGACAGCAAGTAAAGGAGCAAACAAATCCCTGAAATGGACAAGCAGCAATACAAAATACGCAACAGTTACATCTTCAGGAAAAGTAAAAGCATTGAAAGCTGGTAAGAAGAAAATCGTAAAGATTACGGCAATGGCTGTTGATGGAAGTGGCAAGAAAGCAACGTTTAAAGTTAAGATTAAATAGTAGACTTCGCGTGATATGAAAGTTTCATTTTTTAAACAGAAAGGGGAAATTCAGGTATGAAAAAGAAAATGATGGCAATGATGTTGGCACTTTTTATGATTATTAGCATGGTGCAGATCATTCCTGCCAAGGCAGCTACAGGGAATTCAATGAACAATGCAATATCAGCTTCCACAGAGCAAACGTATTCTGGAACGTTAAATTCATCAACACAAAAGAAATATTATAAATTTACATTATCATCTTCAGGAGAAGCTTCTTTAATCGCAAAAGCCACGATTTATAACATACAGTATAGAGTTTATGATTCCAATGGTAATGAATTGTGGGGTGAGTCATATTATCAAGATAATACAACAGGAATGAGTTCTATTGATGAAAAACTGAATCTTACATCTGGAACATATTATTTAGTGGTTGATGGAGAGGGGTATAAAGGAAATTATAATTTTAAAATTTCTTTTAAAAGTGCTGGGGAAACTTTCAAGGAAACAGGCAATGGAAATAATAATTCCATGTGGACAGCCAATACAATATCTTTTGGAAATACCTATAAAGGTCAGATAGCAATAAATGACGAGAAAGATTTTTATAAATTTGTAATGCCATCATCTGGAAGATTAAAACTAAATGCATACGCTAAAATTTATAGAGTCAATTATAATATCTATGACGAAAATGGAAATAGTGTATGGGATCAAGGTCTTTACAAAGACGATGTTACGGGACAGAGTGCATTAAATGAAGATATTGATCTGACAAAAGGTACTTATTATTTGGCTGTTAACGCTAGTTATGACACAACAGGAACATATTCATTTAAAACATCATTCCAAAGTGCCGGAGAAAGTTTTACAGAGAGTGGGAATGGAACGAATAATTCCTTACAGAATGCAAATAGCATATCTATTGGTTCAAAGTATACAGGTCAGATAGCAGAGAATGATGAAAAGGATATTTATAAATTAACTCTTAATACATCAAAGAAATTAACACTGAGTTATAGTTCTAGATTAGAAGATGCAGAGCTGTATATTTATGATCGTGATGGAAAAGTTGTATGGAATGAATACAGTAGTAAAGATCGAGAGAGTGGTTTAAATATAAAGAAAGAACAGATATCACTATCAGCAGGTACTTATTATTTTGTTGTAGATAAAAGATGGAGTTCTACAGGACCATATACATTTGGCTTTTATCAATACACATCAATATCATCTGCATCTATTACACTTGGTTCGCAGAGATATGTATATGATGGGTACGCAAAGAAACCAAAAGTTACAGTAAAATATAAATCTAAAGTATTAAAAAATGGAAAAGATTATACAGTTTCATATTCCAGTAACAAATATGTAGGAACTGCAAAAGTTAAGATTACAGGAAAAGGAAGTTTTAATGGAAGCAAAACACAAACATTTGTTATTGTGCCTAAAGCTACAAAGATTAAGAAATTAAAAGGTCAGAAAAATGGATTTATAATTCAGATAGTACCGCAAAAAACACAGACAACGGCGTATGAAATGCAATGTTCGACAAACAGCAAATTTAAAAAAGCTTCTCGCTATGTAATATCAAATAAATACAAAAAAGTATCTATTAAAACATTAAAAAGAAAGAAGAAATATTACGTGAGAATTAGAACTTATAAAACAAAAGGGGAATGGAATTATTTATCAAGTTGGTCGCCTGTAAAGACAGTCAAAACAAAATAAATTTATTGTTATCAAAAGAATCAGTAACAAAACAAAGAGGTATCATATATCATTTATGATACCTTTTTTAAAAATTAGCATTTACAAATATAATTAAAACTGTTAAAATATGTATAAATCTAAAAACGGATCAAAATAAATTCATTAAACATTTCACGGAGAGTTTATCCTCTCATTAAAACCATTGCAGTTAATTAATATATCATATAAAATAATAAGGAGATACTATATGGGAAAAAATAAATATTACCCTCAGGAGAGAAGAAACATGGGATTCTACTTAGACAGTGCAGCACCAAAAACTTTATACAGAAGCGAAGTTAAAAGTCCATACTTTGTAGATAAATCAATGGTATTAAAAGAGCTGTTTCAATTTATGAAAACTAGAAATAAGCATATCTGTATCACAAGGCCAAGAAGATTTGGCAAAACAGTTATGACGAATATGATTGCATCTTTTTTTACAGATGCACAAGATTCAAGTGACATCTTTGACCATTTAAAAATAGCAAAAGACGATGATTACAAAACATATCTGAATCAATATAAAGTAATTCAGATTAATTTCAGTGAAATGCCAGATGAATGTGAGGACTACAAGAAATATATAAGACGAATTAACAAGTTGTTAAAAGAAGATTTGAAAGAATTATATCCACAGTTAAAATTAGATTATGAAGATACAATAAAAGATCTTCTGCGGAAAATTTATGAGAGAACAGGAGATGAATTTATATTTGTATTTGATGAATGGGATTATATTTTCCATGAATGGTTTATGACAGATCGAGATAAGGATGAATATCTTGCATTTCTTAGTACATTATTAAAAGATCAGCCATATGTTAAAATGACTTATATGACAGGAATTCTTCCGATTGCGAAATATTCCAGCGGATCAAAATTAAATATGTTTGTAGAATATACGATGGCATCGGAAGAAAGATTTAGTGATGCTTTTGGGTTTACAGATTCAGAAGTTGATGAGCTTTTTAAAAGATATCAAAAAAATACGGAGAAGCAAAATCTGACAAGAGAAGATTTAAGAATCTGGTATGATGGTTATCATACAAAATCTGGAGAGAGAATGTATAATCCAAGATCTGTTGTTGTAGCATTGACAAATAATAATCTTGGAAACTATTGGACAAATTCAGGGCCGTATGATGAAATCTATTCATATATTGAGCATAACGTGGATGATGTCAGAGATGATATTGCATTGATGGTATCAGGAGAAGCAGTACCAGCAAGGGTAAGGGAATATGCAGCAGTATCGATGAATCTGTCTACAAGGGACGAAATTTTTTCAGCAATGGTAGTATACGGATTTCTGACGTATGAAAATGGAAAAGTCAGCATTCCAAATAAAGAACTGATGGATCGATTTGGAGAAATGCTGCAAAAAGAATCTTCTATGGGGTATGTATATCAGTTAGCAAAACATTCAAGAAAAATGTTAGAAGCTACCATCCATGGTGATACAAAAACAATGGAGAAGATTTTGGAGTATGCACATAATACAGAAGTTCCAATTTTGTCCTATAATCATGAAGTAGAGTTAGCAGCAATTGTCAATCTGGTATATCTCTCAGCAAGAGATTATTACCGAGTAGAACGAGAAGATAAAGCAGGAACAGGTTTTGTGGATTTTATTTTTTATCCATATAATAAAGAAGAGTACCCAGGAATTATCTTGGAATTAAAAATAGACAGTACGCCACAAGAAGCAATTGCCCAGATTAATGACAAAAAGTATGAATTAAGATTAAAAGGAAAATTGGGAGAAAAAGGATTAGAACAGATTGTGAAAGTAGGTATCTCTTATAATAAAAAAACTAAGAGCCATCAATGTAAAGTAGAGATATAATCCCCTCTACTTTACAAACATAGCCAAAAACTGCTTCTTAACTTCCACCGCTCTCTTCTGGCTGACAGGAATCTTATACTGTCCAGCCAACGTCACAAGATTATTTTCAAAATCCGTGATCTGATTCAGGTTGATCAGATAACTTCTATGGCAGCAGACAAAATTCTGATCCAGGCGATCAAGCAATTGCGCAAGCTTTTCAGAAGTATGATAAGTTGAAGACGTACAATAAATTGTCGTTGTACGGAGATTACGTTCTATATAGACAATATCATCAAGCAGAATATTATGCTCTCTTCGGTTCCATGAGATTGTCAGATAATTATTCTTACGCTGGTTAAGATTGAAGATCGCTTTCTCAATCGCACGAGGCAGATATTGTTTAACATCAGACTTGTGAATGAAATACACATGTTCCGTTTCATACACATCACTGCAATATTCTCGGTATTGTGTGATAAAGATAATCTGTGTTGCAGCGTGAGATTGTAAGATCTCCTTAGATAAGATAATCCCGGATTTTTCGGGAAGTTCGATGTCCATTAAGACAATGTCATAAGGGATAGAATTCTTTCCATATAATTTGGATCGTTCTTCTGGAGAAGAACAAGGATGAATCTCAGCAGAAAGCTCTTTTGTTTCTTTGATAGTTTTTTCAAGTTCGCGCAGATAAATAGGGTCATCTTCGCAGATTGCAATATGGATCATTTATGAATCTCCTTTGTACTCAATCGTTTGGCAGCTGGAACAGAAGCTGAGAAGAGAATGAATTTTCCTCATCCAGCCATTTGCAGGTTCCATGGTACTGTGAAACGATATCTTCTATAATAGTTAATCCGTGGCCATGCAGAACACGGGATTCTTTCTTTGTCGTGTGGTGTGCAAATATTTCCTTAGGATTTTTGCTGTTTTGCATATGTACGATAAACATGTTTGCCTGATAATCAGTTGCCAGCGAGATAAAAAGATCCTGTTGTGCAGGATCGCACAGACGGCAGGCTTCGATCGCATTATCTAACAAGTTTGAAAAAAGGCTTGTGATCGTAAGATCCGAAAAATAGGAATCAAAATGCTCTGGCAGGATGATGTGAAACTGACAATGAATTTTTGCTTGGTCAGCAACGATCTTTTTCTCCTGAAGTAATGTATTTAATAAAGCATTTTTGCAGAAAGAATCTGGATAATTTCTTTTCACATGAGATGTGAGAGAAGAAATCAATACAGCCATTTCTTCGTATTGCGCATTCTTTCCAAGTTCCATGGCCAAGTCCAAATGCTGGTCAATATATGCCTGTTTTTCCATGATCATGTCTTTTAAGTTTTCCAATTCATCCTGTTGTTTCTGCATTGCCTGATGTGTGATCTTTGCATTTTTAAAGTCAGCAGTTTTACGGGCATTTTTGCAAATATGGAATACAAGACCGATAAAGGAACCAAATGCTATGATCATAGCAAGTGACATATAATCATAGAAAAAAATATGATAATACTCATGAAAAAAGTGGTTCCACAATGCTGGATTGTGGCGCATGTAATTTGTCACAATCCCATGCAGAGGAATTGTAAAAATACAAATCAGAATAATATATTTTTCAATTTTATACAGATTCAGATGTTTCATAATTTTCCCCTTCAGAGACTTTCAGCTCCTGAATATAGGACAATGCCTTCTCATATTCACCCTGTTCCACAAGCAGAGAAAGGGCAAGAAGATGATTTGAGGTATCGTGGTTCCAACGATAAAGTTTCTTATATTCATCATCAAGTGTATGCAAATGATGAATCTCCTTTTCCAAGGTCAGACGTTGATGCTCTTGTTTCAAATGTTGTTCTTCTAATTCTTTCAGCAGAGATAATCCATGATTAAATAAATTCCATGAGATGATGGAAATGATCACAGATACAATGATAAACCATCCATATGAAAATGAAGGTTCAGGCATGGACATAAAAATATTTCCTGCAATAACCATAAAAAGGACAGGAAGACCAAGAAAGAAGAATAACTTTATATTGATCAGGTGTCGGTTACGCTTAACCATATTAAAAATTCGAGGTAATAATAAAATATCCAGGACCATCTGCGAGATAGAGCATAGAACAATGGAAATCGTATTTCCGCTCAGTGCTACATACAAAACAGCAAGATGAAGCTGTGGAAATATAAAATTAAAAACCATCAAGATACCAACAGCGACCGCTTCAATAAAAATCATACTGATGCAAAAAATAAAAAACAAGAATACCTGAAAGGATCGATCTTCTGTAAAAAAGAAAAAGATATGAAAGATCCATAACGGGTAAATAAAAAATGCTGTAAGTGTAGCGGATGTTGATGTCGGAACAAAGATCATCCACGACAGTAAGACAGCATAAGAAATCCATAATCTCCGATAAAATGAAGGAGAGAAAGTTCTATGTGAAAATCGTTCTAATAATATATGAAATGGAAAAATAATATTAAATATGGTTACCATGTAATAAAACAGACCTGAAATCATAGAACACATTCCCCTCCTTTCAACGATCATATGTGTTTTCGCAGATAATATTATTATACAACGAATAGAAACTTGTGAAGAAAACGAATATTACATATAAATCGTTTTTTATGTATGTTTCAACATGATTAATGACACAAAACAGTCTCCATCATCACTCCACTGGCAAGTTCCATCATAGTCTCTGGCAATACTTTCTATGATAGAAAGACCATGCCCATGCAAAGACGAAGAATCATCCTTGGTTGTTTTATTTAAGAAAAGATCTTTGGGATCTTTTGAGTTTTTCATGCGGATCATAAACATATTTGCTTTAAAGTCTGTTGACAATTTGATAAAAAGAGAATCATTTTGTGGATAAAGATCATGACAGTTTTTACAGCTTTCTAAAGCATTATCAAGCAGATTTGAAAAAATGCTGGTGATCGTGAAATCTGAAAAAGTCTGATCAAAATGATCTGGAAGAAGAATCCGAAATTCGCATTTTACATTTAACTGGTCAGCAATTGCCTTTTTCTCTTGAAGCAAAGTGTTCAACAAAGCATTCTTACAATAAGTATCGGGATAATTTCTCTTCACATGAGAAGAAAGGGAAGAGATCAAAGTTGTCATATCATCATAATTCCCGGATTCACATAAATCGATTGCAAGATCGATATGAGAATGAATATAACTCTGCTTTTCAAGAATCTGTGTCCGCAGAGTCTCAATTTCTTTTTCCTGTTTCAAGATTGTCTGCTGTGTTGAATCAAGCATATTCAGCTCAATCTGTTTTTTGGCATTATTGCACGTAGTGATAATGATACTGATAAAAGAAAGAAGGCACAGTACCATAAGAAGATTAAAGAAAAAAGATAAATAGGGCTGAACAGTTTCCATAGGAAAATGTTTCTGGAATGCCGGGGTTGTGAGCAGACAATGATAAAGCACAGCAGTAAAAGGAATGAGGAATATATAAATAAAGGTTAAAATGGATTGTATTTTATGAGATTTCATTTGATTCATTACAGCTCGTCTCCTTTCTCCTGCATTTGTTTCATATAAGAAAGCGCCTGATCGTATTTCTCCTGCTCCGCTAATAGAGAAAGAGCCAGGAGATGATTTGCCATATCGTGATTCCATACATAAAGTTTTTTATATTCATTATCAAGAGAATGCAGATGTTCGATTTCCTGCTGAACCATATCAAGGTGATGCTGCTGACGGACATTTTCCTCTTCGGAATGTACAAGGAGTGTTATACCGTGTTTAAACAAACGCCAGATTCCGTAAGAACATACCAGTGATGGAATCAGATATACGAAAACGGAATGTAAGGTGTTTGGAATGACCATCAGAATATTATCAAGAATGATCGGCAGTAATATTGGAAGTAATAAACCGATCAGAAGTGATATTTGCATTAAATAAGCATGATGCTTTATAAAATGAACAATATATGAAAAAATGATCATATAAGTGATGATCTCAAAAATGCAAAGCAATGATATAGAAAGCGGATTGCCGTCAAGTCCGGTAAAAACGCTGACAATATGAAGTTTCGGGAATAATAGTCCGATCAGGGATAAAATAGTGGCAGAGATACCTTCAATCAGTAAAATGGAATTAAAAAACAGACAGAATAAAATAAACTTGAAAGATTTTGTACCACCAAGAAAAAAGAAAAAACTAAACGCAGTAAACGGATAGATCAGCAGCATGCTGTATTTACTTGCGTCGGATGGAGGGACGAATAACATCCATGAAAAAATAAACAGGTATAAAACCGATGTGATATGAACACTCCGCAGTGTCCGCTTCTCACTTGGAAATGCCCGGAAAAGCATATTCAGCGGTCCGATCGTGAAGAATATATTCAACATGTAGTAAGAAAAACTTGCGATCATAAAAAATCCCCCTCTCAGATCAAGTCAGATTATCCAGTAATTGATACATTTATTATACAATATATCAATGTATACAAAAAGATAAAAGATATAAATTTGAGAGGGAGATATATAATTCAACCGATTAAATTAAATGATAATGTTCAAATGCATGATAAAGCCCGTCATCATTTACGGAATCTGTAACATATTCGGCAATCTCTTTTAATTCATCACAGGCATTTCCCATAGCAATGCCATGGCCGGCAGCCTTGAACATAGAGATATCGTTATTGCTGTCTCCAAATGCATAGCAGTCATCTGTAGAGATATTGAGATGATCAGCGACATATTTAAGACCAGTTCCCTTATCATGACCTTTTAATAAAATCTCATACTGGGTATCGTCAATTCGAATATAATCCATTGTATCAGAAATGCTGTCAAGAGCAGCGACAAAACCAGAAGCATTGCTTCCAGGACCTGTAAATACGATGGCTTTGTCAGGATCTTCAACATGATCCCATGTAAATTCATGTGCCATATAAGGTGCAAGTTCAAAAGCAGTGATCATAAATCCATAATGTGGATGAAAGTCGACATTATGATCGCGGAAATAAGAATATTTTTCCCCTTCGAATGTTCCGTAGATATTATTTTCTTCACAAATCCGTTTGATCTGTTCAACCACTGTTTCAGGAACTGTTTTGTGATAGATCGTTTCACCATCAAGAAGGATGTGAACTCCGTTAGAACAAAGATAACCATCGCAGCCAATATCAAGAATCTCTTTTTCAAAATAAACAAGAGGCCGTCCAGTGTTGATCAGGACTTTAT
>ERZ826242.859-NODE-859-length-38279-cov-7.285161_pt1 | contig 38279 bp, 37 predicted proteins | sample MGYA00519871_ERZ826242 | MGnify/ENA primary metagenome ERZ826242 (study PRJEB31778, sample SAMEA3449226) | human gut metagenome | biome: human gut; feature: human-associated habitat; material: faeces | place: United Kingdom | collected 2010/2012 ...
GCTTTTTTCTCTTTTGCTCTTTTTATTCGAACATTTTTCTCTATTTTTATCTTAACGATTTTTTTCTTTTTTGTAAAGTACTTTTTAAATTTCTTTTTTACTTTCGCTTCCCTTGTTTTTTTATTTTTTATTCTTTTTCTTTTTTCCTTACGGATGCTCAGGTTTTGTACACATTCTATTTTTCAAAAATCTTCTTTGTTTTTTCCCAACACTATGATAGAATACTAGTAAAAAATAAAGGAGGTAAACGATGATTTATCCAAAGTTTCTAAGTTCTAATAGCACAATCGGAGTTCCTGCTCCTTCGGATGGTGCTTATTGCAAAGAATATATAAATCGTTTTCAACATGCAAAATCAGAATTTGAAAAAATGGGATTTTCGGTACAACTTTCTTCATCACTTTTTCAGTCTGAAAAAGGAAGAAGTAACCATGCAGTTGCAAGAGCAGAGGAAATAAATACTATGTTCGAAAATAATGTAGATGCTATTTTGTGTGCTGCAGGTGGTGAATTTTTGCTTGAAATATTACCATATGTAAATTTTGAAAAACTCGTGAAAAATCCAAAATGGGTGGAAGGTTTTTCTGATCCTACTGGATTATTATTCCCTATTACTACTAAGTATGATATTGCTACTATCTATGGAAATAACTTTAAATCCTTTGGTATGGATCCTTATCACAAAAGTTTATTGGATAACTTAGAAATATTAAAAGGAAATTTAATTACTCAAAATAGTTACGATTTATTTGAGCAAGAACGAGCAGAAAAGATTACTGGATTAGAGCCTTATCATTTAACAGATAAAGTTTATTGGAAATCCTTAGATAAAAAAGAAGTAAACGTTAGTGGAAGAATAATTGCTGGTTGTATTGATATCATTACAGAACTTGCAGGCACAAGGTACGATGGAGTAAGAGATTTCAATGAAAAATATAAAGAGGATGGTATTATTTGGTGCTTTGATAATTGTGAATTATCAAAAGAATCCTTAATCCGAACTTTATGGAAATTAAATGACATGGAGTATTTCAAATATACAAAAGCCATTATTTTTGGAAGAAATGGAATGGATCGTTCTTATTTTGATTATGATATGGAACATACCTTACTTGATAGTGTTCTTTCAAAATTAAATATTCCTATTATTTATGATGCAGATATTTCGCATAAAGGCCCAACTATGACAATTATTAATGGATCTATTGCAACAATTCATGTAGAAAACGGAAAAGGAAGTATCTCCTTTACTTTAACTTAAAAACAAATAAAGTTATAATTGAAATTTCATGTCTTATATGTAATTAACTTATGCAATAGAAAAAGAGCCTCTCGTAGTTTATTTGAGATAGGCCCTTTTTTATTATTAGTAATTCTATTTTGAAATCTCTTCAAATTCTAATACTACTTTAAATAAATCTCCATCTAATATAATGTTAAATTTTCCATGTTGTAATTCTGTTAAACTTCTTGCAATCGAAAGTCCAAGTCCGCTTCCCTCAGTATTTCTTGAAGAATCTCCTCTTACAAATCTTTGCATTAATTCATCTGTTGAAATATTTAACTGCTCCTTCGAAATATTCTTTATTGTAATTAAAATTTTTCCTGATTTTTTAATTACATCTACATATACTCTTGATCTTTCTAATGCATATTTAGAAATATTTGAATATAAGTTTTCAATAATTCGATACATATATTTACTATCTGCCATTGTGTAAATATCTTCTTCTGGGATACTTGCTATTATTTCTAACTCTTTTTCTTTAAATTTATCTTCAAATTCTCCAGATATTTGATTCATTAATTCTTTTATATTGATTTTTTCCTTTTCTAATTTGATATTTCCTGATGATGCTTTGGATGCTTCTACTAAATCCTCAATTAATTTCTTTAATCTTTGTGATTTATTGTCTAAAACATCTAAATATTCTTTTATGGTTTCATTCTCAATATTTTCTTTCTTTAATAAATCTACATAATTTATAATAGAAGTTAAAGGCGTTTTAATATCATGTGAAACGTTTGTAATTAATTCTGTCTTCAATCGTTCACTTTTTAGACTTTCTTGAATTGCATTTGAAAAACCTCCTGCAATATCATTCACATAAATTGCTAATTCTTTTAATACACCTGTTAATTCCTGTTCATTTAAATGTATATCTGTATTTCCTTCATAAATGTGTTTTATTGCATCTTTTATACGATTGAACTCATTTATTTTATTTAATATTTTAAAATAACTCCAAATCCAAAATGCGATTAAAACTGGTATTGCAATTATTGTAACAGAAAGTCCTATTAAGATAATTGAAATAATAATAAATGCCGCCATATATAAAGCAAGTCTTGTCGACATTTTGGTGCCTTCTTGAATACTTTTTTTCGCTGACAAATATTTTCTTCTTATCCATCTGAAAATTCTTGCAATAATTGTATTTTTGAATAACTGTTTTGCTTTAATTCTTTTTATTCCACTACCCAAACAATAAATTCCAGTAATTCCTAACACATATCCTGATAAAGCGGTAAGAATAATTCCTAAAGAAGTATCCATTTGTATCATTTGAATCGCGCCAGCTACTAATAATGTTTCTATTCCTAATACGATTAAAGCAATAATACCCATAACTTCCAATGGTAGACGATCAAACCAATCTAAATAAATTCCTTCTTCATCTTTCTTATAGCCTGTACTTATGATTAAATAAACACTTGTTACTAATATTCCAATTACTGCTATTGTAAGATTAATATAGGAATGTTCATACCTCTTATGTGCATAATGGAATACTTCTTTATGAAATGAAATATTATCCATATTAGTTGTATTACTTGTTACTGTTTCATCAAAAGAAGTATAAATTGCTCCATCTTCAATCCTCTCTTTGATTGACAAAAATAAATTACTGTAACTATAATTTTCCGTAGATAAATTTGGTATATTCGTTTGAATTTCTCCGTTTTCATATTTCCATTGTTTTACATCTTGACTAATATTATCTTTTACTTCTTGCATTGTGTCTGTATTTAAGGTTTGAGAAACATTAGTATATGCTTGTTTTGTACTTTCATTAATAACTAAATACTTAAATTTTTGTTCTCGATCATTTTGTTCATAATAAATAGTATATTCGCCATCTTGTATATGTCCCATTCCACTTTCATTGTCTTGCCCCGTATATCCTTGCTCAGTTGTTGTATATCCCTTTCTCATTGCATATCGTACTCGATTATATGTATTATATACCTGATCTTCATAAGCAGAAGAAAATAAATTCGTATCGTAGAATTGTGTATCTGTTTTTACTTCTGGAAATCGAATTGCGTATGCAATCACTATTGCATTTTGTATAACAATTAAGACGAAAAGTGGTAATAATAGAAAAGAAAATAATTTTAGTAATAGCAACTTTCTTACTTTATTTTTTTCCATTTTCCTATCTCCTTTTTTATTTTTCATTAAATCTTTTTCATCTTTTCTCTTGTATTTCTAGCTCTTTTTTATCTTTACAATTTTTATTTCATTTTAAGATATATTTTCAATTTTATATCCGACTCCCCAAATCACTTTTAAATATTTCGGTTCTTTTGGGTTAATTTCAATTTTTTCCCTTATATGTCTTATATGAACTGCAATAATATTTTCCGCACCATAACTTTCCTCTTCCCAAACATTTTCATATATTTGCTCAATTGAATATACTTTTCCCTTATTCTTTAATAAAAATTTGAGGATATTATACTCCGTTGGTGTTAATTTTATTTCTTTTCCATCCACCATAACTTGTTTTGTATTGTCATCAATTAGTAGCTCTCCTGTTTGATACGTATTTCCTTCTGATTGAATCGCACTTCCTAGCTTTGTATACCTTCTAATTTGTGAATTGACTCTTGCAATTAATTCCATTGGATTAAAAGGTTTTGTTACATAATCATCTGCTCCTACATTTAATCCATTTATTTTATCATAGTCCTCCGATTTTGCCGATAACATTAAAATAGGAATCGATAAATTCTCTCTTATCTTTTTTGCTAGTTCAATTCCATTCATTTTTGGCATCATAATGTCTAATATTACTAAATGAATTTCATTATTTTGTATCACATGTATTGCTTCCTCTCCATTATATGCTTTTAAAATATTATATCCTTCTTTTGACAAATAAATTTCTATTGCATTTACGATTTCTTTATCATCATCCACTACTAATATATTGTACATCTTTCTTCCTCCCTTTTATCACAGTTATTATACCATTTTTTTTATTAAGAAAAAAGGATATAAACTATTAAGCTTTTCTTAATTTAAGATAAAGGCGCCTCTAAAATTTCTCTACAACTAGAGAAATTTTAAAGGCGTCCTCACTATCTTTGGTTTTTTATATTTTTTCTAGGCTTCTTCCTCCATACTAACCTGTTTTTTTCTATTTTTATATTCTACATAATCGATAATTACTACTTTTAGCACAGCAAATATTGGAACAGCTAAAAACATTCCTAACATTCCAAAATAAGCTCCCCCAATAGTAACTGCAAAAATAACAAGTAACGGACTCATCTTTAATGAATTTCCTACTATCTTTGGATTAATAATATTTGCATCAATTTGTTGCAAAATAATAACGATAATTAACATCCAAATTGCTTTTGGAAGTCCTCCTGTAAAAATTGTAATAATAGAAGAAATTGCTACACCTATAATTGCTCCAAAATATGGTATTAAATTTGATAAACCAATAAAAAATCCTAATAAAACAGCATATTTAACTCCTAATATAGACATGGCAATTGAAGTTAAGATTCCAACTACAATCGCATCTAGAACTTGGCTTGCTAAAAATTTAAAAAATATTTCGTTGGTTCGATTAAAATAGTTTTTTATTTTTTGAGCTACTTTAACATCAAACATAGCAAAAATAATCTTTTTAATAAACTCTACAATATGCCTTCTTTCCATTAACACATAAATGGATACAATAATTGTAACAAATATATTAACGACACTACTAGCAGCATCTGCAACACCTTTTGCATATTGCGTAAGTCTTTCCATATTAAAATATTGCTTTAAATTAATTTCCTGTACATTTTGAATTATTTCTTGTATAAATTGTTGATTGATAATTGGATTGTCTGGTAAATTTTGTATCTTTTCCATTGCTACATTATAGTAATTTTGAAAATTATTAATAAAATCAATTAAACTCTGAGCAATAACCGGAACAAGAAAGTTAATCGCAATAATAATGAGAATTAATAAAATAATATAAACTGTAATAATACTACATACCCTTGCCCTTTTCTTTAAAAATTTTAAACGTGCTTTTTCATAAGTTCTTTCTATTTTTCTACATGGTAAATACAACAAATATGCAATTAAAATACCTATCGAAAATGGCATAATTACTTCAAATAAATTATCTAGCCATCCTTTTATATATGTATAATTATCTAAAATTTTATATACTACAATCACTGCTACTGCAAATACAAAACAGTATAGCCATTGTTTCCATACTTTTTTTGATTGGTTCACATCTCTCAGTCCTTTTTATAATTTTATTTCTAGTCCTACTGGACAATGATCGCTTCCTAAAATATCTTGATATATTTCGGCTTCTTCAATTCTCTCCTTTATTTTTTGTGATACAATAAAATAATCAATTCTCCACCCTACATTTTTTTCTCTTGCATGGAACATATAAGACCACCAAGTATAACATTCTTCCTTATCTGGATATAAATAACGAAAACTATCTACAAATCCATTGTCTAATAATTCTGTCATTTTGTTTCTTTCTTCGTCTGTAAATCCTGCATTTCTTCTATTTGTTTTTGGATTTTTTAAATCTATTTCCTTATGTGCTACGTTTAAATCCCCACACATAATTACAGGTTTTCTTTTATCTAATTCAGATAAATATTTTCTTATTTCATCTTCCCAAATCTGTCTATATTCTAACCTTTCTAATTCTCTTTTTGAATTTGGAGTATAAATCGTTACCATATAAAATTCTTTAAATTCTAATGTAATAACTCTTCCTTCTTTATCATGTTCTTCTATTCCTATTCCATAAGTTACGTTAATTGGTTTGATCTTACTAAAAATAGCAGTGCCGGAATAACCTTTCTTCTCTGCACTATTCCAATAAACATAATAATCTCCTAACATATTTTTTATATTTTCATCAATTTGACTTTCTTGCATTTTTGTTTCCTGAATGCAAAAAATATCTGCATTTTCTTTTTTAAAAAAATCCTCAAATCCTTTTGTCATTGCTGCTCTTAAGCCATTTACATTCCACGATATTAATTTCATATAACTCCTCTTTCTTTTTTATTTTGGCTCATTATATCATCATTTCTTTTTTAGTGCAATTCCGAGCAAGAATTCCAAAAATTTCCTCCCCCGTTACACAAAAAAAGAGCTAATGTAAGATACATTAACTCCATTTATTTTAATTCATTACTTCTATTTCACAATATCTACTTCCCCAATTAAGTGCTTGTTGATGTGAAGCAAAATAAATATCAATACGATTTCCTTGAATTGCTCCACCTCTATCTTCTACTGTATAAACAATTCCATTAATTTTTATCTTTGTTCCAAATGCAAATCTTCCTGGTGCTGCAATTGTGTGGTTTGCAGTTGCCATTTTTCCTGATGCTGTTCTTCCTGTAGATTTACCACAACATTTTGCACATCCACAATATGCAGTTACTCTATATTTTCCCAAAGAAACTCCTTTGGCTGTTGTTGTTTCTGCTCTTGCAGTTCTTGATGAACGTGTTGTCGTTGCTTTAACTTGTATAATTTTATTAACTGGTTCTTGTATTACTTTTGAAGAAAGCTCTACTCTTTCTAATTCTTTTTCATTTTGATATTTAATTTTATATGTTATCTCTTTAATTCCTTCTTTTCCTTCTTGTAATACTCTATTTTGTGTTTCTTTACTTCCTTTTGATGCATCTTTAGTAATTGTTTCAAAAGGAATTGGTACTTGTTCTACTACGATTTTTTCAACAACAGGAGCATATGCTGTTTTTATTTCTTCTATGTTGATTTCTTCTGTCTTTTGCGCTAATTCAACAACTTCTTCTTCCTGTGATTTTTTTAATATCTTTATTGTTTTTGTATCACCTAACTCTGCGTCCTCACTTGGTACAACTTTTTCGTCTGGTAATAAAATAATGTGCTCATTTTCTAAAATTTCTGATACCTTTGTTTTTGAAGTCATTACATCCATTTCATATCCATTTGCAAGAACTATTTTAACATTTTTTACTTGTGTATTACTTGCAAACACGCATATTCCTGCTAAAAAGATAAATAATAAACATATTCCTACTATCTTTTTAATTAATGTTGATGCTTTAACTTCGTTATTATTTGTTATCATAATTACCTCCCTTAAGCAACGCACTTATTATACTATGTTTTTCTAAAAATGTCAAATTTTGACGTAATCCTTACTACTCTTGCGTTTTCACTTATTATATATATATGCAGCTTGTACGGAAAATATGTCTATTACTTTATTTTTTTCACCTATTACCATATTATTACAGTTTGATCATAAAATATTCACATTTCTATTGTATATATAGTATAAATATGTTATGATTAACTATATCATTAATTGTAAGGAGGATATTTATATGCCTTGGATCATACTTGCTATCATTTTAATTATTATTATTTATATTATTTCTATATATAATAAGCTAATAGAATCTAGACAAAAGGTAGAAAATGCTTGGAGTCAAATTGATGTACAATTACAAAGAAGATTTGATCTAATTCCAAATTTGATTGAAACAGTAAAAGGATATATGACACATGAATCTGAAACTTTTGAAAAAATGACAGCTTTAAGAACATCATGGGCAAATGCCAATACACTTGGAGAAAAAGCAAATGTAGATACTGAACTTGCAAATACATTAAAAACAATTATGGCAGTTGCAGAAAATTATCCAGATTTAAAAGCAAACCAAAATTTTTCTGAATTACAAGAAGAATTAAGAGCAACTGAAAATAAAATTTCTTTTTCTAGACAATTTTATAATGATAGTGTAACTATTTATAATACTAAATTAGAAACTTTTCCATCTAATTTAGTTGCAAACATCTTTCATTTTAAAATGAAAGAATTATTTGAAGTTGAAACAGAAGAAGCGAAGAAAAATGTAAAAGTTGATTTTAGCAAATAATTTAAACAAATCATTCAAAGAAAAAGGTTTCTATTGTTTAAAAGAAATCTTTTTCTTTTTATAATAATTATTTCAAAATAATGAAAAATGGAGGGAATAACATGTTTGAAGATATTAGAAAAAATAAATTAAAATCATATTTTATTGTTCTTCTATTTGTTCTACTAATTACTTTTATTATATATTATATTGGTATTGCCTTTGATCTTGGTCCTTTCTCTATTATAATCGCTCTTATTGTTTCTATTTTAACTGCATGGAGTAGCTATTATTACAGCGATAAAATTATCTTAAGTTTAAATAAGGCAAGACCTGCAACCAAAGAAGAAAATCTTAAATTAGTAAATATTCTCGATTCTCTAATGCTATCTTCTGGTTTATCCCATAAACCAGATCTATATATTATTGATGATCCTCAGCCAAATGCGTTTGCTACTGGCAGAAATCCAGAGCATTCTATTATTTGTGTTACTAGTTCCCTTTTAGAAAAATTAGATTATTATGAACTTGAAGGTGTTATCGCACATGAAATGAGTCATATTAAAAATTATGATATTCTTTTATCCACCATTGTTAGTATCATGGTAGGATTTGTTGTAATGCTTTCTGATTTGTTTTCTAGAGTTCTCTTCTTCCGAAGAAGTAGTGATGATGATAATAGAGGAAACCCTATTTTTTTACTCATCGGATTAATCTTTTTAATATTATCTCCTATTTTCGGTACCTTGATGCAACTTGCAATTTCTCGTAAACGTGAATTCTTAGCTGATAGTACAGCAATTGAATTTACAAGAAACCCAGATGGACTCATTTCCGCATTAGAGAAACTGGAAGCAGATAGACATACTTTAAAAACAGCTAATAAGGCTACAGCTAATATGTTCATTATTAATCCTTTTAAAAAAAGAAGTAATAATGAACATAAAAAATCTTCTAGTCTTTGGTCCACACATCCAAGTACAGAAGAACGAATCGAAGCACTTAAAAATTTAAAATAGTAGAAAAATAAACATAAGAATAAAAGTAAAATATTTTATAATTTTAGTAAAAAATATTCAAAAAACGAATGAGATTTATTGGCAAATCTCATTCGCTTTTTATTAATCTTATTTTTATAACAAATATGATTCTTTCACATTCTGATCCTAAAAATATGTATTTAAAGCTCTTTTTGGGTCTTATTTTTCCTTTTCAATTTTAAACAATCGTATTAAATTTTGATAAATCATTTCCGTTACTTCTTCTACCCCTTTTTGCTTTACTTGTACAATTTTTTCTACAATATGTCTTATATTTCTAGAATCATTTCTTTTTCCTCTATTAGGTTCTGGAGAAAGATATGGACTATCTGTCTCTACTAATATTTTGTCATCAGGAACCATTTCTATGATTTCGTTTGCATTTTTTGAATTTTTAAAAGTAACTGGCCCTGCAAATGAAATATAAAATCCTAATTTTAATGCCTCTTTCACTAATTCTCGATTTAATGGACAACAATGAAAAACACCTTTTTCATTAGGTAAATTTTCTTTCAATATCTGAATTGTATCCATTACTGCCTCTCTTGTATGAATTACAATCGGAAGTTTAAGGTCATTTGCTAATTTTATTTGTTCTTTAAATGCCATTTGCTGAATTTCTTTATTTTCTGTATTCCAATGATAGTCTAGTCCAATTTCTCCAATTGCTACTGTTTTTTCTGATAAGGATGCTAATTTTTTTAATTGTTCTAATTCTTCTTTTAATTCTTCTTTCTGCTCTGGAATATCATTAGGAGAAATTCCAATCGTATTATAGATAAAAGGATATTGATCCGATATCTTTATTGCTTCTTTTGAAGATTGCAAGCTATAACCTGCAGTAATTACTTTCTTTATTCCTTCCTCCTTCAATAATCTTAAAATTTCTTCTCTATCTTCATTAAATTTTTCATCATTATAATGTGCATGTGAATCTATCCATTTCATTTTTTCTACTCCTTTGTCCCTTCTTCATTTACAGTAACTGTAGATACTGCTGTTGCATACTCTTTACAATGAGACATACTCAAATCAATTTGAATATCAATATTCTTTATTAAATTTAGATGATGTAATTGAATAAATGGTTTTTGACTTTTTTCTTTTTTTACTTCAATTGATTTCCATGTCATTTCTTCTTGTTTTATAAGTAATTCTGAAATACTTTTAAATACCGCTTCTTTTGCTGCAAACCTTGCAGCATAATGTTGGTATTTTTGTTCTTTTTTACTCTCACAGTATTCTATTTCTTCTGGTGTATAAACTCTATTTTTAAATCTTTCTCCTAAAGTTTCTATGGCTTCTTTTATTCGATTTATTTCGATAATATCCGTTCCACATAAAATTTTCATACCATTTTTCTCCTTTTTTTATTTTAATCTTGTTGTCTGCAACAATAAAAACCTTATCCTTTCATCAAGTATAAGGTTTTTGCGATTTATTTTATCCGAAAAAATGCAAGATATTTAGTAATACGGAAATAAATAATAATATCATAATAATTTTATTTGTTTTTGCTGTTTTTTCAATATTTTTCTCTTTATACAAAATATCAAATTTATTTTTTACGTTACGGTATGCTATATCTAAATCTAATACTTGATTCCATTTTTGATTCATAAAACTACCAATATCATCATTTGTTACTTCTTGAATCCACAAATTTTGCGTAAAATTAATGAATTTTCCTCTTGCTTTCTCCGATTTTATTTCTTTTTTATATTCCATCTTTAGTTTATTTAAGTAACATTTTTTATACAAATTTAAAATATACATATAGAAATACACATTTTCATATAAAAACGGCAATTTTGTATAATTAAAAGTATCCGTTCCTGAAGTTAATAAACACGATCCCATTTTAGAAAATCCTATTTTGATATATTTCCATTTTGAAATAACTTGTATATCTTGATTTTTACTTATTTTATCAATTCCAACATTGTAATTACTTGGCAAGATATTACAATATTTATAAAACTCATGTTCTATTGTCTCAAATGGTTTCGTTTCATTCCATGCTTCTTGTCCAATACAGGTATAAGAATAAGTTAAAAATCGTTCTGTATCCATATTTAGCTGATTCATCTGTGTCGTTGTAATTTCTTCAATTAAATCTGTTAACTTTTTAATATCGTCAAAATTACTTGTTTGTATTTTTATATTTTCAAATTGTTTTAATGAAATAAACTGAGATTTAATATCTCTAAATTTATAATTAAAATTTAATATATCATCGAAATCTTCACTATTTTCAACTTGTGTTTTTATGGCTAAAAAACAAATACCAGTGTGAAAACATATAATCTCTAATTTTTCTATAGAAAAGAAAATACCGTTTTCTTTTCCTGTTTTTCCTTGTATGTCTTTTCCTATTTGATATTCAAAAATTGTACATGGATGTTTTTGCAAAATTGTTGCTTGTAATTCTACATCTAATTCTTTAAATTTTTTTATCTTTGCTTCATTAAAACTAAATGTAGGAAACATAAATTTTCGAATATTTGGTAAAAAATAACTAAAAATGTCATAATCTTTTTCTTGCTTAAAAAATCTTATTTCGCATTTTTTGTCTTTTAATAGCTTTTGAAGATATTTGGTATATTTATTTTCTGCTATCATATATGGATATATAAAATATGTGTATTGATACTTTGTCTTTAGTTCCATTTCTTACCCACCTTTTTACTTTTTATAATAATTCATATTAATGTCTTCTCCAAAATACCATGTTCCAATAAAATCGATTGCAATATTATTATCTAAATTGTATGTTGGCTCTACGATTACTTTACCTTCCTTATTAATACTTCCCCATTTTCCATCTTTTTTTATTGCAGCAAATCCATATGCATTTTGTTCTGTTGCATCATCATATATATAATCAACTACTACATTTCCATTTTTATCTACAAATCCATACTTACCATTACTTTTACTTAAAAATAATGTATTTGTTGTTAATATATCAGAAGATTTTTTTTCTTCAAATTTAAAATTATAGTATTTATAATCTTCTTGATTTCTTAAACGAATATATTCTTTCTCTGTGTTAATTTCTGATATAATTCCTGTTAATTTCACATTTAAATCATTTCCGATAATATCAGAATTAATTCCATCTTCTGAAGCTTCCACAAAATCTGCTTTTTCAATATAATTCATCGTTTCATATTTGATTTCGAATACAATTTGATCTTGAGGTTTTACCAATCCATATTTTCCATTACTTTCTACAATAAACATATCTTCAAATGCAAAAGTAATATCATCATATTTTATAGGAAGAATTTCTTCTCCACTTGAATTTATTACTCCATATTTTTCTCCTCTACGGATAATAATGTTTCCTCTTTTCATATTTTTTATATCATCTGCTTGTATTTCTAAAGAGGTACTTCCATTTGTATTAATCAGTTTGTATTTACCCGCTTCTTTTACAACATATAAATTATTTTCTGTAAATGGTTTTATTTCTTCATATTGATTATTAAGAACTTTTATATTATTACAATCAATTGTTCCATATTGATTTTGTTCATTTGCTACAATATAACCTAATTGATAGTCATTTCCTATTGCTTTAATATCTTGATAAGTAGGAGTTGCTACTACTTCTCCCTTACTATTTGCAATTCCCATTTTTCCATCTTTTACAATTATAATGCTATTATTTACTCCTCTTAGTGATTCAATTGTATCATATTCACATGGTAATATTTCTTTTCCTTGAATATCAATCATTCCGTATTTTCCATTTTTCATTACTTTTATTGCATTATTTTCATAAGTAAGATTATTATTTTGATCCAAATGAGAAATTGGTTCTATTTGTTCATAATCTGTAAAGATCTCTTCATTTTTTGCATTTAATGCTTTCGTCTTATATTCTCCTGTTTCATAATTTACATCATAGGTACAAATAAAAATATCTTTCTTGCTATTTGGTATTACAATATATTCTGCATAAGAGGGATCGATAATTGTTTCTCCTGCTGAATTAATAACACCATACTTCTGATTAGAAAAAGCCGTAAAATAATTAATATTGGTTACATCTTCTCCCTTGGTTCCAGATAATAATGTTTTAATTCCAAAAACAAACATAACAATAACAATAATTGCCACAATCACAGCAAAAACTTTTTTCATATTTAGTTTTTGTTCTCCATTATATCTTCTCCCTTTATTTCTACTCATATGAATTCCTCCGTAAGTAATTTTCTATTTTTACGTATCTACTATATCATAAAATGAACTAAAATTACAATCATTTTAGTTTAAATAACAAAAAATATCCTAAAAAATTTTAGGATATTTTTTCTATTTTTGCTACCATTACAGTCATATCATCTTTTGGTTTTCCAAAATTATAATCTATCGCTTCACTTAGTAGAATATCAGCTATTTTTTGTGCACTTTCTGTTTGCATATCTTCTAATAAAAACTTTACCCAAAGTTCTTTATTCTCGTATTGCTCATTTGCATCTAAAATTCCATCTGTACACATAACTAATATATCATTTGGTACAATATCTCGATCATAAACCGTTAAGTCAATATGATCTAAAATTCCTGCTGGTAATGACATATTTTTTATTACATCTACTTGTTTTCTATTTTTTATAAAAGTTGGACACGCACCATTTTTTATAAATTCAATATTTCCTTTATATAAATCAAAAATTGCAATATCTAAGGTAGCATAAGATTCTTCTTTTGCACTCAAACACATACTTGAATTAATTAAATCAATAGAAGATTCTTTATCAAATCCTGAAATTAATAAGCGTTTTAACATTTTAATTGCAATTTTACTACTCTTTCTTGCCTCTGGGCCAGAACCCATTCCATCACTAAGGACAAATAATTCTTTTCCATCTTCTAATGTTAGTTTAAGATGACTATCTCCTGATATCATACTCTCACTTTTTTTCGTTGTTGCTATTCCCATTTTTATTTGAAACTTATTAGCACTTGCATATTCGAAATAACAATACTCTGTCTCTTCTTTTAAGGGACATTTCGTTGTTTGCAATTTTATATTTTCCTGATAAAACTTACTTAAAACTTTTTCGATTTTATCCGAATTACATTCTGCCATATGTCCTAAATTACATGGATCTGTGTATAATTTTATCCTTCTTCTTCCATTCGATTGCTGCATAATATTTATCTTGCTAATACGTATCCCTTTTTGCTTTAGTAATTCTTCAATTTCTTTTTCTTCTTTCTTATCTTCTTCTGGCATCTTATCGATATCTTCTGCTAACGAAGATATCATTTTTGAAATACCATCTAATTGTTCTCCCATATTTTTTTTATTTTCATCTAACTTTTTCGTCCAGATAAAATGAATTTTACTAATACGATAAGAAGTATTAATTATTCTAACGACATCATCTACTTCTTTTTTTATTTTCTCGTTTGTAGCTCCTTCTTCTATTCCTAAAATATAATGACTATTCTCTTCCATTATTTTTAAGAACTCTTCTCTCGTCATAATTTCATTTTCTAACATATAGTGAAAGATAACTTCTAAAATCACATTATTTTCTTCTGTCATATCTTCATATAAGAAATTATCCTCTAATTCTAACATGTTACGTTTTAATTCTTTTAAGAAAATTGCTTTATTCTCTTCTTTCTCTATTTCATGATCTTCTACCACAGTTGCAGCAACTTCTTTGTATGTTTTTGCCACTTCTGAAATCGCTTCTGATACATTATTTAATTTATAAATTGTTTCTTCATTTTGCTCTAATCTTTTCTCTGGCACTTTTGGTAAATATTTTGTTTTTCCAAATAGATCTTCAATATTTATCTTTATACTTTTTGGAATTGCAAGTAATCCAATAGAAGCAATTAAAATTTCTTGAAACATAATGATAGATTCTGTATTTCCATTTGCTACATAAGTTAAAATTCCATTTCCGATAATAAATCCTGCTACAACTCCGATTTTTCCTAATTTATTAAGCAATCCTGCAAGCATTCCCGATATTGCATAGGCTGCTACTTGAACTGGATCTCCTGTTCCTATGATTCCTAATACTACTCCAATTGTAATACCAGATGTTGCTCCTACTAATACACCATTTTGCCATCCTAATATTAGGACCAAAAGAATACTTAAAATATTTTTAATAGAATAATTCCATATAGAAATATCTTTAAATCCAGAAATAGCAATTGCAATAATTAAACTTGCTCCAATTACTTCTTCAATAGAAAATGCTTTTTTAATTTGAAAATCTCGAATAACATTAATGGAGCCTGCAAATATTTTATAAAATACACATGCAGAAATCGCAAACATAATACTTTGCAAAAAATCATATACTAAAAATTGCCCCATAAACATTCTTGCGATCTGCGTTATAAAACAAGCAATTGCTAAATGTATTCCAATTCTTTTTTGATATCTTGTCTCCTCAATACTTGGTCTAAAAAATACCATTAATAACATCAAAATTAAGCTAGTCAATAAATACCATAATAAGGCTTGTCCTCCAAAGCCAATTGCTGTACCTATACAGGTACAAATGTATACAATTCCGTACAGGTATATTGCTACTTAAGCAACTTGCTAATATCGCAATTGCAAATGGTGCTAGCTCTGTACCAAATCCTACTGTAGAAATCATAAATGCTATCATATATAAAACAATATTTTGCTTTGTAAACATCCTTTGAATCACATTTAATATTTTTTCTTGTTTGGATTTTTTATTATTTGTATCTATTTCTTCTACAATTGTGTCCTCTACTTCATTGTTATTAATATTTTGAAACATCCTTTACCACCTCTTACCTTTTTAATATAAAGCTATTCTAGTATATGCCTTTTGCTTTTTTTGTCATTTTAAGGAGCTTTTATTAAAAAAGTTTTTTACATTTTGTGATATATTTATTATCCATTCCTTCTTTTGTTATTTTTTTATCTACAATTTCGGTTTTATTTTATTATAGATTGCCGAAAAATACAAGATCTTTACGGAAATTTAACAAAGCAAAAACTGATCCAATTTCTATTTTTTTGAATTGAATCAGTTTAAATGTTTGCTTTACAATGTAATAAAATGATAGTTTTCTTTTTGTGCTTCTAATATATTCTTTTCTCGCTTTGTACAAGTAAATATAATAATTTGTTTATTCGTCTGACTTGAAAAATATTGCAAAATATTTTTTAATCTTATTTCATCATAATAAGCAAAAGATTCATCTAATAAAATTGGCATGTTTTCTTGGCTATATTCCTTTACCACCGCCATTCTTAATGATAAATACATTTGGTCAATCGTTCCGACACTTAATCGCTCAATTGGAATATAATTTCCATCTTTTCTTTCTATTATAATTTTATTTTGCTCGTTAATTTGTACGTTTTGATATTTTTGATTTGATATTTTACTAATCATTTCTGACAGTTCTTTTGAAAATCTAGGAGTAACACTTTCTTTCATTTTTAAATAAGATTCTTCTAATCCTTGTTTCGCTAAATTAATGCAAATATTTTTTATTTCTAATTCTTTTTTTTCTTCATCTAATTTTTCTAATTCTTCTTCTATATTAGACAATTTCTCCAATTGTGGCAAAATTGATGTCTGTTCTATTTCTAAACGATGTTTATTTAATTCATCATCTTCTAATTCTTGTTTTAATTCCAGTAGATAATTTTTTATATTAGAATCTTGCATTTTTCTTTCTATTTCTTCGATTTGTACTTTTGATTCTTTTAATTCTTCTCTTTTTCTTTCTATTTTGTTTTGCAATTCTTTTTCTATTTTATTAATTTCTTCTTGCTTTCTATTATAGTTTTCCCTTCTTATTTCAATTTGGCTTTGCAATTTTAATTTCTTTTCTTTTTCCTCTTCCGCTTCTCTTTCAAATCTTTCCGTCTTTATTCGATTGCTTTTGGTTATTTTTCTTATCTTTCTTCCAGATAGAACAACATATACGAAAGGAATAACAAATCCAAAATAAGAAAGAAAATTATCTTTGAAAAAGAATACTAATCCAATACTAACCATAAATAAAATAACAAATAAAATAAAATATTTAAAATAAGAAACCTTTTTATAGCATTGCTTTTTCTTTTCTTCGATATCTTTTATTCTTTGTTCTATTTCACTTTCTTCTTTTTCTAATTCATAAATTCGTGTTTTATCTTCTTGCACCTCTTGTTTATTTAGTCTAATTCTTTCTTTTTCTAGTATTCCAATTTCTTGAATTTCTTTTACAAATTGTAATTTTTCTATTTCGTGTTTTTTATTTTGTATTTGTTTTTCTAAAAATTGTAATCCTTCTTCTCTTTCATATTTCATTTCCTGAAAAGAATTTAATTTTTCTTTTTCCTCTTCTAATACTGAAATACGATTTTGCAATCGATTCATTGGTCTATCCTGACTTCTCGTTGTTCCTACTTCTTCTAGTTGCTTCCTATTTAAATAATGAATACTTTTTTCAAAGGATATCTTTTCGTCCCCTGATAAAGCTAAATTTGATAAACGTTGTATTAATGTATTTTGGCTTAATTCGTCTAACTTTACTTCTTCTTGTAAAGATGCAATACTTGTCAAAAATAAAGTTTCATCAATTTTAGTCTGTTCATAAAAAAATTCATTACCATTTGTTTTATTACTAGAATATTGATCTGTAATCTCTTCTTTTTTAGCGTTATAAATAATAGGTGATTTCTTTTTAAATTCTCTATAAACTTCGTATTCTTCTCCATTATCTAGCTCATATGTTATTTTTCCTGAAAACTGATCTGTATACCATGGTTTGAATTGATCAAAATCTGAGATTTCTCGTCCTTTTTTATTTTTAGAAGCTCCGTATAACATGTTGATAATAAATTTTAATATTGTTGATTTTCCACTTTCGTTTTCCCCATAAACAATATTAATCCCATCTTTAAATTGTAATTCTTTTTCTTTTATACTTCCAAATCCATTTATCTTTAGATGTTTAATTTTCATTTTTTCACCTACCCTTTTTCCAAAGCATCTAAGCCAATTTCGATTGATTTTTCAATAATCTCTTTCTCTATATTTTCTTGCTGCATTTTTTCCAACATGTTTTTTACAAAAAAACCTTTCAAACTTTTTTCTTTCGCTAATTCTTCTAAATTATATCTCTGTTTTGTTTGATCTTTAATCTTTAAAATGTGTTTATTGGTTATTAATGGATATAAAGAAGAAATATTAATTTCAAAATTTCTTTTTCCTGATAGTATTAATTTACATAATTCGCATTCTTCTATTTCAACTTCGTTTATTTTTTCTATGAGCTCTTCTTCTGATAATATAGAATCTATCTTCATTTCTTTTTCTACAAATTCGCGCTTATCCAGCGGAATGAATGCTGTTTTTAAACTTTCTTTTGTAATTTCTCCTACGATCATACCATGTTTTCCAAGTTCATCAAATCCTAGGGAAATAGGTGATCCCGGATAAATTATTCTTTCCGAAGTACCATAATTATTTTTATGAATATGACCTAATGCCACATAATCAAATCCTATATTTTTTAGAACTTTACTTGAGATTGGATTATACTGCCTGTCTTCATCTGAAGCACCATCTAAACTCCCATGGGTAATTAATATATTAATTTTATCTCTATTTTCAATTTTCATTTTTTCGATTTCTGAATTCTTGCAATAAAAATCATGAAAACCATAACCATAAAAAGTAACTTCTTGTTCTTCTATTATTGTTTGATCTTGATGAAAAATAAAAACATTAGAACTCCATTTAAAAGTAGAATAATAAGAATTTTTCAAATAAGGATCATGATTTCCTGGCACAATTAAAATTTTGGTATTTGGAATCATTTGAAATAAATTATTTAAATAAGAAATCGTACTATATTTTACATACTCATGTTCATATAAATCCCCTGCAATAATAAAATAGGGAATTTGATTTTCTTTTATATATTCTATAATTTCTTTTAATATTTGTCTCTGTTCTAATCTTCTTATATTGGATAACCCTTCAATTTGATTTAAAGAACGAAAAGGGCAATCTAAATGCATATCTGCTATATGTACAAACTTCATATTTCTTCTCCTTTTTCTAATGAAATATATCATACAAAGAAGTGTTCGTCAATCATTTTTAGAACATTTGTTTTTATTTTGCGTAATAAGAAAAGTGGCTTCGCCAGATGTACAGATTACTTCGTAATCGCACAGACTAAGGTAACTTAACCTTGTTGCTCCAGAAAAATCTGTCGATTTTTCTGGAGCAATAAAAAAATACTTACTATCTAGATATTCTCTAATATAGTAAGTATTTTCTCTCTTATTAGTTTTGCGTATATGGTAAAATCGCAATATGTCTTGCTCTTTTTACAGCTAATGTAATATCTCTTTGATGTTTTGCGCAAGCTCCTGTTGCTCTTCTTGGTAATATTTTACCTTTATCATTAATAAATTTCTTTAATTGATCTGCATCTTTATAATCTAAAACAAAATCTTTATCTGCACATAATGCACAAACTTTTTTTCTCATTTTTCTAAATCTTGGATTATAATCTTCGTCATTGCGATTATTTCTTTTATTTTGTTTCTTATCTGCCACTTATATTTCCCCCTTTCTAAAATGGTAAATCATCACTTGATGTAGTTTCAAACTCAGAACCTACTCCTCCTGTTGGCATACTTCCAAATGTATTTTCAAAACTTGCATTTGCTTCTCCATCTCTTTTGCTATCTGCAAAATAAGCTTCTTCTGCAACAACTTCTGTTATATAATGCTTTTGCCCTTGATCATCATCCCAAGTCCTTGTTTGAATTCTTCCAATAACTCCTACTTGTTGTCCTTTTTTGAAGTATTTGCTACAAAATTCTCCTAGTTTGCTCCATGCTACAATATTAATAAAATCTGCTTGTCTTTCTTCTCCTGGACGTACAAATCTTCTATTAACAGCTAGAGAAAAAGATGCTACTAATGTATTATTTGTTTGTGTATAACGCACTTCAGGATCTCTCGTTAATCTTCCCATTAAAATTACTTTATTCATATTTTTAACCTTTCCTTCCATTATCAAGTTTTCACTATCTTATGCATCTTTTTTTACTGTAATAAACTTAATAATTTCGTCAGTAATTCGATAGTTTCTTTCTAATTCAGCAATTGAAGCTGGTTCTGCATCAAAGTTAAATAATACATAATATCCTTCTTTATTCTTTTTTACTTCATATGCTAATTTTCTTTTTCCCATCTCTTCTACTGATTCTACTTTACCATTTTTATTAATCAAGTCTGTAAATGTTGCAATAATATTTTTAATTGCTTGCTCCTCTACAGCTGGATTAATAATGATAATACTTTCGTATTTATTCATTATTTTCACCTCCTCTTGGCTTTATAACCCATTTTCTAAAATGAGTAAGGAATTATTTCCTTTTTTAACGAGTGTTATTTTATCATAAAATCACTTAAAAATCAAGGTTTTTATAATGAAATCTAAAGAAAACATCGATGATGTTACCCTTTACAGTTGTTCAAAGTTAAACTACAAAAAATTCAATTATACTATTTTACCCCTTAGAGTTTAATTTTCTTTCTTTTTGTTCATAATACAAAAAGAGGTGAAGATTTATGCGTCTTGGTTTAGCTTTATCCGGCGGTGGATTAAAAGGAATGGCTCATGTTGGCGTTTTACAAGCTTTAGAAGAACTTCAGATAAAAATAGATATCTTAGGTGGATGTAGTAGCGGAAGTTTAGTTGCTGCCCTATATGCTATGGGATATTCTCCTTCTTTTATAAAAGTACTTTTTATGCAATATTCCAAACAAATAATTAAGATAAATTCTCCTCTAGTTTCCTTTAAATTACAATCCTTTTTTTCTAATCATACTTCTTGTATCCAAGGACTTCATAGTGGAAAAATTTTAGAAAATTTGTTGAATCGTTTTGCTTTTCCAAAGGGTATTTATTCTATTTCTGATCTAAAATTTCCTTTGGTTATTCCTGCTGTGGATATTAAAGATTCCAAAGAATATATTTTCACAAATTATATACCAAAATTTTCTGACAAAAAAATTGAGTATATAAATCAAATTTCAATTGGAAAAGCAGTTCGAGCTAGTAGCAGTTTCCCTGCCGTATTTTGTCCATGTGATATGGAAGAACATTGTTTTTTAGATGGAGGAATTTTAGATAATATTCCTATCCAAGAAGTAAAGAAACAAAATGCGGATAAAATTATCGCAGTTAATTTTGAAAGTAATAATATTAATGAAAATAGTAATTTGTATGATATTATTATGAAAACATTAGATATTATGGGAAATCGTATGCTAGAAAATTCTTTTTCCTATTGTGACTATTTACTAACAATTCCTATAAAAGACTGTGGCCTGTTCGATTTATCTCAATTACAACAATGTTATCAGTATGGATATGAAACAACACTTGCTCATAAAAAAGAAATTTTAAGACTTCTTTTTTAAAAAAACTTGAATATATTTGTAATAGAATAAATATTAAACATATTATTGTTCCCTGGTATCTCTAGCCATTTTATGTTATACTTTAGCTGTTAACAATATAGGCTATAAGGTATATTAGAAGGAAAACTATTATAACAGTAAAGGGCTATACTGCATTATCTAAATGGCGGTTTTCAAACCGCCGTATTTTTTTGACAATTTACATAAAACATGATATATTATATAAGCTAAAAAAATATAGGAGAAAAAAATTATGATTCATTTTATAGAAATAATAGAACATACCTTAATCGATAGTTTAAAGATACTTCCATTTTTATTTATTACTTATCTGATTATGGAATATATTGAACACAAAACTACCAATAAAACACAAAATTTAATCCAAAAATCAGGAAAATTTGGACCTTTTTTAGGAAGCATTTTAGGAGTATTTCCACAATGTGGATTTTCTGCTGCAGCTTCTAATTTGTACGCCGGAAGAGTAATTACATTGGGAACTTTAATTGCTATATTTTTATCTACTTCAGATGAAATGCTACCTATCTTTATTTCTAATTCTGTAGAAATTTCTGTAATTTTAAAAATTCTAGGCATAAAGATTTTAGTTGGAATGATATCTGGATTTGCAATTGATTTTTTCCTTCGTTTTAAGGAAAAGAAAGCTCTTTTAGAAAAAAATGAAGAAAGTCATTCCCATATTGAACATATGTGTGAACACGATCATTGTGGATGTGAACATAATAGTATTTTAAAATCTTCTCTTTTACATACCCTTAATATTTTCGTTTACATTGTAATAATTACATTTTTATTAAATATAGTAATTCATATTATAGGAGAAGATTCTTTATCTAACTTTTTAAAAAGTACTACTTTTTTAGGTCCTGTAATTGCAGGTGTAATTGGATTAATTCCAAACTGTGCTTCCTCTGTTGTATTAACAGAATTATATCTATCTAATGTAATTAGCACTCCTACAATGTTATCTGGATTATTAGTTGGATCGGGAGTTGGTTTACTTGTTTTATTCCGATCTAATAAAAACATAAAAGAAAATTTAAAAATCACATTATTACTTTATATCATTGGAGTTGTTTTCGGAATTTTATTTGAATTAATGGGATTAACTATTTAAAATTTGAAGAAGAATGAAAAAAGAATATTTTAATAAATGATTATTAAAATATTCTTTTTTATTATTTTATGATTTATTTTTTATCCCTAAGATCTCTTTTGCTCTTTTAATATCTTCTATTTTGGCTGTTCTTATTCCTTCTAGGGGATATTCCTGTTTTAATTTCTCCCATTTGAATTTTCCCATGTCGTGATATCCAAGAATCTCTACTTTCTTTACAGTTTTTAAAGTACTTATAAATTCTTTTAGCTTAAGAAGATCCTCTTCTTTATCTGTATATCCAGGGACTAAAACTTGTCTAATCCAGATCTCTTTGTTATGGTCACTTAAATAACGAGCAAATTCTAATTCTTTTTGGTTCGATCTTCCAACTAAATCTTTACAAATTTCATCGTTCATTGATTTTATATCTAATAAAAATAAGTCTGTTAATTCTATTAACTGTGCAATCTTATCTGTAATTTCTACCATTCCTGATGTATCAATTGCTGTATGAATCCCTCTTCTTTTTAATTCTTGGAATAGATTTATTAAAAACGTGGTTTGTAATAGAGGTTCTCCTCCACTAATGGTTACTCCACCGCCTGAAGGAATCATATAATTTTTATATCTTTCTACTCTTTCTATAATTTCTTCAACTGTATAAACTTCTCCTTTTTTTACATCCCACGTATCTCTATTTTGACAATATTTACATTGTAAATGACATCCTTGCATAAAAATAACAACTCTAATTCCAGGACCATCTACAGCTCCTAATGTTTCAAAAGAATGTATTCTAGCTTGCTTGCTAGGATCTATATTTTGCATTTTATTCTCTCTTTCTAATCAATTATTATGACGAGCTTAGCTCGTCATAATAACCAATTTATTTTTAAATTCTCTCATGAATTGTACGATTGATAACATCTAATTGTTGTTCTCTTGTTAATTTGATGAAATTAACAGCATATCCTGATACACGTACAGTAAGTTGAGGATATTTTTCTGGATGCTCCATTGCATCTTCCAATAAGCTTCTATCAAATACATTAACATTAATATGATGTCCTGTTTGTTTAAAATATCCGTCTAACATACTAACTAAATTGTTAATTTTTGTTTCTCTATCTCCTCCTAATGTATTTGGAGTAATTGCAAAAGTAAATGAAATTCCATCTTCAGAATATTCATATGGTAATTTCGCAATCGTATTCATAACAGCTAATGCTCCATTTGTATCTCTTCCATACAATGGATTTGCTCCTGGTCCGAAAGGAACTCCAGCTCTTCTTCCATCTGGAGTATTTCCTGTTGCTTTTCCGTATACTACATTAGAAGTAATTGTAAGAACAGATAATGTATGTTTTGATCCACGATATGTGATATGTCTTTCTAGTTTTTTCTGGAATGTTTTGATAATATCTACCGCTATTTGATCTACTCTATCATCATCATTTCCGTATTTTGGGAAATCTCCTTCTACTTCATAATCTACTGCAAGTCCTGTTTCATCACGAATTACTTTTACTTTTGCATATTTAATTGCAGATAATGAATCTGCTACTACAGAAAGTCCTGCAATTCCACAAGCCATTGTTCTTAATATTTTTCTATCATGTAAAGCCATTTCTAAAGCTTCGTAAGAATATTTATCATGCATATAATGAATTGCATTTAATGCTTTAATATAAATTTTAGCAACATAATCCATCATTTGATCATATTTTTCCATTACCTCATTATACTCTAAATATTCTGATGTAATTGGCTGGAATTTTGGTGTAATTTGTTTTCCTGATATTTCATCTCTACCACCATTGATTGCATATAACAACGTCTTAGCTAAGTTTGCTCTTGCTCCAAAGAACTGCATTTGTTTTCCTATTTTCATTGCAGAAACACAGCAAGCAATTCCATAGTCATCTCCTAAAGTAATTCTCATTAAATCATCATTTTCATATTGAATTGCAGATGTTTTTATTGACATCTCTGCTGCAAACTTTTTAAATCCTTCTGGTAAATTATTTGACCATAATACTGTTAAGTTTGGTTCTGGAGCTGGTCCGATATTACTTAACGTGTGAAGAACTCTAAATGAATTTTTAGTTACTAATGTTCTTCCATCAATTCCCATTCCTCCAATGCTTTCTGTAACCCAAACTGGATCTCCACTAAATAATTCATTATATTCTGGAGCTCTTAAGAATCGAATCATTCTTAATTTCATTACGAAATGATCCATTAATTCTTGAGCTTCTTCTTCTGTTAAAGTACCATTTTCTAAATCCCTTTGAATATAAATATCAATAAATGTAGAAGTTCTTCCAAGGCTCATTGCAGCTCCGTTTTGATCTTTTGTTGCTCCTAAGTATGCAAAATATAGCCATTGAATTGCTTCTTTTGCATTTGCAGCTGGAACTGAAATATCAAAACCATATTTAGCAGCCATTTTCTTTAAGTCTTCTAATGCTTTAATTTGATCACTAATTTCTTCACGATCTCTAATAACTTCTTCTGTAAATTCGTCTGTGTCTAATATATTTAATTCATCTTTTTTCTCTGTAATTAAAGCATCCACTCCATAAAGAGCTACTCTTCTATAATCTCCTATAATTCTTCCTCTTCCATATCCATCTGGTAATCCAGTAAGTAAATGAGAACTTCTAGCAGCACGAATATCTGGTGTATATACTTCAAATACTCCATCATTATGTGTTTTTCTTAAGTTATGATAAATATATTTTGTTTGTTCATCTACTTCAAGTCCATAACTAGCTGCAGATTTTTCTACAATTCGAATTCCTCCATTTGGCATAATTGCTCTTTTTAAAGGAGCATCTGTTTGTAAACCTACAATTTGCTCTATATCCTTATCTATATAACCAGCTTCATAGGCATTTACAGAAGATGGTGTTTTACAATCGGCATCTAAAACACCTCCGTTTTTTCTTTCTTTTTCATATAAGTCTAAAACTTCATTCCATAATTTTTGAGTTCTTTCTGTTGGTCCTACTAAAAAACTAGCATCCCCAGTATATGGAGTGTAATTTGCTTGTATAAAACCTCTAACATCGATTTCTTTTGTCCATTCGCCATCTCGTTTAAAACCTAACCACTGTTTAAAATCCATATTTTCCTCCTTTAGTTATCAAAAACAATAATTATTATATATATTATGAGCTTTTCACTCAATTTTTATCATACCATAATCGATAATAATTATCAATAACTTTCATAAAATATTCACAGTAAAAATCAGGCATTTTTTATTTTCTGTATAAATAATAAAAAAATCGGTTATATTAACTCATATATTAACTTGAATCGATTGATTTCTGTAAGATTAATAGGTTAAATGCTATATTTTTTTAAAAAAGAAAGGATGAAAAATATGGCGATTGATTATTCTCTTGTTGGTGAAAGATTAAAAAGAGCAAGACTATCAAAAAATTTAACACAAGAAGATCTAGCAGAGGAATTAGACGTTTCTGTTGCTTTTCTAAGTAGAATTGAAAGAGGTACTTCACATGTTAATTTAAAAAGATTAAATCAATTATGTGCCCTATTAGATGTTTCTGAAGGATATATTCTATCTGGTGCATCAGACGATTCCAAAACTTATTTAGCAGATGACTTTAAAGAACTATTAGATCGATGCTCTCCTGAAAAGCAAAGATTAATTTATAATATAGCAAAAACAATTGCAGAAACAGATGATAAAAACTAAAAAAAAGCAGAAGAAATTTTATAATTTCTCTGCTTTTCATTTTATCTTATCCTCTTTACTATACTATTATTTTGTGATTCATACATTTATTTTCTTAAGAAATTTAAAGCTTTTAAATATCCAAATTTTCTATAAAATTTTTATCATTTCTGGCAAATTTTTCCCCTGTACTTCTGGTATATAGATCACTTCGAATTTTGAAGTTTTTTCTCCAAATTTTATCTCTATAATATCTCCTACTTTCACTTCATAACTTGGTTTTACCATCTTTTGATTTACTAAAACTCTACCTTTATCTGCAATTTCATTTGCAATTGTTCTTCTTTTTATTACTTTTGATACTTTTAAAAACTTATCTAATCTCATATTTTCTCCTTCATCTTCTCCTATAACATCCACAAAATGTTCCTGTTCTTTGATTGTTATTTGAATTTGCAGTATTCAATGTTCCATTAATTGTTACTACATTTGCATTATTTCCTTCATTCGCTTCTGAATGCTCTTCACATCTACAAATTTGTGGATGCCTTCTTAATATTCTTTCTATTACACACGTAAACAAAGCTGTAAGGTAAGATAGAATTGTATATATTATAACCAAAATAACAAAGTTAATATTAGAAATAATAATAGCAATAATTAGTAAAATAGAAAAAATAATTCCTGCAACTAATATTGGGCATCTTAATAATTTTTGTAGTGCAATTGAAATTACAATAATAGCAATTGGTATAGCGAATACTAATAATAATAAAATATTCATTGTAGGCCTCCTTATATAAATTCTTCTCCTTTTACTGTTTATCATATGAATATTTTATTATTTTGTGACTATTCTTCCTCATAATCTACACATACCAAATATAATCCATGAGCTGGTAAAGTTTTTCCTGCTTTTTGTCTATTTTTTGATTTTATAATATCTGGTATTTCTTCTGGTTTTATTTTTTCTAGTCCTACTTCTACTAAAGTTCCTGCTATAATGCGCACCATATTATACAAAAAACCATTTCCTGTAAGTTCTATATAAATTCTCTCTCCCTTTTGTTTCACTTCTGCTTGATAAATAGTTCTAATACTACTTTTACTACTAGTTCCACTTGCTTTAAATCCTGTAAAATCGTGCTCTCCTTCAAAAAACTTTGCTGCTTTTTGCATCATTTCTATATTTAATTTATATGGAACATGATATTCCAAATAGCGATATATTGCAGACCCTTCTTTTGAATTATTGATAATATATCGATAAGTTTTTCTTTTACAATGATACCTACTATGGAACTTTTCTTCTACTTCTTCTGCTTTTTTTATTACAATTGATTTTTTCAATCTTGAATTAATTGCTACTGATAATTTAGAAACTGGTATTTTTGTACTTGTTTTAAAATTAGCAACTTGTCCTAAACTATGCACTCCTGCATCCGTTCTTCCCGAACCAATTAATTCTACCTCTTCACCAGTAATTTCATAAATTGCTTTCTCTATATTTCCTTGTATATTTAACTTATTCGGCTGTTTTTGCCACCCATTGTAATCTTTTCCATCATATTCAATTGTCAATTTTATATTTTTCATATTACACCCTTTATACTTCTCTTCTTCCTTCTAAAGCTTGAGTTAAAGTCACTTCGTCTGTATATTCTAAGTCTCCACCAATTGGAATTCCTCTTGCTATTCTGGTTACTTTTATTCCTAATGGTTTAATCAATTTTGATAAATACATTGCTGTTGCTTCTCCTTCCACTCTTGGATTTGTAGCCAAAATAATTTCTTTTACCACTCCATCTTGTAATCTTGCAAGTAATTCTTTAATTTTTATGTCATCTGGTCCTATTCCATTCATTGGTGAAATGGATCCATGTAGAACATGATAAAGTCCTTTAAACTCATGTGTTCTCTCCATTGCAATAATATCTTTTACATCTTCTACCACACAAATAATAGAATTATCCCTTCTTGGATTACTACAAATATTACAAGGATCTGTGTCTGAAATATTATAACATTTGGAACAATATCTTAAATTTTTCTTTGCATCAATAATAGAAGAAACAAACTCGTTTGTTTCTTCTTCTGTACTGTTTAATAAATAAAAAGCAAGTCTAACTGCTGTTTTATGTCCTATACTTGGTAATTTTTCAAAACTTTCGATTAGTTTTTCGATCGATGGTGAATATAATGACATTTCTCTACCTCTTTTTACATTAATCCAGGAATATTATATTTTCCCATTTGTTCTGCTGTTACACTATCTACTTTTCTTAATGCTTCATTAACACAAGATACTATTAAATCTTCTAACATTTCAACATCTTCTGGATCTACAATTTCCTTATTTAATTTAATTTCTTTTAATACTTTTCCACCTGTTACCTTTACTGTGATTGCTCCTCCACCTGCTGTTGCTTCAAATTCTTTTGCTACAATTTCTGATTGTGTTTTCTCTAAATCAGATTGCATTTTTTTCGCTTCTTTCATTAAATGATTTAGATTCATTCCTCCAAATCCTCCCATTCCTCCTGGGAAACCTCCTCTTTTTGCCATTTTATTTCCTCCTATTCATCTATAATTTGGATTGGTATATCCATTTCTTTTGCTAAGTTTTCTATTTCATTTGCATTGTTTTCCATTTTTATTTCTGCTTTTTCATCAATTAGCTTTATCTTCATTTCTTTTCCATATACCATAGAAAGTTCTTTCTCTAATTCCATTTTTGTATCCGGTTTTTCTAAAACTGTTTTTCCAAATGCAGTTAATCCATTTGGAAAATAAATTCCTATGGTCATGTCATTAATTTCTTTTATCGTTGTTCCTAATAAATTGGTATATAGCATTATTTTACCATTTTCTTTCATTTTTACAATTAACTTTTTCCATTCTTCATTTGGTTTTATATCTTTTTTACCAATTTTTACTTCTAGTTTTTCTGTTCTAGAAGCTTCTTTTTTATTTTCTTTCATTTGTCCATTATTATTTTCTGTTTCCTTCACTACTACTGTATTGGGCCTAGTTTGTAATTCTTTTATATTATTTTCCAATATTGAAATACGCTTTTCTATTTCTTCTAACCCATAATTTTCTCTTTTACTACATAACCCAATTAATCCAGATTGTAGTACAATCAATTTTTGAGAAGACCATTTCATATTATTCTCTAACTCTGATAATGAATAAATTAACTGAATTAATCTTTCTTTTGATACCTGATCGGATAATTTTTTCAGCTCTTCTATTTCTTCTTTACTATATATTCCTTCTTGTTTTGTTGTTTTATATAATAATATATCTCGAATATACTTTACTAATTCCCATAATAGCGTAACAACATCTTTTCCCTGTTCTATTACAACATTTAGTTCATCTAAACATTCTTCCGCCTGATATTGAATTATACTACTAGTAATTTTAGCAATAGATTCTAGCTTAGGAATTCCTACAAGTTCTTTTACTTTTGCTTCGTCAATCTCATTATTACCATCTTGTACACATCTTTCTAAGATACTAAGAGCATCTCTAAGTGCTCCTTCTGAAAGATTTGCAATAATCTTTAATGCTTCTTTTGTAATATTTATTTCACTTTTTTCGCATACAATTTCTAATCTTTTAATAATGTCGCTATCTGGTATTTTCTTAAAATCAAATCTTTGACATCTCGATAAAATAGTAGCTGGTAACTTTTGAGGCTCTGTGGTTGCTAAAATAAATTTAACATGCTCTGGTGGCTCTTCTAATGTTTTTAATAAAGCATTAAAAGCTCCCGTTGATAACATGTGAACCTCATCGATAATATATACTCTATATTTTGCAAGTGTTGGTAAAAAATTAACTTCTTCTCTTATTTGCCTAATATCTTCTACACTATTGTTAGATGCTGCATCCATCTCAACAATATCTGTTAATGAACCACTTAAAGCTGCTTTACAAATTTCACATTCGTTACAAGGCTCTCCATCTTTTGGATTTAAGCAATTAATCGCTCTTGCTAATATTTTAGCAGCAGAAGTTTTTCCTGTTCCTCTTACACCATTTAATAAATATGCATGTCCCACTCTTCCTGCTATAATTTGATTTTTTAATGTTCTAGTTATATGTTCTTGTCCAACCATTTCCGAAAAAGTCAATGGTCTGAATTTTCGGTATAATGCTGTATAAGCCAATTGATCACTTCCTTAATTTAAGTTTAGCCTCTCTATGGAGAATAAATATTCACATAAATACACTACTTATTGCTGCTTCCTTCCGGACCTGACAAGGTTCATAGCTTTTTATTGAACTTTTATTCTCCATACAAAGGCTAAACTTACTTAATGCTTTTTCATTATATAATGTTTTCTTTCATTTATCAATAGCTATTTTAATTTAAATTCTTTTATCAAAGTTGCCATGCTTTTTCATTCTTGATAATAATTCAAAATCAATTCACTTATTTATTTTCAAATTTAAATTCTCTTGAAAATGATATCACTAAAATCTGTTTTTTCTATTGTACTTGTTCCCTCTGTTAAAATGTCTCCTACTGGTAATTCAAAAGAAACAGTTCCTTTATATTTTATGCCTCTACCAGTTTCAATAATAATATCAAAAGATAAATTACTTTTTATTTGTTCTTTTGTAATATTACTTTTTGCAAGTAATGTTCCATCATGATTAATCTGCTCATCATTAGTTTGATATGTTGCTACATTTTGATTTGACACACGAAATAGAATATTTCCTCCCTGGTTTGCAATTTTCAAATCCCCAAGATTACTTTCTTTATTTCCTTGATATTCCACAGAATTTTGGATAATATATTGATCTTCTTTTTTATATAATCCTTCTGCAGCAGGTCTATATATCTTTGTTTCTCCAATTGTTTCATCGTTTTTGCTAACAGTAATATTGTCTATTTTAATACTTTTTATTACTTCGCTAGATTGATGTTCTAGATTTTTTTGGATACTAATATAAATATCATTATTTTGATCTACTTGTAAATTCCATTTTGCATTTGGATCTTCTATGTTTGTTCCACTTGCACTACTTACTACAATAATTTTTGATAATTGAAATGGCAGACTCTTTTCGCCTTCCACATAATATTTTAACATAATAATTCCAGCAATTGTGATTGCTAAAATAATAATAATACATATAATTGCAATATGAACTGCTTTTTTTTCTTTTAATTCTTTTAATCGATTAAGCATTTATACTTCCCTTCTCTTATTCTTTTTTATTCTTCTCTGCTTTTTTTATCTGTTTTTTTCTTTCTCGTAATTCTTTGAAAAATTGTTTTAATATTGCTTCACACTGCTCTTTTTCTACTTCTTTTTCTACTTCTACTCTATGATTAAATGGGTAAGAAAACAAATTTAATACAGAACCACATGCTCCAGATTTTTCATCCATCGTTCCAATTACTATTTTTTGAATTCTAGAAAGAATTATTGCACCCGCACACATTGGACAAGGTTCCAATGTAACATACATCTCGCAATCTTCTAATCTCCAACTTTTTAACTTTTTACTTGCTTTTTGAATTGCAATTATTTCTGCATGATGAGTTGTATCTTGCTTCTCTTCTTTACAATTATGTCCTCTTGCAATAATCTTTCCTTCTTTCACTATAACGGCACCTACAGGAATCTCATCTTTACTATATGCCTTTTTAGCTTCTTTTAAAGCTTCCTTCATATAATATTCTTTTTCCATAATCATCCTTTTCTAATCTTATTAGTACTTTTCTATAATTAATTTATGCTTTTCTTAATAAATCAGTTCATTACCTTATTAAATACATTTTATTACTGCATTTTATAAATGGTGCACTTAGCAGGAATTGAACCTGCGGCCTCTCCCTTAGGAGGGGAGCGCTCTATCCAACTGAGCTATAAGTGCATATTGTTTTTTCTTTATACCTAAATGTTAAAAAGCTTTTATATCGTTTATTTGTATATAATAAAATAATACTAAACTATTTAATTATTATATTAACTAAAAAACTTTATATATTATATCATAGTTTATGTTTTTAGCAAATAGTTTACAAAAATCTATTTTTCTAATAAAAAAACTTTCAATACAATTCAAAGAATTTATCTCAAATATGAATTGAATTTTCTTCATTTTTTCGATATAATCATTATGTTACCATTATGAATAAAGAAAGGATTACATTATGCAAAAAATTTTAGGTAATATGAGAAAAGCAATTGACGAATTTCATATGATAGAAGATGGAGATAAAATAGCAATCGCATTATCTGGAGGAAAAGATTCTGTTACTTTATTAATGGCATTTAAAAATCTTCAAAGATTTTATCCAAAACATTTTGATTTAATTGCTATTTCTGTAAATCCTGGATTTGAATTTTTCGATTCTACTTTCTTAGCAAATCTCTGTAAGGAAAACCAAATTCCTTTTGTAGAAGTAGAAAGTCACATAAAAGAAATTGTTTTTGATATTAGAAAAGAAAAAAATCCTTGTTCTTTGTGTGCTAATTTACGACGAGGTATTTTAAATACTACAGCCATTGAACATGGATGTAATAAAATTGCATTAGGGCATAACGAAGATGATGTTTTAGAAACTTTTTTTCTAAATCTTCTTTATGCTGGATCCATTAATACTTTTTCTCCAATGAGTTATATGGATCGTTCTGGAATGACTTTAATTCGCCCTTTTATCTATGTGTCAGAAAAACAAACACAAGCGTTTATCAAAAAAAATAAAATTAAAATTATGCCAAAAGCATGTCCAATGGATGGTCATTCGAAAAGAGAAGACATGAAACAATTAATTTGGAATTTTCAAAAAGAAATTCCTACCATCCGAGCAAATTTATATGGTGCAATAAAAAGGAGTAATATTAGAGGGTGGAAAAAAGAAGATACAGAATAATACTGAAATTTTCTATTGTCAGTATTATTAGTATCTTCTTTTCTTTATTAGAATATATATCCGAACCTTAATGTAAATATTTCTTCTTTAAGGTTTAACATTTATCTTTGCTTGCAAAGTTCGTCCTATTTTATCTACTCATAATTATTTTTATTGATTTGCTAATTTCTTCATAAAATCTGTTAATATATTTAGTTTATTTTCTGCATCTTCCATGGAAGTTCCTTTTACTCCCATATAAAATTTAATTTTAGGTTCTGTTCCAGATGGTCTTACACAACACCAAGCATCTTCTTCTAAATCATAATATAAAACATTGGATTTTGGTAATGTAGTTTCTTCTTCTTTTCCTGTTTCTATGTCTTTTATAATTCCTTTTTCATAATCCCTAAACTTTGTAACTTTACTATCTCCAATCTTTGTAATAGGATGGCTCCTCATATTCTCTAACATTTCTTTAATTTTTTGTGCTCCATCTGCTCCTTCTAAAGTAATAGATAATAATCCTTCTTTATAAAATCCATATTTTTCGTAAATTTTAATCATTTGATCCCATAAAGTAAGACCTTGTTCTTTATAATATGCTGCAGCCTCACATAAAGCCATAACTGCTACAATTGCATCTTTATCTCTTGCATGTGTTCCAACTAAACATCCATAACTTTCTTCGAATCCAAACAAATAAGTATGACTATTGGTTTCCTCAAATATTCTCATCTGTTCTCCAATGTATTTAAATCCTGTTAATACTTCTATTAATTCAACATTATAATATTTTGCAATTGCATCTGCTAAATTAGAAGAAACAATTGTCTTAATTAATACACCATTTTGAGGTAATTTATTCTGTTCTTTTCTTTGTGATAACTCGTACTCAGCAATTAAAAGACCAGACATATTTCCTGTAAAAGATCTATATTCTCCTGTCTTAGAATCCTTTGCATAAACACCTAATCGATCTGCATCAGGGTCTGTTGCTAATATTACATCGGCATTTTCCTTTTTTGCTAATTTCAATGCCAAAGTGAAAGCTTTTGGATCTTCTGGGTTTGGATAACTTACCGTTGGGAAATTTCCATCTGGTAATTCTTGTTCTGGAACAACCATAACATTTTCAAATCCTAAAGATTTTAAAATTGTTCTTACTGGTATATTTCCTGTTCCATGTAATGGAGTATATACAATTTTTAATTCTTTTCCTTGTTTTTTCACAATTTCTGGATTTAGTACAAGTTTTCTTAATACCTCTTGATATTTTTCATCAATTTCCTCTCCGATAATATGGAATAGTCCTTCTGCTGTTGCTTGTTCTTCCGATATTTTTTTAATTTCTTTATAATCCGTTACTTTTCTCACTTCTTCAATAATTTGTTTATCTTTTGGACTCACGATTTGTGCTCCATCTTCCCAATATACTTTATATCCATTATATTTTGGTGGATTATGACTTGCTGTAATCATAATTCCTGCAATACATTTTAATTCTCTAACAGCAAAAGATAGTTCTGGTACTGGTCTTAAAGAGTCAAATAGATACGTCTTTATTCCATTTGCATTTAAAATAAGTGCTGTTTCTTTACTAAATTCTGGAGACATCTTTCTAGAATCATAGGAAATAACAACTCCTCTTTCTTCTCCCTTTTCTTTTTTTATAAAATTTGCTAATCCTTGTGTTGCTTTTCCTACTGTATATTGGTTCATGCGATTTGTTCCTGCTCCAATAATTCCTCTAAGTCCTGCAGTCCCAAATTCCAATTCTTTATAAAAACGGTCTTTTATTTCATCTTCATTATTTTTAATCGCTTCTAGTTCTTTCTTAGTTTCTTTATCAAACACTTCTTCTGTACACCATTTATGATACTCCTTTAAATAATCCATTTCTTTTTCCTCCTTTTGTATTTTTATAAATATATATTTTCTTTAAATAAGAATATAAGTCCTTAAAAGTATTTCGTATTATTTTATTTTCTTAAAAACTCTCATATCTTTATCAGATAAAAAAAGACGCATTAAGTGCGCCTTTTATTTTATTCCATGAAACTTCTTATATAATTCTCTTGATGTCTCTGGACTATCTACACCAGTTGCATTTTTAACAGGTGCAAATTCATCTTCCCTTTTTACTCTTAAAATAGCCATACTATCTAAACTAGTAAATGCATCAAAGATAAAAGCTTCAAATTTATAAGAATTTGGTTCTTTTCCTTCTACTAAATTTCCTTTTTCATCAAGGTAATTCGCTTTTTTAAAGGCAACATGATATGGTAATTTTGTCTCAGCAATTTTATTAATTCGATCAATATGAAATAAATTACAATTAATATGAGATTCTCCGTATACTAATTCTCCATTCTCATCACGTTGATTTGCCATCTCTTCTGTTATCTCAGTATATTCAACAACGCTTGGTTTTCCATTTCTTGTACAGAAAACTCCCACTCTTTCTTCTGGTCTAGCCTTTACAACTGATTTTCCTGCTGCCATACATTTTTTTGATTTTGCAAGCCCAACTAAAATTTCATCTACCATATTTACTAAAGGATTATCTACTGGTCCTACAAAAACCCATTCTACTTTTCTCTTTTTCATATCATCCAAAGCTCCAGATTGTAGCATAGATTCAAACACTCCACCATGACCATCGGCAGCTAATCTTGGAAATCCTTTTTCGTTTACTAGTATTTTACCTTCCATACTAATTGTTGGAATTTCACCTTGCATGAAAAACATAACTTCGTTCTTTGGATAACCAAAATATTTGTTTTTTTCAAAAAATTCTACTGTTCTTTGATGATTTTCATGACTTGTCATAATATACCAAGGAACAAATACATCATATTTTTTCTTTGCTTCTTTTAATGTTTCGCAAATTAATTCAAATAAAGATTGATGCGTATCTAGTCCAATATCAAAAGTTCCTTTTGGTCCATCATATCCTAAACGAGTACCTTGTCCTCCAGCCATAGTTACTGCTGCAAGTTTTCCTTGTTTAATTTCGTTAACACCAAGTTTTTCTAGCTCTTCATATTCTTCTTTTGATAACTTACTTTTATCTACGTATGAAATTGGAGATATTTTATCTTCTCCCATTGTAGTTTTTACTTTTGTTAACTCATACAAGTCCTTAATTCCATCAAAATTAATTTCCAAAATTTGATCTAATAATTGGTCTTTTTGCTCTACTGTCATCTCATCATATTTTACTAGTAGTTGTTCTTGATCATATTTTTTTAATAATTCTTTTACTTGATTATACTTTTCCATCTTTTGCCTCTCTTTATATTATAAATGACTTATACATCATATAATAGAATTAATTTTTCGTCAATAGCTACATTTTTCTTTTTTTATTTATTAGATAGCCCAAAGATGGTTATCCTCTATTTCCTTTTCTCCAGAAGTATTTAAAACTTTATCGTGATGTTCTAAAATTTCTTTAATGTCATTATTTATATCATTTATATCAAAAAAATTAATTATATTTACTTTTAAATTTTGGTCGTTTTCTATCAATTTTTCTATTTTTTGATTAATTTCTTGAATATTTTTTTGTTTTCCAGTTACTAATATGTATATTTCCTTTCCTTCAATATTCTTCCATTCTTTTGTATTGCTAAATTCCATTTCTGGCTTTGCCTTCCAATTAATTGATTTGATTGTTTCCAAAGTTTTATTTTTCAAATTTAGTTTTGATAACAATATCTGAATTTCTTTTTCAATGCTATGATCTAAAAAAGTATAAATTTTATCTCCTTTCTCTACTTTGGTTACTAAGTACGGTAACATCATGGTAGTTAAATGAATATCACTCGCATAAAAGCTACACATCCTTTTTATTTTTTCATTTTTATACATATTAGTACCCCTTCCACAATTTTGGTTACTTACAAATTTTACCATTTCTATTTTCTCCTGTCAATGCATTATTTATGATTCGTTTTTATTTTTTCTTACTGAAAATTACTAATTTTCTGACTTATACTCTTTATTTACTTATATTTATTTTTTCCATTATTATTTTTATTTTCTTCATTTTGTATAAATTTTATTTTTTGGTTAATACTTTTTTTAAAGATATTTTTTTACATTTTTTTAGGAGGTATCTTATGAAAAAAATATTTAATTTTTTAACTAGTTCTACTTTAAAACATATTATATTACTTATTTTTCTTTTTACTTGTTATATCTTTTTGTCAGCATCCCATTATGTTAATGGCGTTTCTAGTGATTTAGCCAATAGCGTTTTCCGTTTACATGTAATTGCAAATAGCGATTCTAAAGAAGATCAAAATTTAAAATATAAAGTAAGGGATCGTTTATTAGAAGCTATGAACCAGCTTACTAAAGATGCACATTCTAAAGAGGAAGTAATTCGTATCGCTCAAGAACATCAAGCAGAATTTCAAAAAATTGCAGAAGAAGTTGTTCAAGAAAACGGGTTTTCATATGATATCTCTGTGAAAATAGGTAATTTCTATTTTCCAACCAAAGATTATGGAGATATTTCTCTTCCAGCCGGTAAATATGACGCTTTACGCATTGAAATCGGCAATGCTTCCGGAAAAAATTGGTGGTGTGTTATGTTTCCTCCTCTTTGTTTTGTAGATATTAGTACCGGAATTGTTCCAAGTGAATCCAAAGAATATATGAAAGAAAATTTAAATGAAGAAGAATTTTCTATTGTTTCGACAGGAAATAACTCTAATTCCAATGATTCTACTATTAAATTTAAGTTTAAATTGCTTGAATTTTTCGGAGAACATAATGTATTAACTGCCAAAGAATAATTAATAAGAAAAGTGGCTTCGCCACATGTACAGATTGCTTCGCAATCGCACAGACT